>Ga0210074_1000828_pt1 | contig 10380 bp, 7 predicted proteins | sample China_Galinas_Co_FD_184860 | JGI IMG/M metagenome (GOLD analysis project Ga0210074, IMG submission 184860) | Wetland microbial communities from San Francisco Bay, California, USA, that impact long-term carbon sequestration -... | ecosystem: Environmental > Aquatic > Marine > Wetlands ... | reverse complement strand
ACAGGGGATTGCTCATCAAAGTATCCGAAACATTATAAGTAATTCCAACTCATACCTTGCTTTACTTTGGGGAAGTTTATCTGCATGCGTGGTTGCAGCTTTGATGATCATTGCACAGAGACTATTAACCTTACGTGAAACTGTTGATGCATGGTTCGCAGGAATCCGTTCGATGCTATTAGCTGTTCTAATTTTAACTCTTGCGTGGAGCATTGGTGCGGTGACAGGTGATATAAAAACTGCGGATTATATTATTAGTCTTATCAGTGATTCAATTGATCCACGGTTTCTTCCAGTAATTGTGTTTGCAGTTTGTGGACTTACAAGTTTTGCAACCGGAACAAGCTGGGGAACTATGGCAATAATGTTTCCGATTGTAATTCCGCTTTCTGCTGCCGTAACTGGAATGAATCATTATTCTCCAGCTGATACACATTTAATTTTAGTTGGGGTAGTAAGCTCTGTACTTGCAGGATGTGTTTGGGGAGATCACTGCTCACCAATTTCCGACACAACAATTCTCAGTTCGATGGCATCAGGCTGTGACCACATAGATCACGTACGTACTCAATTAACTTATGCGATCACAGTCGGAATGGTTACGATGTTAATTGGAGATATTCTAACTGCATTCGGATTGTCTCCAGTAATTGCTCTGCTTATAATCGCTTCTGTACTTGTTGGAATAATCTATTTGTGGGGGAAAAGAGTTGAATAATTATAATTTGATTTCGTATGGGTTCAATATATTGAACCCCTACAATATATGATCATTACCTTATCAATATCATTTTCTTCGTTTCAATGAACGAACCAGCCTTAAGTTGATAAAAATAAATTCCACTTGGTAATCCGGTCCCATCAAATTCAACTTCATAAGTCCCGGCAGGTTTTTCTTCGTTAACGAGTGTTGCGACTTCGTTACCTAAAAGATCATAAACTATTAGAGTAACAGGAATGTCACTCTGAGCGTGTCGAAGAGTGACTAATGGAATACTGTATTTAATTTTTGTACTCGGATTAAATGGATTGGGATAGTTCTGTGTAAATAAATACCGTCTTGGTAATTCATTTGATTCTTGTTCTTCTATAAAAGTAACACCACCAGTTGATGTTTTTAGAATTAACCCATCATCCCCAACAACCCATCCAGTATTTTGATCAATGAAATGAACTGAATGTAGATCGTATGATGTGCCACTACTTTGGACATTCCAACTTGAACCACCGTCTGTTGTCTTGAAGATTTTCCCTTCTGCTCCTACTATCCAGCCCTTATTCACATCGATAAATTGAACATCGTACAAATAAGTAAAGGAAACTGAATCCAGTGAAATAGGGGACCAATTTAAACCACCATTTGTTGTGTGTAATGCTAAACCAGGCCAATTCAATTTTCCAACCACCCACCCATTATTCTCATCAACAAAGAAAACGGATCGCAAATCATAAGAATCATCAACATTTTGCTCTATCCAATGTGACCCACCGTCGGTAGTTTTTTGTATTTTTCCATATTGTCCTGCTACCCAACCCAAATTTTGATTAAGGAAATAAACCGACCATAGAATTTCACTGCCATATAGAGATAATTTTCTAAACCAATCTTCTCCTCCATTAGTTGTTCTGAAAACTGTCCCATATGTATTCAACTCAATATGAACTCCAGAAGCAAAACCAATTTGTTCGTCAATAAAATAAACAGAAGAAAAAAAATCATTTTCCAATAACACTTGCGAATCCCAGTTCAAACCGCCATCAGTCGTTTTTATTATTCTTCCACCGTTAGGATCTCCGCCAACAGCCCAACCTGTATTTTTATCGATTAACTGAACTGAAGATAAACGAGAATAAGAGTTAGTATTCCATTGTAGACCACCGTTTGTAGTATTCAATATTGTGCCACCCGCTGGGCAAACACCTACAACACAACCAGTGTTTTCATTACCGAAAGAGACTGAATAAAGTTTGCATATTGTTCCACTAGTTTGTTGAACCCAGCCTTCCTGTGTGAAAGCAGTATTGGTTAGTAACAAAGCAAGGAGCAAATAGATGAGTAATTTTATTTTCTTTTTCATTTTTATTCCCCGATGAATATTAAACTTGTCCTAAAAAAAACAAAATATGGCAGAAAAGCAAGAACAGATTCAAATAGAGATGATTTTGAAACAAATAAAATTACAGAGACACGCCCTCGTATGTCTCTGTTAGCACAAGAAGTAATGAGTCAGAAGTAATTGTATTTAATTCTTCGAATCCAAAAATGGATTAAGAGTAAGATTAGATTTTTCTTTTCCAAAAAATATTTCTGCTAATCTTTCTTCATCAGATTTGCTTTTATCAACCCAAAGATATGTTGGTTTGAGATTTTGTTTTGTTGGAATTAATTCGGAATTGCCAATTGGTAATCCAGAAGAATATATATTCGATTCATCAACTAAAATTTTTTCATTTGTTGAAATCAGGTAATTACCATCATACAACTTTTGATATCTTTCTTTTAGTATCCAATAAGTTTCTGAGTAGGAATATTGATTATAGCTTTCGTCCTCACTCGTGAAAGCTATTGTGATCACATTGTTCCCTTTGTGTACAAGAACCGGAGTCCCTTTCTCAACTTTTTCATAAACAATTTGTGCATCTTCCCGAGAAAGACGAACGCAACCGTGAGAGACATTTTTCTTGCCAAGATATTTGTAATAGCTTTTCCCAAGTAATGCGTGGAATCCAATTCCGTTATTGAAGCCCATCCAGTTTAGCAAAACTGTGCTGTCAAATTGAGCAGAATATAGTTTTTTTGCTTTCCAATGAATTGCAAATAAACCGGTGTTCGTTTCCATTCCTTCTTCAATCCATTTATTTCCTGAAGAAATTGGGAAGTGGAATTCTGATCCATCCTTTGAGAAAAGTGTTGCGTGTTGAGTTAATAAGTTAACTTCAATGAAATTATCTTTATTTGTATAAACTGTGTCTCTTAGCTGCTTAAAATCAAAACCAGCTAAAGGATTGATTGAATATTTGATTTGTTTCGGAGAAAAATCTGAATTGTTTTTAGTCAGGTAAGCGCTATTAAAAAAAATAAACGACGTTAAAACAATTGATACTAAAAAAATCTTATTCGTGCTTCTCATTTTTAAAATACTCTCTTACAAGTTGGGCTTTCTTGTTTCCAATAATTTTTGATAAAGTTTCAGTGTTTGAATTTTTAATTTTATCAACACTACCCAACTCAGAGAGCAACTGATATGCCGTTGCTTTCCCTATTCCTTTTATCTCTGTCAGTTCTGTCGTTATAGTTCTTTTCGATCTTCTGTGTCTGTGAAAAGTAATAGCAAAACGATGTGCTTCATCCCTTATCTGCTGCAAAAGCTTTAATCCAGATGAAGTTTTTGGAATCGATTCCGGTTCTGAATTTTCAGGAAAGAATACTTCTTCAAGTCTCTTTGCGAGACCAATTATATTGTATTGTTTTATTCCGAGACTGTCTAATATTTCAACCGCACTTGATAGTTGACCCTTGCCTCCATCAACCACAATTAATTCCGGAAGAGGTTCGTTGTTCTCAAGAAGTCGAGTGTATCTTCTGCGAATAACTTCCTGCATACTTGCAAAGTCATCGGGACCATAAACTTCTTTTATTATAAATTTTTTATATTCACTTTTCTTTGGCTTACCATCCACAAACACAACCATACTAGCAACCGAATCTGAACCCTGAATATTGGAAATATCGAAGCACTCAATTCTTCTTGGCAGAACATTTAATCGTAAATCTCTTTGCAATGCTGAAAGTGCATAAGGAACATTTCCTTCCTTCTTCATTTTTTGAAGTTGAATTTCCTTTAACTGTAGGTTTGCATTTTCCTTACACATTAAAACAAGTGCCCTCAACTCACCACGCTGCGGAATAAATATTTTCACTTTTCTTTCAGATCTTTGATTTAGCCATTTTTCGAGAAGTTCTTTTTCTAAAGGTTCTGTTTCAATCAATATATCTTTTGGTATTTCAACATGATCGCCATAATAAAATTTTATTGCGGAGTTATAAATTTCTTCAAGTTCTTCTCCTCCCCTTAGACTTAAACGAAGCTGTTTCTTTCCCACAAGTTTCCCGGATCTAATGTTAAAAACAGAGCAAGCCGAATCTTTATCCTCGAAGGCAATTGAGATTACATCTCTGTCCTCAAAATCATTACTTACGACCTTTTGTTTTGATGAAATAACTTTTAACTGCTCAACTTTGTCTCTTATTTCTGCAGCTTTTTCAAATTCCATATTTGATGACGATAATTTCATTTTTTCATTTAGCTCTTTTATAAGATCATCGGTTCTTCCGCGGATAACTTTTACAACTTCATCAACCATGTCGTTATAATCTTTTTCGCTTACAAGTCCTTCACATGGACCATCACACTTTTTAATATGATAATCAAGACAAATTTTGAATTTTTTCTTTGCGATCGTTTCATCATTAATATCAAATTTGCAGCTTCTTATTTTGAACACCTGATTGATCATCCTCAAAGCCGATTTCATATTTCTTACACTTGTGTATGGTCCGAAATATTTGGAACCGTCACGCACAACTCTTCTGGTTGAAAAAATTCTCGGGTAAGGTTCATTCGTAACTTTTATAAACGGAAAAGATTTGTCATCCTTAAGGTTTACATTGTAGCGAGGTTTTAATTCTTTAATGAGATTGTTTTCAAGAACGAGTGCTTCAATTTCTGAATCGGTCACAACTAATTCAAAATCAGAAATCTTACTTACAAGTGCTTCTGTTTTAGCATTTGTATTCTTTTGCTGGAAATAACTTTTTACACGATTGCGTAGATTATTTGCCTTTCCAACATAGATTACCTTTTTCTTGTCATTTAAAAACTGGTAAACACCTGGTTTTCTTGGAAGGTTCGATAATTTATTTTGAAGTTCAGGATTCATTACTCTAATTTATAAAATTTTTCCCCTGATGAATCTTGAAAAAATTTGGGATTATTTCAATCAGAAAAAAAATTATTACTTCGGGTTAGGATTTTTGACTCATCCGACTTAAAGTCAGATTCACCAGAATAACGTGGGAACATGATTAAATTGGTAAAACTTCGTTTTTCCCGATAACTACAATTCCGGTATCGGTAACAGTAAACTTTTTCTTGTCGCCTTCAACATCAAATCCAATTTCATAACCTTCGGGTATGTCAACATTTTTATCAATTATTGCTCTTCTAATTCTTGCATGCCTGCCCACATTGCAGTTATTCATTATTATCGAATCAGTAACATAAGCATAACTGTTTACACGGACGTTTGGCCCAAGAATAGAACGTTCTACTAATCCTCCGGAGATGATACAGCCATCGCAAATTAATGAATTTAAATTTCGTCCAACACGTTCACCTTCGTGAGAAACTGTTTTTGCAGGAGGAAACTGGTATTGAAAACCTCTGATATACCAATTCGGATCATACATATTAAAATCAGGTGAAACATTTAGAAGATTCATATTAGCGGAGTAGTAACTATCAATCGTTCCAATGTCTTTCCAGTATGGTCGTGACTTTTTATTCTCATCTACAAATTTGTATGCAACTACATTCTTGCCTTTCTTCACCATATACGGAATTACATCTTGTCCAAAGTCATTCGCAGGAATATTATTTTCTTCCATCTCAATAAAAATTTCCCTTAACGCAGCTGCATCAAAAACATAAATACCCATATTAACAAATGAGTATTCCGGATTATCAGGAATTCGGGGAGGATCGTCTGGTTTCTCAATAAATGAATCAACTTTATATTCTTTGTCAACACCCACAATCCCAAATCTTGATGCTTCATCTCTTGGGACTTCGATGCAAGCCAAAGAAAGATCAGCTTTTTGATTGACGTGATATTGAAGCAATTTAAGATAATCCATTTTGTAAATATGATCACCACTCAGAATTAAAACTTGCTTTGCTTTTCTGTCCGATGAAAAGAGATTCATATTTTGATAAATGGCATTTGCAGTCCCGAGATACCAATCATTATTAAGTTTTCTTTGCGGTGGTATTGAATATATAAATTCACCCAATTCAGGATTAAATATACTCCATGCTTCAAAAATATGTTGGTTGAGTGAATCGGATTTATACTGTGTCAGTACGTAAATTCTTCGCAGCTCGGAGTTGAGACAATTTGAAAGTGCAAAATCAATTATTCGGTACTTGCCTCCGAATGAAACAGCTGGTTTGCTTCTTACTTTAGTTAGTGGGTGAAGTCTTTCGCCCTGGCCGCCTGCAAGCAGCATTGTTACTGTATCTCTTAATAATGATGATCCCTGAAGGGACATTTTCTCTCCTTTTATTTCTTTTCAAAGATATATAAATAAGCTTTTAATGGCAATTTAAGAAATCGCTAAAGATTAAATATGCTAACATTATTTTTTTAAAAGATTATATTCGTAGTAATAATTCTAAATTAATTGCAAGTGAAACAAAAAAAAATATTACTAATAATTCTCCTTGTATTTTTGATTTTAGCTTTACCGGGAGCAGTTTATTATAAAATTCAACTCTATAAACTAACATATCTTAATACATACTTTCGGTTGTTAGATACTGATTATATTACAGAAAATCAAAAAAAAATAGATGTTTATAAATATGATCTATCATTTGATCTTTATCCTGAAGATAAAATGCTTTATGCCGAAGCAATTTTGTTGGGTAAAGTACTTGATAAAAATATTGAATCAATAGATATTAACTTTTATGATAATTTCGATATAGAAAAAATCCTGCTAAACGGTGAAGAAACTGAATTCGAAAACGAAGACACAAGATTATCAATCCCCTATAATTCATTGAAAGACAATGATTTCAAAATAGAAGTTTATTACAGTGGTAAACCAAAAAAAGTTGGATTGGAGGGATTTGTATTTGGAAAACGAAACGGAGAATCACTCATCTATAATTTAAGTGAACCAACTTATGCATCATCTTGGTTTCCGTGTAATGACCTGCCTTTTGACAAAACATTTCTTGAAATGAGTATAACAAATGATACAAGTGCAATATCAGTTTCAAATGGAATATTAACTGATGTTGAAACCAACGGAAACAGAAGAACCTATACCTGGAAAACTGAGTACCCGATTTCAACATATTTAATTGCATTATATTCTGCCGATTATGTCTATTTCTCAGATAAATATATTTCTCTGGATGGGACCGACACAATGAATGTTGACTACTACGTTTTACCTGATAAATTAGAAAAAGCAAAAATTGATTTTGAAGATCATGTAACAATGTTAGAAGTTCTTTCCGGGATGTTTGGAGAGTATCCATTCATTAAAGAAAAGTATGGAGTGGCAGAGTTTCTGTGGTACCCCGGAGCAATGGAACATCAAACTATTACAGGCGTCTCATCAAGTATGATCAGTGGAAAAAATTTTTATGAAGATACTTATGTTCACGAACTTGCTCATCAATGGTGGGGCAATGCTGTAAGCCCAAAATCCTGGAAAGATATCTGGCTTAATGAGGGATTTGCCACTTATTCAGAGGCTCTTTATTACGAAGTCGTTGCTGGAGAGTCAGCACTTCAATCAACAATGATAAGTAAATACAGCAGCAACTTTACAGGGTCTCTTGACGAACCGAGTGCATTTCTGTTTACTCCAACAATGTACAGGAAAGGTGCGTGGGTACTGCATATGTTGCGGTGGGAAATAGGTGATCAGGATTTTTTCACAGCACTTAGGACTTATTACGAATCTTTCAAATACTCAAATGCTTCAATAAATGATTTCAAAAACATTTGTGAAGAAGTATCCGGTAACAATCTCAATGAATTCTTTGAGCAGTGGGTTTCAGGAAAAAGCCAGATAGAACTTGAGTACAAAACTGAAATACTTCCTGAAGGTGATCAACAGTTGATAAAAATTGAATTGCAGCAGTTACAGGACGATTATGAGGTATTTAATTTCCCGCTTGAAATTGAGATGACATTTGGTGAAAATTTAGAAACTAGTTATAAATATTATATTACATCTCGAGACACAGTCCTGGAAATATTTACAGATACAAAACCGGAAAGCATAGAGTTTGACCCAAACAGATGGCTACTTGCAAATATTAATTCAATAGATGAATGATTGAATTTTTTTTCCATGTCTATATACTTACTTTTGTCCATAATTTATTAAAATAGTTGAACTTGTGGATAAAGTTTATTTCTTTATTTCCGACATCCATCTTGGTCTGCAGAATAAGGAGCAGGAAGAAGCAAAAGAAAAAAAACTGGTTAGCTTTCTAAAATTTGCTGAAACCAATTGCGATGAATTATTTATTGTTGGAGATTTATTTGATTACTGGTTCGAGTACAAACGTGTTTATCAAAAAGGATTTTATAGAACACTTGCCGCTTTAAAAGACCTGACCGAGAAAAATGTTAAACTGCATTATTTTATTGGTAATCACGACTTTCTCCATCGCAATTTTTTTGAAAAAGAAATTGGCGCAATAATGTATGCCGATACACTTTCGACAGAGTTGAATAGCAAGAAATTTTTTATTGCCCACGGCGATGGTTTGGTAAGTAACGATACCGGTTATAACATTCTTAAATGGATATTAAGAAATAAATTTTTTCAATGGTTATATTCTCTGTTGCATCCAGACCTTGGAATTTCTATTGCAAGCAGTACCAGCAAAACAAGCCGTGTTTATACAGATAAAAAAGATTACGGCGAAGTCGATGGTTTGTATGAAGCAGCCAAGAAAAAAATTGATGAAGGCTATGATTACGTTCTGTTCGGGCATTTGCATAAATATATCTGGCAGAATTATAAAAATGGTAATTATATTAATTTAGGCTCATGGCTGGACAGACCGTGCTATGGCGTTTTAAGAAATCAGAATTTTGAAATAATCGAAATATAGAAACTAGTTCCAAAGGGGAAATGACAGAGACCGACTTCGAAAAATATTTTAATGATTCTGATCACAGAAATAATAAAGTGAAAAAGAAAAATAAAAAGAAAACAAAAGTCTGGATTATAAGCGGTGCAGTTGTATTTGTATTGCTGGGGATATTTCTGGCGTTTATTTATAGTGGTTTACCATCTCTTGAAGATCTTGAAAATCCGAAACCTCAGTTAGCAAGCAAAGTATTTTCTTCTGATGGGGAACTTCTGGGACAATTTTTTATTGAAAACAGAATTGAAACTCAGTTCAATAAACTTCCGGATCATCTCATAAAGGCCTTAGTCGCTACCGAAGACAGAAAATTTTATGATCATTGGGGAGTGGATGTAACAAGATTTATCAAAGCGATGGTAAAAAATGTATTTGCGCTATCACTTAAAGAGGGAGCCAGTACCATAACCCAGCAGCTAGCCAGAAATCTGTACGAATTAAAGGTAACCCGAGAATCGCAACTCGATAAAGCAATCAGAAAGATCAGGGAGTGGATTACAGCAATTCAGATTGAAAAGAATTTTACTAAGAATGAAATTATTGAACTATACCTTAATGTTTCTTACTTCGGGAGAAGCGCTTATGGAATTGAAGCTGCAAGCAGGGTTTACTTTGGAAAAAGTACCAGCGAACTTACTTTACCTGAAGCTGCTTTGTTCGTTGCTTTACTAAAATCTCCCAGAGATTTTGATCCAGTCAATAATTACGATAATGCACTGAGTCGGCGAAACTTGGTGATGTACAATATGGTTTCCACTGGTTATTTGGATAAAGCCGAATATGACAAACTAAAAGAAGAACCGATTGTTCTCGCCTCAGAAAAACCAACTGTGATGAAATCAATTGCTCCGTATTTTATGGAATATGTACGTCTTCATATGTCAGAGTTGGCAGATAAATACGGTTATGATTTATATCGTGATGGTTTAAATATTTATACCACAGTGGATTCAAGAATGCAGAAGATTGCAAATGAATCTGCGGCGAAACACATTGCAGAGTATCAGAAAATATTTGAGAAAAACTGGAGTTGGAATAAGAATAAGGAATTACTTTCTTCAATAATTGATGAAACTATTCGGAGTTCGCGAGAATATAAGAAAGCAGAAACCAAGGAAGAAAAAGCTTCGATATATAATCGACTTAAAAAAGATGAAGCCTTTATCGATTCTGTAAAATTTGAAGCAACCAGAATTGAAGTTGGTTTTGTTGTACTAGATCCTTTTACAGGTGAGATAAAAGCAATGGTTGGTGGAACAAACCAGGATTTTGGAAGAGGCCTAAATCATGTCTCCGGTATTCGTCGGCAACCGGGTTCTTCATTTAAACCAATTATTTATGCAACGGCAATGGAAAATGGTTACTATCCGGCATACACAATATTAAATCAAAAGTTTGATTACAATGGCTGGAGTCC
>Ga0210074_1000824_pt1 | contig 10391 bp, 15 predicted proteins | sample China_Galinas_Co_FD_184860 | JGI IMG/M metagenome (GOLD analysis project Ga0210074, IMG submission 184860) | Wetland microbial communities from San Francisco Bay, California, USA, that impact long-term carbon sequestration -... | ecosystem: Environmental > Aquatic > Marine > Wetlands ... | reverse complement strand
AAGGCGACCGCCTGCCTCGAGAAGGATCGCTCCGAGCTGCTCGCCTTCTACGACTTCCCGGCGGAGCATTGGGTCCACCTCCGAACGACCAACCCCATCGAATCGACCTTCGGGACCGTCCGCCTGCGCACGACCAAGACCCGCAACTGTCTGACCCGCCGCACCATGCTCCCCATGGTCTTCAAGCTCTGCCAGGCCGCCCAGGCCAACTGGAGGCGACTCCAGGGCTACAAACTCGTCGCCGACGTCCTGCGTGACGTCCGCTTCATCGATGGAGTCCGAGAAGACAGGATCGCCGCCTGAGACCAACCGCCATACACAAGATTTGACAATAGCTCCGACCTCGAACGCACCGTCGACTACAAGACCATCGGCAGTTCGCTGACCTCCTGGAAGGCGCCATGCACGAAGCCTACACGGCACAGGTCGACCGAATCCCATAGAACCTGACGCTGAGCAGGGCGACCGTAGGGGATCTGGAAGCGCTGCTGCGCCACCAACGGGAGGCGCTTGAAGGCTGGGGACAGGGAGACCGACCGGGATACGGCACTTCAGCGGGCCCTGCTCGAAGTCCTGGACACACTCAAGGGCGTGAATGGCAACCTGTCGTCCGCAGTCGATCGGGAAGAGCTGATCTAGCACATTGGCGGTAGTTCGTCAAGTGTGATAGCCTTGAGTTCCGGGTAGGCTGGCCAGCCTACCCGGAACCGAGAGGGGAACCGATGGCATCCGTTCATGATGTGGCGGCCTATATCCTGCGCAAACAGCGCATGATGACCACCATGAAGCTCCAGAAACTCGTCTACTACGCGCAGGCGTGGTCACTCGTCTGGGATGACCGACGCTTGTTCCAGGCCAAGATTGAGGCTTGGGCGGCGGGGCCTGTCGTGCCGGAGCTCTATCGAATACATCGCGGGAAGTTCAAGGTCGCGAAGTGGCCCAAGGGAGATCCGAAGCGCTTGAGCCCGCTGGAGATTGAGACCGTCGACGCCGTACTCAACTTCTACGGCAAGAAGTCATCTTATTGGTTGAGTAACCTAACTCACCAGGAGCGGCCCTGGCGTGATGCTCGCCGCGGACTCGGCCCTGGCGACCGGGGCAACCGAGAAATCAAGCCAGCTGCAATGGCTGAGTACTATGGCGGCCTCGTCGCGGCGGAAGCGTAGCCGGAAGCAGAAGAAGCAGCCGGCCGTCGGCGGCAACCCAGACACCAAGAAGCGACCACGCCTACCATTCCATCCAGAGGCGAGCAAGATACCGAGTGCTGCGAACCGGCGGGACTTCGGAAGATACCACCCCAGATGGCGATTTGGTCTCCTTGAATTCGGCGGCCCATTTGGCTGGAATGCTCTGGGCCCGGAAGTAGCGCCGACACTCCATAAGCGGCTCAAGCAGCTTGAGAAGAAGACTTGGAATGAGATCTTCGTAGGCGACAGGTATTGGCACCACTCTGCAAGCCGCGACAAGCTGTGCGCTAAGGCAGATAGAAGGCTGAAGCAGCTAAAACTAGACGACCACGAGCGTCTCTGGTCGCTCCATATCACGGCGGAACAGAGGGTCTGGGGAATCCTCGTAGAGGATGTCTTCTACCTTCTCTGGTGGGACCCCGAGCATGAGGTCTACCCGTACCACCTGAAGGGCACCTAGGCCATCCGCTCACCCGCTCCGGGCACGAAGAGATTGAGGACAACGACCAGCGGAACATCTCAGCACCTAGCGATGATTGGACGCTATTCATGCCTGACCGCACAAAAAAAACCGACCAGCCGATGCCAACCGCCGCGCTGGGAAAATCGTCCAGGAAGCCTCAGGAGAGCGGCCGAAGCATGGAGAGGACAACACCGCCGTCGTCATCGAAGCGGCACTCATGGTAGGGAAGGATCCTGCCGCCGTGCTGCTTGGTCGGAAGGGCGGGAAGGCGCGGGCCGCAAAGCTTACGCCTAAGGAGCGATCAGCGATCGCCCGCAAGGTCGCAGAAGCTCGATGGCGCCTGCACTCAGAACAGTAGCGGGGCTTGGGTGAAGGGCGGTCGGCAGATTGTCAGCGGATAGCCGGCTACGTTCCCGTTTAGACCCAACAATCCGAGCTTGTCCCTCTTCCCGTTGTCAAACGTGTAGAAGGCATCAACCTTGCGATTGATCGCGGTCGCTAAATGCCCGGCGTCCCAATAATCGAGAGCCTTTGTATTTACACCCGTTCTCTCTTCTTTTTCGTAGAAGCGGACCAAGTCCTTTTGTAGCTGCATGATCGGTGCCTCTAGGTCCACCATCACCACGTTCGGCCTTTCCAGCATCGACGAGAACAGCGCCTGCACCTCGCGCGTCATTCTGTCCTGAGGAACCTCTAGCCGTGGCAGAATGACGGAGGCAACTAGCGTGCAGCGACCAGCGGCGACGTGGTCGACTGAGGTAATCACCCCCTCCATGTCACCAGGGGGGCGCTGTTCCATATTCAGCCAAGCGATCCAGATGCACGCATCCCAGTAGATGACGCGATGTTCCGGCGTGTTCTTGGCCTTCCTTCGTCTCCCCATGCGTGCCTTAGTGGAGCTAGAGGAGCTAAGGGTTTATAGACATAAGCGCCAGTAGTTCTTCATGCTTCTCGGCTCGTCGCTTCTCTAGCCACTCTTCGGAGGACATGCCGTCCGTAAGGTCGCCGAAGGCGCCAGCGAATTGGCCGAAGCTCGGCGCTGCGGAAGCCTCCGGGAGGATCTTCATTGACTCCACCGTGACAGCATGCGCATATTGCTCCTCGGTGCGGTATTTAAGGACGCCCTGCACAATGACATCGCGTCCCAGGGCTGCTCCCACGGTTTCCCTCATCTCGGTCGGGAACGTCCCCGTAAGCTTCTTTGGACCGCAACGCGGATAGAGCTTGAATGTGTTGGCGCCGGCATGGACATTTGCAGCCTCCAGCCGACCTTGGATGAAGCCGTAGTCCGTGTAGTGAGGCTGGAGGAGTGAGTCGATGCGCTCTCTAAGAGGCGGCGTGAGGGCGCTACGTTGGCCATTTCTGACGAGCGTCACGGTTTGGAGTCGCTTGCCAACGGGCGCCACCAGGGCTCTTAAGTCTTCGAGTAGGTCGTAGTCGTACCCTGATTCCCGGCCCTCCTCGATTCTGGCGATCGTGTTGAACGGCTCAGCAAAGACGAAGCTTCTCACGTCCGGGGCATTTGCTTTCGGAGTGCCTGCGACCGTCACCTCGGACGGATTGCTCCGGCGAAGGTCAAGGATGGTGAAGAGCGTGGATAAATTGTTGTCTGGAGAGACCGCCCGATCGATCCCGACCAGTAGGGCCTTCAGTGATTGCAGCTCGCCTATTAGGTCGTTAAGCCGGATCTGCCCTTTGTGCTTGGGCAGACCCTCCATAGAGAGCGTGACCGCGTACTCGTTCGGGTCAGTTCCCGCCTCATCCGGCTCGTCGGTCTTCGGGACTATCGATTGGTCCGTGCTCATATCTGGCGTTGCTCCATCCTAGTCAGTGAGCTTGCAGGTGTCCAGCGCGACACTCGACACTGCCTGACTTCTCAAGCATGTTGGTCGCGTCGTGGCGAACGTACTCAGCACCGAGGTGCGGTCCCGCATCGTTGCGGTCCTGGTCGAAGGCAATTCCATGCGCGCCACTAGCTGAATGGTCGGATGCTCCAAGAACACCGTCCAGAAGCTCCTGCTCGACCTGGGAACCGCCTGCTCCGAGTTCATGGACAAGAAGCTTCGGGACCTGCCGTGCAAGCGGGTCCACGTGGACGAGATTTGGAGCTTCGTCTACGCCAAGACCAAGAACGTCCCCGCCGACAAGCGCGGTCAGTTTGGCGTCGGCGATGTCTGGACCTTCACCGCGATCGACGCGGACACCAAGCTGATCCCCTGCTTCCTGGTCGGACCGCGCGACGGTGGAAGCGCGGCGGCGGAAGCGCTGCCGAGTTCCTCCAGGACCTGGAGAGCCGCCCTAGCTCCCGCGTCCAGCTCACCTCCGATGGGCACGTCATGTACCTGGAGGCGGTCGGGTCCAGCTTCGGCGCCGGAGTCGACTGCGCCATGCTCCAGAAGATCTACGGCAGCTCGCCCGTAGGGGAGAAGCGCTACATCTGGGAGCGGGTAGGCTATTGGCGGCGCGAGGATTCGGCCCCGCCGACCTCCTAACTAGCCCTGGACCTCGCCTGGACCTCGGGTGAGTCCTCGCGTTCAGGGCAGGCCAATCCTCCGGTCGCGGACGAATGGAGCTGGGTGGGCAAACAGGCAGCTCCTCGCCAAGTCGAGGCACATCAACTTTGAGGCCGCTTTCGGCCTCTGCTCGTCTTACTCTGTGAGCTGCTCAAGAAGCACATGGAGCTCCTCGAGTACCTCGCCCAGCCGCTCAAGCCCGACCGGCTCGCTCCCCTGCTTCCTGGCCGTGTTCAGGGCGCGGGCGATCTGGTTGAGGTTGTTCCCGATCCGGCAGAGCTGGTAGAGGCCGTCCTCGTCGAAGCGACCGCGCCGAACCGGCATCTTCTTCCCGAGGATGAGACGGCGGATGAAGGTCGCAACAGGGAGGCCGGCCGCATGGGCTTTGGCGCGGAGGGAGGCGAGCTCACCGCGGGTGAAGCGGACGCTGCGAAAGTGCGTGCGGAGGGATCTCGACATGGTGGCCTCGGGGAGGTGGCGGCAGGCGTCCGGAGGAGGACGGGCCGATTCAAGGGTAGGAGGGAGCGGCTCCAAGAGTGACGGGATTGATGGAGCAGCGAGGGAGCACGGGTTCCACCTTCTCGGGGTGTCGGGCGGTCGTCAAGGACGAGAGTCTGGGTGCGTCTCAGGAAGGAGGCTGACCTACCGAGTCAAGGAGATTCAGGTACGGCGGGCGTGTTCTCGTCCCGGTGCGAGCCTTGGCTCGACTCAGGCCGACGAGGAAGCGAACGCCGTTCGCTTGCCGGTCCTCCACCTTGCTCGAGCAGACGGCCGGGGAAAGGCCGTCTCCGTCTCCTCGCATCCCCGGCAGTTCTCCAGAGTCTCCTCGCGTTTTCGCTTTCCGATTCGCGTCGTTCAGGGTGGGTTCTCTGCCTGGTCAAGCCGGTCTCTCTCCGGCTACGGTCGTTCCCGTCATGCCTACCAACGCCGCAGCATCCCACCCCCGGACCGTCACGGATCAGCCCACCTACACCGTCGACGCGTTCTGCGAAGCCCACCACATCAGCCGCGCCTTCCTCTACCGGCTCTGGAGCCAGGGGCGCGGCCCGGACCGGACCAAGCTCGGCCGGCGGACGTTAATCACCGGCGAGGCCGCGGCCCGCTGGCGCCGCCGGATGGAGGAGGCTACGCCTCCGCTCGACGCACCGACCGACTGCGACCGGTAGTCCCGTGGACGACAATGTGGTGCCGTTCGACGGGCCGCTCTACGGGTCGCCGAGGGCCCGCCTGGTTCACTGCCGCGCCTGCCGCCGCCGGACGCTCCACGTGGAGCCGCCCGGCCCCTCCGGGATCTCCTACGCCTGGTGCGAGCACTGCCAGCACGAGGAGGAGGTACCCCGGACCGATGGCGCGGTCCGTCTCGAGGACTTCCTGCGCTGGGAGCTGCCGCCGCGGGAGTGGCTCGTCGAGGGTCTCATCCAAGAGCGGGACGCGGTCATGGTCCACGCCTTCCGCGGCGTGGGCAAGTCCCGGTTCGTCCACGGGCTGGCGGTGGCCCTGGCCGCCGGCGAGCCGTTCCTTCGCTACACGTGCTCGGAGCCCCGGGGCGTGCTCCTGGTCGACGGCGAGCTTCCCCGGGAGGAGCTTCAAGCGATGCTCGCGGCCCAGGTCGGCGATGAGCCCGAGCGGCTGAGCGCGTCGTTCAAGATCCTCGCGGCCGATCTCTTCCACGAGCCGCTCCCGAGCCTCGGCCGGCGCTCCGGACAGAATCTCGTGGAATCCCAGCTCGAGGGCGTGAGCCTCCTTATCCTCGACAACGTCTCGACCCTCTGCGGCGGCACCGGTCCCGAGAACGAGGCCCGGTCCTGGGAGCCCATCCAGTCCTGGTTGCTCGAGCTACGCCGCCGGGGGCTGGCCGTCCTCCTGGTCCACCACGACGGCAAGGGCGGCGCCCAGCGGGGGACGTCGAAGCGCGAGGACATCCTCTCCCAGGCCGTCCAGCTCACCCGGCCGGCCGAGTACTCGCCCGCCGCGGGGGCGCAGTTCGAGGTGCACCTGCGGAAGGCCCGGGGGGTGTTCGGGGAGGCGGCCCGTTCGTTCGAGGCCGAGTACCGGACCGACGAGCACGGGCACGCGGTCTGGGCCTTGAAGCCGATCGCGGACGACCTCACGGAGCAGGTCCTCCACCTGAAGCGAGACAAGAACTTCAAGCAGCGTCAGATCCGCGACGCACTCGGGATCGGGCTCGGCACCGTGAACCGGCACCTAAAGAAGCTAGAGGACGAGGGTCGGCTGCCACCGGAGGAGAAATGAGCCGTCGTGATCGATCCCCATGGGCGTGTTCCGCCGTTCCACCCCTAGGGCGTGGAACGGCGGAACACGTGGAACGGCCGGTGGAACAGGCGTGGAACAGGTGGACCGGCGAGAGCCCGAACAGCCCGAAACACCAGGCCTGGAGCCGTTCCGCAGAGTGGAACAGGCAGTGGAACAAGACCGGAACAGACTGTTCCACCGGGGTCATCCGGGAGGGCCGGCGTGGAACACGCCGGGCAACCCCTCTCGGAACCTCGGGGCCTGATCCCTTCAGGAGGAGCGGCGAATCCGAATGCCGGCGGCGGTGACGACCGTGACGGTCCCGGTGAAACCTTCGAGGGGACGGTCGTCGAGCAGACGGTGGATCAGGTCGAGAAGCGGGCGGATGCCGTCCTCGTCCGGCCGGAGCAGGATGACGCCGTGGTGGGTGCCAGGCGGATGACGCCGGATGTCTCCGAAGCCCTTGTCAGCGGTGATGAGGAGTCGGCTCTCTTCCTGGACCGCTTGCCAGATCTGGGGGTCTTTCCAGCCGCCCATCTCCTGCTCCAGGACCGTCCTGGCATCGTGCCCCCTCTCGCGGAGGAGGAGGGCTACGGCACGCGGCAGGTCCTCGTCGACCTTGATGCGCATGCCCAGGCTCTAGGCGCTCAGTGGGATGACGACATCGTCCTTGAGGACTTCGGCGGCATAGGCGAGGGCCGCCGAGATGTCCTCTAGGCCGAGCTGCGGATAGGCGTCCCGAATCTCATCAGCCGACATGCCATCCGCGAGGCTGCCGATGATCGTCCGCACCGGAACCCGGGTACCGCGAATGCACGGGTCACCGTGGTGAAGATCCTCCTGGATCTCGATGCGGCTGCGCCAGTCGATACGCATGGAGTGAGCGTAGCAGATGGTGTTCTCCTGACCTTCCTTCCGCGCCTCGAAAACGGCCACTTCCGCAGTCAGCGAGCAGGAGGATGTACTACGCGCCTGCGGCGCTCGTTCATCCTGCTCGCCGGTTTCGCCCTTCGGGCTCAACCGGAAATCTGGCCGGCTTGGAGCCTCCACGGCGGGACGACGTGCGCGGTGGATCGGGCGAGTCCGCCAAGCCCCGGCTCCTCCGGAACCGGGGCTTCCCCCCGCCCTGGATGGTCGGGAGACCGGAGCTCCGCGCGAGCGCTCCGCCCCGGACTCCCATTCGATGTCGGTTCCCCCCGGCCCACAGGCTTCGCCCGTGGCCCGTCCCCCACGCGTCGGGCCCGCAGCTTGGCTCGGGGCGTTCGCCCCGGCGCCAAACTGCGGGACCTCTCTCGTCTGCTCACCTGATCACTTGGTCCGCGCCGGATGGTCGCCGGACCGTTCCCGGATCCTTCGCTCCTGGCGTGCCGCGGCGGCGGTCACCTGGGCGCCGTCCACCAGGAAATCCGCCAGGGATGCTCCGGACTCGATCTCCTCGCGGAGCCAGACGGGGATGAAGCCGGTGCCCACCCAGGTCAGGGCCGGCTCGTCCGGGTGGCGGTACTTCGGCCTGCGACGCCGGCGGGCCGGCACGCATGGCGCGGTCGATCGGAGGATGGAGCCGCCGCGTCGGATCGAGCAGTAGAACGGCGGCTCGCCCAGGACGAGGAAGTCAGAGACGGCGAAACCGAGCAGGTCGGCTGCGGCATCGAGCCTCCGAGAGAAGTCGACGTCCTCCGGGCTCGGTGACGGGTCGCCGCTGGGGTGATTGTGGAAGACCAGGAGCTTGGCCGCGTTCGCCAGGAGGGCGGAGGCGAGCAGGGGTCGCGGTCCGACCCGACAGCTCGCCAGGGTGCCGCGGAAGGCGATCGTGTGCCCGATCGGTCGGCCGCGGACGGTGAGGAAGAGTGCACCGAGTGTCTCGAACGGCTCGGCACCTACGAGCCGATGGAGGAAGGGCACCGCGTCGGACGATCGGTGGATCTTCGGGACGCCGGTGTACGGCAGGTCCGGCTCGTGCCGGAGCAGGGCGAGGGAGAACCGGGAGAAGGTCTGGCAGGTCTCGAAGGGATCGGCCCTGGCAGATTCTGCGGGGGCGACGAGAGACAGTTCGGTGCCGCGGTGTGTCATTGGGCGTCGCCCTCGGGCGGTGCGTCCGAGCGGTCCTCCTGCGCCTGAGCACGCTCGGTCTCTCCGAGGGTCCGGCGCATGTCGAGGACGAGTTGGGCGAGGCGCGCGGCCCAGCCGCTGGCGGCCGCCGAGAGCGTCTCGGAGATGGGGTCGAGGGTCGAGCCGACGCGCTCGTCCGCGACCTCCTCGAGGAAGGCCACCAGATGATCGAGATCCTCGCAGGCGCTGTGGACCTCTCCGTACGTCAGCGGGAGCGGGCTCTTCGGCCCCCAGGTACCGGCCTCGTTCAAGGCATCGACCAGAGCGTCTCCGGCGATGCGGAAGGCACCGGCGATCGCGTCGTTCGGGAACCTCCAGAGGAAGGTCTCGCGGAAGGCGTGCTGAGTTAGCGGGATAGACTTCGGGCGGTCAGTCATGGAGTTGCACCTCCGTGTCTGGCTAGGCTCCGGTGGGTGTGACCGCACCTGCCGGGGCCGCTCCTGTTCTTGGGCGGGTCTGGCCGCCCTCTTCACCTGGCCCGACACTAGCACCTAGGCCTAGTGCGTGTCTAGATTGTGCCTAGTTTGGTCGTGCTCCTCCGGTAGAGTTCTGCTCATGCCGAAGGACAAGCACCCGAAGCGGGCGCCCACGGTCGGGAAGTTGTATCGCGAGGTGGCCTACCTCCACCAGGACGAAGCGGAGGGGCTGGAGAAGGCTGCGGAGCGGTTTCGGTGCAGCAAATCCGAGGTGATCCGACGGGCGCTACGGCAGTTCCTCGGCATCGAGGACTGACACCTGGTGCCCGGAACCTAGCAAGGCTGGACTCGCGCTCAAGCAGGCAATGTCCCTATTATCCTTCGTCGTTGTCTGTGCCCGGCTTCGACTCTTCTTGAGTCCCTGAGTTCTCCGGCTCTTCCGTGGAGTGGTTGACGGGATTCCCGAACGCTGACGACCGGATCTCCTCGGGTGAGACCACCACTTCGCAGACGAAGCGCCGATACACCCATCCCTCTCGGAGTTGGCCGGCTTCAAAGTCGAAGAATTGGACTGCCAACCAGTCACCGTCTTCTCCCGTCTCCTCCAGTTGAGTGTTCGGGCGGAGAACCCGCAGTGACTCGCTCTGGGACGACGGACCGCTGTATAGATGAAGCCGCTTGGTCACCACCAAGAGTTTGGCGGTCGTGACAGCCTTGGCGTGCCGTTCAAGCGTCTGCAGCATTCGGGCCTCGGACTCCGCGATGAGTTTCTGGGTCGTCAGCGCTGTCTGCTGGCTAGACTCGGCAATCCTCTCCGTGATCCGCTGCTCGGACTGATGTGCGGAGATGTAGCTGTGAAGAGCCACGACAATCGTTATGAGAATCGACAGCAGAGCCAAGAGAGTAGAGAGGCTGACTGGGTGTCGCTTCGTTTCCTCCGAGAACCATTCAACCACCTCATCAAGACCTTCCGAGAGGCCGGTCTCGTCTTCGCGCTCCGTCAGGTTCCCTAGTCGCTGAAAAAGGTCGCCAACGAAGGTACGTGAAGACGCAGGTTGGGCGGACGTGCGTGTCAGTTCCTCTATCGCTACCTGGGATACCACCATGAAGTGTCGAAGCTCCGACTCTCTGACGCGGTTCCACAGGGCCTGCTGTTCCTGGATCAAGGACTCGACCGCTGTCGAGGCCTGTGCCTTGGCCATCCTAAACCCGTCCACGATGTCGGTGGCCAGTTGTGCTGAGCGCTGGAAATCGGGCAGCTGAAGCTGCGGTTGCAGATCAGCGATGGTGCTGAGGGTTGGGGACACAAGGCCTGCGGCCTGCTGTGAGCGGCGGTTGAAAGCCGCGTGATCCTGGCGGTTGGACGCGCAAATCCCTTCAGGCAGACGTCGTCATCATCGTCGCGCGCGGAGCGCGCGACCGGTGGTGGTGTGCGCGGATGGCTTTGTGG
>Ga0210074_1000821_pt1 | contig 10404 bp, 9 predicted proteins | sample China_Galinas_Co_FD_184860 | JGI IMG/M metagenome (GOLD analysis project Ga0210074, IMG submission 184860) | Wetland microbial communities from San Francisco Bay, California, USA, that impact long-term carbon sequestration -... | ecosystem: Environmental > Aquatic > Marine > Wetlands ... | reverse complement strand
CGAATCCCTCGCCTTCGCCTCCCTCGTCGACCAGGGCGTGCCCGTGCGCCTCTCCGGCGAAGACAGCCGGCGCGCCACCTTCAACCAGCGCCACGCCGTCTTGATCGACACCGAGGACGAGAGCGAGTACTGCACCCTCTGCAACATCTCGGACGATCCATCGAAACCCCAGGCGTTCTTCGAAGTCCACGACAGCCAGCTCTCCGAAGCCGGCGTCCTCGGCTTCGAGTACGGCTTCAGCCGCGACTACCCCGAAGCCCTCACCGTCTGGGAAGCCCAGTTCGGCGACTTCGCCAACGGCGGCCAGATCATCATCGACCAGTTCATCACCGCCGGCGAAGACAAATGGGGCCTCCTCTCCGGCCTGGTGCTCCTGCTGCCCCACGGCTACGAAGGCCAAGGCCCCGAACACTCCAGCGCCCGCCTCGAGCGCTACCTCCAGGCCGCGGCCGAAGACAACATCCAGGTCGCCTACCCCTCCACCGCGGCCCAGTACTTCCACCTCCTCCGCCGCCAGGCCCTCCGCAAATGGCGCAAGCCCCTCATCGTCATGACCCCCAAAGGCATGCTCCGCGCCAAGCCCGCGACCTCGCCCCGCACCTCCTTCACCCGCGAGCGCTTCCTCACCGTCATGCCCGAGCGCGAGCCCGCTCTACAAGAAGGGGCCGACCGCGCCGTCCTCGCCACCGGTAAAATCCTCCACGAGCTCCGCGCCGAGCGCAAAAAGCAGGAGGGCGACGACCCCAAGACCGCCATCCTCGGCCTCGAGCAGCTCTACCCTTTCCCCCACGACGAGCTGCTGGGAGAGCTCGACCGGTTGGGGCCGCTGCGGGAGATCGTGTGGGTGCAAGAAGAGCCGGCCAACATGGGGGCGCTCAGCTTCGTCATGCCCGAGTTGGAGCGGCTGAGCCGGGGGAAGCCTGTGCGGAGCGTCAAGCGGGCTGCGTCAGCGAGTCCCGCGACCGGGAGTGCGGAGGCTCACAAGATGGAGCAGAAGACCTTGTTGGCGTTGGCGTTTACTACTCGGGGGCGGTGAGCAACGGTCGCCCACCATGGCAAATACAAAAACAATTTCGACCTCCGTAATGCCCTTCTCAATGCGAGCGAGCTTCTGGCCCACCTCCCTTCTAATGCAAGAACCACTTGTTCCCACTGGCAACCGTAGCGACTGGGACGATTCCCCGAGCAACGTCTTGACGGCACACCTCTTCAGCTACCGCAATCAGGAAGTTAGGATACCTTTCGGGATTGCTCGTTACTTTCTTGGCCACGTCAACAGGCATTCCCATTAGTCTAGAGTGCCGCCGGAGAACTCGTAGCGAGTATATCTCTAGATCAATACTGCGACTGAAAGATATTTCAAAACTCTCCAATATCTCCTGCCAGTTGTTCTTCCCGCGCAACAACTCCTCCATATTTATCTCAAGACCCGCTTCCACCACGCCTGGATCCTGACCGCTCTCGACCATTCTCCTCGCAAGCGACTGCCAACTCGCTCCACGCCGCCGTGACATGACGGCCAGTGCCCTTCCACTGGCGCGCTTGAGCTCTGGCGCGAGTTTTATTCCGTCCTTTCGGTTCCTACCATCTCGCAGCCAACTAAACAGAGAGTTCACGCCCCTCAAAACGCGTCTGAAGTCCTCGGTCGACAGGTTACCCAAGGCCTCATCAATCTCCCCCAAACAACTCAAGATGGTCCTCGGACTCCCCCAGCTTGCTAACACGAGCACGACCAGAGCCTCATCCTTTCGGGCGCCGACGCCTCTCTCAGTCGAGCCTTCCACCAACCAGGATTTCCGGCCCGTAGCCTCGCATATCGTACCCTCTGGCACAACGGCCTGCTGGGGTCGAAAAGATCCCTATCGTTTGTACAAGTCTCACTCTGCGACCGAATTCCCGCTCCAAAAGTCGCAAGGATGTTCCAAGACCATCGTTCTCCCCAACATTTGCGACCGGATTCAACTATTCGATTCCACGGCGACAGAGAAGTCCCCCACTCCCTCTCGGTGAGTTTTGAGCATTCTTCCGCTACCTTCAGCCACTTACGACACTCCGCCGCCGGGCCGAATTGCGGGCCCTGCAAATCTCCGAGCTTACAAGCCTCAGCGTCCCTTAGCCCAAAGAATCGCGACCACCCTGCCCTCACCTCAACCGGACTCCTCCGCTCCAACGCCATCGCATACCGCTCTGGCTGCAGTCTCTTGCCGAACTCTTCAATCAGCGCCTCTCCCCCCTGGAAGTATCCTGGAACTACTAGTCCGTCCAAATACAGATCCATAGCGCAAGCAAAGCCCTCTTCGCTTTTCTCGAAAAAGTCAAAGTATCTATACCTCAGAAGTACGCACCTCGCTTCGCCCTGCAAAGAACCTGTTAAATTTGAAATCAGCTCCTCTATTCGCTCCGTCCCAACGGCCGCTACGACCCCCAACATTCCGCCGTACCTGAGCCATCGCACAAGGTCCCTTTCCGTCTTCTGCCGAGCCAACTCCCACCACCGATCGCTGACATCTCCTTGATCTAGGCTTCTACGAATAAACATTAGGGCTTCTTGCGCATAATCCTGAGGGGGAGCAGTCTCAAGCAACCTAAAGCATTGATCGACCAACATCTTCTGGCCACATTGTTTGGGCAAAACTAAGAACTCACCCGCTTGTCGCCATGGATTTCCCCCCGAAAGCAGGAGTCGAAGTCCGGGGCCATCCAAGACAAGTCTGAGTAGTCGGGAAACCGCCCTCGGAGATTGGGAGAAGACGTAATCTCCGAGCAACGTCACTGCGAGAGCCCGCGGGTGGCCGGAAAGTCGGTACTCACGATCCTCTAACAGCTCCGATATACCGTCGATCAAAGAGGACAACTCGCCCTTGCTATAACACCCAGCAAAGAATCGAGTAACATTGAGCCAGTAGAAGTTCCGAGCAAGCGCATCAAATCTCTCAGGCTTGGTTCCGCTCCTTTCAGCCCCCGTAGGAGAGTAGGGAGCTGTCTCATACAGGAACCTCGCCGCGAAGTACTCCCGCACTGGCTGAACCTCAAACTCATACGTTCCCTCCACGCGCGAAACGATCATGACCACTCTCTCCATCAATCCCGTAAACAGGTTGTCGACGAGATCCGGAGCGTGGCCTTCATCACTAAGATAGTCCCGTACAAGAGCTCGAAGGCGCTCCTGAGGAATACGACCCCGATGCCTTCCGAGTTCCGACTCAGCATGTAAGCTCCACGCCAAGAACCGATGAATGTCGATTAGCACATCCCGATGTTCTCGAACTACGGCGCTCTTCTCCGCCTCCCTATTAAAGAATAGCTCAACATAGTTGTCATAGAGTGCGGTTCTCTTATCTGGCAGTGACTCACCTCTAGTATGAATCAGGCTCAGGAGGATCGTCAATTGCATCGGGTTCTTCGCCAGGTCCTTTATATGCGGCTCGTCAAGCTTGCCTAACAAGATGGCCGAGAATGACTTCTTCTCCGGCTCCGTCAACTGCCTCGCCGTAAGCCATTTCCTCGCGTATTGGAGAGCCAGAGGCTTGTCTATTGATCCAAGTTGGTAATGAGGAAACTCCTCAGGGGGAAGCCCCGGTGAATTTGCGAACGCGGCTGGCCTGCTCGTAACAATGACCTGTAAAGAGACGGCATTCACCCTAAGGCGCGAAACACCACGCTCAATCTCACGAACTACCCGTTTCCTTCGTTCGATGTCCGCAACTTCGTCGAGTCCGTCTAGGACTAGAAGTGCCGCGCTAACGTCGAGGACCTCAAGAAGATTATCTACAGTGAACGCTGTCCCCCCTGAGAGACTACTTACTTGCGCCGCGAGAAACGCCTCAAGAGTTCTCGGTCCTCTTGTGAATTCACTGTTCTCAGCTGGACCCTCCAAGAAGGGGTCCTCCCCGGCAATCCAATAGGCAAGATCTCGAAGATCGACCTTAAAGGGCAACCGTAGGGGGGTATTCGCGTGACTTTCGGGAAGAGACTTTCGCTCCTCGGAGTCAGCCCCAATCAATCTCAGCCTATGCACTTGGCAGACGTACTGCACGATCGTGGACTTGCCCTGACCAGGCGCCCCTTCCAAGACCACCGATGGCGCATGGACCTGCAGTAGCGGATGAAGAAAGGTTGAAGCTGCACCTAGTTCAACATTATCCTCAGCGCCGACCAGCGATCCCCTTGTGTTTAACCGGGTAGTACGCGCGACCCGGAGAGATGGCGTCGCGTTCCCGCGGCTTGGCCCGCCTTGCGCAATTTCCTGGGAGAGCAACACCTGCACCCTTGATGTACGACCACGAAATGGCTCATGAACAGGTTGGTCAGGAGCAACTACGGGCACATCAACAAAGAGGTCGAACAGTCTATTTTGGAGCTCAACCTGCTTGAAGCGGATATCACGGTCCCTCCTATACTGTTCTTCTAAATATGCTCTCAGCGCTCGTTCGTTGCGTCCATTCTTGGTTCCAACTCCCTGTTCAAAGAGCAGCCTCAGAAAATCCGAGCCGGTTAATAGCTCAGGATAAGTCCACTTTAGACTCCAACTAGAGTCTAGACGTCGAGCAAGATCGTCTCGCCACCAAACAACTGAGGGCACCGAGATAGACTCCGCCAAGACTTCTTGGATACGGTCGATGGAGCCAGCGCCCGGATGTGCGGTGCCTGGTAAATTGGTCATGAGGACATACTTAGCTACGCCTCGACCGACCTGTGCCTGAACTTTTGGTGCTTCGCCCTGAATCTTCTCTCGCAGCCAGTCAACTGGACCTTCAACCTTCTGGGGTTGACGGACGAACTTAACTTGGTACATTACGAATGCTTGCGCACCGCTCGCACTGACTTGAGATAGGTAATGGATCGCGTCACGACCACCGTCGGGTTGTCCTACTGGAAAGCACTGAACATCAGGAAACTGCTGGGCGATGAGCGCTTGGGCGAACTGCTGGAATCTTTCAGGCCCGAGATTCTCGAAGGGGTAGTCCATTGGCAGGCTCAAATGAGATTCTCAAGTGTCTCTCATCTTAGAGTGCGAGCGAAACCGATCTAGGCGCCTAGGTGCAGCCGAACGGGGAACAGGGCGCCATGGAATTGGGGAAGTCACTTCGTCGTCCGTCGGTGTCGGCCTGTTTGCGTGGAGTCTATCAGAATCCATAGGACCGCGAACTCACGAGAAGAGGGCCTTATCCGCCATCCGACCCCGCTCCGGCGGCGCCACTGGGGCCGATTCCTCGCTGTCCGGACAGACCCCGCCCCAGCCGAGAGGGGTGAGTCGCTGTCGGCGGCGGGGTAGCAAGTCTGTGGATCGAAGGGATGCGGCTGTGGGCGCTATCCGGGAGCCGCGTGGGGCACGAAGGGCCTTCCCGGCGGGAAGCTGCCTTCCGGGAACGGCGGGTTGGGCACGCCGTCCTTGAGCAACTCGGCGGCGTCGCGGAAGGCCGCAGCGAAGAGCTGGTAGGCGCGCTTCAGGAGCTCCCGGCCTTCCTTGGTCACAGCATGGCACCAAGGGCGAGGCGATCGCTTCGCCGTCTTTGGTCGCTCCCAGGGATGGTGTCGGAGGATCTTCTTGACGCCGAGGGGCGTCGTACCCTGGGCGCGGTGCCTGGCCGCCGCTTCGGCCTCGATCTCGGCGATCATCTCCCGTACGAAGTCGCGGCGCTCCTCTTCCATGTGATGCCCCCAGCATGGGAGCGGGGTCAAGACGATCTCCTCGTCCTCGGCGAATTGCTCTTCGTCGACGGTCTCTCCACTCCACCGGTTCGCCCGGTACTGGGCGGTCCGGTCATACCAGGTGCCGGAGAGCCGCTCACCCTCGGTCAGGGCGGTCACGCAATGGGCGCCCGGCCACTCTGCGCACCGTCCGACAAGGCCCTCTTTGACCCCGTGGCTCAGGATGTACCGCAGCCTGCCGACCTGGGCCCGCTCGTCGTTCTCGATCGGGATCGCGTGGTAGCGGTCAGGAGATCCTGAGCCAAAACCGCAACCGAGGCGGACACCACGTCCGGGTCTCCCACACCTTCCTCCGCCCGCCCGGCCATCCGGCAACCCAGAGCTTCCGGGCCGCTCGCGAACAACCGCTCCAGGGCTTCGAGAGCGGTCCGCGTGACCTCACCTGCCAGCGGGTCGGTTCGCAGGCGGGTCAGCGACCGGGTCAGGTCGCCCAGGCTCACGCCCACCAAGAGCCGGTACAGGTCGTGGGCGTCCTTGTCGAGCAAGCGGTCCGGTCGATCCTCCCGTTCGGCGAGCTTGAACAGCTTGGAGACCAGGAGGGCTGCCGTGCTGGCGACCTTGACCTCGCGCACCCGCAGGTCGTCAGACTCCAAGGCGGCGATTCGCATGAGGCGATGGTCGACCACCAGCAGATCAGAGCCTCCATTCGGGTTCATGACTCTCCATCCAATCCAAGACGGCCTGGCCTTCGCTCGGCGAGCGACCCGGACCGGTGAGCAGATCGACTGCGATCTGGCTGGGAGCTGCTGTCACCACGCCGTCCACGGTCCTCGCGCGCAGGAAGGGCACATTGCCTCGTTGGGCTGCCAGGAGCACGTTGGTACCCCGATCTACGGGCCGAAGCCCGAGCGTCTCGGCCGCCTCCGCTGGATCGTCCACATGGATCATTGCGACGCGCGGCGGTGCGTGGGGAGCGAAGGATCGGGCGGCGAGCGACCCGGTGAGGACGTAGCGCAGCTCACCGGCCGCGCGGAGGGCCTCCGGCACCCTCTCGACCCCTCGCGGGAAGAGGAAGCGCTGCACTACCTCACTCCGCATGAAGCCATCATCTTCGCTCCACCGCTCGATGAGCCTTCTCCACAGGACCCGCTCGATCGGGCCGCGGGGTTTGCGTTCCAGAAGCTCCTCCTCTTCCAGCAGCTTCACCACCCTGTACGTCGCGCCGGTGGAGGCCCCGCTCCGCTTCACGAGCTCCGGGACGGTATACGGCGGCACGAAATCCACGAGTGCTCGGACGACCCGGGCTGCAGCCGCACCCTTGAGCGTGTTGCGAGGCCGCCCCGGCCCTCGCCAGGGGTCACGATCCTCGCCCGTACTGCGGAGGAAAAAGGCCGGCCGATCGATCTCGATGCGAACGTTGCCCGTGGCGTCTGCATAGGCCACCCCCTTCTGTTCAAGGCGCTCTCTCGTGGGAGGAGAAAGGTAGCGAGCGACCACCATTGGGAGCAGTGAAGCATCGGATGCCCGATCGATCAGACGCCGGAGCTGTTCCAGAACGTTCGCGATCTCGCGAGTTGCCAGCGTTCGCTTGGCCTCGACAGCCAACACCGCCTGGGCGCCGTCTGGAGACTCCAGCGTCACCAGGGCGTCGAAGGCGACCTGCCCCTTCCGAGCCTCCTCTTCCACTCCGAGTGTCCACCTGCCGGGTAAGGTGGACCTCACCTCGTCCAGCGCGCGACGCACCACATCCGATTCCCTGGCAGGCGGCGACTTTCCAGCAAACCCTAGATTTCCGGTGTCAGCGGAAGATGGTATTTTCCTAGAATATGCCGACAGAGACTCGGAGTCAACGCCCCTGGGGCTGCTACTCCACCGCGGGCGGCAGCTCCTGCCACCGTGCAGGCGCAGCTTCCGCGTGGGAAGCAGCAGGTAGCGCTTCTGGAAGGTCCGGTTCGTGACCTCGACCATGTGGCCTGGCGGGATGTGGCGTAGAGGGCGTCCCATCTACCAAGAAGGACGGAAGGCGGGGCCGTGGTCGCACGGCAGACGTCTGGAGACTGGGACCTCAGCCACCGGCGTGCCTTGTCATGCGCTCGATGGACAGTTCACCGGCGCAGATTGCCCAGTCCTACGCCAAATGGACGGTTCATGGCGGCAACGCCACCGCTTACAGCCGCGCGCGTCGCACGGTCTGCGCGGCCCAGGTGACGACTCTCTTCGCCCGTTCGACAGCCTGGCGCGCCTCCTTCGCCGTGGCCCTCCACGACGCGAGGTGCCGACGCGAGGTGCCACCCAATTGGAGGACGGCTCCGGGCGTACCGGCAGGGCGAGATCGGAACCGTGCCGGCGTCCGAGGTCTTCGAGGAGGCGCGGGGCTTGGCAAGGGATCGGGCCAAGGATCGGTGAGTGCCTCTCATTGGTGCCTCGGGAACTCTCTCCTGTCACCATTTACCTGGCACGTGGAGCAGCAGCAGCTGGGCACGTGGAGCTCCAGAGAGATCTCTCCTAAAAGGAGGAGATGGAGCGCTGAGGGTGCCGGAAAAAGGTCAGATCCAGCAGGGCTACGGCTTCACGGGAACCGCGGCGAGCCATTTGTCGAAGTTTCCAGAGACGAGGAGCTCGCCCTTGGCGGAGAGATCCTTTGCGGCCGACCTGAAGAACGACCGCGTCGGCCCCTTTTGCATGGGGAGAGCACCCCGATCTACCGCAATCCTGAAGAGGCCTAGGGTCTCGTGCTTCAAGTAGGCCTCCCCGCCTTCGCGGAAGGCGACACATGGAACCAGGACATCGCAGCGGAGGGTCCCGGTCGTGGCAACGTACTGCGCGCCGGTCGGGTGAGCTCCCAGGGCGGCTGCGCTCGCCTGGCTCACGTGGTCGAGGTCCTGGATCGGCCTGGGAAGGTGCTGAAGCTTAGGGTCGATCGGGCGATGGATGAGGGAGTGCACGAGACCCGACTGGTTGACGGCAACGCGGGTGATCTCGACCCCCGTGTCGGGGTCGATGACGCTGAACAGAAAGTAGAAAGCTCGCTCTTGTCCCGGCTCGCAACGGGACTGGCTCCAGTTGACGACGCGCCGGCTGACGATCTTCGCGCGGCCACCGTCGACGAGGTCGAAGAACCGCCTCTCGGTGGGTTCGAGCTGGTCACTAGGCGTCGCCTGAAACGCTCTCCGATGGTAGAAGAGAAAGTCCTGCCAGGCCTCGTCAGCGGTCGCGGGGAAGGGATGAGGCACGTAGTCCGGGGCGTTGGGGTCGGTCGCAGCCTTCATGGAAGCTTCGAACTTCTGCCACGCGGCACGGTGCTCGGTCGAGCAGGGGGCCACGTCCCAAGCGTGCACAGGCGCTGGAAGCCCGACAGCGGACACGAGTAGGGACACGACCATCAGTTGAAGGCGCATACGGCTATCTCCTTCCAGATCAGTACTTTTGGGGGCCGCCTCCCCCGCCCTCCCAGCTACCACCTGCGACGACCTGGCTGCTGTACTGATCATAGTTGTAGTACCAGCCCCCGGTAGCGTTTGCTGAGATGATCTGCTCGCAGGTATCACCTTCGAACGAGCATAGCTCCGTCAGCCAATCGGCGGCTTCAAGCTTCTTGTTGGGACCTACGAGCGGGTCTTGGTAGTACACGTAGTCCCACTCCTGCATGCCGCCGCTGTCGGGAATCTGGTGGTGGTGCCCTCCATCAATGACGACGGCGTGGTTCCCTTGGAGAACGGCGATGACAGGGATGTACGAATCGATCGAAGTTATCTGGCGGGCGACGAAGTACTTCCGGTTGTCGTAGGCATCTCCATCATAGATCGCATCAGAGCCGCTGTTGGTGAACTGGGCTACTCCATTCGCGATGACATAGGAGAACGTTCCCGTGCAGGTAGTGCCCATGTAGTCCGCGATCACGGCCTGGCTGACCTCGGGCAGGCCATCGTAGAGACGCCACATCAGGACGGAAGCGGGGGCGCAGTAGTACCCGAAATCCTGCTCTACATAGGGCACGTTGAGCCTCACATCGTCGCCGCTGGTCGCCCCACAACCTACGAGGGCAGTCGCTCCGAGAAGGACGAGTCCACAGCCAATCAGTCGAAGTCGCCTCACGTCAGCTCCTTCCCTGTTTCTCTCAAGTCCAGCTCCTCCAAACCCGACGAGCCCCCCGCACCCTGTGCTTAACGCCTGGAGGCCGATGTTCATGGTACAGCGCATCGAGCACCCTCATTACCATAGTTTCGTTACACGTTTATTGCGGAACAACGAGTTATCGCGAGCTTTGATTTCGCGTCCCCTCTTCAGCCAGTCGCAATCGCAGGTGCCAGGGTGTTGGAGGTCTGGAGGTCTGGCCGATCTGGCCGATCCGGGAGCGCGCGCGCCTAGCCCATCGTCTGCTCGAGAGCCTCGACGAGGAGGGCGCTGAACGCCCGCGCGAGGTCGAAGAGGCCCAACGTGGTGCTATGGAATTAGAGTAGGCGAGGTCGATCGCGTCGGCTACGCCGGTTCATTCGCGCGGCGCCGTCCTTTGGTGATGCCCTCACCTCCGCGATCGAGCCATGACGCGAGGTGCCACCAAATTGGAGGACGGTGCACGACGAGCGACGACCTGGTGGTCGGCGAACGACTTCGGCTCAGCGCGGCGCCAAGTCGGGTGCCCAAGTCGGGCGCCAGGCTGTTGGAGGTCGGCGTAGTGGACGTCCCATCTACCAGGAAGGACGGATTCCGTGGCCGTGGTCACACGCTGCCGGGACGGCGAGTTGATACGAT
>Ga0210074_1000819_pt1 | contig 10407 bp, 5 predicted proteins | sample China_Galinas_Co_FD_184860 | JGI IMG/M metagenome (GOLD analysis project Ga0210074, IMG submission 184860) | Wetland microbial communities from San Francisco Bay, California, USA, that impact long-term carbon sequestration -... | ecosystem: Environmental > Aquatic > Marine > Wetlands ... | reverse complement strand
TTAAAGGAAAACGTAAGACATCGTCACGAAAATTTTATCCGGGTTACATTTTAGTCCAAATGGAGCTTGATGATGGAACCTGGCATGTGGTGAATGATACGGCTAAAGTCACGGGGTTTTTGGGTGGTCGCAATAAACCGGCACCTATTTCCGATGAGGAAGCCGATCGGATTTTAAATCGGGTGGAGGCCGGTAAATTGAAGCCCCAACCAAAGTATTTTTTTGAGTCCGGCGATGAGATTCGTGTCATCGATGGACCTTTCACCAATTTTAACGGGACAGTCGAAGAAGTCAATCATGAAAAGGGTAAAATCAAGGTGTTAGTGAGCATCTTCGGCCGATCGACACCGGTGGAATTAGATTTTGTCCAGGTTCAAAAACTATAGGTTAGGAGAAAAAAAGTCAAAATGGCGAAAAAGGTAATGGCACTAATCAAACTGCAGGTTGTAGCTGGAAAGGCCAATCCATCTCCCCCGATCGGTCCCGCCTTGGGGCAGCACGGGGTAAATATTATGGACTTTTGCAAGACGTTTAACTCGCGAACGGCCCAAGAGGAGGGAATGATTATCCCCGTGGTGATAACGGTCTATCAGGATCGATCGTTTACATTTATCACAAAAACGCCTCCAGCTGCAGTTTTGCTCAAAAAGGCGGCCAAGATCGCCAAGGGTGCAGGTGATCCCAAGCGGGATCGCGTCGGCAAAGTGAACAGAGAGCAACTCGAAGAGATTGCCAAACTGAAAATGGTTGATCTCAATGCCAATGATCTGGATGCTGCCTGTAAAATCATTGCCGGAACGGCCAGAAGTATGGGAATTGAAGTTGGATAACCACATTACCCATAACCTGAAATACGATCTAAGGAGATAAGGATAACAATGCCGAAGCGGGGTAAGAAATATATTGAATCGCGAAAAGCGATCAGTGCCGGGGAATTTGAGGGTTTTGAAGCGGCTGTAAAGATGACTCTGGATTCATCCTTTGCCAAATTTGATGAGTCCGTTGACGTTGCCGTCCGACTGGGTGTAGATCCCAGGCATGCGGACCAGATGGTGCGGGGAAGTGTAATTCTTCCCAATGGAACCGGCAAAGAGGTCAAAGTTCTCGTTTTTGCGAAAGGTGAAAAGGAAAAAGAAGCACTGGATGCCGGTGCCGAATTTGCGGGAAATGATGACCTGGTGGAGAAGATCAAGGATGGATGGTTCGGTTTTGACAAGACAGTCGCCACGCCCGATATGATGGGCACTGTCGGGAAAATAGGAAAACTACTGGGGCCCAGAGGGCTCATGCCCAATGCCAAAACCGGCACTGTTACGTTTGATGTCGCCAGGGTTGTGAATGAACTAAAGGCCGGCAAGATCGATTTCAGAGTGGAAAAAGCAGGCATTGTTCATGCGCCCATGGGAAGGGTTTCATTCGGGGTCGAAAAAATCATCCAGAATATCGTCGCTTTCTTAGAAACCATCCAACGGCTCAAACCAGCCTCCAGCAAAGGCACTTACCTGAGAAGTATCGCCTTATCTACGACCATGGGTCCAGGGGTCAAAGTAGATACTGCTCTTATCAAGGATTTGACTAAATAGCCCTTTTATTTTGACATATTTCGGCGTTCGATTCCGCCTGCCAAAAAAATCACAGGAGACGAATCAGTTCACTCAAGATAGCCAGAATGGCTTGCCATGTGTGTAGATTCCAAACCAATATCATTCTGTCAAAGACCGTAGGTTCACCTTATCTAAAGGCTGACAACGATTGTGTATAATCGGCATTGCCGGCCTACCGAGACAGATATGTGATTGTCCGTAGATAGACCCCGTAACCAGGGTTACAATCGCAAATCAGTTCAATTGATGCCTTCCGGTTTTTGTATAGATCTAGGGAAGGAGGTGACGTTAACAAGTGAGACTAGAAGAAAAGCAAAAAATTACCGAAGATCTGCATGAACGATTCTCAAAATCCGAAGTCGTCGTCGTAACCGATTACAAGGGGCTGGATGTTTCCTCAATGAACGACTTGCGACGCAAGCTTAGAGAAGCGGATATTGAATTTCAAGTAGTGAAAAACACGCTTCTGGTGCGGGCGGCTAAAGATACCGAGGTCGCTTTGATCCAAGATTATTTCAAAGGGCCCAGTGCCGTGGCATTGAGCTATACCGATCCGGTCGCTCCAGCTAAGATTTTAATGCAGTTTGCAAAAGATAACCAAAAGCTTGAGATCAAGGGCGGCGTGCTCAAAAACAAGGTATTGGACCCGGATGCGATTAAGGCCCTGGCCCTGCTGCCTTCTCGGGAAGTATTGTTGGGACAGTTTCTTTCAGTGCTAAATGAGGTTCCAACATCATTTGTCAGAACCCTTGCTGCAATCCCCAGAAGCCTGTTGAATGTGCTGACAGCGATCAAGGATCAAAAGGAAACCGCTTGAACAAATAATTATCAACGGATATTTAGAACGTAATATTGGAGGAAAAAATGGCGAAAGAAGACGTTACAAAAGAAGATGTTATAGAATTTATTGCAAACATGTCAGTTCTGGAGTTATCCGAACTGGTCAAAGAAATGGAGGAAAAATTCGGTGTATCCGCAGCGGCACCGGTGGCCATGATGGCCGCAGGTCCCGGAGACGCGGGCGGCGGGGCTGCTGCAGAGGCTGAACAGACGGAGTTTGACGTTATCCTGACAGCATTCGGCGATAAGAAAATTCAGGTTATCAAGGAAGTCAGAGCGATCACCGGACTCGGCCTCAAGGAAGCCAAAACACTTGTTGACGAAGTGCCCAAGCCGGTCAAGGAGGGCGTCACCAAAGATGAAGCTGAACAGATTAAAACCCAGCTTGAAGAAGCGGGTGCGCAGGTTGAAATAAAATAGTGATCTTGCGGTTGTCAGTGGTCTGTTGCTCCTTGCAGGAAGATATCCTATGGATTTAACCCGGCTTTTAGTAGGGCATCCGACCACCGGCAGCAGGAATCGTCTTGATGCCGCCGTCGATGTTTTAGACCCTTGGCTGCACTCAAGGATGACCCATTTCCTTTGGGTTTGGGTCTTTTTGGCGCTGCCACGGGATCCGTTTCAAACAAAATAATTAATCAAACACCAGAAAATTTTGGAGATGCAATGTCTGACAGGCCTTTGGCAAACAAGCGCATACGGAAAAATTTTGGTAAAATTAGAAAAATTGTCGATATCCCTGATCTTATCGGGATGCAGAGGGAATCCTTTCAACGGTTTTTGCAAAAGGGTATAGCCCCCGAAAAACGAAAAGACATTGGTTTGCAAGCTGTCTTCAAATCCGTGTTCCCGATCAAGGATTTCACTGGAAGTGCATCCCTTGAGTTTGTCGCTTACCGGTTCGGAGAGGTTAAACATGGTATTGAAGAATGCATCCACAGAGGGATGACCTATGAAATTCCGGTCCGTATCACGGCCAGACTGGTGGTCTATGATATGGATACTGAAACCGGAGTTTCCAATATCCGTGATATAAAAGAGCAGGAAATCTATTTCGGTACGATACCTTTGATGACAGAAAAAGGTACTTTTATTATCAACGGGACCGAACGAGTTGTCGTCAGTCAGTTGCATCGGTCCTCCGGCGTATTTTTTGATCATGACAAAGGAAAAAGCCATTCCAGCGGTAAAATTATTTACAGTTCTCGTATCATACCGGTGCGCGGTTCCTGGATCGATATGGAAATTGATCCCAAGGACATTGTCTATATTCGTATTGACCGGCGACGTAAGTTTCCAGCTACAATTCTTTTTAAAGCCTTCGGATACACTGTTGAGGATCTTCTGTCTTATTTTTACAAGACAGAAAAGATTGTTGTTAAGGGCAACGGATATTATAAAAAGTTCAATGAAAACTTTTTAAGAGGCCAACGGGCCAGCAAGGATGTCAAAGATCCTGAAACAGGTGATGTCCTGGTCAAAACAGGTCGTGTTTTTTCACGACGTGCCATCAAACGTCTGCAGGCGACACAAGCAGAATTAATCCCTATCCACGCAAGTGACGTAATCGATCGTGCATTTGCATCCACGATATTGCATCCAAAAAGCGGGGAGATTCTTGCTAAAGCGGTTGATTCCGTTGATGAAGAAATACTGACTGTGTTGAGTGAGGCCGGCGTCAATGAATTCGAATTGCTATTTATTGATGGATATACCGCCGGCGAATCCATTCGCAAAACACTGCTGATGGATAAGGTAGGAACCAAAGAAGAAGCCTTAATCGAGATTTATCGCAGACTCAGACCGGGGAATCCGGCCACCCCGGAAGTGGCTCAGGATTTTGTCGATAATCTTTTTTTCAAGTCGACTTATTACGATCTTTCCGGTGTCGGACGTTTGAAAATTAATCAACGTCTGGGCATCAGCAGTGAAATCAATTTAAATATTCTCCGCAAAGAGGATATTCTGCTGACCTGCAAGGCACTCATCGAACTCAGAGATACCCAGGGAGTTGTCGACGATATCGACCATCTTGGAAATCGAAGGGTGCGTGCGGTAGGAGAATTGCTGGAAAACCAGTATCGTATCGGACTGGTTCGAATGGAACGCGCCATCAAAGAACGCATGAGCCTTCAGGAAGTGGATGCTCTCATGCCGCATGATCTGGTGAATCCGAAGCCGGTATCGGCTGTCGTCAAAGAATTCTTCGGGACCAGTCAATTGTCTCAATTTATGGATCAGACGAATCCTCTTTCTGAGACCACTCACAAACGACGGTTGAGTGCTCTGGGCCCGGGTGGACTTACCCGGGAGCGCGCCGGTTTTGAAGTTCGGGATGTGCATCCATCGCACTATGGACGTATTTGCCCCATTGAAACTCCGGAAGGACCGAATATCGGTCTGATTGTATCACTGAGTACCTATGCTCGAGTGAATGACTACGGATTTATTGAAACGCCTTATAGCGTTGTCAAAAATGCCAAGGTTTCCCGTGAGGTCAAATTCTTGGATGCTTTTGAAGAAAAAGAACTGCCCATAGCCCAGGCCAACGCACCACTCGATGATAAGGGAAAATACCTAAATCCTCTGGTTACGTCACGGGTGGCCGGGGAAATGATGATGGTTGATCGCGAAGAAATTGAATTAATGGATATTTCCCCCAATCAGCTTGTCAGTGTCTCCGCATCCCTGATTCCCTTTCTTGAAAACGACGATGCCAACCGTGCTTTAATGGGTTCCAACATGCAGCGTCAGGCGGTTCCCTTGTTGATGAATCAGGCACCTTTGGTGGGTACGGGTATCGAGGAGGTCGTGGCAAGAGATTCCGGTGTGGCCATAGTTGCGCGGCGGGATGCTGTGGTGGTGGATGTTGACGCCAGCCGCATCGTACTCAAACACGATCCTTCCGATGATCCCAGTGAGAAAGATGTTACCATCTACAACCTCTCAAAATTTATACGATCGAATCAGAATACCTGTTTTAATCATCGACCGATTGTAAAGAAAGGCCAGCGGGTGTATGCCCGGCAAATTATTGCGGATGGACCTGCCACAGACCAAGGCGAACTGGCACTCGGCAAAAATGTCACGGTGGCATTCATGCCGTGGGGCGGGTACAATTTCGAAGACTCAATTTTGGTCAGTGAAAGGCTGGTCAGAGATGGTGTGTATACCTCGGTTCATATCGAAGAATTTGAAGTCGTCGCGCGGGATACGAAACTTGGTAAAGAAGAAATCACCCGGGACATTCCCAATGTCGGAGAGGAAGCCTTAAAAAATCTGGATGAAAGCGGAATCATCCGTCTGGGAGCTGAGGTCAATCCGGGAGATGTCCTGGTGGGCAAGATTACACCCAAAGGGGAAACCCAGCTTTCCCCTGAGGAAAAACTGCTGCGCGCCATTTTTGGCGAGAAAGCGGGGGATGTCAAGGATACTTCCCTGCGGGTGCCGCCCGGTGTGCAGGGAACCGTCATCGATGCCAAGGTGTTTTCCAGAAGGGGAATTGAAAAAGATGACCGTACGCGTCTGATTGAAGATGAAGAGATTGCCACACTGGAAAAAGATCGTGAGGATGAACTGGCAGTGGTCGCAGAAGTTGTTAGATCCCAGCTTGAGGAGCTGTTGGTTGGACAAAAAGTATATGCTCCCTTGAAAAAGGATAAGAAAATCCTGATTGCGAATGGCGCTAAAATCGATGCCAAAACAATGTCAAAAATTCCGATCCCTCAGCTTGAAGGTATTGTGCTAAAGGATCCCGCACTGACCCAGGAAGTCCACGAAATCCTCGAGCGCTATCGAGATCAATGTGAGCTTTGTCGACTTGCTTTTGAACATCAGGTTAGCCGATACGAAAAAGGGGATGACCTGCCGCCTGGAGTGATAAAAATGGTCAAAATTTATGTGGCCATGAAACGTAAGTTGGCCGTGGGCGATAAAATGGCCGGCCGGCATGGTAACAAGGGGGTCGTGTCGAGAATTCTGCCGATTGAAGACCTGCCTTATTTCGAAGACGGCAGCACCGTTGATATGGTTTTAAATCCATTAGGGGTGCCTTCCCGCATGAATGTAGGACAGATTTTAGAAATACACTTGGGACAGGCGGCCAAAGTGCTTGGCTACCAACTCAACCAATTGCTGGAAGAACAAAAAATAAAAGCCCTTCGAGAGAAAATGAAGAAAATCTTTTCCGAACCTTCCCTCAAAAAATCGATAACCCAAATGGATGATCAACAACTAAATGATTTCGCATCCTATTATAAAGATGGGGTCTTTATGGCCACACCTGTTTTTGACGGCGCCAAGGAAGAGGAAATAAAAGATCTACTGGTCGAGGCAGGCCTTAGCAGCACCGGACTCGCAACGCTCTTTGACGGCCGCTCGGGCGAGCCCTTTGACAAACAGATTACGGTGGGGGCGATGTATGTGATGAAACTGCATCATCTTGTTGACGACAAAATCCACGCACGGTCCATCGGTCCCTATTCACTGGTTACCCAACAGCCACTTGGCGGTAAAGCCCAGTTTGGCGGTCAACGGCTGGGGGAAATGGAAGTCTGGGCCATGGAAGCCTATGGCGCCGCCTATGCGCTGCAGGAATTTTTAACCGTCAAATCCGATGATATGGCCGGCCGAACCCGTATGTACGAAAAAATTGTAAAAGGGCAAAATGTGCTGGAACCGGGGATCCCCGAGTCTTTCAGGGTTATGACCAAAGAATTGCAGTCGTTGGGTCTTGATATCGCCCTGCTGGAAGAAAACGAATAGCAAAATGGAGCTGTGTTATCAAAGGTGTTAGACGTGAGCATCGATAAACGGTAGTTATTTATTATAACATCAATTAAACTTACAGGGGATATGCCATGGATACTCTTTACGATTTCTTTGCAAAACCCACGAATCCCAAACGATATTCAGCCATACGAATTGCGCTGGCATCACCGGAGCAGATTCGAAAATGGTCTCATGGTGAGATAAAAAAGCCGGAAACTATTAATTATCGCACCTTTAAGCCGGAGCGTGACGGCCTTTTTTGTGCAAAGATTTTTGGCCCTACCAAAGACTATGAGTGCAACTGTGGTAAATATAAACGCATGAAACACAGAGGTGTTATCTGCGAAAAATGCGGTGTGGAAGTCATCCAGTCCAAGGTGCGCAGAGAGCGTATGGCCCATATCGAACTGGCAACCCCGGTTTCACACATCTGGTTTTTAAAAAGCTTGCCCAGCAAGATCGGCAATTTGTTGGACCTGACGCTCAAAAACATGGAAAAAGTGCTTTATTTTGATAGTTACATTGTGCTGGATCCCAAAGACACTCCATTGAGTTGGGGGCAGTTGTTGTCTGATGAAAAATATTTGGAAGCACGGGAAACCTATGGAGATAAATTCGAGGCCGGCATCGGTGCCGAAGCCGTCAAAGAACTTCTGGCAAGTTTAAACCTGGACGAATTATATGAGGAACTTCGGACTGGAATTCGTGAGACCGGATCCGTGGCCAAACGACAGAAGCTGGCCAAACGGCTTAAGATTGTCGATGCCTTCAGACGATCCGGCGTCGACCCCACCTGGATGATCATGGATGTCATTCCGGTCCTACCGCCGGACCTTCGTCCATTGGTACCGCTTGAAGGCGGGCGGTTTGCTACTTCCGATCTCAATGATCTCTATCGCCGGGTGATAAACCGTAACAACCGCTTGAAACGTTTGATCGAGTTGAAAGCTCCCGACATCATTGTTCGCAATGAAAAACGAATGCTGCAGGAATCTGTAGATGTCCTGTTTGACAACGGCCGCCACGGGCGCGTTATTACCGGTTCGAACAAGCGGCCGTTGAAATCCCTCAGTGACACACTCAAGGGTAAACAAGGCAGGTTCCGTCAGAATTTGCTGGGGAAACGGGTCGATTATTCAGGTCGTACCGTGATTACAGTGGGACCTGATCTGCGGCTGCACCAATGCGGTTTGCCGAAAAAGATGGCCCTGGAGCTTTTTAAGCCGTTTGTTTATTACCGTCTTGAACAGAAAGGACTGGTTTCAACCGTTAAAAGCGCCAAAAAAATGGTTGAACGGGAGATTCCTGAGGTATGGGACACCCTAGACGAAGTGGTCAGAGAATATCCGGTTCTACTAAACCGTGCTCCAACGCTGCACCGGTTGGGCATTCAGGCCTTTGAGCCGATTCTTATTGAGGGCAAAGCACTGCAACTGCACCCCCTGGTCTGCACGGCATTCAATGCGGATTTCGACGGCGATCAGATGGCGGTACATATTCCGCTTTCCGTTGAGGCTCAAATAGAAGCCCGGGTTTTGATGTTGTCCAGTAACAATATTCTCTCTCCGGCCAATGGCAGTCCGATCATCGTGCCGAGCCAGGACATCGTGCTGGGAATCTATTATCTAACCCGCACCGCCTTCGACAGTCCCGGTGATGGAAGAATTTTTGCCGATGTTGAAGAAGTTCGATCCGCTTACGATAGTAATGCCGTTGATCTTCATGCTAAAATCACCCTTAGGACACATGGCAAGCGCTATGAAACCACTGTCGGCAGGGTTTTTTTGTGGGAAATTATGCCGAAGGTCGACATCATGGAGATTCGTCGTATCCAGGTGGAAACTCACGAAGAAGCTCGTCGGGTTTTGGAACTACTTGATGGGGGTGAGGCCTTTGTCGACCTGGTTCAGAAATTTTCTCAGGCGGCCGACAAAGGCAATGACGGAAATATCGGCCGATTGGCTTTCAATGAATTCAAAGGTATCTTCGGTTGCGCGGATACCGATGTGGAAGCAATTTATTCGCTGAATGCCGGAGAGTACAGTAAAAAAATCTTCCATGTTGATGGGAGCTATCATTTATTTGAAGTTATGGAGAAAAAACCGGCAATTCCTTTTGATATTGTCAATCATGTCATGGACAAGAAAAAGCTGCGTGAACTGGTAGATTATGTTTACCGGAATCTGGGAGCCAAGGCCACCGTCATTTTGTCTGACAGGTTAAAGGATCTGGGGTATAAATATTCAACCCAGGGCGGACTTTCCATTTCAATCGATGCCATGATCACCCCGGAGAGCAAGCAGGACATTATAAAAAGTGCCGAAAAACAGGTGACCGAGATCGGGCGGCAATATACAGAAGGCCTTATTACCCAGGGCGAAAAATATAACAAAGTCGTCGATATATGGGCCAAAGCAACGGATGATGTGGCCAACGAGATGATGGCCGCCATGAAAAAAGCACCGATGACCGACAAAGACGGCCAACTGCTGCTGGATAAAAATGGAAAACAAATTATTACCGAAAGCTTCAACCCTATTTATATGATGGCCGATTCCGGTGCCAGGGGCAGCAAAGATCAGATGCGGCAGTTGGCCGGGATGCGTGGTCTGATGGCAAAGCCTTCCGGTGAGATCATCGAAACGCCGATCGTAGCGAACTTTCGTGAAGGGCTTTCGGTGCTGCAATATTTTATTTCAACCCACGGAGCTCGAAAAGGCCTGGCCGACACAGCCTTGAAGACCGCCAACTCAGGTTACCTTACGCGTCGTCTGGCGGACGTTGCCCAGGATTGTGTGGTGCTGGAATCAGATTGCGGTACGATGACGGGTGTCGAAGTCGAGCCCTTGATGGAAGGCGGCGAAATTATCCAGCGATTAGGCGAACGGGTTTTAGGGCGTGTGGCAATTGAAGATATTATCGACCCTTTCACCGAAGAAGTTATCTGCCCTAACGGAGAGGAAATCAATGAGCAGGTGGTGGAAAAAATCGAGGAAGCGGGTCTGACGAGCCTAAGAATCCGATCGGTTCTGACGTGTAGAGCCAGAAACGGTGTATGTGCTAAATGTTACGGCCGGGATCTTTCGCATGGCCGACAGGTGGAAACGGGTCAGGCTGTCGGAATTTTGGCGGCGCAGTCTATCGGCGAACCCGGCACCCAGCTGACCATGAGGACTTTTCATATTGGTGGTAC
>Ga0210074_1000817_pt1 | contig 10422 bp, 10 predicted proteins | sample China_Galinas_Co_FD_184860 | JGI IMG/M metagenome (GOLD analysis project Ga0210074, IMG submission 184860) | Wetland microbial communities from San Francisco Bay, California, USA, that impact long-term carbon sequestration -... | ecosystem: Environmental > Aquatic > Marine > Wetlands ... | reverse complement strand
CGGGCCGACCGCTACCGGGCACCGCTGGTCATGGAGGGCGGTTCGTTTCACGTGGACGGCCAGGGCACTCTGATCACCACGCAGGAATGCCTTCTGAACAGCAACCGCAATCCCCATCTGACCCGGGAACAAATCGAGGCGCTATTGAAGACCTACCTGAATGTGAATAAGGTGGTCTGGCTGAACAATGGGGTGTATATGGACGAGACCGACGGCCATGTGGACAACCTGTGCTGTTTTGTCAAACCCGGAGAAGTGCTGCTCAGCTGGACCGATGATCCCGACGATCCCCAGTACGAGATATCCAGGCAGGCCTTAGAGAAGCTTTCCGCCACAACGGACGCACGCGGACGACCGCTGATTGTCCACAAAATCCATCAGCCCGATCCGATGGTGGTCTCCGCAGCGGAATGCGAGGGCCTGGATGCCAGCGAAACGGCCAAGCCCCGCAGAGCCGGTGACCGTCTGGCCGCCTCGTATGTTAATTTTTATATTGCCAACGGCGGTATTGTCATGCCGCTTTTCGACGACGCCCATGACCAGGCGGCCATAGACCTGCTGACCCGGCTCTTTCCGGACCGCAGGATCATTGGCGTCAGAAGCCGGGAGATCCTTCTGGGAGGTGGAAACATCCACTGCATCACCCAGCAAATCCCCAAAGTAGACCCTTTGCCCTGAATGGGCATATTCGTGAGGGATTAACCAGCGGTCCATCCGGGCGTTGCACCCCATCAAGTAAACGAGGAAATCATGGCCATCATCAAAGTGGCAGCAACCCAGATGCCGTGTACATCCAAAGTGGAAGTGAACCTTTCAGCCGCAGAGATGCTGGTGCGAACCGCCGCTGGTCAGGGTGCTCAAATTGTCCTGCTTCAGGAGCTATTCGAGTCTCTGTACTTTTGCCAGGTGGAAAAACCCGATTTTTTCTCCCTGGCCACTTCTCTCGAGGATAACCCGGCCGTCAGGCGTTTCTCGGCAATCGCGGCAGAACTGCAGGTCGTCTTGCCGATCAGCTTTTTCGAGAAAAAAGGCCAGTCCTTCTTCAATAGCCTGGCGGTGATCGATGCCGGCGGCACAGTTTTGGGGATCTACCGCAAGACCCACATCCCTGATGGCCCGGGGTATGAAGAGAAATACTACTTCAGCCCGGGCGATACCGGGCTCAAGGTCTGGAAAACACGCTACGCCACCATCGGCGTGGGCATCTGTTGGGATCAATGGTTCCCCGAAGCTGCCAGGTCTATGGCGCTGATGGGCGCCGAGATGCTGCTCTACCCCACGGCCATCGGGTCCGAGCCTCTGAATCCGTCCTATGACAGCCAACCCCACTGGCAGACCTGCATGCAGGGCCATGCAGCAGCCAACATTATGCCAGTTGTCGCCTCGAACCGCATCGGCAGTGAAACCATCGACGGGTCCACCCTGACCTTCTATGGTTCATCCTTTATCACGGACAACAAGGGTGCGCTGCTTGCCCAAAGCGACCGACAGTCCCGGGGCGTCATTACGGCTGAACTGGACCTGTCGGCCTATGCCGTCGAGCGCGCGGCGTGGGGTCTGTTCCGCGACAGGCGACCCGAAGCCTATGCAAGGCTGTTAACCCTGGATGGTGACCACCCGTAAGGAAAAAGATTGACCGTCAGACACCTCAGAAATGCAAAAGACCGCATGCGGCATGCCGTATTCTATGAGCTTGTGGGTCTGATCCTGGCCGTGCCGCTGGCAGCATGGGGATTTGGTACGGACCTTTTGGATACCGGCATTCTGGGCATCTTTTTCAGCATCCTGGCCATGATCTGGAATATGATCTACAATCACTATTTCGATATCGTGCTGCTGAAGAATGGACGCAACCCCGCGCATCGAGGCTTCAGGCTTCGAGCCCTCCACGCCATTTTATTTGAAGCGGGTTTCATTATCGTCAGTGTTCCGGCCATCGCCTGGTGGCTGTCTCTTTCCCTTGCAAAAGCATTGGCCATGGATCTCAGCTTAACCTTATTCTATCTCGGATACACCTATGTGTACAATTGGGCTTATGATCGGATCTTCCCTTATCCGGTATTTAGGGCCTCGGAAAAAATAAATTGACCTGATATTGCGCCGGATTTTGGTTCAGCGGCAAGGCCTGGAAGCAATCGCCCACCACCTGGGTATCAAGGTTCACCAGCGCCACAGCGCCGCGGGAGAGGCCTTGGCAACCGCAAAGGTATTTCAGCGCGGCCTGGCGACACGAAAGCGCATCGGCCCGGGACGGTTCAAGGACCTGGTTCGAGCGGGATCATTTTAGAAATGGATTCCATTGCAGCCGTCTGCCGCATCGGCATGACCGACGGACTCACACCCTGGTTTTTTCCCTTTTTGTATCGTTTTTCGTTCCCATTGACAGCGTATTGGAAAAACCCTTACTATTGAAACCTCCCCGTGGCCCCGATGAGCGGGATCTCTACTTCGCTCCGACAAGCCGAGGGGAGGGTTCTCCGTAAGGATTAAATCGATTTCCCGTTCACTCACCAACCCATTTATTGAGGATATTAGCCATGAAACCAAAGCAATCTCCTCACAAAAGTAGGCAAAGGGATCTGTTCCGCCCTGAACTCACAAAAATTATCGATCCCGGGCATGGGTTGGTCAAACTGGCCAAGGCAGTCGACTGGAATTGCATGGTCGCGGTGTTCGCCGAACGTTATTTCCCTGGCAACGGCCGGCCAGCCATCAGCACCCGGTTGATGGTGTCCCTGCAATACCTGAAGCACATCTACAACCTCAGTGACAATGATGTCGTCTACGGATGGGTAGAAAACCCCTACTGGCAGTATTTAAGCGGGATGCAATATTTCGAGCACGATCCGCCGATCAATCCGTCCAGCATGTCCCGATGGCGCAAACGAATCGGTGAGGCCGGCGCAGAAGCGCTGCTCCGAGAAACCATTGCAGCCGGGTTGACGATCAAAGTGGTCAAACCCCATCCGTTCAAACGGATCGACGTGGATACGGCCACACAGGAAAAAGACAACAAGGGAGGTCCAGCGGTAATCGTCAGACTCTGGCATGGACGAACACATATTTCTCAAGCCGATGCGTATGCTGAATTTATGAAAGAGAGAACTGCACCCGATTATTGCTCCACAGACGGCCTAAAGAAGCTCTATTTCCTCCGAAGAATCGACGAAGATGCGGCCCACTTTTTGTTGGTTACCTTGTGGGATTCCATGGCGTCAGTAGAAAAATTTGCCGGGGAGAATCCCGAAAAAGCCAAGTATTACCCGGAAGATGATTCTTTTTTGCTTGAAAAAGAAAAAACTTCATCCGTGTATGAAATATTTTTTGAAAAGTAATGCTCGGAGAACGCGGCAGTTTAACCTGTTAGCAGGATTGTGATGTGTCATTCGATCATCTGGGCCTTCGGGTCGAACTGCTTAAAGCGGTTCAAGACAATGGTTACACCAGCCCCACCCTCATTCAGACCAAGGCCATTCCCTTTATCCTCGGCGGACGGGACATCCTTGCCCGCGCCCAGACCGGAACGGGCAAAACAGATGCCTTCGCCCTTCCTTTGGTCGAGATCCTGAGCCGGAAGAACAGCAACGGGCGACACCCGCGTGCCCTCGTGTTAGCCCCCACGCGGGAGTTGGCGCTTCAGGTAGGAGAGCGCATCAAGGCCTACGCGAGACGGGTCTCTTTGCGATGCACCGTGGTCCACGGCGGGGTTCACATCAATCCGCAGATCGACCGGCTGAGGCGCGGCATCGATATTCTGGTGGCCACGCCGGGCCGCCTGCTGGATCTGGCCGGCCAGCGGCATTTGAATCTTTTTCAGATCGAGTTCCTCGTTTTTGACGAGGCGGACAGAATGCTGGATCTGGGATTCAGCGAGGAAATTTCGGCGATCCTCGATCTTGTTCCAACAAACCGCCGAACCATGCTTTTCTCGGCCACCTACACCCAGCAAATTCGGGATCTTGCCGGAAGAATGCTGCAGGATCCTGCATATATCGAGGTAACGCCCCACCATACGGCGGCAGAAGCTGTCGTCCAGAAGGTTTACCGGGTGGACCGATCCAATAAACGTGCACTTCTCATCCACCTGATCACCAGCCAAAACTGGAGCCGGGTATTGGTCTTCACCCATACCCGTCACGGGGCCGACAGGCTCACGGAGAAACTTGCCGCACACGGGATTCGGGCTGTTGCGATGCATGGCAACAAGAGTCAGTCTTTCCGTACACGCTCCCTCAAAGCATTCAAAAATGACGAGATCCGTATCCTCGTGGCAACGGATGTGGCCGCAAGGGGCCTGGACATCAGCCGCCTGCCCTATGTGGTCAACTATGACATGCCGGGCAGCCCCGAGGATTATGTCCACCGCATCGGTCGCACCGGCCGTGCGGGTGTAAGCGGCATTGCCGTTTCCCTGGTCAGCGAGGCTGATGAGCAGCATCTTCAAGCCATTGAAAAACTGCAGAAGCAGAAGATCCAGGTAGAAAAGGTTGACGGCTATACCCAGGATAGCGACGTTCCGGATTATGTTCTCTTTCGCCCGGACAGCGCGTCCAGCCAAAAAAATGCCGACGATGAGATCAAAGAGATCATCGCCAGAAGAAATGCGTCTAAGAAGCAATCGCAAACCCGTAAGGCAAAAACGGCCGGTTCCGGCAAAAGCCGCGGACCGGAATCGAAATCCCGGTTTGGCAGAAAAACAGATAAGGCCGTTAAAAAGCCCTCCCGATCACGATCGCGCCGCCCTCAAGTTTCAAAATCAGGCAGACCCAGCGGCAGAAAATAAGGGTTTCGGATCAAGAGACAGCGAAACCGATTAAGCCCAAACCTTTTTTAAAAGAGATGCGTGATTACGATTCGATTAGCCATGCTTACTTTTGGGCAATGGGAGACACAGGCCCCGCACAAACGAAAAATCGGTCGCGGCCCATCTTCAAAATTAAATTTTAAGGAGAATCCTCATGGATCTGAAAATAAAAAACAAACTGGCACTGGTTACCGGCAGCACGGCTGGAATCGGTCTGGCAATCGTAAAAGCACTGTCTATGGAAGGTGCCCGAACGATCATCAACGGACGCTCCAAGGCGTCAGTCGAAAGTGCCATTTCCGGATTGAAGGCGACCGCAAACGGACCATTGTTCGGGTTTGCCGGAGACCTGTCAACGGCTGAAGCGGCCAACGAACTGATGAGCCAGTATCCTGACGTTGAAATTCTGGTTAACAATCTGGGTATCTATGAACCGGTGGCCTTCGAGGAAATACCGGATGATGATTGGCGCCGATTCTTCGAGGTCAACGTGCTCAGCGGCATCCGCCTGTGCCGGCAATACCTTCCTTCGATGAAAAAACGCAACTGGGGACGCATCATTTTCATTTCAAGCGAGAGCGCAATCCAGATTCCAGTTGAAATGATTCACTATGGAATGACCAAAACCGCTCAGATCGCGGTTTCCCGAGGACTGGCCGAACACGTTGCCGGGACCGGCATTACGGTCAACGCTGTCCTGCCGGGACCCACGAAATCACGTGGTGTCAGCGATTTTGTGAATGAACTGGCCAAAAAAGAGGGGAAAACATTCGAGGCGTTCGAGAAGGATTTTTTCGCAACCATTCGGCCGACATCACTGATCAAGCGGTTTGCTTCAACTGAGGAAGTCGCTTCATTGGTGTCCTACATCGCCAGCCCGCTCGCATCAGCGACAACGGGCGCAGCGTTGCGCGTTGACGGGGGTGTTGTAAAGAGTGCATTCTAACACTGGTGCCGGCGAAGTCCTGTAATCCGACCATTCTATCAAAGGAGATATCAGAAGTTCAACCGATCAGAAACAGCCCGATCGACCGGCCGAATGGCGCTGTCAATCAGGCTGCTAGGACTGTCTTTCAACACCTTAAGCGATAATGAATGCGGATCAATGGGACTTGGCGCGCGTCCAGGCTTCATCCATGATCCGGTTGTCCTTGCCCAGATCTTTGGTGAAATGTAGCTTTTTCATGATCGCGGGTGTCGGGTAAATTCCCGGGTTTTTTAGATCCTCGGGCGTGATGAACGCCTCGGCCGCTGCGTTGGGCGTCGCATACTGGTTGTAATTGGATAGCTCGGCACCGACTTCGGGCTCCAGCAGCCAGTTGATCCACTTGTGCGCAGCATCCGGGTTGGGTGCTTTACTGGGGATGCACATGGAGTCATACCAGATTTCGCTGCCCTCGCTGGGGATTACGAAACCCAGCTTGTCCGGTTCTTCGGTCACCGATTGAATGGCATCCCCGTTATAAACGATGGCGGCCACCGCCGTACCGGCGACCACATCGTTCTTGCCGCCCACGCCTGGCTTGAAGCCCATGCAGTTTTTGGTCCGCTTGGCGGCCACCAACAAGTCGGCGGCGGCTTTGAGATCCTTAGGGTTGGTGCTGTTGAAATCCTTGCCCTGGTAGACCAGGGCGATGCCAATCATCTCGCGCACGGAATCGATGAGCCAGAATGCGCCGGCCTGTTTGTCGGCCTCGAAAAGCACCGACCAGGATTGGGCGGCGGCGTCACTGATCTTATCCTTGCGGTACATCAGCCCCACCGTGCCCCATTGATAGGCAACGGAATATTTATTGCCCGGGTCGTAGCTGGCTTCCCGGAAAAGGGGTTTTAGGTTCTTCAGGTTGGGAAGCTTGGCGTGATCCAGCGGCTGGATCAGCTGCTGGTTGATCAACACCGGCATGATGTAATCGGAGGGGACGATGATGTCATACTGGCTGGCCCCGCCAGCCTGTAGTTTGGCCACCATCTCCTCGTTGTTTTCGTAGATGTCCAGACGGACCTTGATGCCGAATTTTTCTTCGAAATCGGCCGGCATCTTTTCCTCATCCATATACTCCGACCATGTGTAGACCCTCAATTCCTCTGCACTGGCGACCACCCCGCCAAAAAGCACCAATACCAGCACGAGCAGACCGATTTTACGCATCTTTTCTCTCCTTTTTAGGTTTTGGGTTCAGGGTTCTGAGTTCGGTGTTCAGTATCTTTAGAACCGGAAGCGCTGGATCTCGAACCCGAACTTGGCTTTTACCGATGGCGCGTGAATCGTTCCGTCAAAACGACCAGAACAACCGTGACCAGCATGATCAGGGTCGACAGGGCATGAATCTGCGGGGTAACCCCCCGTCGAACGGCCGCAAAAATAAAAAGCGGCAGGGTTTGCGAATCAGGACCGGCCGTGAAAAAGCTGATCACGAAATCATCCAGGGAAAGCGTGAAGGCCAGCATGGCACCGGCGATTATGCCCGGCATCAGAAGCGGCAGCATCACCTTTCTGAGCAGGTACCCGTTCGTGGCAAAAAGATCCCTGGCAGCCTCCTCCACCTCCCGGCCGATGGCCACCAGGCGGCTGCGCACCACCAGGGCGACAAAGGCGATCTGAAAGGTGATGTGGCCGATGATCATGTTGAAAAGGCCGGGCTCGAAAATCGACGATGCCAGTCGCAGCAGGCCAAATGCCACCACCAGGGATGCAGCCAAGATGATGTCTGGAATAATCACGGGAATGTGCAGGATGATATCCAGAAAACTGCTGGTACGGGAACGCCAGGGATAGCGATCCATGGCGATGGCCAGGATCGTACCGAGGATCGTGGCAATGACGGTGGAGACGACCGCCAGCAACAGGGTGTTCCAGGCGGCTTCGAGAATCCAGTCGTTTTCGAAGAGCTTAAGATACCATTTCAGGGTGAACCCCTTCCACACCATGCCTCGACGGGCGGCATTGACGGAGAAGACCGCCACACCAGCCAGCGGCAGGTATAAAAAGACCATGGTCAGATAGGAAATGGCAACGATTAAGGGATGCTGGCGCCTCATATGACCTCGATCTCCTTGCCCTTACGACGGTAAATCTGAAGCCCGATCATGGTCAACACCATCAAACCCATGCTGATCGCCGCCCCGAAAGGCCAATCACGGCTGGCGCCGAACTGCTGCTGGATCAGATTGCCCACCAACATGTATTTAGCGCCACCGAGCAGATCGGGAACAACGAACATGCCCATGGCGGGAACGAAGGTCAGGATGATTCCTACCGACAGGCCCGGCATGGTCTGGGGCAAAATAGCCTGGGTAAAGACCCGGATCCGCGAGGCATACAGGTCCTGGGCTGCCTCCACCAGCGACCAGTCCAACCGTTCGACGCTGGCGTACAGCGGCAGGGTGACAAAGGGCAGAAACATGGACACCATCCCCAGGTAAACTGCAAAGGCATTGGGGTACAACGGCGCCCCGTCCGAAATAAAGCCGAACATCGCCGCCAGCCGGGCAAAGGGCAGCTCCGGTGACAGGATCAGAAACCAGGCGTAGGCCCGGATGACCATGTTGGTCCAAAATGGGATAATGACCAGGGTTAGCCACATGTAGCGACTGCGCTCGGGACGACCGGCAATGAAAAAACACAGGGGATAGGAGAGGATGACAGATACCAGCGTGGTAAATAAGGCCACCACCACTGACCGCCAGAGGATCATCAGGTAATCCGGGGTCCAGCCGAAGAGGGTAAATCCGGCCAACCGCTTGTAATTTTCCAGGGTGAAGACCCACTCCAGCTGACCGTAAGCTCCACGGGTAACCACACTCACGGCCACCAGCACCAGGCCAGGCAACACGAGAAACAGCATCAGCCAGAACATTCCGGGCGTCAGGAGCAGTGCCCCGCGTTTGAGCAGTTGCCGCCGGGTGGTCAGTTCCCCGTACCAGCTAATCACCGATTCAGCGCGCTTCATCTTCAAGTATCACCAATTCCTTGGGAGCCAGTTCCAGCCAGACCTCCCGGCCGGGATCAATTCGCCGGTAGGAACTGGTGCGCACACGCAGCGGCCCAGGTTCCAACCACAGGTCGAAATTGGTTCCCCGGTAAACGATCTCGGCGACCCGTGCACGGATGCCGTTGCGTTCGGGCTCCTTGTCGCCGATGCCAATCCACTCCGGACGGATCGCCACGGTACCCTCCTGCCAGGAGGGCTCTTTATCCAGGGCCAGAAAACCGAAGGCCGTCTGAACGCCACCCGGCGCTTTCGTGCAGGAAATCAGGTTGGCCGCCCCCAAAAATTTGGCCACAAAGCTGTCCTTGGGGTTGTCGTATACATCTTCAGGAGTCCCGCACTGGACCACGCGGCCCTGGCGCATCACGGCCAACCGGTCGCTGCAAACCAGGGCTTCGGATTGATCGTGGGTGACCAGAATGAAGGTCCGCCCCAGTTTGCGCTGCAGCCGGCGCAGATCTTCCTGCACTTGGGCACGCAGGCGTGCATCTAAAGCACTCATGGGCTCGTCCAGCAGCAATACGTCGGGTTCGTTCACCAGGGCTCGGGCCAGGGCGACCCGCTGCTTCTGGCCGCCGGAAAGTTGATGGGGATGGCGCTGGGCCATGGCGCTTAAATCCAGCATCTCCAACCGGCGGTTCACCCGCTTTTTGATTTCTGCGTCGGGAAACTTTCGGGATCGCAGTCCAAAAGCGATATTTTCATAGATGGTCAGGTGGGGAAACAGGGCATAACTCTGAAAGACCGTGTTCACCTGGCGCTTGATGGCCGGCAGGCGGGTGATATCCTTGCCGCCGCTGAAAACCTGGCCCGAATCGGCCAGTTCGAGCCCGGCAATGATTCTCAGGAGGGTGGTCTTGCCGCAACCAGACGGGCCCAGCAGCGTAAAAAATTCCCCCGGCGCGACGTTCAATGTGACGTCGTCCAGGGCGATTACATCGCCGAACCGTTTGCAGATATGTTTTACCGTGAGGCCTTGGTCAGTTGTGGGATTCTGGTTCTGGTTCATATCCTCGGAGATCCGCATGCGTGGTCCAAACAAAGCGTTAACAGCAAAAGGCTGGCAATAAACCTGAAATTGTTATGGATTCAGGTCACAAAATGAGATTAACAACGATGCTTAAACAAAATCAACCGCCAAAGATGGGGTGAAACACCTTGACCAGGGCCCGATCCGGCAACACATCCACTTTTTTGGCCGCCCGGCCGTTGACCGACACGATACCGACCGAACGGGGGGGGATGCCCAAATGGGCGATCAGGTCTGCAACCGTCGACTGGCCCGCCATGTGAACCACACACCCTGTATCAGGGTCGTATCCCGGGACCCATTTGTCCAGTGTTCCGTAGAGCTTAATGGAAAGCTGTATGGCCATTGCCATCAAAAGTCAAAGGTCTTTTCCATGGCCTCGTCATCCACCACCACCACTTTATTGTGCGGCGGCAGCGGTTCCTCGTAAAACATGCGGGGAAGCCGGTCGTCCGCGGGGGTAAATCCGGCCCGCCGGTTAAAGTCCCGCTCGGCCCTGAGCACGCGAAGGCCCAGTTCATGCCACGCTTTTTCGCCGAATGGTTTTCCGGATTTTGCAGTGAACATGCGGTAGACCGTGGCGATTCCTTCAGGCGTGG
>Ga0210074_1000812_pt1 | contig 10464 bp, 12 predicted proteins | sample China_Galinas_Co_FD_184860 | JGI IMG/M metagenome (GOLD analysis project Ga0210074, IMG submission 184860) | Wetland microbial communities from San Francisco Bay, California, USA, that impact long-term carbon sequestration -... | ecosystem: Environmental > Aquatic > Marine > Wetlands ... | reverse complement strand
AACAGGATGAAAATACTTCAGCCGGAAAAGCGCTTTATAAAATTGCAGATTTATCAGAAATGATTTTGCGTGCCTATATAAATGGCGATCAGTTAGGACAAATTAAACTTGACCAGAAGGTTAAGGTATATGTCGATAAAGGTGATGGCGAACAGAAGGAATTAGAGGGAGTAATTTATTGGGTCTCTTCAAAAGCTGAGTTCACTCCAAAAACAATACAAACGAAAGATGAACGTGCAAATCTTGTATATGCAATAAAGGTCAGAGTTAAAAATGATGGCTACTTAAAAATTGGAATGTACGGCGAAGTAAAATTTTGATATGAATGCGATTGAATTAAATAATATTGTTAAAACTTATCCTGCAAAGAAGACCAAACTCACAGCGGTTGATAATGTTTCCCTTTTAGTAAAAGAAGGTGAGTTGTTTGGACTGATTGGTCCGGATGGGGCCGGTAAATCATCAATCTTCAGAATTCTAACAACCTTACTTCTTGCCGACAGCGGAAGTGCGTCGGTAATGGGGCTGGATGTTGTAAATGATTACAAAGAAATTAGAAAAATTGTTGGTTACATGCCCGGGAGGTTTTCACTTTACCAGGATCTGACCGTTGAAGAAAACTTAGAATTTTTTGCGACGATTTTTAATACGACTATTGAGGCAAATTACGATTTAATATCTGATATCTATAAACAACTCGAGCCATTCAAAATGCGTCGTGCTGGAAAGCTTAGCGGTGGAATGAAGCAAAAGCTTGCTCTTTGCTGTGCACTTATTCACAAACCAAAGGTTTTGTTTCTTGATGAACCAACAACAGGTGTTGATCCTGTTTCCAGAAAAGAATTCTGGGAAATGTTAAAAAGATTGAAAGAGCAAGGAATAAGTATTCTAGTTTCCACACCTTATATGGATGAGGCAAAACTTTGCGACAGAATTGCTTTAATCCAAAATGGTAAAATTTTAGAGATTGATACGCCGCAAAATATTGTAGATAGATTCGATAGTAATCTCTACGCTGTTCGCTCTGACAATATGTTTGAACTGCTTACAGAATTAAGAAATTTTCCTAAAACAAAATCTTGTTTTGCTTTCGGGGACAAACATCACCTTGTTTTAAATGATAACAATTTTGATTTGAATGAACTCAAAACATATCTGCAAAATCAAAGTAATCTTGAGATAAAAAAAATTGAGCCCGGAATAGAAGATTGCTTTATGAGGTTAATCGCAAATGAAACTCCGGAAGAATTGCCTGCTTAATCTGATTTAAAAAAATGAATAACGAAATCGTAATTAAAACAGATAAACTCACAAAAGAATTTGGTGATTTTATCGCAGCTAATGACCTAACTTTTGAGGTTTACAAAGGTGAGATCTTTGGCTTTCTGGGTGCCAATGGTGCAGGTAAAACCACAGCCATGAAAATGCTTATCGGTATTTCTAAACCAAGTTCCGGAGATGCGAATATTGCCGGTTTCGATGTTTATAAAGACACCGAAAACATAAAAAGAAGTATTGGTTATATGAGTCAAAAATTTTCTCTTTATGAAGACTTGACTGTAAAAGAAAATTTAATGTTGTTTGGTGGAATCTATGCTCTAAGTGATAAAGTAATTAAATCAAAAACTGAAGAACTCCTCGAAAAGTTGGGTTTACAAAATGACGCTAATAAGTTAGTCGGTTCACTACCACTTGGCTGGAAACAAAAACTTGCATTCAGTACTGCAATATTTCACACTCCTAAAATTGTATTTCTTGATGAACCAACAGGCGGTGTTGATCCGATTACCAGAAGACAATTCTGGGATATGATTTATGAAGCCGCTCATAACGGAATAACAGTTTTCGTAACGACTCATTATATGGATGAAGCAGAGTATTGCGATCGTGTTTCAATTATGGTTGATGGAGTAATTAAAGCTCTTGATTCACCAGCAGAATTAAAAAAACAATTCAATGCAAAGTCTATGGATGATGTTTTTTTGATGCTTGCCCGCAGTGCGAAAAGAGGCGATTGAGCTTTTATGAAACAACTTTTAACATTTGTAAAAAAAGAATTTCATCACATCCTCCGTGATAAAAGGTCGATGCTTGTGCTTTTGGGTTTACCGATTGTTCAATTGTTAATATTTGGATTTGCTATTACAACTGAAACCCGTAACTGCAACATTGCAATTTTAGATAACTCAAAAGATGAAGCAACTCAAAATATAATAACTCGTATTGAAAGTAGTACATACTTTGATATTTACGAAACACTTTACTCAAATGATCAAATTGAAAAAGCGTTTAAGACTGGGCGAATAAAATTAGCAATCGTTTTTCAACCGAATTTTCAAAACGATCTTTTGCATACAAACAAAGCGCAGATGCAAATAATTACTGATGCTTCTGACCCCAACCAGGCAAATACCCTGGCAAATTATGTAAGTGCGATTGTGAGGGAATATCAACAGGAATTAAACCAGAACAAAGATTTGCCTTACACAATCAAGACTGAGATAAGAATGCTCTATAACCCACAGTTAAAAGGTGAGTATTCTTCTGTGCCGGGTGTAATGGGAATGATTCTTTTACTTATTTCAGCAATGATGACTTCAATTTCGATAGTAAAAGAAAAAGAATTAGGTACGATGGAAGTTCTTCTCGTCTCACCAATGAAGCCTGCGATAGTTATTGCGAGTAAAGTTATTCCTTACTTTATAGTTTCACTTGTTAATGTAGTAACGATTTTATTGATAAGTAATTTTGTTTTTGGAATACCAATTCAAGGTAGCTTTATTCTTCTAAGTTTCATAACAATTATTTACATCATATGCGCATTATCTTTAGGAATTTTAATATCAACCCTTACAAGCTCTCAACAAGCTGCGATGATTATTTCATTGATGGGTTTGATGCTGCCCGTTGTTATGCTTAGCGGATACGCTTTCCCTGTAGCAAATATGCCTCTGATATTGCAGATAATTTCTAATATTGTTCCGGCAAAATGGTACATCATCATGGTTAAAGATGTAATGATAAAAGGAATTGGTCTATCTGAAATTTGGAAGGAGCTGATAATAATTCTTGGTATGACAACTTTCTTTTTACTGGTCAGCATAAAAAGATTTAAGGTGAGGTTACAGTGAGAGCTTTATTATTTTTATTGAGGAAAGAATTTCTGCAGATATCACGCAACCATCTTATTCTAAGAATGATATTTGCAATACCCGTTGTTCAATTAATTATTCTGCCGAATGCAGCTAATTATGAGATGAAAAATATTAATATGAGTATTGTTGATCACGACCATTCCGAATATTCAAGACAACTAATTAATAAATTTACCTCTTCAGGATACTTTCAACTGACAGATGTTTCTGAAACTTATAAAGATGCTTTAGTAATTGTAGAAGAAGATAAAGCAGATTTGATTGTAGAAATTCCGCAAGGGTTTGAACGGGATTTGATAAGAGATAACAAATCTAAAATAATGATTGTTGCGAATGCTATAAACGGGCAAGCATCAGGACTATCAGTCTCATACGCTAGTTCGATAATCCAGGATTTTAACAGCGAAGTTAGAGCTGAGTGGATACAACCGCCGCGAGTAAATCCAATACCAATGATTGAAATTACTGCGAGCAACTGGTTTAATCCGAAAATGAATTACAAATATTTTATGGTTCCCGGTGTGTTGGTTTTATTGGTAACTCTTGTTGGTTTTCTGTTAACGGCAATCAATATTGTTAAAGAAAAAGAAGATGGAACTATTGAACAGTTAAATGTTTCGCCCATTAAAAAGTATCAATTTATTTTGGGTAAACTAATCCCCTTTTGGATTCTTGGAAACGTTGTACTTTCTATAGGATTTGGTATTAGCTACATAGTGTATGGCATCTATCCAATGGGCAATCCACTTTTAGTTTATCTGTTTGCGGCTGTGTATTTAATTGCACTGTTGGGATTTGGGTTATATGTTTCAACTCTTGCAGAAACACAGCAGCAAGCAATGTTTATTTCATATTTCTTTATGACAGTTTTTATTTTGTTAAGCGGATTGTTTGCACCAATAGAAAATATGCCTCACTGGGCACGAATACTTGCATACATGAATCCGGTTAGTTACTTTATTGATGTGATGAGGATGATAGTTTTAAAAGGAAGCGGTTTTATAGATATTTTACCCAACCTTGGAATCATAACATTATTTGCAATAGGGTTTAATACTCTGGCAATATTCAACTACAAAAAAACAGTTTAGTAGATTATCCGCTATTAATATTAAGGTAAATTATTCTTCGCGACTGTAATTATTTTCTTTTCAATCTTAGTAAAAGCTTTATTTGGATTACCAAGAAATTCTCCATTTTTAATTCTCACAAACTTAATACCAAAAGCTTAAAGATATTTTTGTCTTGCTTTATCATAGTCTTTCTGTTTCGGGATTTCGTGAATATCACCATCAATTTCAACTGCAAGTTTTAGTTCAGGACAGTAGAAATCTATAACAAAATGATCAACGGAGTATTGTCTCAGAAATCTGTAACCAAGTTGTCTTTTCCTTAAATGTGTCCATACGATTTTTTCGCAGTACGTCATATTGATTCTTAGACTTCTACGTTTTTCCCGCTGTGTCTTTTTGTTGTAATGTTTTGTCATACTATCTGAACCCCACCCTACCCTCCCCTTTATTAAAGGGGAGGATGAAGGAGGGGTTTACTTTTTTTTCAGATTCTTAACCTAATCTTATTTTATGTATACACCACTAACCCAAGCCTTTGAAATAAAGATTATGAAGCAGTCGGCTGAGCAGTTTGCTATATTTACATTCCATTTAAGGAATATTTAATTCCTAATAACCAAGCAGAACCAAGATATTCCCTAAAAAACAAATCTCCTTCTGCTAACGCTGAAAATCTATCATGGATATGAATATCGAATCCTAAACCGAATTGTCCAGCCAAAACTGTTTTCTCCTGTGCGTTTATAAATATACTTGTTGTGTGATACTGTGTATTCTCTAAATATCCGATATTATCATTAAATTGATGAGAAATTCTAACACCTAAGTTCAAATAGAAAATTCCGATTTTCCATTTAATAGTACTCATAATATCTAATATATTGTTATAACCGATACTTGCTTTTCACCATAACTATAGCTACCATCATATTTATAAAACGAATATGAAATAAAACCTTGTACATAAAAAGATTTATTTAATTTGTAATCTGTCCCCAATCTAAAGATTGGTCCCGGATACCACGCTTGAAGTCCTCCTCCTCCTCCTCCAAAACTCCCAATTGCATCATTGTCACTTGCTATACCTGCGCTGAAAAAAGGTGCAAAGTTATTTTCTTGAGAATAGATTATGTTGAAGAAAAATATTATAAAAAGTATAATTATGTTTTTCATATTTTTTGTAAATAGAATCAATACTTAACAGTAAATGGAGAATATTTTCTATAGGTATTACTGGTTTGGAATATATTCTTGATAAGCACTCCCTGTTTTCTTGCTTCAAACTTCCAGAATTTTTTCGACATAATCAATAAAACTTTCAAAATCTTCTAATTTTCTAATTGCAATAAAAAGGCCGCTACGAATAGCGGCTTTTCAATTTCATATGATCTGATTTCTATAGTTGAAATCTCATCGTCACAATGTTACCGTTTCTCATTGCGGTGTGGAGAGTTCCGTTAGGATGTTCAACATCAACAAAATCCATTTGAGAAACTTCTGCTCTTAAACCTTCAGCATTAATTCCATTAAGAGGTTACGGAGTTTTTTTTCGGTTGCTTATCTAACTTCTTTTTTGCCTCTTGTTCCTGTTTACTTTTTTTCTGCCTCTGCTCTTTGTTCTTATCCTTCTTGCCGCCTTTGTCTCCCATTGTGTAGACCCTTTCCTGTTATTAGTCATTTTCTCGCTGTATTCTAATGTAGAATAGCGAGGAGTATTATCATTTCAAATTAAACTTAGTGATAAAAGAGTATAAACTCAATTGTTTCTTACATAGTTGAGTAATTTTGAAAGATTTTAATATAAAAAGTTAGGCAATGTTTATAGAAGTTTACAGACGGTCATAAAAAAAGCCGCTTCAAAGAGCGGCTTTATAAAAATATTTTTACTTCTTATTGCTGAATCCTCATCATAATACTATTACCATTTCTCATTGCAGTGTGGAGAGTTCCGTTAGGATGTTCAACATCAACAAAATCCATTTGAGAAACTTCTGCTCTTAAACCATCTACTGGAATTCCATTAATAAGTTCCTGAATTTGCTGAGCAGTAAATGTATATGTGCCCGTGTTTTCATCAAGTATAACGAATATTACGTGATCCATCGGTGGCAGTGGTTCAGGTCCGGGACCACCGTGCATTCCGCCGGGTCTACCACCAGGTCCTCCGCGAGGTCTGAAAGCTGGCATCAATCTGATTCCAACTTTTCCAGCGTTTCCGCCTTCCCAGTTAATTGTAAGGTCTTCAGCTGGATTAATAAATTCACCAAACGCTGGATTGGTTATATTCATTAATGCAGAAGGTGATGTAACAGTAATTGTTATCGGAGCAAATGCTTCTGAACCGGAAACTACAAACTGGTAATCAGTATTTGGAATGAACTCAAGCATGTTTTCAGGATCGCAATGACCAAAAGGTCTTTCAAATAAACTATAAGCTATTCCACGCATCGGATGATTTTGTTTATACATTTCAACTTGATTACCTGAATAATTTATAGTGATGTCTCCCATATCCAAACCAAATTTTCTAAAATAAGGAAGGTCACTGGGTCTTTCACCAAACGCAACTGCAAAGGCCATTCCTTTTATCCTGGAACTGTCCATAAATGGTCTGAATATTTCATTCCATCCAATTGAAAATACTCCGGCTGAACTATCGAGCGGCATACCGCCATCTTTCATCAAAGCAAGATCATTGTCCACTGTTTGATAAGTAAGCTGATCACTATTTAAACTGTTTTGATCTGGTGAGTTAACTCCTGATTGACATCCCCAAAAGAAAAGAAGGAAACTGATTGCTATAAAACTAATCCAGATTTTGTTTTTCATAATTTACCTTTGTTTTTAACTATTGAAACTTATAAGTAATCGTTAGACAATTCAAGCCAGTTAAAAGTTTAAAAGCAAATTGCCCACTCAATTGAAGTGGATTTCAGTAAATATTCTCAATAATCAGTAACTTTCTTTTTAGATTATTACAAGATTATGAACACTCAAACCAAAATACAGTTTAAAGAATGGATGCTAATAATTCTTGCCTGGATTGGAATAATGTATTTTTACAACATCATTACAATCTGGGGCTACAGAAGTTTTCTAAAAGATAATGTAATCACTGAATACTATGACAGTGGGCTGGTTCACTTTGAACTGATCTTGCAGGGAATTGTGTTTGGAGTTTTGTTTGCACTTATCAATTCTGCAACCGATAGATCTGAAATCAGAAAAAAATCTTTCGGTGCAGTAATTCTTATTAAAAGCCTTTTATATCTTCTCTCATTTGCTATTGCGGGTGCAATAACTTACCTAGTTTACGAGGTATTTGACTTAATGACTGAAAAAATGTGGCAGGAAACGTTAAGCCTTATAACTCCAATGAATATACTTTCAATGGGTATTTATTTTTTAACAGCAATTCTGTTTATGAATTTTATTCTGCAGATAAACAAAAAATTTGGACCCGGGAACTTATGGAAAATGATTACAGGCAAATATCATTCACCACAAGATGATAAAAAGATTTTTATGTTTATGGATTTGCAAGGCTCTACTACCATTGCAGAAAAACTCGGGCACAATAAATACAGTCAATTAATGCAAAACTGTATTTATGATTTAACTGAAATTCTAATAAAGTATAATGCTTCTGTCTATCAATACGTTGGTGACGAAGTTGTATTAGCCTGGGACATGAAAATAGGATTGCAAAACCTAAATTGCATTAAAACATATTTTGCTTTTGAAAGAAAATTGAAAATGCGAGAAGATTTTTATCTAAAGAATTTTGACACAATCCCCTTCTTTAAATGTGGTATTGATTGTGGTGAAGTTACAGTTGCAGAGATCGGAGAACTTAAAAGAGAAATTGCCTATCATGGAGATGTTTTAAATACTGCCGCAAGAATTGAAAAACAATGTACACCATTAAACAAGAAGATGATAATCTCAGAATATTTAAATAAAGAGCTTCCTCAGGATTTAAATGGATTTATAAAGGAGCTGATTGGCAATATCGAACTAAAAGGAAAGAAAGAAAAAATAAATCTCTTCAGTATTGAATATATTTCATAAGAACACCTCAGCAATTTATGGCAAGAATTAAAATAGAACTACCAGAAATATTTCTCTTCCGAACTGAAATTCCGATACGGATAACCGAAATTAACTACGGCGGACATCTCGGCAATGACTCATTACTTTCAATCATTCACGAAGCAAGAGTTAGATTTTTAAATCATCTTGGATACTCTGAATCAAATGTTGAAGGGACTGGAATAATAATGATTGACTCCGCTATTCAATACAAGTCTGAAGGATTTTATGGGGATGAATTGTTAGTTGAAATAACAGTTAATGATTTTACAGGAATTGGATGCGATTTTGTTTACAGACTTTCAAACAAAAAAACTTCTAAAGAAATTGCTTTGGCTAAGACCGGAATAGTTTTCTTCAACTATGAAATAAAAAAAACGGCACCCGTACCATCAGAATTCAAAAAAAAGATTGAGGAAATGAATTAATGGGGTTCTACACGGATGTAATCATTCCTCTCTTCTACGATTCTTCAATGGATTCTTCAAAAATCAATGAAGGAAGAAAAAGTATTCTCAGTAAAATAGCAGAAGCTGAAATTCTGGAGATAGGATTCGGGACAGGAATAAATACCAATTACTATCCTGCTAATGTGAAGAAAATAATTGGAATTGATGTCAGTAAAGGAATGCTAAAACAGTTCAAGAAGAAGTCCGATAATGCTAAAATAGAAATTGAGCTAATGCATCATAATGGAGAGAGTCTCCCTTTTGCTGATAACAGCCTCAGTGCTGTTGTGAGTACATACACTTTATGCACTATAAAAAAAATTGACACTACGTTAAAAGAAGTCCATCGTATTCTAAAACCTGACGGCAAATATTATTTTCTTGAACACGGTTTGGCAGATAATCCCAGGACTCAGAAGTGGCAGCACAGGTTAAATCCAATTCAGAATATTTGGGCGGGTGGTTGCAATCTCAATAGAGATATAAAATCATTAATTATTAATTCTGGATTCAAAATATCTGAATTGAAAAACTATTATATGAAACGAGATCCAAAAATCGTTGGTTATATGTATGAGGGGATTGCAGTTAAATGATTGAGAATATAATCTTCACCGGAAACGTTGTCGCGCCGGTATTTTTATTGGTTGCACTCGGATACTTCTTAAAAAAAATAAATGTCATCAACGAAAATTTTGTAGATGTAACTTCAAAGTTTGTTTATAACGTCTCACTGCCAGCACTGGTATTTATCAATATCGCTGACATAGATTTAAGTGAAGCAATTGAGTTCGATCAAATAATTTACATTTATGCCGCAACGTTGTTCAGCTTCTTCATTGTTTGGATATTATCAATCCCTTTCATAAAAGACGGAAAAAATCTTAGTGTTTTCGTTCAGGGTGCCTATAGAAGCAACTTTGCAATTGTTGGTTTTGCTATAATTTCAAAATTATTTGGAAGTTATGCACTCGGGAAAGCGGCAATAATTCTGGCCTTCATCCTGCCACTTTATAACATCCTCGCTGTAATTATACTTACTGTTCCTTTACGAAAGGAAAGAAAATTAAATCTGAAGAAGACGTTGATCGAAATCGTTTTAAATCCTCTGATTGTTGCTGTGATGGTTGGTCTTCCCTTTTCGTTTTACAGGATCGAAATACCTTCGCTCATAAATTCAACAGCAGGATTTTTATCCCAGCTTGCTTTACCGTTAGCTTTAGTCGGAATTGGTGGATCACTTAACCTTGAAAATATTAAAAAAGCTTCCGGGTTGGCATTTACTTCGTCTGCAATAAAAATAATATTAATACCCTTATTATTAACTCTCGGTGCTTTTTATTTTGGATTCAGAGGACTGGATCTCGGAATAATGTTCGTGCTTTTTGCTTCTCCTACTGCAATTGTAAGTTTTATTATGGCAGAAGCAATGGGTGCAAACAGCAAACTTGCGGGTAATATTGTTTTGATAAGTACAATAGCTTCTGTATTTACTATAGCAGCGGGAATTGTAATTCTGAAGGAGCTATCATTAATTTGAGTATAGAATAAAAGGAATTTTTTATGACAAAAAAAATCAGTGATGATGCTGTAAACAAAAGTACCGGGAAAATCTGGAAGGAATGGTATTCAATATTAAATAAAGCTGGTGCAAAAAAAATGGAACATAAAGACATAGCTAAATTGTTATATAAT
>Ga0210074_1000811_pt1 | contig 10465 bp, 7 predicted proteins | sample China_Galinas_Co_FD_184860 | JGI IMG/M metagenome (GOLD analysis project Ga0210074, IMG submission 184860) | Wetland microbial communities from San Francisco Bay, California, USA, that impact long-term carbon sequestration -... | ecosystem: Environmental > Aquatic > Marine > Wetlands ... | reverse complement strand
TGGGGACAATGTCCAGATGAAGGTAGAGCTGATCAACCCGATTGCGATGGAAGAAGGCCTGCGTTTCGCGATTCGCGAAGGTGGCCGTACGGTTGGTGCTGGCGTTGTTGCCAAGATCTTTGAATAACATAGGCTAAACATTTTGTTGTTATACGGGAAGCTCTCCAGCCTCGCGGTTTGTCAGCTTCCCGGTCTGATGCAGTAATGAAAGGCCAGTAGCTCAACTGGCAGAGCAGCGGTCTCCAAAACCGCAGGTTGGGGGTTCGAGTCCCTCCTGGCCTGCCAGCACTGCATTCAGACTGAATAACGGTTGCAGGTTTAATTGCAACGGCTAACAACAAGCACAGGAACGGATAGAGCGGCGAAATATGAACAGCAAAGTAGAAAATAGCAGATCGGCATTTGCGGATACATCGTTGCTGTTGATCTCGATCATCATGTTGCTGGGCGGAATTGCGGCGTATTATTACTATCAGGACTTGGCGATAACACCGGTCCGGGTAGCGGCGCTGATTGTTGTGACCTTGCTGGCTTCCTGGGTTGCGGGCCAGACGCAAAAAGGTGGTGCGTTTTTCCGCTTTTTGAAAGAGTCGGATATTGAACGTCGTAAAGTGGTATGGCCAACTCACCAGGAAGCGGTGCAGACTTCGCTGATGGTGATTATCGTAGTGATCATTATCTCATTGTTTCTGGCAAGCGTTGATTGGATGATTGGCGCGCTGGTTCGCAGCCTGTTGAGCGGGGGCGGTTGATCATGAGTAAACGTTGGTACGTCATACATGCGTTTTCCGGTTTCGAAAAACAGGTGCAGCGTTCATTGACAGAGCGTATTGCCCGGGCCGGCATGGAAGACATGTTTGGTGAGATCCTGGTGCCGACAGAAGAAGTGGTTGAAATGAAAGGCGGACAAAAACGCCGTTCCGACCGAAAATTTTTCCCCGGTTACGTGCTGGTGGAAATGGAAATGAATGACGAAACCTGGCACCTGGTCAAAGAAGTACCAAAGGTGATGGGATTCATTGGTGGTACTTCTGATAAGCCCGCGGCGATTTCGGAAAAAGAAGCCAATACCATACTGAGCCGTGTTCAGGAAGGTGTGGATAAGCCGCGACCGAAAATATTGTTCGAGCCGGGTGAAATGGTCCGCGTCGTTGACGGACCGTTTAATGATTTCAACGGCACGGTTGAAGAAGTCAACTACGAGAAAAGCCGTCTGCGTGTGGCGGTGCTGATATTTGGGCGTTCTACACCAGTGGAACTGAACTTCCACCAGGTCGAGAAAGCCTGAGCGGATATTTTAGAATTTGTCGCCGGCCCGCGGGTCGTGTGAATTTAAACCTGACATGAATGAGGGCAAAGGCGCTTTCTGCAGTGTCATAATTGATACGGGGAGCTTTGCTACTGGTTAGCAGGCGATTGCACCCGGGGAGTAAAACATGGCTAAGAAAGTCACTGCATACATCAAGTTGCAGGTTCCGGCAGGTCAAGCTAACCCCAGTCCGCCAGTGGGTCCGGCGCTTGGGCAGCACGGTGTAAATATCATGGAGTTCTGCAAGTCCTTTAATGCAGCGACTCAAAAAACAGAAGCGGGTTTGCCCTTGCCTGTTGTGATCACGGTTTATGCTGATCGCAGCTTCACATTCATTACCAAGACGCCACCGGCCGCGGTATTGCTGAAAAAGCTCGCCGGTATTCCAAAAGGCAGTGGTGAACCAAATACCCTGAAGGTTGGCACGGTAACACGCGCACAACTGGAAGAGATTGCCAAGGCAAAACAACCCGATTTGACCGCAGCCAGTCTGGATGCAGCAGTACGTACTATCGCGGGCTCAGCCCGCAGTATGGGCTTAAACGTGGAGGGTGTTGTCTGATGGCCAGTGCAAGCAAACGCAATAAAGCGATCCGCGAACAGATCGAACCAGGCAAAGTCTACTTTGTCGATGATGCGCTGGAGCTTTTGAAAAAATTCAGTAATGTGAAGTTCAAAGAATCCGTGGATGTCGCAATCCGGCTGGGTGTCGACCCTAGAAAATCAGACCAGAATGTACGCGGTGCAACCGTGTTACCCAATGGTACCGGCAAAACAGTACGGGTCGCGGTCTTCACCCAGGGCGATAACGTTGAGAAAGCACTTGAAGCGGGTGCAGATGTTGTCGGCATGGATGATCTGCATGACCAGATCAAAGGTGGAGACCTTGCATTCGACGTCGTAATTGCAACACCGGATGCCATGCGGGTTGTAGGCAAGCTTGGCCAGGTGTTGGGTCCAAGAGGTCTGATGCCGAATCCTAAAGTCGGAACTGTTGCAACTGACGTGGCTGCTGCGGTCAGAAATGCCAAGGCTGGACAGGTTCGTTTCAGAACCGATAAGGGCGGTATCATCCACAGCACTATTGGTAAAGTGGATTTCGAGGTAGAAGCATTGCGCGCAAATCTCGTGGCGTTGCTTACAGATTTAAACAAGCTGAAACCGGCAACTGCTAAAGGTCAGTACTTTAAGAAAGTTGCGGTATCAACCACCATGGGCCCAGGCCTGGTAGTGGATCATTTAGCAATTAAGATTTAGCAACAAAATATTAGGAATTTCGTCGGCGAAAGCCGGTGGAAAGGCGGGCTGATTCCGGCTCTTTCGTTTTTGGGCATTCCAATAAACGCGCAACCGGAGGTAGGCCGTCAAAGACCGTAGGTATCGAATCACTGCTGATGGCAGCGATCCGGTTTAAGCGTGTTCCGGGAAACCGGTCACTGCCTACGCAGATGGTGGAGCCCCCGCTTCTCAATCGGGTTCGTGAGAGCACAATTGAGAAGCGGGGTAGCCACTGAAGGACCAATGTTGGTCCTGTGACGCTTGTGAAAACAGGTGTCATGAGTCGTTAACCATGCCGGGAAACCGGTTATTTGACTCTTGGAGGTATCAAATGGCTCTGAGTATTGAGCAGAAGAAGGCAGTTGTTGCGGAGGTGTCAGAAGTTGCCAAAACCGCATTGGCTGCAGTGGCAGCGGAGTATCGCGGTCTGACCGTTGAGGAAATGACAGATTTACGTGTGAAAGCACGTGAAAGTGGCGTTTATCTCAAGGTGGCCAAGAACACGCTGGTGCGTCGTGCTGTTGAAGGTACCGAGTTTGAATGCATGCAGGAATCCCTCACGGGACCACTGCTCCTGGCTTTCAGTATGGATGATCCGGGTGCTGCTGCGCGTCTTGTTAAAGACTATGTAAAGTCTAATAGCAAACTTATTACAAAGCTTGTCGCTGTTGGTGGAGAGGTTTATGAAGCTTCTGAATTGGACCGTCTGTCCAAACTACCGACTTACGATCAGGCGATTGCAATATTGATGGGCGTGATGAAAGCACCGGTTGAAAAACTCGTCCGTACGCTGGCTGAGCCGCATACCAAACTGGTTCGTACTTTTGCTGCTGTGCGTGAAGCAAAACAAGCTGCCTGAAATTTTAAACTAACCCCGGTAACCGTCAGGTTACCTTAATCGAAAATAGGGAGACGACAATGGCCGTTTCAAAAGAAGATATTTTAGAAACAATTTCTAACATGAGTGTTATGGACGTGGTTGACCTGATCAGCGCGATGGAGACAAAGTTTGGTGTATCTGCTGCTGCCCCAGTTGCTGCGGCCGCCGGTCCGGCAGCTGAAGTAGTTGCTGCTGAAGAGCAGACGGAGTTCACCGTTATGCTGTCATCTTTCGGCTCCAGCAAGGTTCCGGTCATTAAGGCTATTCGTGAAATCACGGGTTTAGGCCTTAAAGAAGCCAAGGATCTTGTTGAGGGTGCACCCACTGCAGTTAGAGAAGGTGTTACGGCAGCTGAAGCTGGAGAGTTGAAGAAGAAACTCGAAGAGGCTGGTGCTACCGCAGAAGTTAAGTAAGTCAATATTTTTGATTTACACGAAGTAAGAAGGAAACGGCTGGGGATTTACATCCCCGGCCTGTTCCTGTTTGTCATTTTATGACGCGACCATTGCCCGGTTCGCAAAGAGGTGGTTGGGAACATGAATTACTCATTTACTGAGAAAAAACGTATCCGTAAGGATTTTGGTAAAAGCCAGGCAATTCTGGATGTGCCAAATCTTTTGCAGACCCAGATTCGGTCCTATGCAGAATTTCTGCAACTTGAAACAAAACCGGATGATCGACGCGAACGTGGGCTTCACGGCGCACTCAAGTCGGTTTTCCCGATTGTCTCGTATTCCCGAAACGCTGCGCTTGAATATGTCAGCTATAAACTGGGGAATCCACCATTCGATGTTCGCGAATGCAAACTGCGTGGCATGACCTACGCAGCACCCTTGCGTGTCAAGGTTCGCCTGGTTATTTATGACAAGGAAAGCTCGGCAAAGCAAAAGCCTGTGAAATACGTCAAGGAGCAGGAAGTCTACATGGGCGACCTGCCGTTGATGACCACAACCGGTACCTTTGTTATCAACGGTACAGAGCGCGTCATTGTTTCGCAGCTACACCGCTCGCCAGGCGTATTTTTCGATCATGACAAGGGTAAAACCCATTCAAGCGGAAAGCTGTTGTTTTCTGCGCGGGTTATTCCGTATCGCGGATCCTGGCTGGATTTTGAATTTGACGCCAAAGACGGGATTTTTACCCGCATAGACAGACGCAGAAAGTTGCCTGTAACCGTGTTGCTTCGCGCGCTTGGCATGAGCAACGAAGAAATACTGGATACATTCTTTGAAACTACTAATGTTTCGCTGCTCAAAGATGGCGCAAAGATCGAGTTGGTACCGGAACGTTTGCGTGGTGATTCCGCTTTGTTTGATATTGTTGACAAGAAGGGCAATATCATTGTTGCGTATGGCAAACGCATAACAGCGAGACACGTTCGCCTGATTCATGAGGCGCAGATTAAAACTTTACAGGTGCCTGATGATTACCTGTTAGGAAAAATAGTTGCACACACCCTGATCGATAAGGAATCAGGCGAAGTATTGGCAGATGCCAATACGGAAATTACCGAAGAACTGCTGCAGAAGTTACGCGAATCCGGTGTTAAGAAATTTGATGTTTTGTATGTCAACGATCTCGATCAGGGTCCGTATATTTCCAACACGCTGAATATCGATTCCTCGACCAATGAACTTGAAGCATTGGTGGAGATTTACCGCATGATGCGCCCTGGTGAACCGCCAACCAAGGAAGCTGCACAGAACCTGTTCAAGAACCTGTTCTTTACCGAAGAGCGTTATGACCTGTCCGGTGTTGGCCGGATGAAGTTCAACCGTCGGGTTGGACGTGAAGAAATTGAGGGCTCAGGTGTTCTGGATCGCGATGATATTCTCGCCGTTCTGAAGGTGTTGATCGACATCCGAAATGGTAACGGAACCGTGGACGACATCGATCACCTGGGTAACCGTCGTGTTCGTAGTGTAGGCGAAATGACCGAAAACGTTTTTCGCGTGGGTGTAGTCAGGGTTGAACGCGCCGTTCGTGAGCGCTTGTCTGTGGCGGAAAGTGAAGACCTGTCCCCGCAAGAACTGATTAATGCCAAACCGGTAGCTGCTGCGATCAAGGAATTTTTTGGTTCAAGCCAGCTTAGCCAATTCATGGATCAGAATAACCCCTTGTCGGAAGTGACCCACAAACGTCGAGTTTCGGCACTGGGTCCAGGTGGCCTGACCCGCGAACGCGCTGGTTTTGAAGTTCGCGATGTTCACCCAACCCATTATGGCCGTGTGTGTCCGATTGAAACACCTGAAGGCCCGAATATTGGTTTGATCAATTCCCTGGCGGTATACGCCCGGACCAACGATTACGGTTTTCTGGAAACACCTTACCGTAAAGTAATCGGTGGCAAGGTCACCAGCGAGGTGGAATACCTTTCTGCGATTGTCGAAGGTGACTTCGTGATCGCGCAGGCAAATGCCGTGCTCGACGCCAATGGTAAGTTCGTTGACGAATTTATTCCCTGCCGGCACCTGGGTGAGTTCACACTAAAAGAGCCCAGTGAAGTTAACTATATGGATGTGTCGCCCAAGCAGATTGTTTCTGTAGCGGCGTCGCTGGTACCTTTCCTTGAGCACGATGATGCCAACCGCGCCTTGATGGGCTCGAATATGCAACGCCAGGCTGTGCCAACACTGATTGCTGAAAAGCCTTTGGTGGGTACCGGCATGGAGCGCGTGGTCGCGACGGATTCAGGCGTTACGGCTGTCGCCAAACGCGGCGGTGTTGTTGACCAGGTAGATGCTGGACGTATCGTTGTCCATGTCAATGAAGAAGAAGTTCCCGTCGGTGACCCCGGTGTGGATATCTACAACCTGGTTAAATATCAGCGCTCTAATCAGAATACCTGTATGAATCAGCGTCCCCTGGTGAATGTTGGTGACGCAGTGACTAAAGGTGATGTGCTGGCTGATGGTCCTTCAACCGATCTTGGCGAACTCGCTCTTGGCCAGAACATGTTGATCGCATTCATGCCCTGGAACGGTTATAACTTCGAGGATTCGATTCTCATTTCTGAACGGGTCGTTCAGGAAGACCGCTTCACATCCATTCATATTGTTGAACTGACCTGTGTGGCGCGTGACACCAAGCTGGGTTCTGAAGAGATTACTGCTGATATCCCGAATGTTGGTGAGCATAACCTGAACAAACTTGATCAGTCCGGAATTGTATACATTGGCGCGGAAGTCAAGGCAGGTGACATTCTGGTAGGCAAGGTCACACCAAAGGGCGAGACCCAGTTGACGCCGGAAGAAAAGTTGCTGAGAGCCATATTCGGTGAGAAAGCCTCTGACGTAAAAGACACTTCCTTACGTGTTTCATCGGGTAGTGACGGCACCGTCATCGATGTGCAGGTTTTCACCCGTGATGGTGTTGAGAAGGACCAGCGTGCTATCTCCATTGAAAAAGACCAGCTTCGTCAGGTCAGGAAAGATCTGGATGATCAGTTGAGGATCGTTGAAGCAGCTATCTATCAACGTCTGGAAAATGTCCTGGTGGGCAAAGTGGCTGACAAAGGTCCAAAGGGTTTTAAGAAAGGTACGGTGATCACCGCAGAATATCTTGCGACCCTGGACACGGAAGATAAATTCAAGCTACGCATGCAGGACAATGATGCGAATGATCTGGTTGAGCAACTTGCTGACCAGATTAAGGAGCAACACAAAACTTTCGATGAAATATTCGAGGAGAAAAAGGGCAAGATCACCCGTGGTGATGATCTGGCTCCCGGTGTACTGAAGATGGTCAAGGTCTACATGGCCGTCAAGCGGCGTATTCAGCCGGGTGACAAAATGGCGGGTCGTCATGGTAACAAGGGTGTTATCTCCATGATCGTTCCGCAGGAAGATATGCCCTACATGGAAGACGGCACGCCTGTTGATGTCGTGCTTAATCCCCTGGGTGTTCCATCGCGTATGAATATTGGACAGGTGTTGGAAACGCATCTGGGCTGGGCAGCAAAGGGACTTGGGCAAAGAATTTCAGAGATGCTGGAGCAAAATGCCAAGACCGAAGACATACGCAAATTCCTTGGTGAGATATATAACAGTGACCAGAAAGGCCGTGTCAATATGAACAGCTTCTCTGCGGAAGAAGTCAGGGAAATGGCGAAAAACCTGCAAGCTGGCGTGCCTATGGCTACTCCGGTTTTCGATGGTGCGCCTGAGCCCGAGATCAAGCGACTGCTGGAAATGGCAAAGCTACCTGCTTCCGGTCAGACCATACTGTACAACGGTCGTACCGGAGATCCATTCGATCGACCGGTGACGGTTGGCTACATGTATATGCTGAAATTGAATCACCTGGTTGATGACAAAATGCATGCGCGTTCCACCGGTCCTTACAGCCTGGTAACGCAACAGCCATTGGGCGGCAAAGCCCAGTTTGGTGGTCAGCGATTCGGTGAAATGGAAGTTTGGGCACTGGAAGCCTATGGCGCAGCTTACACACTGCAGGAGATGTTGACGGTGAAATCCGATGATGTATCGGGTCGTAACCAGATGTACAAAAACATAGTCGATGGTAACCACGAGATGGTGGCAAGTATGCCCGAATCCTTTAACGTGTTGGTTAAAGAAATTCGCTCGTTGGCTATAAACATCGAACTTGAAGAAACGTGATCCGAGGAGATATGCAGTGAGAGACTTACTTAATCTCTATAATCGTCAGCGCCAGCCGCTGAATTTTGACTCAATCCGGATAGGGTTGGCTCCGCCGAACCTGATTCGTTCATGGTCGTTTGGTGAGGTAAAGAAGCCTGAAACCATTAACTACCGGACATTCAAACCGGAGCGCGACGGATTGTTTTGTGCTTCCATATTCGGCCCCATAAAGGATTACGAATGCCTGTGCGGTAAATACAAGCGCATGAAGCATCGGGGTGTGGTATGTGAAAAATGTGGTACCGAAGTGACCCTGACCAAGGTTCGCCGTGAACGCATGGCTCACATTGATCTGGCCAGTCCGGTTGCCCATATCTGGTTCCTGAAGTCCCTGCCTTCACGCATTGGCTTGATGCTCGATATGACCCTGCGCGACATAGAGCGGATTTTGTACTTTGAATCCTATGTCGTACTCGATGAGGGTATGACCACGCTGGAACGCGGGACTTTAATGACGGATGAACAGTATCTTGATGCTGTTGAAGAGTACGGCGATGAGTTCGTGGCCAAGATGGGCGCAGAGGCGATTTTTGAATTGCTACGCACCATCAACCTTGCCGAAGAATTGAAGCAACTGCGCGAAGATATTGGTGGAACGCGATCAGAGACGAAGCTGAAACGTTTTTCAAAGCGCGTCAAGCTGGTGGAAGCATTTATTGAATCAGGTAACCGTCCTGAGTACATGGTCCTGACGGTATTGCCGGTATTACCACCGGACCTGCGTCCTCTGGTACCACTGGATGGCGGACGTTTCGCGACCTCGGATCTGAACGATCTGTACCGGCGCGTGATCAACCGCAACAACCGTTTGAAACGTCTGCTGGAATTGAATGCACCGGATATCATCGTGCGCAACGAAAAGCGTATGCTGCAGGAATCCGTGGACGCCTTGCTTGACAACGGTCGCCGCGGTCGTGCCATTACCGGCACAAACCGCCGGCCTTTGAAATCCCTGGCAGACATGATCAAGGGCAAGCAGGGTCGCTTCCGTCAGAACCTGCTTGGCAAACGCGTAGACTATTCCGGTCGTTCGGTTATCGTAGTAGGTCCGACACTGAAGTTACATCAATGCGGTTTGCCCAAGAAAATGGCACTCGAGTTATTCAAACCGTTCATATTCAGCAAGTTGCAGTTACGTGGTATGGCAGCGACCATCAAGGCTGCCAAGAAACTGGTTGAAACTGAACGTGCCGAGGTTTGGGATATTCTTTCTGAAGTAATCCGTGAACATCCGGTATTGTTAAATCGTGCTCCAACCCTTCACCGACTGGGTATTCAAGCCTTTGAACCGGTTCTGATCGAAGGCAAGGCAATTCAATTGCACCCGCTGGTATGTACTGCTTTCAACGCAGATTTCGACGGCGATCAAATGGCCGTTCATGTTCCGCTATCAATTGAAGCACAGCTCGAAGCACGTACATTGATGATGTCATCAAATAACATTCTCTCGCCTGCTAATGGTGAACCCATTATCGTACCGACCCAGGACGTTGTGCTCGGGCTTTATTACATGACGCGTGAATTGGCCGGTGTTCCCGGCGAAGGTATGTATTTTTCTGACATATCCGAAGTTCACCGCGCCTATGAAAACAGGGCAGTCGATCTGCACGCGCGAATCCATGTTCGCATCGATGAGACCATTATTTCCGAGCTCGGCAACGAGCGGCGGGAGACTAACCTGATACAAACGACTGTGGGCCGGGCCCTGTTGGCTGAAATCCGGCCGGTAGGTATGCCGTTCCATCTGTTGAATGAGGCTTTGAAGAAAAAGCAGATTTCAGGTCTGATCAATTCATGCTATCGGCGCCTGGGGCTCAAGAAAACAGTCGTTTTCGCCGATCGTCTGATGTACACGGGATTTCGTTTTGCAACCATTGCCGGTATTTCGATTGGTATTGAAGACCTGAGAATTCCCGAGGAGAAGAAGTCCATTCTTGAAACGGCGGACAACGAAGTTATTGAAATCCAAAACCAATACATTTCCGGTCTTGTAACCGCCGGTGAGCGCTATAACAAGGTGGTCGACATCTGGTCCCGAACCAACGAGCAGGTTGCAAAGGCGATGATGGCCGGCATGGGTAAAACCGCCGCGAAGAACCTCAAAGGTGAAGACGTCGAAGAGGATTCCATGAATTCAATCTTCATTATGGCTGATTCCGGCGCCCGTGGTTCTGCAGCACAGATTAGACAGCTGGCCGGTATGCGTGGTTTGATGGCTAAGCCGGATGGCTCGATTATTGAAACGCCTATCACGGCAAACTTCCGTGAAGGTCTTGATGTATTGCAGTACTTTATTTCGACCCATGGAGCACGAAAGGGCTTGGCGGATACTGCTTT
>Ga0210074_1000809_pt1 | contig 10472 bp, 10 predicted proteins | sample China_Galinas_Co_FD_184860 | JGI IMG/M metagenome (GOLD analysis project Ga0210074, IMG submission 184860) | Wetland microbial communities from San Francisco Bay, California, USA, that impact long-term carbon sequestration -... | ecosystem: Environmental > Aquatic > Marine > Wetlands ... | reverse complement strand
GGTATACCACTGACCGAAGTGGATTACGTCCGTGCCGGTCTGGGAATCAGGCAAACCGATCTGAATATTGGTTCTGTTTTCTATGAAAGGTATGAAGTTGATCCGGAGACCGGGGAAATTATAGGCTGCGATGATCGTAATAATAATGGCATTTGCCCTGAGGCCTATTTGGTACCAACACCTACAGACCCGTTGTCGAAATCACTCGACCACAACGGGGATGGCGAGCTTGAAGCCGATGAGCGCGATTTCTTTGCTTTGGATTTCACCACATCCTGGTCCAGGGATACGCGTAATCACTTCCTGAACCCGACACGCGGCTCATCGCAGCGTTTGGGTCTTGAAGCTTCATTACCCGGTAGTGACCGCGAGTTCTACAAAATTTATTACCGCGCTGCCAAGTACTGGCCAATCTGGGCCGACCTTGTGTTCTCCGTTCGTGCCGACATAGGTTTTGGCGATTCATATGACAACTATGACCGCACATCATTGGCTACTCCGGTTCCCGCCCCGCCTACCGACATCCCGCCAGAGGAACTGAAGAATCTGGACTGCCTGCCGGAAGAAGTGATGACACTGGATACCGGGCTACCGTTTTTTGAACACTTTTACGGTGGCGGCGTACGTGACATCCGAGGTTTTGAAGACAATACACTGGGACCCAAGGACGGACTTCTCTATTGCCGGGCAGTGGGTGGTGATGTGAAAGTTGCAGGTGGCATCGAACTGGCCATTCCAACCCCATTCACAAAAGGCGGCGGTTCGCGAATCGCATTGTTCGTGGATGTTGGTAACGTCTATGAAAACTGGGGTAAATTTGATGCCAGCCTGTTCAGGGTCTCTACCGGTCTCTCAATTACCTGGCAGGCACCTATCGGCCCCATCATCATGAACTACGCGTTCCCCCTCAAGAAATTCCAGGGTGACCGTACAGAGGCTCTACAATTCTCGTTTGGAACCACTTTTTAGGCTACATTAACGCTTAAATCTTAATACAAAGACTCAAAAGGGGTACAATTTGAGGTTATGAAACGCTTTTTACCCCTATTGCTGACGCTTTTCGTGTTGGTTGCCGGCCCGGCGACCGCTCAGCAGTTGCGGGTTGGATATGTGGATATGAAGCAAGTGCTGGATAACGCTCCCCAGGTTCTGGCGGGTCGGGAAAAGCTGGATCTCGAATTTCGCCCCCGCAACGAAACCATCGAATTTCAGGAACGCCAGGTGCAAGCCATGGAAGACCGTTTGGCACTGGGTGACCTCGCGGAAGATGCAAGAATCCGTCTTGACCGCGACTTACGTGAAATGCGACGCAACGTTAACCGGCAAAAAGAAGACCTGCGCGATGAACTTTCCTTCCGGCGTACCGAAGAAGTCCAAAAACTGGAAGACCAGATCAACCAGGCAGTGCAGGAGATTGCACGCGATAGTGGTTACGATCTGATACTTTCCAGTCCGGTGATCTATGCTGATCCCTCTCTGGATATAACCCAGCTTATCCTGGAGCAACTCAAGCTGGAGTACGAAGCGGATAAGCAGGAACGATCGCTGCGCTAACGCGTATTGTCAGCGTCACACAGACATAAGCAATTTCTCAAATGCAAAAAACCATCAGTAGTCTCAGGCTATGTGAGTTAGCCGAACAATACAAACTGCGATTTGAAGGCGATGGAGACACCCTGATTGAAGGGGTGGGAACATTGGCTGAAGCCAACAATACGCAAATCAGTTTCCTCTCCAATCCAGTCTATCGCGAACATCTGAAAACAACGCGTGCCGCGGCGGTCATCGTTTCTGCAGAGGACGCCAGAAACTGTCCGGTCAACACCCTGATCGCTGATGACCCGTATGTGAGTTATGCAAAAATAGCGGCACGTTTTGACCCGCGAAGACCACCTGTGCCAGGCTTTCACCCCTCCGCCAGCATCGATGCTACAGCGACTATCGGACACGATGTGTCGATTGCTGCCAATGCCGTCGTCGGCCCTGGTTGCGAAATCGCCGATGGCTGTTTTATCGGACCGGGTTGTGTGTTGATCGCAGACTGTAAGCTGGGTATCAGCAGCCGCCTGGTAGCGAACGTAACCGTTTGTGAGGGCGTGCGGATAGGACAGCGTACCACCATTCATCCTGGTGCTATCATTGGATCAGATGGCTTTGGCCTGGCTTTTGATAAGGATCACTGGCTTAAAATACCACAACTTGGAACGGTCCGGATCGGTGATGACTGCGAAATCGGTGCCAACACAACTATCGATCGCGGTGCAATTGGCGATACAATCATTGAAGATGATGTAAGGCTCGATAACCAGATCCAGATTGGCCACAATGTTCAGATCGGCGCACATACCGCCATGGCCGGATTGGTGGGGATTTCCGGTAGCACGAGGATTGGAAAATACTGCATGTTTGCGGGCTCTTCCGGAACGGTGGGTCATATTCAGATTGCCGACCGGACCACGGTCAGTTTTTGCAGCGTGATAACAAAATCAATCACTCAGCCTGGAACAGTCTGGAGTGCAGCATTACCGGCTCAGCCACAGCGGGATTGGAACCGGTCAGTTGCCCATTTACGCAAACTCGAAAAACTGGCACGGCGCGTACTAAACCTTGAAAAACAAAGCGGGAAATAAACTCGATATGACTGAGAAACTGATCCAGACTCCCATCGAAAGTGCCGAAATACTGAAAATTCTTCCGCACCGGTATCCATTCCTGCTGATAGACCGCGTCATTTCTTACACGCTGGAACCGGAGAAGACCCTCACCGCAATAAAAAATGTGAGTATCAACGAGCCATTTTTTGAAGGTCATTTTCCTACAACACCGGTGATGCCGGGTGTGCTGATACTTGAATCCATGGCACAAGCCTGCGGCGTTCTGGCCCACGTTGCGCTGGCAACCTCGGGACAGGTCGGCGGTATTTATTACCTGGTAAAAATTGATAATGCCAAATTCGCCCGCAAGGTTGTGCCTGGTGACCAGCTCGTTATCGAGGTCAAACAAACACGGATAATGCGTGGGCTGGGCAAATATGAAGCACGCTGCAGCGTTAATGGGCAGCGTACCGCCAGTTGTGAGATTTTGTGCTCCGAAGGTTAAGGTAATTTTGACGATGATCCATCCAACAGCCCTGGTTGACCCCAAAGCCGAACTTGCCGAAGATGTTGAAGTCGGCGCTTTTACAATCATCGATGCAAAGGTGCGCATTGATTCCGGTACACGGATCGGACCGCATGCGGTAATTACCGGTCGCACTACCATTGGTAAAAATAACCACATTTTCCAGTTCACATCGATTGGTGAACAACCACAGGACAAAAAATACGCGGGTGAAGATACCCAACTCATTATCGGTGACAACAACACCATCCGTGAAATGTGTACTTTCAGCCGCGGTTCGGCACAAGGCGGCGGTGTTACCCGTATCGGCAGCAATAACTGGATCATGGCCTGCGTGCACATCGCCCATGACTGTATCCTGGGTGACAACATCATCATGGCCAACAATGCATCACTTGCCGGGCACGTCACGGTGGGCGACCATGCGATTTTGTCCGGCTATTCGCTGATTCACCAGTTTTGTTCGATTGGTGAGCACAGCTTTACATCCTTCGCCAGTTATGTGAACCAGAGCATCCCACCCTTTGTAACGGTGGCCGGCGAAAAAGCCAGGGTCAAGGGTATCAACTCGGAAGGTCTCAAACGCAGGGGCTTTACAGCCGCGCAGATCAACCAGGTCAGGCGCGCCTACAAAACGCTTTACCGTGAAAGCCTTTCGTTGGAAGAAGCCACTGCAAGACTGAAGGCGATGGCAGTTGAGTCTCCCGAAATACAACCCCTGGTAGATTTTCTCAATCTGGCCGAGCGCGGCATCATTCGCTAATGATCATAGTTTTGGTAGCCGGGGAAGCCTCTGGCGATCAACTTGGTGCGGCGTTGATACGGGCCATTCGCCTGAAGCAGCCAGAAGCCCGTTTTACCGGTATTGGCGGCCCGTTGATGAAAGCTGAAGGCTGCGATTGTTGGTGGGATACCGGGCAACTCTCGCTGATGGGTCTGTATGAAGTCATTTCGCATCTGCCCCGCCTGGTCAAATTACGACGCCAGCTTATCCAACGGGTGGTTGCACTTGAACCGGACATTTTCGTCGGTATTGATGCACCGGATTTCAATCTTGGTGTGGAAAGAAGACTTAAAGCCCACGCCATCCCGGTCATTCACTATGTCAGCCCCACCATCTGGGCCTGGCGATCCGGCCGGGTCAAAAAAATTGCAAAATCAACTGACCGCGTGATGTGTCTTTTTCCATTTGAACCCGACTGTTATCAACATCACCCAGTTGCGGCTGACTACACGGGGCACCCGCTGGCCGATGAAATTCCATTGCAGGTCGACACTGAGCCCGCGCGTTTAGCACTCGGCTTGGATACCGGCAGCATTTGTGTCGCATTGCTTCCGGGTAGCCGGATGAGCGAGGTCGAGAAACTATCCGCCGCAATGCTGGATGCCGCGGTCATGCTGAGCAAACGTTATCCCGATATATGTTTTCTGATGCCCGCCGCGACAGAATTTATTGATCATTACTTTAAGTCAGTACTGCTCGAGTATCCCGGTGTCAATTGCCGGGTGTTTTCCGGGCGCAGCAAAGACGTGATGGCAGCAGCCGACGTGGTGATCTGTGCATCAGGCACCGCCACGCTTGAAGTGATGCTCATCAACCGCCCGATGGTGGTTTGCTACCGCACTTCGGGCATGACATACAGGCTGATGACCTGGTTCAAAATGTTAAAGACACGCTTTATATCCCTACCCAATATCCTGGCCTCAAAATCACTGGTACCGGAATTAGTGCAACACGAGGCCAACGGACTGCGTATCGCTGACGAAGTTGTTCGATGGCTCGACCAGCCCGCGTTATGCAGCGATCTGAAACACCATTTTAACCTGCTGCACCAGGAGTTGCGTATTGACGCGGCGGTGACCGCAGGCAACGTGGTGCTCCGGCAAATCGCCGGCCCCAACGGGTAAAAAATGGACCTGACCCGATTTCTGGAAGCCGGCGTGGATGAAGCGGGCCGCGGGCCGTTGGCCGGACCGGTAGTGGTGGCAGCGGTCATTCTTCCGGCGACCTATGAACTGGATATGCTGGATGACTCCAAACGCCTCACCGCACTAAAACGAGAAAGATTGGCACCACAAATTGAAAGGCAGGCCATCGCGTTTGCTGTGGAGTTCGTGGATGTGGACGAGATCGACCGTGTCAATATTCTGCAAGCCACTTTGAACGGCATGCGCAGGGCCATCGCAAACCTCAATCCCGCCCCACAACGAGCCTTGATCGACGGGAACCGGGCACCACGTTTAAGCTGTGAGGTCAAAACGGTGATCGGTGGCGACCGGCTGGTAGCTTCTATTTCAGCCGCCTCGGTACTCGCGAAGGTTTACCGTGACCGCCTGATGCTAACCCTGCATGCTTTATATCCGGATTACGGCTTTGACCGGCATAAGGGCTACCCGACCGCTTATCACCTGGAGCGCCTCAATGCCATGGGTCCCTGCCCTATTCATCGCAGATCTTTTGCGCCGGTGCGCAGAGTGATCGAAGCTGATGCCGGGTTCAGTTTTTGACGTACGCAGGCTATATGCCGGCAGCTGACCCACAATGATCAGCTACCCAGTTTATTCACCGGCATGGGGCCTAATTTGAGTCGATAAATGACTCTATGTCTTCCTTGGTAACGGGTCCGGCGTATGTCTTAACCGGGTAACCTTCGGGGTTCAGGATAATTGTTGTTGGTAACACTTTCGGGGTACCGAATGGCTCTGGTGGAACGGAGACGTCAACCAGCAAAATCGGGTAGCCTGGATGAAATTCTTCGAGAAATTCGTCAAATGTTTCCAGGTCCGTATCTTCATATGCCAGTCCGAGCACAACAATGTCATCACGGGTTTCATCCAGGCTGGATAGCTCCGGAATTTCTTTTCGACAAGGTGCACACCAGGTGGCCCAGTAATTAAGCACGACCCATTTTTGACGGAACTCGTTCAAGCTTACCGCGTCACCGTGCAATTGCTGCAAGGTGAAATCAACCGGTTCCTGACCCTCGTAGTCTGCCCTGAGACCGTTTGCAGACAATATCAAAACCATTAAAACCAAACTGTAAATTCTTGTCATTATTTTTCCATTTGTGAGTGCTGAGTCTGGGTATACATTTGCTTCAACGATTGTCGCATATTCAATTCACCCGGGGAAATGGACCGGAAAAATGCCGAATCCCATTCACTTTGGCTGGGTATCTCGAGTGTCTCGCCGACCGGCAGGTAAAATTCACCGGCCTGGTAGAGATCAAGCAGGTTGACCGTGTCCATATCCCTGCAAAGTAGCCAGCTTCCGTCTTCACTACGGGTAACAAAACCTGCTTCAAACAATAGACCGAGTTGCCCTGCCAGTACCGCTTCGGTCACACCTTCCAGCAATTCCTGCAGTTTCTCTACCGGTAAAGCCTTGCCCTCAGTCTGTGCTTTCCACAAGTAACCGACCAGTCTGTAGGCGAGAAGAAAGCCCCATTTCTTCGGCCAACCCCAGTCAACCTTGCGGTCATTGAAGGTGGTCAGGGAAGCCGCCAGCGAAGCACCCAGCAGGACGACTATCCACACCAGGTAAAGCCAGAATAAAAAAATGGGGACGGTTGCCAGCGCACCGTAAATTACATTGAAACTGGCATTCGCTACGAAAGTGACGAAGGCCTTTTTGGCCAACCCAAACAGAACTGCAGACAGCAATGCACCGGCCAGTGCATGGGTCAGTAGAACGCGGCGGTTGGGGACCAATAAAAACATCAGCGTAAATGCAAGCCAGGACAAGGAAAATATACCAATCGGACGCCAGTTTGAATGGCTGGCTGCGCCCATTGCCATCTGCTCGAACACCGGCTGTGCACTGAGCGCAACAGCAGCACCCAGCGCCAGGGGACCGAGCGTCAGAACTGCCCAGTACATGATCACCCGGTTACCGGTACTGCGGGCTGTGGGTACCCGCCAGATCAGGTTGAAGGTTTGTTCAATCCTGATCATGAGCATTAACGCGGTGATGATTAGAACCAGTGTACCCGTCAGGGTCAATTTACCCACACTTTCCAGAAAACCGGTCACGTAAGTCTGTATCTGGTCCCCTGAAGCAGGTACAAAGTTGGTGAACACAAATGATTTAAGTTGCTCGCTCCATTGCTGAAATACCGGGAAGATCGACGCAACACCGAAAATAACCGCCAGCAAAGGCACCATGGAAAGCAGGCTGGTATAGCTCAGTGACGCAGCCTCATCGAACAACCGGTCTTCACGGAAATGCCGCCAGACGTGGGCCGCCAGATGCTTGACGCGGGGAATGCTGCTGAATGACTCCAGTACGTTCACTTTACCTCCAGGTTAAACCATTGACCGCGTGTTTCGGCTCATGGTAACTGTATAATAACAGTCGATTCACATATTGACAGAAGGACACCTGTTTGAAAGTTCAAATACTGCATAACCCCCGTTGTTCCAAATCACGCGCGACACTCCAGCTACTCAGGGAACACGGCGTTGACCCCGAAATCATTCTCTACCTGGAAACACCTCCAGATGCAAATCTGTTGACGTCAATTCTCGCAAAACTCAAGCTGCAACCCAGGGAACTGATGCGCAAGGGCCAACCGGAATATAAGGAAATGGGCCTGGACAACGTCCAACTGAGCGATAAGCAACTGATCGCTGCAATGTTAAAGGCACCCATACTGATAGAAAGGCCCATCGTGCTCGCAAATGGTAAGGCCTGTATCGGTCGTCCGCCCGAATCCGTATTGAAAATACTCTGAAATTCTGGACACAAATCATGCTGGCCACCTATTTGGCCACGCTGACCTGGCAGGTGATTTGGCATGGACTGTTGCCGCAGCCATTGGGTGCGCGCAATTTATGGCTGACGCTGATTGCCTGCCTGCCGCTATTGATTCCGTTGACCGGTCTGTTCCGTGGAAATTACCGGAGCATGATCTGGGCCGGTTTGTTGCTGATGCTTTACTTTACCATTGGCATCATGGAAACCTGGAGCAATCCGTCTCAAAGGCTGCCAGCAATGGTGCAGGTTATATTGTGTGTCTTCTATCTGTACGCTTTCAAAAAGCGTAACCGGAGCCAGACCTGATTTCCACAGCGGGAGTCAGTCGGCTTTGGCCGATCGCTGATCAGGGGTACCTTAAATCTAGCCCCCGGATTGGTTCTCTGGTTGAGCGTCGACCTCGACCTCACGCAAGACCTCGGGTCTTGCTATAAAAACCTGCCGATAGAGTGTGTTGATGCGGGTCAGCGCGTAAACCAGGCTGGCCGGCAAGGTCGCCTGGCGGCGCACTGCCTCCGGTTGTTTCGACCATACTTCACGAAATTTGAACAGGCGTTCCCGGGAAATACTGTTGACAGATGTCATGGGTACGTTGTCTTCTCTGAAGCGTCGTAATGTCCGTTGCTCCAGTAAGCCAGCGTCACCCACGATCGCCTTGCGAATTGAATCATTGTTATACAGTGACTCCGGGTAAAACAACAACATCTGCGTATGCAACATGGCCTTGGAGAGCGAAACTTCAGACATCTCATCGTACAGGGACACGTCATCACCTTTTGAGTTGCGGGCATTTGGTAACATTATCCGTTGATATAGTTCCAATTGTTCGGCCTGGTATAAGGCCTGCAGATGCTGGTTCAATTGGGTCGTGATTTGCGGTGCTGCTGACAACTCCAGTGGTTCAACGCCAATACCTGTCACAAACCAGTCACGCCATTCTGCGCCCCGGTCCCAGTTATTTTGCAATAACCGGGAAGGGAGTTTTCGTGACGCTGCGAGGTAGGTCAGTCGATTGGGTACGATACCTCCGCGATCTTCCCGCAACGGTGTTACCGTTCGACTGCCCACCCACTCAACCGGGCAACTGTCATTTAACACTTCCTCGGATGCCTGGGCGAATAAATACTGGCTTTCCTCGGGGGCAGTGAATCGGAACCCGAAAATATCAGTGGTTTGCTCGTTTTCTACGTAACGGCCGATGAGATCAAAACCCAGGTGTCCAAAGTAATTGGCAACATTCTCGTCATCCGCCCGTACCAGTTCCGAGCGGCGTTGCACCCACTCCATATTGCGGTAACAGATTTCGATGCTACCCATTCCGGTTTGCGCCGCTATGAGGTACTCATCGGAAAACAGGCCTATCAACGCCCGGGTCGCACTGAGATTCCCGGACATTTCACATACTTCCCGCGCATCACAAGGTGTTATGACAAGGTCGTCCGGCCGGTATGCGGTTTTCTGTGAAGCGTCATTCTCGAGTGCGACATCGGCACCGGGCATTAGTCTCTGGGTACGAAAATCCGCTTCCGCTTTGCTAATACCAGCATCCAAATCACGCAGAGCAATGTCATAATCTGTCATGATACGGCTGATCAAATCATTAAAACCAGATCCGGAACCAGCCAGGCATTCCGATTGCTCCAACATCGCCTGGACAATTTCTTCACCTATATTGCGCATTCTTGAAATACGGTTTTCGTTCTCCGTGGTATCAAAAAATTCCGGGGAATGTTCAGCAAACCAACTCATGATATTGGCAAGTACGGACCATTCAAGCGGGTTGGGCAGCACATTGGCCGGTGGCAGACACTGGTTGGAGAATCGTTCATCCAGATAACCTATGGCAAAGTTGATCCTTTGCCAGGGGGCTACGCTAAGTTCGCGACGCAATGTATCGGTGGTGAACGGACCATTTATGTCACCTGACAATTCAGCCAGGCGGGTTTCACTGTCGGCCAGCCACAAGAATGTTTCCATACAGCTGTCGAATTCACGGCGGGACATCGTCGGGTTGCCATTATCATCCATAAGGGCGGCCTTGTTGATACAGGCATCGACCTCCCTGGAAATCTTCGCACGAACCGGCGTATCGAAGTAATAGGCCATGTCAGGAATCAAAAGGGACAGTTGTGCGACCGCGTCCGCCAGCGCGGCCCGTGACGCGCCGGAGTCCATTGCGTCATTACCGGGAGCATTAGCTGGTTCATTACCGGCAGATGCATTGTTGACCGATCCCTCAACGTCCTGATCCTGACCGTCCTGATCCTGACCGTCCGGATCCTGATTGGCAGCCTCATCGGCCTGGAAACCGGCAATGGTCAACAACACGTCATAGTTTGCCGCAATCACGGTATTCAAATGCGGGTCGACCGCGGCAAACTCCACCGCATAATGCGCCGAAATGGCGGGCAGTTCAGCTAACAGCCAGTTCAGCAGCGAGAATGTTCCCTGCTCGTTCGGGGGAAATTCAAGCAGCCTGAAAGTCATCGAAAGCAAACCCTGGGCAAAATCAAAATAACGCCCCTCATGCAAGCCATCGACCAGGCTGAGGAGATATAGAGAATCTTTTAACTGTTTGAATGTGCTGACATTATCC
>Ga0210074_1000808_pt1 | contig 10483 bp, 7 predicted proteins | sample China_Galinas_Co_FD_184860 | JGI IMG/M metagenome (GOLD analysis project Ga0210074, IMG submission 184860) | Wetland microbial communities from San Francisco Bay, California, USA, that impact long-term carbon sequestration -... | ecosystem: Environmental > Aquatic > Marine > Wetlands ... | reverse complement strand
CAAGCGTGTCGTCGCCGAGGCCGTGATAAAACGCGATGTCCTGCTGGATGTCATGGACGCCGATACCGAGTCGATCTACTACCACGGCAAGGTCGCCAATGTCGGCACCCAGATGTCCGGCGCGATTTATAACGGTTGCCATGCCGCCAACGCGATCACCGCCATGTTCCTGGCTAGCGGGCAGGACGTGGCCAATGTCGCGGAGTCCTCGATGGGTATGCTTTACGCCGAGCTGACCCCGGAAAACGACCTTTACCTGTCGGTCACGTTGCCGTCTGTCATCGTTGCCACCTGTGGCGGCGGAACCGGTCTTCCGACCCAGAAGGAAGCCCTCCAGGCGATGGGTTGTTATGGTGTCGGCAAGGTCAACAAATTCGCCGAGATCCTGGCCGGCACGGTGCTCGCCGGTGAGATCTCGCTGGCCGCCGCCATCTCGTCGCTGGACTGGGTTTCGAGCCACGACCAGTACGGCAGAAACGACCCGCGGCTGTCCGGATAACAGCGTCGCCGGGCACCCGGCCTGGCTGGTAAGCCTTAGCAACCCCGGTCTGCTACCGGGCGTATTTTTGAACCACAATGGAACCGGCAACGTTCGAATGTGGTGCATCCGCAGCCCGATACGTGTGCCTAAATCACCCGGCCCCCGGGTGATTTCGCTTTCCGCACCCCGCTCGGCACAGAATCCTCGTCCTGGTATGTATATTGCATCTGTCTATGCCGTGCATCCGGCAACCCCCGCTGATGCATGACTACAGATACTGTTAGGTTGGAGGAAGCATGAAAAACAATGATCCGAATTACGGCATCTCGCGTTTTGATGACGACATCCGCAACACCCACGGCTGGCGGGTCAGCCTGCGCCGTTACGGGAAAATGCTGGTGGAAAACTTTCCGGACAAAAAGCATGGCGGTCGCAAAAAGGCGCTGAAACTGGCGCAGCAATACCGTGATGGGTTACTGGGCAGGTTCCCGCCGATCAGCCGCAAGGAAGTTTGCCAGATCAGGCGTTCCAACAACACGTCTGGCATCAGCGGGGTTTGCACCTATGCCAAGTCCTACAAGCTCAAGGACGGCACCGTCAGGGAGACCCGCTACTGGGAAGCCAGCTGGCCGGGTGACAACGGCAAGAACGTCAGTGTCAACTTCTCGGTCAACAAGTATGGGGAGGAATTGGCCCGCAGCATGGCCATCCGGGCGCGCATGCGCGGACTGGAAGGGGTGGAGGGGCCGTTCTGGGTGTGTGAGCGCGGCCAGGTTGAAACCCGGGCGCGCGCCAGCAAGGCCGGGGGGTTCAAAAAGCCCGAGCGGCGCGTGGCCTGAGAACGACTGGTGTGTCATTGCTCGTGTCCGTGGCGGTCCACCCCGTTTGGCTGCCCGCTCGGTTGTGGGATTGATGCCTGCTGGCTGGCGTGTGTAGGGGCCCCAGCACGAACGGGAGGTATATAATAAAAGCATGCCCTGAATATCGCGGAGGTCATCAGTTCATGTTCAAACCGGCAAAACACACCGCGATGCTGCTCTCCGGTATGCTCCTGTTGCCGCCGACGCACGCATTGGCCTCGGACGACGGCAGTTTCATGCGCACGCTGATACCGGCAGTTGCCTACGGCACGACCTTTTACATGCACGACCACGATGGCCGCATCCAGTTTTACAAGTCCTTTTTCACCAACCTCGGCGCGACTTACGCACTGAAAGCCATGATCAGCGAGGAGCGCCCCAATGGCCAGGACGATGACTCGTTTCCGTCGGGCCACGCTTCGGTAGCCTTCCAGGGCGCCGCCTTTATTCACAAGCGCTATGGCCTGAAATGGGCCGTGCCCGCCTACGTGGGTGCGGTCTATGTCGGCTGGCGGCGTGTGGCCACCGACAACCACTATACGAAAGATGTTGTCGCGGGGGCCGCCATCGGCATTGCCAGCAGCTTTATTTTCACCAGGCCCTACCATGGTTTCGAGGTCACGCCGCTGGCGGACAACGGGGTATACGGACTCGCCATCAGCAGGCATTGGTGATGGCGGCGGAGTCGGCAAAGAGTCGGGGCCACAGCGTTGGGGTCAACGTAAAGGGTCAGAGTCGCGACTCTGACCCCGGGTTTCCTGTGGCGGCGTTCTGGCTGCCGGACTACTTCGTGTACTGGTCGATGGTCGCTTCGATCGCTTTTGCACAGACCTGGCAAAAATCGGTGGTGCGGGTGAACATGATGCAGTTCATCTGCGGACGGTACATGCCCGCCGACTGGTAGTTGGCGCCCTCGAAAGCACCGACTGCGTCGCGGTATTCGGCCTTCGAGAACAGCAGTTTGACGGTTTGCTGCTCGGTACGGAACAAAGCGTTCATGTCCGACTCGGGCACGTTGTCCTTGCGCATCTGGGTGCGGGTCGCCTGGATGGCGGTTTCTTCCTCATCAAAAGCTGCCTTCGGCCAGGGTGTGGGCAGCGGTGTTCCGGCCCTGACCAGGTCCCGCCATTTCAGCTCATCCGGATCCAGCAACGCGGTGACATTGGGTTCGTATGGCTCGATCACCTTTTCCGGCGCCTGATAAGCCACTGAACTCATGTAATACTCATCGGCCAGACCGGCGAAATGGTGGCCGAACTCGTGAACGAAAACATAGTTGGCCCATTCGCTGTTGGCCGCGACCGTCGCGTACAGGCCGTAGATTCCACCGCCGCCGTAGGTTTCGGTGTTGGTGATGATTTCGACAAAATCGTAAGGCGCCGACGAGGCGATCCTGCGCATGGCCTTGTTGTCGGTGGTCAGCAGGTAGCGCTCACTGCGGAACGCGTCGTAGGTGGCGCCCAGCGGCGTGTCGCGGTAGGTGTGGGTCGACGGCCGCGAGACGCCGGAAACCGCGGTTGCCGGGGCGATCGCCCAGACATTGAAATCGGCGCGTCTCTCCTTGAACGGCGAGGTCGCAAAAAGCACTTCGGTCAGTTCTTTTGCCCGCCTGACGAAGGCCCCGTGTTCGGCCGCGGTGTAGCCGTCGCCGAGTATCAACAGGTCGACTTTATGCGCCGGTTCGCCATGCATTTCTATCGGCACGACCTGGTCGGCCCAGGCTGCGGTTTCCCGGTGTACGAGGTAGTCGTCCGGGTCGATGCCAATGCGCCAGACCTCCTGGAAATGGTTCTCGGCATCGCGTTTTTTCAGCACGATTTCAAAGCTTTGTTCAAAGCCCGGAAAACGTATCGACTCGTGAAAGGTACGGTACGTGTCACGGGCCTCGCCGGTTGTTTCCCATTCGCCGTAGATGCTGCTGAAACTCCTCGACCAGAGCACGGATTTCGATTCAGGGTCGATGACCTCGAACAGGTATTTGCCGCGCAGCGTGCGGTCGATGGGCACCTGGATGTCGCCGGCGAAGGGCAGGGGTTCCAGCACGACCTGGTCGAGGCTGAAGATTTCGGATGCGTAATTGCCGGTGTGAAAATAATCGACCCGCATGGTCTGCGGTGCGGCGGACGCGGCGATGGAAATGGAAACGAGGATCAGACCGAATATGAAGCGTTGCATGATTTCACTCCTTTTTTCGCTCACAAAAAACAGGGTTAATATTCTTTCACATCGGGCGTAAAAGCGCCGCCATTATTCGTGTCGAATATCAATATTCACGGTCGGGAAAACGGAACCGGTCCAGGTCGGGTGCGTGTTCGCGTTTTCGCCCCAATTCGATTTCGTAAATCGCCTGACCAAGATTTTTCATGAATGGCAGACCGACTTCTTCGTATTCGTAATGATCGTCGTTAAAGGTCTGGTTTTCGTTGGTATAGATGGTAGCCGACAGGATGAATTCGATTTTATTCTTGAAATCAACGATGTATGCCGCGTCGGTCAGGAAGCCGTAAGCATCGCCCGGCTTGTTGAAAATGCGGATGTAGGGTGGGATCGTTTTCGCATCGCCGCCGAACATCAGGAATTTCACATAGCCATCGGGGTATTTCTCCGGGTCGGAATAGGCCTCGATACCGCTTTCGCCCGGGTACATCGACATGTAGTGGTAGAGGAAACGGTATTGATCCTCGTCGATATCGAGGCGGCTCTGTGGTCTGGCGCTGCCGGGAAAAACCAGGTTCCTGATGAATTCGTGCTGGTCGAGCAAGGCGTAAGCGTTCTTGCCGGAAAAATCCTTCGGCCGTTCGAGACGTTCACCGTCGACCATCTCGGCGACCCCCAGAAGTTCCGGCTGGCCGCCGCGAAAACTGGCTGCGCTGTAAGCACCGGCCTGTTCGTAGACGACTTCGTCGCCGTTGACAAACCTGACGGGGTTGGTCCAGCGGTTTTCTTCCTCGCTCAAGCTGCTCTCGAGACGGTGGATGATGCGCGTATCGAAATAACGCAGCTCGCGCAGCCGTTCATTGATTGCCTGCTGGCCGAGGAATTCGTAAAGCCGGTTGAACGAATCGTTGTCGCTGACCAGCAGGATCTTGCGGATGTACTGGCCGACGGAGGGCAGGCCATTTGGCGCGGTCGCGTCGCTTTCCGCCACGCTTTCGAAATCCTTGTCCGCGTCCGTCAACAGGGTGGTATCGCGGTTCAGACCCGGCCGGTTCAGGCGGTGCAGTTTCTCGAGCGCGAGCGCCGCCACCGGCAGCTTGACCGTGCTGGCGGGGTAGAAATATTCACCCGGGTTGACGCGGTAGACAAACGTTTTGAACACCGGTTTGTTGTCGGCGTCGCGGTCGATCTGCGTGTACATGACCTGCACGCGGTATCTTTCCGGGTCGTTGAGCACAGTGGCGAAACGATCGGGTTGAGACTCTAGCAGGGCCTGCAGCGATCCCGGCCAATTGGGTGTCTGCTCGCAGGCGGTCATCGTCGCGAGCAGTAAAACAAGGGTAAGTAAACGCATCGGGTCATTCTCTCAATTCTTGTCGCTGGCCGTGTCATCAGGGTGTCTTTTGGCTATTATGGTCCAAATCAACCACCATGGTGAACCGGCATGGCCAACGCGCATTTTTTTCCACCCATCGAACCGTTTGCAAACGGTGTCCTGAAGGTCGATCCGCCACATGAACTTTACTGGGAGCAGTGCGGCAACCCGCAGGGTGAGCCGATCCTTTTCCTGCACGGCGGTCCGGGCGCCGGTTGCTCCGAACAGGACCGCTGTTTTTTCGACCCGGCGCACTTCCGCATCGTGCTGTTCGACCAGCGCGGCAGCGGCCGCTCCCGCCCGGTCGGTGACCTGACCGACAACACGATGGCCGCCACGGCGCGTGACATCGAGCAGTTGCGTGAACTGCTGGGTATCGATCAATGGCATGTGTTTGGCGGTTCCTATGGCTCGACGATCTCGCTCTATTATGCGCAGGAATTTCCCCAGCGCTGCAAGAGCCTGGTGTTGCGCGGCATCTGGTTGCTGCGCCGGGAGGAGATCGACTGGTGGCTGTACCAGGTTCGCATGATCCAGCCGGAATTGTGGAGGACCTTTGTCGATTTCATCCCGGAGGCGGAACGAGGTGACCTGCTCGAGGCCTACTGGAAACGGCTGACCGGCGCAGACCGGGAACTGGCCCTGGCGGCAGCCAAACACTGGGCGACGTACGAGATTTCCTGCTGCACGCTGTTGCCGAACCCGGAATTCGCCAGCCATTTCGATGACCCGGACACGGCCTGGGCAGTTGCCCGGCTCGAGGCGCATTACTTTCGCAACGTCAAACCGGACCCCGACACGATGTTGCTCGACCGGGTGGAGCGTATCCGCAAGATTCCTGCCTTCGCGGTGCACGGCCGCTACGATATCGTCTGCGCGGTCAAGAACCTGTTCGATCTCGCCGATCGCTGGCCGGAACTGGATAAAGTGGTTTCACCGGATTCGGGGCACTCATCCCACGAACCGGGTATTACCAAAGAGTTGGTGGCTGCGACCAACAGGATTGTCGCGACCGGCAGCCCCTGCAAGGTTTAGATGCCGGGGCTTGTGTACACAAGCCCCGGTGATGCGTATGTCAGAGTGCCGCAGTGACGGCAACGGCCGGCTTACTGGATTTGCTGCAGCAAATCGCGCAGGGCGATCACGGTCGCTTCCACACCCAGGGTCACGGACGCTTCGGGGGTGATCTTGAAAATTGGCGAGTGGTGGGAGGGAACCGGTGGACCACCGGCTTCCTCGGCGTCGAAAGCGGCCTGCGGGGTGCCGCCGACCTGGAAGTAGGTGCTGGGAATATAGGGGTCCGTGGTAAAGAACGGGAAGTCCTCCGCACCCATGCCCTGGCGCTTTTCATCGAAGAAGATGTCTTCGCCCAGTTCCCTGGCCCACTCCGCACGAAGTCGTTTTGTCAACTGGGTGTCGTTGACCGTCGGCGGCACGCTTTCATTCGAAACGATCACTTCGGGCAGCAAATCGTCGGGCAGACCCGCGACCCGGCCCATGTTTTCCGCGACCCGCTTGATGCCGTTGAGCAGCAGTTCACGTGTTTCGAGGTTGTCGTTGCGCACGGTCAACTGCAGGCGCGCCTCGTCGGAGATGATGTTGTGCTTGGTGCCGGAGTGGAAGGAACCCACGGTAATTACGCCCGCCTCCCTGGGGGCAAGCTCGCGGCTGATCACGGTCTGCAGCGCCATGACGATTTCTGAACCCAGGACAATCGGGTCGATGCCGCGGTGCGGGCTGGCGCCATGCGCACCGATGCCGTGGACGATGATGTCGACCGTGTCCGCGCCGGACATCGGCGAACCGATGGTGGCGACTATCTTGCCGGTCGGCACCCCGGACGCGACATGGAAGGCCAGGGCGTAATCCGGCTGGCCGAATCTTTCCCAGAGGCCGTCTTCCATCATTTTCTTCGCCCCGCCGACACGCTCTTCCGCCGGCTGCCCGATCAGCATCAGCGTGCCGGTCCAGGTGTCGCGGGTCGCAGCCATCACGCGCGCGGTGCCTACCAGGCTGGTGATGTGCACATCGTGGCCGCAGGCGTGCATGACGGGGACTTCGTTGCCGTCCCAGTCGATCTGGGTGGCGGTGGAGGCGTATGGCAAACCGGATTTTTCCGGAACCGGCAGCCCGTCCATGTCGGCGCGCATCATCACCAGCGGCCCGGGTCCGTTTTTCATGATCGCGACCACACCGGTGCCGCCAACGCCCTCGGTCACATCAAAACCTGCTTCACGCAGTTCTTCCGCCAGTCTCGCGGCAGTCTTGAATTCCATCGAGGAAAGTTCGGGGTTGCGGTGAAAATAATCGAACAGGGCGGCGAGATGCTGGTCGTAGTCCGCCTCGACTGCGTCGGATAGCTCGTCTGCGGTCACTGTCTGCGTGGAAAAAGCACCGGCGAATCCTATCGCCAGCAACAGTTTCAATCTGGGGAATTTCATTATTTTGATCCTGATGGTGAATAATTGGAGTGCGAAGACTAGCAAAGCATGCACGACACGGGAAGGGAAAATCCCGCCGTCTGCCACCATGTGACCCGTGTGGTGTTTCAATCAGGGGGCCAGGAACCTTTGCATGCAGCTGGCCGCGGCGCGAAACGCCGCGAAACGCTCTGACACTTTCGTGCCCCGCTATGAATACCATGCTCGACGGCCGGCCAGAGCGCAAATTGACAACGCAGCTTTGACTGTCATACTTGAATTCGCCAAAAAGAATGAACACATGACCAATGCGCGATCGTTTTAACGGCTTTATGCCGGTCCCAAGTCAATACGAGCCGAAAATCATTGGCGCTTTGAAGCCGGTTGAGTTTCATGTCCGTGAGAGACGGTTTTTTTGTCTTTGCCGGGCGCGGGCAGGCAGCCGATGAAAGGTTTTCTCGGCGAACTGAAACGACGAAACGTATTCAGGGTCGGCCTGGCCTACGTCGTCGTCAGCTGGATCACTCTGCAGTTCGTCGACGTGGTCCAGGACCCTCTCAACCTTCCCATGTGGCTGCCGAAGGTCGTGATCGTCTTGCTTGCCGTCGGCTTCCCGATCGCACTGATCATTTCGTGGGCGTTTGAGCTGACCCCGGACGGCCTGGTGAAAACCGCGATCGTCGACGAATCCGAATCGATCAGGCCGCGGACCGGCCAGAGGATCAACAGGCTCATCATCAGCGGCCTTACACTGGCGGTCGTATTGCTGCTCGCGGAGCGCTTTTTGCCGGACGGCGAGCAGCCCGTCTCCGTTGTCCCGGATGCACAGGCGGCGAAACCTTCGATTGCGGTTCTGCCGTTCGTCAATATGTCGGGCGATCCCGAGCAGGAATTCTTTTCCGACGGCATGACCGAAGAGATCCTCAACGTGCTGGCCAAGAACCGTTCGCTGCTCGTTGCGGGGCGCACCTCGTCGTTCGCGTTCAAGGGCAAGAACGAGGACATGCGGACAATCGGCAAGGCGCTTGGCGTCGATTACCTGATCGAGGGCAGCGTCAGGAAGGACGCCGACAAGGTCCGCATCACCACGCAGCTGGTCCAGGTCAGCAACGGCTTTCACGTCTGGTCCGAAACCTACGACCGCAACCTGACCGAGATTTTTGCAGTCCAGGACGAGATCGCCCACGCCATATCGGATGAACTCAAAGTGTCGTTCGGGGGCGGGGATGATGCCGCGAGCACCGCCAACCAGACCGACAACATGGCCGCCTACGACCTTTACCTGAAAGCCCGCGACGCGCACAAGAACCGGCACATTCCAAAAGCGCTCGAATTCGCCCGGAAGGTAACCGAGGCGGAACCGGATTTCGCCCCCGGCTGGGCGGTCTACGCCCAGGCCCTGGCGCTGGCGCCGAACTGGATTTACCTGGACGAACCCATGGAGAGCGCAGGTGCTTACGCGAAAGCGTTCATCGCCGCTCAGAAAGCATTGATCCTGGACCCCAATTCGGTCGAGGCCCTGGGCGCGCTGGCCAATGTCTACCGCACGCGGTTGCAGTGGCATGAGGCCGGAGAAGCTTACCTGAAAGCACTCTCGGTCGACCCGGATAGCCCGGTCATCCTCGAAGACTATGTCGAATTCCTGCTCTCCGTCGGCAAGGTCAAGTCTGCGTTGCCGCTGGCGCAGAAACTGGTCGCCCTCGAACCACAGGTGCCGATCTATTTGCATGCCCTGGTCCAGGCCTACTGGGCGCTGAGTGACTGGTCTGCTGCGATTCCCCATGCGGAGAAGGAATACACCCTGGGTCCGGAGCTGTTTTTCATGGGGGCCGAATATGCCCAGGTGCTGTGGTTCGCTGGACAAAAACAAAAGGCCCGCGAGGTGCTGAAGGTGGCAGGCGAAACATTCCCTGCCGATTTCAGGGCGAACATCGAGACGTGGTTCGCCGTGCAGGAAAACGGTCTGCAAGGACTCACGCCGGAACAGGTGAAGATCGCCATGTCCGACCCGCTGATCCTGTGTTACCTGAACCAGAAAGACAAGTTTTTCGCGCTTCTCAGCGAAAAGGTCAAATTGGGCTGGTGGGGGGATTTCTTCACCTTTTATCCGGAAACCGCGCCGTACCGGGAAACGCCCGAATTCAAGAACCACGTGAAAGAACTGAAGCTCGTCGACTACTGGCGCAAGGACGGCTGGGGGGATTATTGCCAGCCCGTCGGCAGCGACGATTTCAGCTGTAAATGAGCCGGAAAACATCACGGCGCTTGTGAGTGTGGACCAGGCCGATGCGGCCCGGGTCAAACATCCTTTCGAAACCATAACCTGAACCCTCCGGATTGACGGTGAAGGCTGTCCTGCAGGTATCGCGGCCGCCCCTGATGGCGTCACTGCACGCCCATATGGCGGCGTTGTGACGTCGCCGCAAACCGCGCTTTCGGGAAGAAATTCAATCGTGGTATATACTTAGATACAAAGGTGAATTTTTATATTGCAGGATGACGGCCCAGGGAGCGGGACGTGTACTGCTGAAAACTGGGGGACCGGTAAATGGAATTGCCATCATGAAAGCCGGATTAAATCTACAGATTGGAGCGTTTGCCCTGGCCTTGTTCCTGGCAGGCGCGGCGTTGGCGCAGAGTGACATAGCAAAAGCGACGCGGCAGGCAAAATTGCTGGCGTTGGCGCAGAAACTCGAGCAGCAGGGCGCAGGCGATCGAACCCGGGCCCGGGCGTTCGCCAGGGACGCCGGCATTCCGATGCGGCAGAACCTGCCCGCTGGCGGGGTGCTGGAACTGCAGCGTATCGACCCCGGCATCGGCCCGGTCTTCTATATCACCAACAACCTCGATGCCGCCGACACGGTTTCGACCGACGAAGTGCGTCCGGGTGGTTCCGCCGGCCTCAACCTCGAGGGCGCCGGCATGACCGTCGCGGAATGGGATGGCGGGGCGGTCTGGCCGGATCACACCGATTTTATCGGCCGTCTGACCCAGATGGACGGCGCGACCGAGGTCAGCGGCCATTCGACCCATGTCGCCGGCACCCTGATCGGCGCAGGCGATGGTCTGGAACCGAGATCGCGCGGCATGGCCAACGCCGCCCAACTCGAAGCCTGGGACTGGAACTCGGACACCGCGGAGATGGCAGCCGAAGCGGCGGGCGGCCTGCTGATCTCCAACCACTCCTACG
>Ga0210074_1000807_pt1 | contig 10487 bp, 12 predicted proteins | sample China_Galinas_Co_FD_184860 | JGI IMG/M metagenome (GOLD analysis project Ga0210074, IMG submission 184860) | Wetland microbial communities from San Francisco Bay, California, USA, that impact long-term carbon sequestration -... | ecosystem: Environmental > Aquatic > Marine > Wetlands ... | reverse complement strand
GATATTCACGGCCTATGCGCATTGCACGACAAAGTAGCGCAACGGCCGAATATCGCCGGCTACCTGTCTTCCGCTCGCCGCCTAGCGTTCAACGAAGACGGCATCTTCCGCCACTACCCGGAATTGGATACTTAGAAATCGGGTCCGCATTTAGGTACAGAAGGCATACCAATGCGCTACTGCTCTTGAGCATGCACATGCTTGAGCTGATCGACCAGGCTCTCGTCCAATGAATCCAGGGCCGAGCCCATCACCAAGCCGGCGGAGCGATGATATAACTCCAAGGTACAGCTGACCGGCTCATGCAGGTTGTCGCGATGATGCACGCCGAAGTCCAACCACGCCATTACCGGCTGGTCATCGGCGTTGGCATCCACGCACAGCCAGATGTGATCGTCCAGTATGATCTCGAGGCCGCGATGCCCCGGCACCGCGACCCGCAACGGCGAATCGAGCCGCCGCAGCGCCAAGCGCACGTGATTGTAGATCGATGCCTCTATGGATTTCGGCATCGCGCGCAGCGCCGTGGGTTTGAGCCAATCGCGCATACTCACACACCTGAGTGTTCATATCTTCGTGACGATGGATCTTATTTTGGCATTGCGGCGCGACGACGGAAACCCCGCAGCTTCGACAATCCGCACCGTGCCTATATGGGAGACATTAATGAAATGTCTCCTTAATCTTCCGTATCCTCCGCATCGGTCCGGCCTTCGCTGAAGACGCGGCTGGCCAGTACGTCGTCGGCCTCTAAGGTAATGAGATCGCTCTTACTGAGTTTTTTCTTGGTGTCGGCGAACAAGCGATTCGCCTGACGCAGGCGCGCCCGATCCAGGGCATTGCGCACCGACCTGGCGTTGGAAAAATGCGAGAGTTTCATACGTAATTTCAGATATTCTGCGAATGCCTTCTCCCCTTCCGCGCTGAAGCGATAGTTTTGTTGCGCCAGCATCAACTTTGCGATCTGCAACAATTCCTCCGCCGAATAATCGGGGAAATCGATGTGGTGGGCGATGCGCGAGCGCATGCCGGGGTTACTCTGGAAGAAGCGGTCCATCTTGTCCTTATAGCCGGCGAGGATCACCACCAGATCGTCGCGATTATTCTCCATGACCTGCAGCAGAATCTCTATGGATTCCTGGCCGTAGTCGCGCTCGTTCTCCGGCTTGTAGAGGTAATAGGCTTCGTCGATGAACAAAACGCCACCCATGGCCTTCTTGATGACTTCCTTGGTCTTGGGCGCGGTGTGCCCGATATATTGGCCGACCAAGTCGTCGCGGGTCACCGTCACCAGATGGCCCTCACGTACATAGCCGAGCCGCTTCAATATCTCGCCCATGCGCATCGCCACCGTGGTCTTGCCGGTACCGGGGTTGCCGGTAAAGCACATGTGCAAGGTTGGCGTTTCTGAACTGAGCTCGAACTTCTTGCGCAGGCGATCGACCAGCAGCAAGGCGGCGACCTCGCGGATGCGGGTCTTGACCGGTTTCAACCCGATCAGCTCATTATCTAGCTTATCCAGCACTTCTTGAATGTTGGACGCCTTGAACTCGGCCTCAAGGTCGACCCGCGCGTCTTCCGCAGCGCTGGCTTCTGAATTCGTCGTGTTGCTCATGCCACAGTTCCCTGTTGCGGTTTGTTGCAAACGGTGGCGGGCGCTGGCCCGCCACCGGCCTTTACATCTACTGCATGTTACCGTGTACTCTAGTAACGTTCGCCTTCAGCCTTGTCCGTGGCATAGCTGTGCACGGTATAGCGGATGCTGCGTCCATCCACTTCTTGCCGCGTCAAGCCGAAGCCCGGCTCGTTCTTGGGCCGATTGACGATGAACGACATGGTCGGCGATTCAACACCTCGGCTACTATTGAAGGCTGTCACCCGGATGTAGTGGTTAGGGAAAGTCTTGCGGCAGTTGTTGACCTCCATCAGGATCCCGGCGGGATCCTTGAGATCGAACATGGGCATGCCGAACATCTCCCAATAGGTGTTGCGCGGATGCGGGTCGTCGGTATATTCGACGTTGACCGCCCAGCCGTTGTTCAAGGCGTACTTGATCTGCGCGGTAATCTGCTCGTCGGTGAGATCCGGCAGGAACGAGAACTGGCCTTGGGTGACGCGATTGCCGTGATTGGTCATCATAATGGCTTCTCCTTATACGTTACATGCTGGCGGTGGACGTGGGCACGAAGTCCGCCGTGTCGGTGGATTCGTAGTTGAAGGTGATGTCCTTCCAAGTATCCAGAGCGGCCTTGAGCGGCGAACACCACTTGGCGGCATCGTTGAGGATCTGCGGACCTTCGTTCCAGATATCGCGGCCTTCGTTACGCGCCATGACCATGGCTTCCAGCGCAACGCGGTTAGCGGTGGCGCCGGCCTGAATGCCCTGAGGATGACCGATGGTACCGCCGCCGAACTGCAGCACCACGTCTTCGCCAAGATAAGTTAGCAACTGGTGCATCTGACCGGCGTGGATGCCGCCGGAGGCTACAGGCATCACCTTGTTCAACGAGGCCCAGTCCTGATCGAAGAACAGACCGTGCTCCAGGCTCTTCTCCGTGTGCGTCTCGCGCAGGGTGTCGTAGAAACCCTTGATCATCAGCGGATCGCCCTCGAGCTTACCCACCACGGTGCCGGCGTGGATGTGATCGACGCCCGCCATGCGCATCCACTTGCAGATCACGCGGAAGTTCATGCCGTGGTTCTTCTGGCGCGAATAAGTAGAATTGCCGGCGCGGTGCAAGTGCAGGATCATGTCATTCTTGCGCGCCCACTTGGCCATGGACTGGATCGCGGTGTAACCGATGACCAGGTCGATCATGATGATCACCGAGCCCAGTGACTTGGCGAATTCAGCACGCTCGTACATCTCTTCCATGGTCCCGGCGGTGACGTTGAGGTAGTGGCCTTTGACCTCGCCGGTAGCGGCGGACGCCTTGTTCACCGCCTCCATGCAATACAGGAAGCGGTCGCGCCAGTGCATAAAGGGTTGCGAATTGATGTTTTCGTCGTCCTTCACGAAGTCGAGTCCGCCCTTAAGGGCTTCATATACCACGCGGCCGTAGTTACGGCCGGACAGACCCAGCTTGGGCTTGGTCGTTGCGCCCAGCAGCGGACGGCCGAACTTATCGAGACGTTCGCGTTCCACCACGATACCGGTGGCGGGACCCTGGAAGGTCTTGAGATAGGCGACGGGGATGCGCATGTCTTCCAGGCGCAGCGCCTTGACCGCCTTGAAGCCGAACACGTTGCCAATGATGGACGCGGTGAGGTTGGCGATGGAGCCCGGCTCGAACAGGTCGAGATCATAGGCGATGTAAGCGAAGTATTGGGCTTCGTTGTTGGTGCCTGGGCCGGTATTGGGTACCAATTCGGAACGGTAGGCCTTGGCGCGATACAGTTCGCAGGCGGTCAAACGGTCGGTCCACACCACAGTCCAGGTGGCGGTGGACGATTCGCCGGCCACGGCCGCCGCCGCCTCTTCGTGATCGACGCCGGGTTGAGGCGTGATGCGGAACATGGCGATTACGTCGGTATCCTTAGGCTGATAATCCGGCTCCCAGTAACCCATTTTCTTATAGGGAATGACGCCGGATTTATAGCGTTCCTTTCCTTCCTTCAACGTTTCAGACTTTGCCATAACACTAATCTCCTCAATTAGTTAATTCGGTTATATCCGTAGCCAACCCTGCCCCCTGATGTAGACGCCGCGCTGGCGTTGCCCGGCAATGTCACTACGAGAGCCTTATCCTGCCCAAGAATAACCATCTAAAACAGTCAATTTTTTCGATGGTCATGATAGACTTTCATCTATCACAGCAGCTGAAACGCCAAGCCATGCGCCACACCACTTTGCGCCAACTCGAAGTCTTCGAAGCCATTGCCCGCCTGGGCAGCTTTACCCGCGCTGCGGAAGAACTGCATCTCACCCAGCCTACGGTTTCCATGCAGATCAAAAAGCTCACCGACGCCGTCGGCATGCCCTTATTCGAACAAGTGGGGAAAAAGGTATATCTCACCGAGGCGGGACGCGCACTGCAGAATTTCTCACGTGAAATCTTCGATCACTTCACCCACTTCGAGATGCTGCTGGCCGACTTGAAGGGATTGAAACAGGGCCGCTTACGGCTGGGAGTGATCACCACCGCCAAGTATTTCATACCGCGCCTGCTCGGCGCCTTCTGCCGCCAATATCCGGGCATCGACGTCGCCATGAAGGTCTCCAACCGGGAACGCATACTCGAGCGCTTACACAATAACGAAGACGACCTCTACATTCTCGGGCAGCCGCCGGAAGAGGTCGACGTCATCGCCGAACCGTTTCTGGACAATCCCTTGATCGTGCTCGCCCCCGCCGACCATCCGCTCGCCCAGGAGAAGAACATAACGCTGCAGCGCTTGGCGGAAGAACCGTTTCTGGTGCGTGAGGCCGGCTCCGGCACACGCATCGCAACGGAGCAACTGTTCGCGCGCCACAATTTAAAAATTCGGGTACGTATGGAACTGGGCAGTAATGAAGCCATTAAACAGGCCGTGATCGGCGGATTGGGAATTTCGGTATTGTCGCGTCACACCCTGCCCATTGACGTAATGACGGAACAGATCGCCTTGCTGGACGTCCAGGGCTTCCCGATCGAGCGTCACTGGTGTGCGGTGTATCCCCGAGGTAAACAGCTCTCGGTAGTGGCGCATACCTTTCTCGATTATCTCAAGGAAGCCCACCGGCATATAGAGGTCGTAACATATCCGGGTATACGCAAAAAGAAAGCGGCGAATAAACCTGGCCTGTCCGGCGGAAACGCCAACAAAAATACACAAGCACCACGAAGGACCTCGAAATAAACCGGCGTATCGCGCATCCACCCTATCGTGTCTCTTGCAAGCGGTCCAGACGCAGGCGTTGCCGTTCGTCGAACAAGTGACGCGAACCCAGCCACACCGCCATCAGCGTGCCGAAACCGGTGCAGGCGGCAATCAAAAACATAATGAGTATTTGATATTTCACCGCTTCCACCGGCGGCGCACCCGCGAGGATCTGGCCGGTCATCATCCCCGGCAGACTCACCACCCCGGCAGCGGTCATGGCGTTGATGATGGGCATCATGCCTGCACGCATCGCCTCCATGCGCGTGGCGGCAATTGCCTCATGCCATGCAAACCCCAGCAACAACTGCGCTTCGACGGCGCGACGCTGCTGCCAGGCACCTTGCGTCAAGCGATCCAATCCCAAGGCCACGCCATTCATGGCGTTGCCCAACACCATGCCGAGCAAAGGGATGGCATATTGCGGGGTGTACCACGGCTCCGCCTTCACCATCACCAGCAAGGCCACCAGCGTTACCGAAAATGACGAAACAAACATGGAAATCGTCCCCAAGCCATAACCCCAGGGACCGCTGAAACGCCGCTGCTGGCGGACCATCACTTCGCGCCCCGCCACCAGCAGCATGATGGTCGCCATGGCCAGCATCCAGGCAAGGTGCACGTTGGCGAACAAAAATTTGAGCACCAATCCAATCAAGGTCAGCTGCACCGCGGTGCGCAGCGCCGCCACCAGCAAGTGCTTGCTCGCCCCTAATTGCAGCCGGAAACTCAAGCCGGCCAAGACCAGCACCAGCATGGCTGCCAAGCTCAAATCCCAGGCATCGAGGCTTATGATATTCATGTTGAGAGGATCTCTTCATACAAACGCCCATCCGCCAACCGCCAGTGACGGTGCGCAACCCGCCGCACCTGCAGCGGATCATGACTCACCCACAACACTCCCGCTTCCTGTTCTTCGCGGTAGCGGGTCAACAAGTGCTCGACCCGCTCGGTATTCAGCGGATCGAGACTGGCCGTCGGCTCATCGAGCAGCAGTACCCGCGGACGCCCCGCGAGCAAGCGCAACAGCGCCAGTCTTTGGCGCTCACCCGTGGAAAGACTATGCACCTCAGCGCTCATCACCTGCTTCTCGAATCCCAGTTCCGCCAGCAGCGACTCATCTACCCGGGAAAAATGTTCGCCGACCCGATCGTGCCACCAGGCACTTTCGGCGGTCAACAAGGCCACGTTGCGTCGCCACTGCGTCGCCGCGATGTCTTCGCATGTCACGCCATCCAACCATACTCGGCCTAGATGCGGTTCCATATCAGCAAGGGCGCGCAGCAATAAGCTCTTACCCGCGCCCGACGCCCCCGATAGACAGACACACTCGCCCGCCGCCACTGAAAAATCCAAAGGGCCGATGTCCCGCACCTGCAAGGCCCTCGCTTCCAATCGTTTCAGAGTTGTTCTCCTCCATTGCTATCTCCAGCGTATCCGATACATCAGACCGGCGCACGTCTTGACAATACCGGCTTGATGAGACTTAAACTCCAGCAGACACACTCCTGCCATTTCCCCGCAAGCACACTGGAGCCAACATGGCCGAACCCAAGATCGCGAAAAAATCCCCCTACATCCTCCAATTGGAACCGGGCGTCTATTGGTGGTGCGCCTGCGGCAAATCGGCCAGGCAACCGTTCTGCGACGGCTCCCACAAGAGCGGTGAATTCAGCCCGGTTAAAGTGACCATAACTTCCAATACTCCCGTCGCCTTGTGCGGCTGCAAGCACAGCGGCAACAAGCCTTTCTGCGACGGCACCCACAGCAGCCTGTAACAGGCCATCGCCCATGGCTTATGACGAGGGGCTGGCGCAACGACTGAGGGAGATCTTCGCCGACCGTTATAAGGTTGAGGAAAAACGGATGTTCGGCGGTATCGCCTTCATGCCCCGCGGTCATATGTGCTGCGCCATCGTCGGCGATACCTTGATGCTGCGGAGCGGTCCCGATCATTATACGGCGGCGTTGCGGCGACCTCACGCCCGGGAGATGAATTTCACCGGCAAGGCGATGAAGGACTTCGTGTATGTGGACCCGGCCGGAACCGAAGACGAAGTGGACCAGCAAGCCTGGGTGGCGCTAGGTGTAGGCTTCGTGAATTCTCTGCCCGTCAAATAATTAATACCCCCTGTTTACACACTGCTCACGCTATCGATGGCATTGCCGCCGTCATTGCCCCGAATAAAAAAAGGGCGCCACTAGGGCGCCCGTTTGGAGAAATAATCTAGAAGATTACAAGTTATAACCACGCTCATCATGCAAGGCCAGATCCAGGCCTTGGCTCTCTTGCTCCTCGGTGACGCGCAGACCGATGACCATATCGATGATCTTCAGCAGGATAAAGCTCACCACACCGGTATAGACCACGGTCGTCAGCACGCCGATGACCTGCTTGCCGAGCTGTGCGCCCATGGTGACACCGTCGGCCAGACCCGCGCCGCCGAAGCTGGCATCGACACAGACGCCGGTCAGGAGGGCACCGATGATGCCGCCGATGGCATGCACGCCGAAGGCGTCGAGGGAGTCGTCATACCCAAAGGCACGCTTCATCTTGGTGGCCGCGAAATAGCAGCCCACACCGGCAGCCGCACCGATCAGCAGGGCGCCCATCGGTCCCGCGGTACCGGAGGCCGGGGTGATGGCCACCAAGCCGGCAACCGCACCGGAGGCGATACCCAGCACGCTCGGCTTGCCGTGGGAAATCCACTCGGCGAACATCCAGGCCAGGGCCGCGGCAGCGGTGGCGATCTGCGTCACCGCCATGGCCATGCCGGCGGTACCGTCGGCGGCCAACTCGGAACCGGCGTTGAAGCCGAACCAACCCACCCACAGTAAGGATGCACCGACCACGGTATAGCCCAGGTTATGGGGAGGCATCGGGGTAGTGGGATAACCCTTGCGCTTGCCCAACACCAGCGCCGTCATCAGACCGGCGATACCGGCATTGATATGCACCACGGTGCCGCCTGCGAAATCCAGCACGCCCAAGCCACCCAAGAAACCGCCGCCCCACACCCAATGGCAGATCGGCGCGTAGACTATCAACAGCCACAGACCCATGAACCACAGCATAGCGGAAAACTTCATGCGATCGGCGAAGGAACCGACGATCAGCGCCGGGGTAATGATGGCGAAGGTCATCTGGAAGGTCATGAATACCGTTTCGGGGATGCTGCCGCTAAGGGTGTCGATGTGCACTCCGGCGAGGAAAGCCTTGCCCAAGCCGCCCAGGTAGGCATTCATATCGCCCCCGTCACCGAAGGCAATACTGTAGCCAAACATCATCCACAATATGGACACCAACGCGGTGATGGCGAAACACTGCATCAACACCGACAATACGTTCTTGGAACGCACCATACCGGCATAGAACAAGGCCAGTCCGGGAATGGTCATCATCAACACCAAGGCCGTAGAGGTGAGCATCCATGCGGTATTACCCGTATCGAGCTTAGGCGCCTCCTCGGCGGGAGCCGCCGGTGCCTCCGCAGCGGGTGCGGCCATGGTATCGGCGGCGGGTGCCGCCATATCGTCGGCAAAAGTCATCGGTGCTGCGAACAGCATCAACATCAATGCACACAGGCTCAGCAGATATTTATAAAGCTTCATTTGACACCTCTCTCTTCACGGTTACAGCGCATCGGGCCCAGTTTCACCGGTACGGATCCGCATGGCCTGCTCTAGGTTGAACACGAAAATCTTCCCGTCACCGATCTTGCCGGTGTTGGCGGACTTGGCGATGCTCTCCATCACCCGATCGAGCAGGCTGTCATCCACCGCCACCTCGATCTTCACCTTGGGCAAGAAATCCACCACATACTCCGCGCCGCGATACAGCTCGGTGTGCCCCTTTTGGCGGCCGAAGCCTTTCACCTCGGTCACCGTTATGCCCTGCACGCCTATTTCGGACAGGGACTCGCGGACATCGTCCAGCTTGAATGGTTTAATAATGGCTGTGACTAGCTTCATGGATATGTCTCCTCAGTCAGAAATCCCCGACACGGCTTGAAAGCCATTCATAGTCGTCACCGTCGCGCGGATCCCGTCAAAACAACACAATTCGGAACGAATTAATTCACTGCATACACCACTAGGCACATTCCATGCCATTCGAAATAAATTATAAAAAACAGATAATTGAACTTTTTTAGGCGCAACTCCCAAGAGGGTGCCGCACCAGTATGGACGCCCAGCAAATCGAACGCACCAAATAGGTGCGCGCGATGGGGCGACACTCTTGGTCCAGTTGGTTTAGACTGAGGACAAGGGTTCAACTTTAAGGAACGACCGTGATCGACCCCAAAATTCTCGACAATCTCGCCAGCCGTCTCGCCGCGGCATTGCCCCCCGGAATCAAAGAGATCAAGCAGGACGCGGAGAAGAATTTTCGCGCCATCCTCGACGGCACCTTCGCCAAACTCAATCTGGTTACCCGGGAAGAATTCGACGTACAGGCCGCGGTCCTCAGCCGCACCCACGCCAAGGTCCAAGAATTGGAAGAGCAGATCATGCGCCTGGAAACCCGCTTGCACGCTTCAGGAGCAGGAAACGGCGGCGACGCCACGCAACAATCCCACGGCTTTTAACGAGTGTGTGGGCGTCATAGCGATTAATAGATAATTGCACTGCAATGTCAGTCGCCACGGACAGGCGATGACCACACCATGAAATTAAGGAACGGATTCCGTGTCTCTTGCCGTCATATATAGCCGCGCTCTAGATGGGATCAGCGCCCCGCTGGTCACGGTGGAAGTGCACCTGGCCAACGGCCTGCCCGGCCTCTCCATCGTCGGCCTGCCCGAAACCACCGTCAAAGAAAGTAAGGACCGGGTACGCGCCGCCTTGCTCAACGCCCGCTTTGAATTCCCCATGCGGCGTATCACCGTCAACCTGGCGCCGGCCGATCTGCCCAAGGAAGGAGGACGCTTCGATTTACCCATCGCACTGGGGGTACTCGCCGCGTCGGGACAGATTCCAGCGAACCAGCTCCACCTGCATGAATTCATCGGTGAGCTGGCCTTAACCGGCGAGTTGCGGGGTATCCGCGGGGCGCTGTCCGCCGCGATGCATTGCCGCGATGCCGGACGCAGCCTGCTGCTCCCCACCGTCAATGCCGACGAGGCCGCCCTGGTGCGCGACGCCGTCGTCCTGAGTGCTCCACATATTCTGGACATCTGCGCCTATCTGCGGGGCAGCACGCAGCTCACGCCGCATATTTGCACGATACCCGCCGTACCCGCCGGCGACAACGGCGACCTGGCCGAGGTACGCGGCCAACATCACGCCAAACGCGCCCTGGAAATCGCCGCGGCGGGCGGCCACAATCTGTTAATGATCGGCCCGCCCGGCACGGGCAAGACCATGTTGGCGAGACGCCTCGGTTCCATCCTGCCCCCCATGACGGAAAGCGAGGCCCTGGAATCCGCCGCCCTCGCCTCCATCGGCGACCGGGGATTTAAGCTAAGCCGATGGGCAAGCCGTCCGTTTCGCGCCCCGCACCACACCGCCTCGGCGGTGGCACTGGTGGGCGGCGGTTCGCAACCGCGGCCCGGGGAAATCTCCCTCGCCCATCACGGCATCCTGTTTTTGGACGAGTTACCTGAATTCGATCGGCGGGTACTGGA
>Ga0210074_1000806_pt1 | contig 10490 bp, 6 predicted proteins | sample China_Galinas_Co_FD_184860 | JGI IMG/M metagenome (GOLD analysis project Ga0210074, IMG submission 184860) | Wetland microbial communities from San Francisco Bay, California, USA, that impact long-term carbon sequestration -... | ecosystem: Environmental > Aquatic > Marine > Wetlands ... | reverse complement strand
TATCGAATCGGTCTGGAAGGCGGTTGACCGCTACATGAAGACCGAAATGCCGTGGACCGACCCGATCATCAAACCGATGCGCATCGGCCCAGGCCGCGACGGCAAAATTGAAGCACGCTTCAGCGGTCCCGATGCACAAATGCTGCGCGAATTGGCGGAGCAGGCCAAGGCCATCATGCGTGCAGATCCCGAGGCCAAGGAAATCCGGGACGACTGGCGCGAGCCGGTCAAGGTCGTGCAGCCGGTGTTCAACGAACAGGTCGGCAGGCAGCTGGGTATCACCCGGGAGGACGTTGCTGCTGCCATGCAGTTCGCATTCCAGGGAAACCAGGTCGGGATTTACCGCGATGGCATCCGCCAGTTGCCAATCTTCACACGGGCGCCGGCCGACGAACGCGGTGACATTTCCAACATCCGGGATATCCGCGTCTGGAGTCCGGTGCTCGGACGATCGGTGCCGGTCTCCCAGGTCGTATCGAGTTTTGAAACCACCTGGGAAAACGCCGTCGTGCGCAGCCGCAACCGGCAACAGACCATCATCGCCCAGACCAACCCGACCGGTGAACTGGCGACCCCTCTTTTCGAACGCCTGCGACCGCAAATCGAAGCGATCGAGTTGCCGCCCGGGTACAGCCTCTCCTGGGGCGGTGAATACGAAGATTCCCAGAAAGCACAGTCGGGGCTCAGCAATTCACTGCCGGTCAGCTTCCTGCTGATGATCCTGACCAGTATCCTGTTGTTTGGCAAACTGCGCCAACCGCTGATCATCTGGCTGACCGTGCCACTGGCCATCATCGGCATCACCGCGGGGCTGCTGGGGGCCAACGGCGCCTTCGACTTCATGTCGATCCTCGGTGCCTTGTCGCTGGTGGGTCTGTTGATCAAGAACGCCATCGTGCTGATCGAGGAAATCGACCAGCACATCGACGGCGGCAAGGACCGCTTTGATGCGATCCTGGATGCCGCAGTCAGCCGTATGCGGCCCGTGGTGCTGGCCGCAGCAACGACGATACTCGGGTTGATCCCGCTGCTGGCCGATGTGTTTTTCGTCAACATGTCCATCACGATCATGGCTGGACTCGGCTTCGCCACGATATTGACGCTGATCATCGTGCCGACCCTTTACGCGATCCTGTTCGGCATCAAGGAGCAGACCTGAGTAATACGAAAACGAGGTTTGGCATGCACAGGTTGCACAAACACCCGGGTGACGTCAGCTTCATTGCATGATGTCCTGTGACGTCCGGGAAAATGATCAGCCTGGTGCTTTCTCAGGTGGCGCGGCGCAGTCACTGAAACTTATGTATTCAATCGCATACGCGCCTATAATAATATATTAATTCCAACCACCCCAGACGAGATTAAACCCATGGTGTTTCCAGACTATCGCGAAGGGCGTCTTTTCGCCGAAGGTGTACCGGTCGACAAGATCGCCGAACAGCTGCAGACACCGGTCTACTGCTATTCAGCGGCCGCCCTGCGGCAAAACTACATGTCCTACGCCGAACAGTTCAAACCCCAAAACTCGCTGATTTGTTACGCTGTCAAGGCGAATTCCAACCTGGCCATTATCCGCGCGCTGGGCAGGCTGGGCGCAGGCGCCGACGTGGTCTCCGAAGGTGAGTTGAGACGCGCCCTGCTCGCCGGCATCCCCGCCAATAAGATTGTCTATTCCGGCGTCGCCAAAACTCCGAACGAGATGCGCTTTGCGCTGCAGCAGGATATCTACCAGTTCAATATAGAATCCGAACCGGAGCTGGAATTGCTCAGCCAGGTCGCCGTTGCTGAAGGCAAACAGGCAGCCGTCGCTTTCCGTATCAATCCGGATATCGATGCCAGGACCCATGCGAAGATCTCGACGGGCATGGCCAGCAACAAGTTTGGCGTGCCCTGGACCCGTGCACACGAGGCCTACGCACGCGCCGCGGAACTCCCCGGTATCAGGGTGCAGGGGATTGATATGCACATCGGTTCTCAACTGACGCAACTGCAACCTTTCGAGCAGGCCTTTCGCTGCCTGGCAGACCTGACCGTCGAACTACGTGGCCTGGGCCACGATATTTCAGTGCTTGATATCGGTGGCGGGCTGGGTATTGACTACGCGGACGGCAAGCCGCTGCCACCCGTCATCACCGACTATGCAAAACTTGCCAACGATATACTCGGCCCCCTCGGTTGCCGGATCCTGGTCGAGCCCGGCCGCTCGCTTGTCGGCAATACCGGTATTCTTATCTCGCGCGTCATTTATATCAAACAAGGAGAGCGCGACCGCTTCCTGATCATCGATGCGGGTATGAACGACCTGCTCAGACCCAGCCTGTACGATGCCTATCATGAAATCGTGCCCGGCGAGATCCGTGAAGGTGAAGCCTATGCATACCAGGTGGTGGGTCCGATCTGTGAAACGGGGGATACCTTTGCACGCAACCGCACGCTGCCACCGTTACAGGGCGGGGATCTGGTTGCTATAAAAAATGCAGGTGCCTACGGTGCGGTCATGGCTTCCTCATACAATACCCGGCCGCTGGTACCGGAAGTGCTGGTCGAGGGTGAGGAGCTAACCATCATCCGTCCCCGGCCGACCTATGACGATCTGATCGGCCTTGATACACCGGACGGACCTGCGCCAAAAGACAGCCAGTGACTGTTACCCATCTTCAGGTCCAGAAATTGATCTGGACGACCATGCCCCGGTGTTCCTGGGTCGCATTTCAAATCGCCTCGCGGCAACATGGAATAAATGAATTCTTCCATATACAATTATTGATAGGGCATTCAACCGTTAAGGAGGAAATATAATGTCGAAATTCAACTTGGTTTTCCTGACGCTCATTTTCAGTTCCGTGGCGTTTGCCGAGCCCGTACTCTACGTCTGCGAGCGCCCTGCCTGGGGCGGGAAGGAAGGCTGCGGCCCAAACAATACCTATTACACGTATAACCTTTTTGTCGAAACGGATGATTTCAATACGAAGAACCCGATATATGACTTCCAGATGAGCAAAGGCTGTGACGCCAGCAAAGCGAACATGTGGAACTACAACTACCAGGTAAACGACGACACGATTGAGTTCCTGTTTAACCAGGTACCCAACGGCGCGGTCAAATCGCAATTCTTGTCCACCATCAAGCTTGACCGTAAAACAATGAAAGCTGTCATGAGCAAGGTATCCCACAGCAGCGAACTGACCTGCAGACAGGAGCCTGGCGAAGACCGCAAACCCGGTTCTTCACCCTCCCGGCGCGGTATGAAGACTTCCAATCACTGAGCCCGCCGGTGAGACAGGGAAAGTGCGACAAGCGCAATGCTTGAGAGCAGACTCCGTATTTTTAACAGGCGGTGTCAAACTGCAGACGGTTCATTGCGGCCAGGTTTACAGGTTTCCATTCCGGTGTATCAGCATTTCGCCGGACACCATTAACCATTCAGGAAGTAGTAATGAAAATATTCACACCGATCGTGATAGCGGCCTTATTGTTGGCAGTCCCCCTGACCAGCGAGGCCTTGTTCAATAAAAAGACCCCGGAAGAGCAACGTCAGGAACTGCAGGACGAACGCGCTACCGCCCTGGACAAACTCTATGCGGAAAAACCATCGGCCCGCGAGGAACTGAAATCGGCCAAGGGATACGCGGTATTCTCCAGCCTGGGTGTCAATGTGCTGCTGGTGTCAACTCAGAATGGCGGCGGGATTCTGCACGATAATGGTACCGGCAAGGATATATATATGAAAATGTTCTCCGCCGGCGGTGGCATCGGTATGGGTATCAAGGATTTCATCGTGGTTTTCGTATTCCATACACAGGATGCGATGGACCAATTCCAGACTGCCGGGTGGGACTTTTCGGGTCAGGCGGATGCCAACGCGGAAACAACAACCCAGGGCGCCGGTGCAGGAGCTTCTGCGACGGTAATGCCCGGGACGACCATTTACCAGATAACCAAAGCCGGTTTGGCCTTACAGGCAACCTTGCAAGGCACCAAGTTCTGGGCTGACAAGGACCTTAACTAGATGGTGTTGACGCTACACGCGTAAGACTATCAGAAACTTTCCACCGCCAAACGGCTGAGAGCAAGCAGTTCCCTGGCTTTGCTGTCGCGTTGCAACAGGCAACTGAACAACACGTCCACCACGTGTTGTTGCGAGGCGGTGGAAATGATCTGCGGGAATTCAAACGCACCTTCCCCGTTGACGGAAAACAACGAAACATCCGCCAGCGACCTGATCGGGTTTGCGCTGTAATTCGTCAGAGAAATAACAGCGACGCCCGCCTTTTTTGCCTGTCGGGTGATCTGAAGCATCTTTGTGGATTGACCGGAAAAAGAGATGACGAATACCGCATCTCCCTTGCCCAGCGTCATCACGCTGGATAGCTGGATATAGGTATCCACTTCCGCGATGACCGATTTTCCAACCTGTATCAGCATACTGGCGAAATTCCTGGCCACCAGTGATCCCGATCCGAGCGCAATGATCTGTATCCGCTGGCTCTTTTCCAGCAGCTTGACAGCGGAAAGAATTCGCTCTTCGTCATTCAGTTCCATCGTTGTCAGCAGGGCTTCATTCTTGATGTTGTAAAGCCGGTCCTGAACAGATTCCGCTATGCCATTGTTCAATCCGTTTTTCTCAGCGACCTCGTCATTTTTATCGCTTTTGACAACGGATTCATGAATGGCCAGTTTGAGGTCGGTAAAGCCACGGTAGTTGAGTTTCTGGCTGAATTTGATAATGCTGGATTGGCTGACACCAACCGATGCCGCCAGGTTTTGCGAAGAGTAATCCCTGATCAACGCCGAATTCTCCAGGATGAAGTCAGCAATCTTCTTTTCATTGGCTGACAATTCTTCCCGGACTGCCCGCATTTTCAAAAGACCCGACATAAAGTCCTTCCAGCTATTGAACTGAGTTACCTGCGACTAACATAGCAGATTGAAGGCACTGCGGAAATAAAAGCTGTCAATCTGCCGTCAGTGTGAGCGGGTCGGCATAAAGCCGTCTTTCGAAATCCAGCGGATGGCCATCTGCATCCAATACGGGGAATATGTACACGGCATCCATCCGGGCCTGCCAAATGCCATCTGAATTCTGCTCAATATTTACCTCCAGGTGTCCATAGTGCCTGCCACCATCCAGCAACACACCATCCGCACCGTACAGTTCGGGTGCGTCACTGTGCGCGAGAAAAACACGGTAAGGATTTTCAACCTGTGCAAGCGGTCCACGCAGACCGTCACCACCTATGCCGACATCGTAAAAGTGGATATCGTGTGCGCGTTCGCGACCGTCGGGTAATACCTCGGTACCGGAGACCACGGAGTGTTCGTACATTTCGTCGTGGCCTCCGAAAACAGCATCAACGCCGTACTGCTGAAATAAGGGTGTGAGCGCCTGCAGTGGGTGCGCGGACAAAATATCTCTGCCTGGTTTATCACCGGGTAAACGGCCATGCACACCGGATGTGTACGGCGAACCATGGAACATCACAAAGGTAAACCGGCTTGTTTCCTGCGCCCGCCGGAGTTCCTGTTGCAACCAGCTGTATTGTTCAGAGCCCGCCTGCCAGTCCGGCGCATAACCACCATCACCTGCTCCGCGTAATCGCCAGTTGGTATCCATGTCACTGCGATGGGGAAGTCCGTCGTTGGTATCGAGTACGATAATGGTCGCCACGCCGAAATTCATTGAATAATAACGTTCCGCGAGTCGTGCATCAGCCGCGCCATTTTGCGGAAGATCAAAATACGTCTGGTATTTGCGTACCGCGCGTTCGGAATCATCGGTCGCATACTTGCCAAGATCGCGGGGGCCACCGAAATAATCATGGTTGCCGAGCGCAGGCACCAGAAACGTGGTTGCTGCCAGGTCGGCGTTGTGCAACCAGAACTCGTCCCAGTCACGCTGCTCGCCACCCGATTGAACGAGATCGCCTGCGATGGCGACAAATAAAGGCTGCCGGTCTTGGATGACCTTAAGGTTCTGCGCATATCCCGTGGTTTGATCGACCAGGTATTTACGGCCGCTTGTGGACGCATCCTGACCCGGCCAGTCCGCGGGTTTACCGGTGGATTCCGGTTCGGTCTCGCTGTCGCCATAGACAATAAACCGCAGGGGTTTTTCATCCACGTCCAGGGTTACAAAGCTGCCGCCCGCCTGTTCTATGTGCTGTGTCACCTGGTACCGGTAGCGGGTGCCCGGCTCGAGATCGGTTATCCGTAACTGGTGCAGGTAAGGCAGTGGTCTTTCACTGCAATCCGTCACCGAACAATGTTCTGCCGGGTCATACGCCAGTGCGCTGGCGCTGACCGGGGTGGATTCAAAGAGGACACCGTTATCAGGCTTGCCGTCCGCTGATTTCCACACGGTCAACTGCCCTGGCAGATTTTCATCACTGAACCAGATAAGCGTCATGGCATCTTTTGCCGGGTTCTGCAAATACGGCGTCACGTGAAACCCACATCCATCCGGGCTGCTACTGTGTGATTCATCCGCCAGGTAGTCATCCAGGCGCTTCAGCCAGCCAGACAGCCAGCGGGCCTCATTGCGTTCCGCTGGAGACAACTCGACCCGCAGACGCAGCCTGCCCGCTGCGGCATCACGGAATTGCGCCACGATATCGGTACATTTTTCATCATCCAAATGCGAGGACGACAATGCTTCAAGCACTTGCACCAGGCCCCAGCCCTCGCCCTGGTACCGCTCGCGCGGATTGCTTCCCAGACCCTTGAAATTGTAATAGTCAATCACCGCAAACAGACCCGCAGGCGTTTGGACCAGTTGCTGCAACAATTCTGTCAGTTGCTGTTTCCGTCCGCCGGCAAGTTCCAGATCGCGCCAGCGTTGCACAAAGGCCGAGACGATGAACCTGGCCTGGTAGGCCTGGGTGGCCGCAAGCCAGGTCCGCAAAGTGGTCATTTCAGCAGACGACCAGGCCGCATCAAATAGGGGTTTGCTGGTCCAGGGTGCATCAAATGGTTGCAAGGTTTGCAGCCAGGCCGGTAGCTGCAGGGATTCGGGCGCCAGTTCCTGCACATATGCAACCATGTCCGGGAATTGTTCATCAAATGGCGCATCGACGCCGGTGGGAAACCAGATAAAGTGACCAATACCGAGTGACGGAAAGTCCTCACCCTCACCCCAGTAAGTCAGCTTGTCCACCTGCCCCGCCGCTTCATTCCGGAAAATACCCGCGGCGATCCATGCATAATCGGCATCGCTCAATTGCGGAAACTGCAGTTGCAAATTAGCGGCTGACTTTCCCTCTGGCTCTGTATTCACGCTATGCTGAACGACGCGTATCAGGATGAACCCCAACAACAAAACTAGCGCCGCTGTGAAAAGTAATCTACGCGTCATGGTCAGGCTTCACGTACTGGTGACCTCTACAATTTTCGAACCCGAATAGCCACCGGCAATATCAGCTCGCCTTGGTGGCGCGGTTGTGGGACCAGATCCGCAAGGCATTGAGTTGCTCTGACATGGTTTTGGACAAAGGCACTATCCGGTAAATGTTGTGAATAATGTCATCATAATTAAATTCACGCCCGGCTGTGAAAGCATCGATGCGTGCCGCCTTGACCATTTGCTCAATCTCGGCCGCGGTCCATCCGGCCACGACATTCGCCAGGTGGTTCAAATCGAACTGCTCCGGATCACCGCCCTGGCCGCGTATATGGATGGTGAGGATATCGGTGCGCGCCGGGGCTTCGGGTAAATCAACGAAGAACAATTGATCGAAGCGTCCCTTACGGATCATTTCCGGTGGCAATATTTCGATCCGGTTGGCGGTCGCGGCAACAAATACATTGGCCGGTTTTTCCTGCATCCAGGTTAAAAAGGACGAGAAAATCGTCATGTTTCCGCTGGTCGCGGTATCGTGCAAAAAGCCGAAACTGTTTTCGATTTCGTCGATCCACAGCACCACCGGTGCGGCATTTTCAGCCGCGCGTATGGCCCGCTCCCAGGCCACTTCAGGTGCACCCCAGCCACCCGACATGATCTTGTTCATATCGAGACGAATCAGTGGCAGGCCCCATACCGACGGTATGGTCTTGGCGGCAAGTGACTTTCCACAGCCACTGACACCCATCATCAGTATGCCGGCAGGCATCTGCACATTGGCTTCCAGCGCTTCCTTGGTGAATAATTTCTGCCGGGAAATGACCCATTTCTTGAGTTTATCCATACCGCCGATCTGGTTGATATCGTATTTTTTAGTGATGACCTCGAGGCAGTTTTCCTTCATCAGCAACTGCGCCTTGGCCTTATTGATGGCACTCAGCGCCTCCTCGACATCATGCACTTCATCATTCATCAACTGGTGAAACAGGTCCCGTGTCTCGTTCGATGAAAGACCCTGCGTGGCATACGAGACCCGCTCGAGCCAGTCTTTTGAAACACGTCTTTCCTTTGGGTAAGCATCGTTGAGTGAATTCAGTATTTCATGCAATTCCGCTGCAGCCGGAAGGGCCAGTTCCAGCAGGTAAACCTCCTTGCTCAAGCCAGCCGGAACAAAGATCGCGGGATGTGATAAAAACAGGCTGCCGGGTCGCGTTGATAACATGTCATAGGCATCCCGCAACGCGCGGATCAAAGCGGGGTTCGTCTCAAAAAGCGCCGGCAGGTCTTTCATCAGGAAGATTGCATCGGTCTCGGCATGAATAATAAAGGCCAGCGCCTCTACCGGATCAACAAGACCGCGATCCTGGCCCGGACCGCTGGTGAAACCAAGCGCTGCCGTCCATTGCCAGACCGGGCGATCATCACCAAACAATGTCTGTGAGCCGGCCGCCAGCATGCGTTCGAGACGTTCTTCTTCCCAGGTCGCCACGTAAACCAGTGGCGTTCCTGAAGTAATAATACGCGTGATCTTGTCAGATGGATTTTCGGGTGATTGCATTATTTATGCCTTTTGTATTCAACGCTTCTGATGCAGATATAAATTAATGATAAATAGACGGGTTAATCTTACATTATCCGTGCGATTCTGACTGATGATCGGGGTCATCAGGCGGCTGAGATAATGACATTATTTGCGTCATTTTGGTAATGATCAATCACTTTGGTATACAAATTGACCTTTGAGCCAGTCGTGCCAAAGGTCCAGTCCTTACAACATCGGCACCACCCCCACACACATCCAGCCGGGAAGAAATATGGCCAGAAACCTAATCATTTATTCAGAGCGATAGCGTCATTAAAAAAGCATATGCCATATAAAAATCGGCCCCGGAATTCCGGGGCCGATTAGGTTGAACCCTAGCTAACTAATGGCAGCTTAGCTCATGGGCATAACAGGTTGTTATTGTAGGCATCAAGGATAGTATGCAGATCCAGGGCCAATTGCGCACCCTCGGGATCACCAACCTTGTTCTTGCCCTTACCGCCGAAGTAGTCACCTTCTCCATCATACTCAATGGGCGTGTACGTTACACCGTCGTAATCGAAGGTACCGTCCGCTTTGGGGCCGAGAAGCATTTGACCATATTTCGCAGCTGCCTTTGCGGCGTCGCATGTACCCGCACCAGCGTACTGGTTCAGCTGGTACGCCAGGTAGGACCGGGCCAGCTTGTACGCTGGATCGCCGGCCTTCGTGGCATAGGCCTGATTTTTACCCCTGCCCGACAGGACCTGTTCCTTGTGTTGCAGTACACGTACGGCAGCCTCACAATCCACGGCTGTTTCGTAAGCCGGCCAGATCTGTGGACTTGGACCATCCAATAACAGGATGCCGACGGTCTGTGGCAGTGACTCGTCGAGTGAGTAGTGACGTGGTGAGAGTTCATCCAAGTACTCCTGCTTCGCCTTGTCAAACTGGTTACCATTGGTGCAAGAGCTCCAGTTGGCCCAGTAACCCGGCGTCCTCGCGTCACCCTGTGGCGTGGTGTTCTCGATCAGCAGTGACATGGTTTCACCCGCCACGAACGCGAGTGATGTACCAGCACCGAAGTCGATGCAACGGTTGCCATTGTCCTCCGGAACCGGAAGATCAGCATCCGGATTGTAAGGCGTCAACATCGTATCGTTGATGTCAATGACACCGGGAGTGTCACCGTCGTCGAGGTACCAATGCGCGTTTGTGCCAGCCGGAATACCCAGTTCACAGAAGGTGTAGGTCATCGATGTATACAGCTTGACACCGTCGAAATCGAGGTAACCAAGCAACTCACCTAAGGTATTGTCAGTCTTCACCAGGGTTCCACCGAAACCATCGGGGCCTTCGTAAATTGCGAAGGGCTGGTCGATGAGCGGATTTGGCGCGTCGTTGAAGGTCTTGACGAGATCAACGTCGAACAGGCCTTTGTTGGTGAAGGTACAGGTTACCTGGTCACCCGCTGCCAGCGCACTCAGGGTCAACCCGGTGCTAGGATCGGCAGAATCGCCGTTATCGCAGGAAACGTCGGACTCGTAGTTCGCCAGCAAAGTACCCGTGCCTGCCAGCTCGGAAACACTCGGCGTGGCACCGATATCCACGACAACCCAGCCACTCGTGTCA
>Ga0210074_1000804_pt1 | contig 10522 bp, 10 predicted proteins | sample China_Galinas_Co_FD_184860 | JGI IMG/M metagenome (GOLD analysis project Ga0210074, IMG submission 184860) | Wetland microbial communities from San Francisco Bay, California, USA, that impact long-term carbon sequestration -... | ecosystem: Environmental > Aquatic > Marine > Wetlands ... | reverse complement strand
TCAAGCTGACGGTGTTTTTGACCGACATGGGTGATTTTCCACAGGTCAACACCATCATGGGTCAGTATTTCACCGCGCCTTACCCGGCACGCGCGGCCGTCCAGGTGGCCGCGTTGCCCAAAGGCGTCAGCGTCGAAATGGATGCAATCCTGGCCAGGCCCTGACGGCTTGCGGCAACCCTGGCTTTGACATCCACCCGGTCCATGTCGCTGACGGAACTCGCGGGCGTAGGACCGAAGCTCGTAGAAAAACTCAACACGCTTGGCATCAGCCAGGTGACCGACCTGCTGTTTTACCTGCCGACCCGCTACGAGGACCGCACGCGCATCCACCCGATTGGCGGCAGCCTGCCGGGTCAGCGCATACTGATCGAGGGCAGGATCGAGCACTCCGCAATCGTGCGCGGCCGCCGTCCGATGCTGGTGGTGGTGCTGTCTGACGGAACCGGCCGTATCACGCTCAGGTTTTTCCATTTTCATTACTACCAGAAACAACAGCTGTCGAGCGGCGCCCGTCTGCGTTGTTTCGGTGAAGTCAGGGCCGGCTACCAGGGCCTGGAAATGGTGCACCCGAATTACCAGCGGCTTGGCGGGCAACACGATGAACCGGTCGCCGACCGCCTGACGCCGGTGTATCCCAACGCGGAGGGGCTGGGTCAGAAAAACTGGATCAGGATCACCGGCCAGGCGCTTGACCTGATGCGCACCGGCAAGCTGGAACTCGAGGAACTGCTGCCCGGCGCCCTGCTGGACAGGCTCCGGTTGATGCCGTTGGCCGAGGCGCTGGACTATATTCACCGGCCGCCGCCGGATGCCGACATCGGCGCCCTGGTCATGCGCGACCACCCGACGCAAAAGCGCCTGGCCCTGGAGGAATTGCTGGCCCACAACCTGAGCATGCAGAAACTGCATCGTCTGCAGCGGTCGCGGAGGGCGCCGGCCCTGCCCGACAGCGGCGCAATCGAAACCGCGTTTTTACACAACCTGCCATTCAGCCTGACCGGCGCCCAGCAACGGGTCGCTGCGGAAATCCACGCGGACCTCGGACGGGAACGGCCGATGTTGCGCCTGGTGCATGGCGATGTCGGCTCCGGCAAGACGGTGATCGCGGCGCTGGCGGCATTGAGAACCGCGGACAACCGCTACCAGACGGCCATCACCGCGCCCACCGAACTGCTGGCGGAGCAGCATTACCGGGTCTTCAGCGCATGGCTGGAACCGTTGGGGATCGAACCGGTCTGGTTGAGCGGCAAGGTCACCGGCAAGAAACGCAGCGAAGCCCTCGAGAGAATAGGCACGGGTGCTGAACTCGTGATCGGAACCCACGCATTGATGCAAAAGGGCGTCGAATTCGAGCGGCTCGGCCTGGTCATCGTCGACGAACAGCACCGTTTTGGCGTCGGCCAGCGCATGAGCCTGCTGGAAAAGGGCAGCGCTCCGGGCCAGCAGGCGCACCAGTTGATCATGACGGCAACGCCGATCCCCCGCACGCTCGCCATGACCGCATATGCCGGGATGGACGTCTCGGTCATCGACGAACTGCCCCCCGGCCGCAAGCCGGTGACGACCGTCGTCATGTCCAATGAACGCCGCGGCGAGATCATGCAGCGCGTCGCCAATGCCTGTGCAGGCCAACAACAGGCCTACTGGGTTTGCACGCTGATCGAGGAATCCGACGCCATCGAGGCCCAGGCTGCCGAGGATGTCGCCAAACGTCTGAGAGATGACCTCGAAGGGCTCAATGTCGGCCTGATCCACGGGCGTATGAAACCGGCTGAAAAGCAACAGGTCATGGCAGCATTCAAGCGCGGCGAACTCGATCTGCTGGTCGCCACCACCGTCATCGAAGTCGGCGTGGATGTGCCCAATGCCTCGTTGATGATCATCGAAAACGCCGAGCGGCTCGGCCTGGCCCAACTGCACCAGTTACGGGGACGGGTCGGACGCGGCGGCACGCAATCGAGTTGCGTGCTGATGTATAACCCGCCGCTGGGCGACCTGGCGAAACAACGCATGGAGATCATGCGGCAGACTGCGGACGGATTCCAGATCGCGGAAAAAGACCTCGAACTGCGTGGCCCGGGCGAGGTCCTCGGCACCCGGCAAACCGGCATGCTGATGTTCAGGGTTGCCGACCTGGCGCGCGATGCGGGGTTGCTGAAAATCATCCCCGCCGTGGCCGACCAGCTCCTCGGAGAACACCCCCGCCAGGTGGACAAACTGATACGCCGCTGGATCGGCGACGCTTCCCGGTTTGCCGGTGTTTAAGGCCGCAAAACGGCTTTACTAGCTAGCGCGCGGCGAGCGAGTGGGTTTCCACCGCGGTGCGCGCCTGCACGATGTCCTTCTCGATCTGCTGCTTGATGGCGGCGAAGCGCGGCTCCCCGTGCAGCGAATCCATGCGCGGATCGATATCCAGCAACCAGACCTCCCTGAAACCGCGGTCATAGGCCTGCTGCAGGCTTTCCAGTGCTTCGTCTGACCTGCCCTTCAACGCCTGGATGCTGGATTCCGTGTAGTAAATATCCGCATCATCCAGGCCGTTGAGCCGTGCCCGCCGGACCGTGCGCTCCGCGCTGGCCAGTCTTTTTTCGGCGAGTTCAGCGTTGCCGGCTCTTTGATACAGGGCCGACAGGATTGTCGCGTACAGGACCTGGTTGCCGTCCCAGGCCTGGTCGGCGTCTTCATCGAAGGCGCTTTCAAAGAGGCTCCTGGCCGTATCCTCATCGCCCGAGAACAGGCTGATCATGCCCCTCTGAAAGTAATAAAACCGTTGCGCGTGTTCGGGCAGTTCGTCGATCGACTTACCGAATTGCTCGGTCAGCATGCGCTCCGCCGCTTCAACCCGGCCTTCCTTCAGCAGCAGGAAGAAATAGCTCGTTTGCAGGCTGAAATTGTCCTTGGCCTTTTCCAGCCCCTCCAGCAGCAGCGACTCCGCCTTGTCGGTTGCACCGACGCTCGACCAGGCATCCGCCAGGGTTTGAATGACCACGGGGCTTTCGGGTTCGAGGTCGTAAGACTGGTACGCGTACTTCCAGCCATCGATCAGTTCGCCGCTCCTGATCGCAAATCCCGACATGATTCTCAGCAGGGTCGCGGAATCGGGGCGTAATGAAACCAGGTTCTGCAAGAGTTGCTTGGCGCCCTCGTAATCACCCTGGCTGGTCAGGTTGCCAGCGACATTGATGGCCAGCAGTTCGTTCAGCGGGTCGATGACCATCGCCTGCTGCAAAACCTGGCTCTGTTCGGGCAGGCGGCCCATTTCGCCGAGCAATCCTCCCAGCCAGAGGTACGCAGGCACGTAGTCCTCGTTGAGCTTGATGGCCTGCCGCAATGCGGATTCCGCCGCGTCCCTGTGACCGATTTGCCAGCGGGCCAGCCCAAGCGCCGCGAAAGCCTCGGCGGATTCCGGATCGATTTCCAGCGCCTTTTCGATCATCGGCATGGCGCGCTCGGTGGCCTCCGTATTGGTCAAATTGCCGTACATGGCCAACAGGAGCCAGGAGTCCGCCATCGCGGCATAGGCCGGGGCAAAAGCCGGATCCTGCTCGAGCGCATTGGCAAAAAGGGTCAGGGCCTTTTGCAGTTCTTCCGGCGAACGGCGCCACCAGTGCAGCCTTCCTGTCCGGTACGCTTCGAACGCGGCCAGGTTGTCGGTCCGCGTAGCCGGCTTTTGCTCCAGGCCGGCAAACGAATCCACCAGCGCGGCGGCAATCGCACTCGCAACTTCATCCTGGATGGCGAACACGTCATCGAGCTTGCGGTCGTACGAGTTGGACCAGATGTGGTAGCCGTCCTCGACATTGATCAACTGCGCGGTCAGGCGTATGCGGTCGCCGGATTTTCTGATACTGCCTTCGAGCACGGTCCTGACATTCAGGAGCCGGCCGATTTCACGGATATCCTTGTCAGGCTGGCGGAAGGCGAACGAGGACGTCCGGGCGGCGACGTGCAGACCGCGCACTTTCGCCAGCACATTGAGGATTTCCTCGGCAATGCCATCCGAAAAATAGCCCTGGCTGCCGTCTTCCGACAGGTCCGCAAACGGCAGGACCGCGATGGAGTTTTGCGGCGCGACGAATTCCCGTTGTTGCGCCGCCAGGGTCTGCGCCCCACCCGCATCGTCACCCGTGAAGACATTCGAATAGTAACTGTAGAAACCGTAGCCGAGCCCCAGCATGCCCAGCATCATCATGCTGAAGAGCAGGGTGTTCTGGGTGCGTGTCAGCAGGCTGTCGGTATGCGCCTTCCTGACGCCTTGCGGGGTGATGTCGAAATGCCAGGCGAGGATGAACGCCAGCGGAAAGCCAAGGATCAATACGATGACGACGAGAGTCGGCAGCCAGTCCGGCAGCCGCAACGGCTCCACCGCGGCGTCCATCAATTGCAACACCACGAACACCGCCACGGCATAAGCGCCCACCGTGCGCAGCACCTTGCGGCGGTTGAGTTCCGTTAAAACGGCTGACAAAAATGACTGACCCTGTTCCATATTTCCTTCAGTTCTTCTTCGTGCTACCGGTCCAAGCCGCGTTTCAGTCGAATCAATCCGGATATGTCGTGATCGCCATCACCCAGTTCCACCAACTGTCGATAATCCTTGATCGCAGCTTCCACTGTCGGCAGTGAGATATTCAAATCCTGTGCCAATGCCTGGCAAATCAGCAAATCCTTCAGTAACAGGGACAGTTTGAAACCGACGTCGAAACTGTTGTCCAACATGGTCCGGCCACGATGGTCGAGAAACCAGCTTCCCGCTGCACCCGCACTCACTATAGATATAAGACGCTCCGAAGGCAGATTTAGTTTCTCCCCGAGCGCAAGCGCTTCGCAGACGGCTTCGGCGATACCGGCGACCATCACCTGGTTGACCGCCTTGGTCGCCTGGCCCGAACCCACCGGGCCCATATGCGTCACCGTGCCGGAAATCGCCTCGAGGACTGGCATAATCCGCGAAATATTGGCGGAATCGCCACCTGCCATGACCGAGAGCGTGCCCTTTTTGGCGCCCTCGACCCCACCGGAAACCGGTGCATCGACAAAACCCGCACCCGCTTTCTCCATCCGGACGGCAACCTCGCGGGCGGTCACAGGACTCACGGTCGAGGTATCGACGAGCACCGCACCGGCTTTTACACCCGGCATCAATCGATCGACGACGTCCAGCAAATCCCGATCGGCCGATACGCAGGTCAGAATGACATTACAGCCGGCCGCCAGCTGTTCGGGTCCTTCGGCCACGCTGGCACCGGTTTCATCCGCCAGCGTATCCGCCCTGGCCCTGGTGCGGTTCCAGAGCATGCCCAGCAGCCCGGCCCGCGAGAGATGTCTCGCCATCGGCGCGCCCATGGCCCCCAGGCCGATCACGCCCGCCCTGATTGTCTCAACCATGATTTTTACAGGGCATCGTCGCCCTCCTCCCCTGTCCTGATCCGGATTGCCTGTTCCAGGTTTTGCACGAAAATCTTGCCGTCACCAATGCGTCCCGATGCCGCCGCGCCGGCTATCGCCTCGGTCACGGCCTCGACACGTTCGTCGGTCACTGCAATTTCCAGTCGCAGCTTGGGCAGGAAATCGACCACGTATTCCGCACCGCGGTAGAGTTCGGTATGCCCTTTCTGGCGGCCAAATCCGCGCACCTCGGTCACGGTCATGCCCTGGACACCCACCTCGCCAAGCGCATCACGTACATCGTCGAGCTTGAACGGTTTGATAATCGCGATAATCATTTTCATAGTGGTGTTCCCCAATCAGAAGAGACCTGACTTTATCGCCACTGAATCCAAGCCGCAAGCACCAGCTCCTTCCACCCCGGCCATACCACGAACAATTAAAAAACGGGCGGAAGCAATACCGGTATTTGTGACCCCGAAAATGGATAAACATCATCCGCTTCTGAGCGCGAAACGACGAAGCGAGAGAAATAGAAGTCCAATTACCTACAGGCCATTCAGACCGCGAACAAAGCAACTTCCCACGCGTGGCCGCAGAATCATTACATTAAAATTGGACGCCGTTTGGCAGCAGCCGGAGGTAGCTTGTGGCTGTGTCGTTGCGACGCGGTCGCGGCGATACTTGCCGCTGATTCCGCGTGCTCAATGAAAGCCTGAACCAATCAGGGGGAGATCAGATCGTGAGACCCGTGGCATTCACACTTTTGACACCGCGAATGTTTTCAGCGAGTTCGATAGCCAGCGCGCGCGCCTCGCCGGTGTCCACTTTGCCACTCAGCGTAACGATGCCCCGGTCAGTGCTGACGGCGATGTTGCGGCTCTCGACACTGGCGGAGTACAGGAACGTGGACGTCACTTTTGCAGTGATCCAGCCATCGGAAACGCCCTGGGAACCATCGTACCCGGAATCAATAGCGGCCAGGCCGCGCAATCTTCTGGTGGAATCCACGACCAACCGGTTGTCGACTGACACGACGCCATCGGTATTCGCCGCCATCCTTGCGGCCAACGCTTTGGCAGCATCGCTTCCGGCGGCACCACGCAGTGTCACCGCACCCTTGCGCGTATCCACAACCATTCCCTGGCCTTCGGTGTTCTTGCTCCACAACAGTTTCGACTTCACGGTTGCGGTGATGGTCGCATCATCCACGACTTCCCCAAAGCTGCGTTCCCCGGGATCAACCGCCGGCGCAACATAGCTGGGCGCCACCATGATTTGATTGTCGATACTATCGATGCCCTCGACGCCAAGTGCGATTGCGTTGGCCAGTTCCGAACCGGCGTCTTCCTCGACGGTGCCCGTGAGGGTTGCCTGCCCGTCAGTGACGGCAACCTGGAGGTCATTGGCGCGCAAATAGGGATTCAGGGTAAAGGTCGTCAAAATCTGGGTTTGCTGGCGCGTTTCCGTGAGGTTCTCACATGACGGGTCAGCAAAAACCGCACCGCTCAGCTGAACCAATACCAGGGTGATCGAGGACAGGAGTAGGGTCTTGAGGGGTTTTGAATACATTTTGTTGGCCCATGTTTTAAAAGGGGAATTGCGACATTCGCTTCGCCCTGTATTCTGCGGCGATGACAAGCGACCGTCGGTACGGTAGCGCGCACAACTTCACAAACGCCGCTCCCGTCCCCGCGTCAAATACATGTCAACGCGCTAAGTGCTCTAGCGCACCGACTGGAAAAAGCACCCCCTGTATTCTCATCGCAAGGGTTCGGCAAGCGTATCGCCCCGCAACAGACCCAACCGTCACAAACCCGTTCACAGGAGAACACACCATGCAGACCAAAGCGCCCGTCAATGGCGGCAATATTCAACATTCACTCGAAAGTGGCGCCGACAAAGCGACGGTTGCGGCACATGACGCAATTGATTCGGCCGCCGGCGCCACGCGTCCCGCGCTCGACCACCTGGTCGCCAACGCACACGAAACCGTTGATCGCGTAGGAATTGCGGCTACCAACGCGGCCGGAACAGTCGGCATCAAGGGCGATCAATTGCATGACAGCAGCACGCGAATGATGGAACGCGCCAGCGTTTACGTGCGCGAAAACCCCGTTACTTCCCTCGGCATGGCGGTAGCCGCCGGATATGTACTCAGCCGGCTGTTCTCGTCCCGCTGAGAAACACTGGTCAATGTCCTTACCATTTGAAACGGATGACGCCAGGCCGGCAGCGAACGCTGATCCTGGCGTCGTAAAGACCAGCCCGTTGGAAGACCTCGGTATCTTCCAGCGGGAATGGCGTCAGCTGATCCATGACCAGTTGCAACTCGCGGCACTCGAGGTGCGTCTCGCGGCGCATAGCCTGATGGTCATGATATCAGCCGCCATTTGTATCGGTGCACTGCTGGTGTTGACGTGGGTTGGATTAATGGCCGCGACCGGACTGAGCCTGTTCGGCCTCGGTCTTCACCCGGTACTCGCCCTGTTGACAGTGACAGCATTGACGGCAGCGTTGGTCTTTGTGCTTCGGGGCTTCATCATTCGCCGCTCGAAACGCCTTGGATTTCCCGCCACATTGCGCACGCTGGAGCCGTCGGCAGCCGGCACGCGCAAGACAAAACCCACATGATTGGACCTGATATGCCAGAACACTCGCACTCACTGATCAGGCAGGTCAACGCCCTGGAAATGCAGATCATGTCGCATCACCGGAACTTGAAGTCGGTCGAGGCGGGATTCAAACGCAAAATCACCGCTGGGATGGTTTCGCCGGGCTCGCTGCTGGCGGCATTTGGCATCGGGGTCGTCATGCAACAGACCAACCACCGTCGAGGCTGGTCACCGGCAACCGTCGTTGCTGCCGCCGATGCGAGCATCAGGCTGTTGCTGTGGTTCACGTCTCCGCTGCAGGCGGGCAATGACAATTCAACGCAAGAATCCGACCATGATTTTGCCCAATAGTATTACCCAGCCGGTTGCAGGCAACGACGTCGCTCCGGCAACCGGGACAGCCGCCTTAACGCCTGACGAAACGGGTGTGACACTGCATTCGCCGGTCAGCCTGCGAAGCGCATCTTTACTGGTCATTGCCGTGCTCGCGAGCCTCACTGCGCTGCACCTGGCCAAGGTGGTTTTCGTGCCGCTGGTGTTGGGTGTGATGCTCAGCTACGCGCTCACACCGCTGGTCAATCAGATGGTACGGGTGCACATTCCACGCATTCTGGCTGCCGCCGTGTTGTTGCTTGGCATCGTCGGCGGCACCGTGACGATCGCCTACTCACTCAGCGACGACACCGTTGCACTGATCGAGGCCTTGCCCGGGGTGGCGCAAAAACTGAGCCATGGCCTCGCTGGCAAGAGTGCAAAGGGACCGGCCGGTGCGATGGAAAAGGTCCAAAAGGCGGCGACCATGATTGAGCAAACGGCCACCGAAGGAACCAGTGTCCCTCAACCGGATCGCGGTGTCGCCAAGGTGCAGATCGAGAAACCCAAGGTCAATGTGAAGGACTACCTCCTGCCCGGAGCGCTCGGCCTGGCGGCGGCAGTCGCACATACCACGGTCGTCCTGTTCATCGCGTTTTTTCTGCTCGCGGAAGGGGATAACTTTCGCCGCAAGATGGTAAAACTCGCCGGTCCGACGCTGAGCAAAAAGAAACTCACGCTACGCGCACTCGATGAGATCGACCAGCAAATTCAACGCTATCTGCTGGTACAGGTATTCACCAGCGCGGTCGTGGGTGTCGCCACCTGGCTGGCGTTCCTCTGGATCGGGGTCGAACATGCAGCCGTGTGGGGCGTCGTGACGTTCGTTTTCAACTTTATTCCCTACGTCGGCAGTGTCATTGCCAGCGGCGCGGCCATGCTGGTGGGATTTGCCCAGTTTGGTTCATTCGAGATCGCATTCTTGATTGGCGGGGTTGAATTGCTTATCAACATCGTCGAAGCGTATATCCTCACGCCGTGGCTGACGAGCCGGGCCAGCCGCATGAACCCGGTCGCGGTTTTCGCCGGTGTGCTCGCCTGGGGCTGGCTATGGGGCATATGGGGTCTGTTCCTCGGCGTTCCGATCCTGGTGGTGATCAAGGTTGTGTGTGACCGGGTCGACGAATTCAAGTCGGTGGGAGAATTGCTTGGTGAATAGACGCATGCTCTGTGAGCAAGAAAATGAATGTTGAGTTCCACAGGCCACATGAATATCGACTGGCTGATTGATTGGGACAAGGCGGTGTTGATCCAGTTGAATGGCGTGCATGCCGCCTGGCTCGATCCCGTTATGCTGTTGATGACACATACCCTGTTCTGGACACCCCTGTACCTGTTGCTTATTTTTCTGCTGTTCAGGACCTTCGCTAAGCGCGCCTGGTACCCGTTGCTCGGCGCGGGGCTTACGGTCCTTCTCTGTGACCGGATTACCTCGCAGCTGATCAAACCCTACTTTGCCCGTCTGCGTCCAAGCCACGACCCGACCATGATGGGGCTGCTACACCAGGTGGGCAACTACACGTCCGACCTGTACGGGTTTTCGTCGGGGCATGCAGCGAATACCTTTGGCCTGGCCCTGTTCTTTTGGTTGACCTTTCGAACCACCTACAAATGGAGCGCCCTGCTCTTCGTCTGGGCCGCTTTGATGACCTATACACGTATCTACCTGGGCGTGCACTATCCCACGGATATTCTCGCCGGCATCGTCCTGGGTTTGTGCTGTGGCGCTATCGGGGTTTTAACGTCGCGCTACCTGTGCCGCTGGAACAGCGCCATCAGGACTAGTGTATCCAGCTGATTTATAAAGCAATACCTGGCCTAAGCGTGCCACCGCACCGACACGGTGCCGGCCGCGGGGTAAAGTGTTGTTTAACGTGGCCCGGTCGGAAAACGACACCTGCCGCGTCTTGGTAGCAATACCCTATTCATAATGGAAGAACAAACATGTACAAAAAGTCACGTAAATTAATACTCGCGTCTGCCATCACCCTGGTATTGGCCTCGATCAGTGGATCGGCCATCTCCGACACGATGTCCGCGGACGTCACGGCAGCACGCCAGGAGTCACAGATCTGGACGACCTACAGCCTGAGCCCTTATCTGCGCGCGAATGACCTCAAGGTATCCGTCGATAACGGCACGGCC
>Ga0210074_1000802_pt1 | contig 10531 bp, 9 predicted proteins | sample China_Galinas_Co_FD_184860 | JGI IMG/M metagenome (GOLD analysis project Ga0210074, IMG submission 184860) | Wetland microbial communities from San Francisco Bay, California, USA, that impact long-term carbon sequestration -... | ecosystem: Environmental > Aquatic > Marine > Wetlands ... | reverse complement strand
GCTCGCCGAGATCGAGGAACTGCCGGTCGATGGACGACAGGCCATCGCGGCCGACCACGCTTGCCAGCACGCGCACGTGCACGGCGCGCGCATAGGCGGCGTACAGCTGGTTGGCGAGCGCCGGGTGATCGGCATGGGTGTAGCCCTTGCCGGTGCCGTCCTTCATCAGGCGTGACAGCGAAGGCAGCACCTTGACGGGGGGAAAGATGTCGGCGCGGTCGAGTTCCCGGTCGAGCACGATCTGGCCTTCGGTGATGTAGCCGGTCAGATCGGGTATCGGGTGGGTGATGTCGTCCGAGGGCATGGTGAGGATCGGCAGCTGGGTGAGCGAACCCGGCACGCCCTTCAGGCTGCCGGCGCGTTCATACAGCGTGGCAAGGTCGGAATAGAGGTAGCCCGGGAACCCCTTGCGGCTCGGCACCTCGCCATGACTCGCGGAGACCTCGCGCAAGGCCTCGCAGTAATTGGTCATATCGGTCATCACCACCAGGACATGCTTGCCTTCCACGAAGGCGAGGTATTCCGCCGCGGTCAGGGCGTAGCGCGGACAGAGCAGGCGCTGCGTGCTGGAATCCGAGGCCAGGTTGAGAAACAGCACGGTATGCTCGAGTGCGCCGCTGTTCTCCATGGCGGAGCGGAAATGCTCGGCGGTGTCATAGGGCACGCCGATGGCGACGAACACCATCACGAAGTCGCCCGCCGCATGTCCGCGCAGGCGCGCATGATGGGCGATGTCGATCGCCAGTCGATCGTGCGGCAGGCCGGCGCCGGAGAAAATCGGCAGCTTCTGGCCGCGCACCAGGCTGTTCATGAGATCGATGGTGGAGATGCCGGTCTCTATGAAGTCGGTGGGCACGGCGCGCTCGGAGGGATTGATCGCCAGTCCGTCGATGCGCAGGCTGCGCGTCGCCGAAACCGGCGGTCCGCCGTCGATCACCCGGCCCACGCCGTCGAACACGCGACCCTGAAGGTCCGGCCCTACGGCGAAGTGCAGCGGCTCGCCCGGAAAACGCACGCGCGTCCCGGACAGACTCAGCCCGGCGGTGGACTCCAGCACCTCGATAGTCAGGATGTCGTGATCCAGCGCCGCGATGCGTCCCAGGCGCACTCGTCCCTCGGTGTCTTCGACCTCGACCGCTTCGTTCAGGCCGGCGTTCACCGTGCGTTTGATAAACAGCAGCGGTCCCTCGATGCGGGTGGCAGTGCCGGTGGCGTAGACATCAGCTCGCATCGGCCGTGCTCCTGCGGGTCAATTCCGCCACGCCGGTATCCAGGCGACGTTGCAGTTCCCCGAACTGCTCCAGCCGGTCATCGTCGATATCCTCGCCCATGCGGCGCAGCTCGCGCATCACCGGCAGCTGGCTGATGGCCTCGACGCTGACGCGCTGGGCGACGGCCGCCTCCGTGAGGTCGATGAAATGATTGAGGGTCTGCATCATCGCAATCTGCCGGGCAGCGGAACAATAGCGGTCGATCTCGGAAAACGCCGACTGGCGCAGAAAGGCCTCGTTGATCAGCTCGGCGCACAGCAGCACCTGCTGCTGGCGCGGCGGCAGGGCATCCTTGCCGACGATGCGCGCCATGCGCTCCAGGGTGGCCTGCTGGGCGAGCAGGCCGAGGAAACGCCGCCGTTGCTCCGCCCACTGCGGATTGCCGCACTGGCTCCAGAACGGGGCCAGCACCTCGACGTCCTCCGAATAGGAATGCAGGGGATGGACGGCCGGATAGAATCGGGCCTGGGCTCGGCCGGGATCGAGCGCCCAGAAGCAGCGCACGTAACGCTTGGTGTGCGTGGTCACCGGTTCGGAGAAATCCGCCGAAGGCGGGCTGACCGCACCGATGATGCTGAGCGAGCCGATCTGCCCGCTCAGGGTGCGCACATGGGCGGCGCGTTCATAGAAATCCGCCAGGCGGCTGCTGAGGTAGGCCGGGTAGCCCGCTTCGCTCGGCAATTCACCGAGGCGGCCCGAGACCTCGCGAAGCGCCTCGGCCCAGCGGCTGGTGGAATCGGCCATCAGGGCGACGCGCATGCCCTGGTCGCGGAAATACTCGCCCACGGTCACCGCGGTATAGATGCTCGCCTCGCGCGCCGCCACCGGCATGTTGGAGGTATTGGCAATGATGACGGTGCGCTCCATCAGCGGACGGCCGCTGCGCGGGTCCTCGAGCGAGGGGAACTCGTGCAGCACCCCGGCCATTTCATTGCCGCGCTCCCCGCAGCCGACATAGACGATCACATCGGCATCGCACCACTTGGCGAGCGTCTCCTGCAGCACGGTCTTGCCGGTGCCGAACCCGCCCGGCATCGCCGCCCGCCCGCCGCAAGCCAGCGGGAACATGCTGTCCAGCACGCGCTGTCCGGTGAACAGGGGACCCTCGACGGGAATACGCGCCGCCACCGGCCGCGGCCGTCTCACTGGCCAGCGGTGGCTCAGCGTGATGTCATGGCTATCTCCCTGATCATCGCGCAGGACACACACCACCGCGTCCTCGGGATAGTCGCCGGCAGACGCGATCATGGTGACCTCACCGCCGTGGTCCGGCGGCGCCATCGCGCGTTGCGCCCGCGCATCGGTCCGGGTGACGCTACCGATTACGTCCCCCGGCTTCAGCTGGTCACCGGGGCTGATGGAGGGTTTGAACGGGTAGGTCCGCTGATCACCCGGCGGGCTGATCCCGGGCTGGACGTAGCGCCCCAGGCCGATGAGCGGACGCAACAGGCCGTCGAAGATATTCCCGAGCAGCCCTGGCCCGAGCCGCACCGACAGCGCCGCGCCGGTCGCGCTGATGGGATCGCCCGGCCGCAGGCCGGTCGTGTCTTCGTAGACCTGGATGACCACGGTCTCACCGTCGATGCGAATCACCTCGCCCAGCAGGCGTTGACGGCCGACCAGCGCCGCCTCGTTCACCTGGAAAGAGCGCCTGGTCACGGCCCGCAGCACGGGACCGCTGATCCAGGTAATAGTGGCGTCGGTCATAGGAGGATTCGCCGGCGGCGCTCAGCCGTCAGTCGCTGTGCCGGCGTTGCATCTGGCCAGCAGCAGCGATTCGATGCGGGTCTGGTCGCGCAGCAGACCCTCGAGGGTGCCATCGACGCAGGTCCCATTGGCGCAGATGCGCAAACCGGCGGAGATTTGCTCCCGGGGAATAAACTCCGGCAGGCGTCCCAGCTGCCCGGCCAGTAACTCCTCCAGCGCCACGCGTTCCTGCTCCGGCCAGTCGAGGGGATGCTCGATCTGCCAGTCGGTCACGACCAGCAGGGTGCATGCGCGATGCACCAGGAAATCGATCCATTGCCGCCGCGCCTTCTCCTGCGACCAGCGCACCAGCAGGGCCTTGCGCAGCGGCTGCCAGGCCGCGGCCAGCAGCCACAGATCGGCGCTCTCGCGGCGGCGGCGGCGTCGTGTCTGCAGTTGCGCCTCGGCGGCGGCCAGACGCGAACGCCGCTCTTCCCGGATACCCTGGACACTCTGGTGCAGGCGCGCACGCGCCTCGGCATGGGCCTGTCGAATCACCTGCGCGGCCTCGCGCTGCGCCTGTCCCAGCAGCTCGTTGCAACGTTCGTCGCGATGCCGCGCGACGACCTCAAGCAATTGCCGCATCTGCACCTCGAGCGCATCGTCCGGAGAGGCGCTCATTCCAGCACACCGAGCTGAGCGCGCAGGCGCGTCGCCAGATCAGGCAATCCGGCCCGGCGGCGCACATCCGGCACAATCACCACCGGCGGCGTTACCAGGGCAAGCAGCCGATCCAGTTCCGCCGTCGGAATATACCGGGCGGTCGCTGCGCCGATCAGCACCAGGGGAGCCTGCTCGCAGGCGGAATGGATCTGCGGCAGGAGCTCATCCCTGCCCGGGACACGGACCTCCAGACCTGCCAGACGGTATCCGGCTGCCTCGACTTCGTCTCCGATGTAGACGGGAGTGGGCATGCAGGAGACCGAACTAGAGGATCCGGTTCAGGATCAGGATCGAGATGATCAGGCCATAAATGGCGATACCCTCGGCCAGTCCCACCATGATCAGGGCGCGCCCCAGCAGTTCGGGCTTCTCCGCCATGGCGCCGATGGCCGCGCTGCCGACGCCGGCCACGGCGATGCCGGCGCCGAGCGACGACAGCCCGGTCGCCAGCGCCGCCGCGACGAATCCCCACTGGATGGCGCCGGAAGACAGCGTCGCCGCGCCGCTCCCGGCCTCCGAGGCACTGGCCGGAGGCCACCAGGACAACAGGGTCGCCGCCAGGCTGATGGCCGCAGCCCCGACCAGCCAGAAGGTCGTCGCCTTGATGCGTCGTGTCATGTCATTCTCCTTATCGCAACCTCGGGTTCGGGAGCAGCCAGCGGGCGGAAGGTGCGCCCCGTGCCGCGCAAAAAACGAATAAAGAACTCGAACAATATCAGGCGGGTCGTCTGGACGGACACGACCAGACCCTCGAGCATTATAACGATCAGGTTGCCAAGCAACAGGATCAATGCGGCGAACAGAGGGTTGTCCAGCGTCGTTGCCATCACGGTGAATGCCAGCGACAAACCCGCGTGCGCCAGTGCAAAGGCGCCGACGCGCACGAACGAAACGCTATTGATCAGCAACTGCAGGATGCTCTCGATCAGGGTTCCGGAGGCCGCCGCCAGTGTCGACCAGAACCGCCCGCCGCCCGGTCTGTATTGCAGGCCCAGGCTGCCCAGCAAAAACCAGATCGCCGCACCCGCCGCGACATACCGTGCCGCAGGCAGGAACAGCGTGGCGATAAGTGCAAGGTAGATCACCAGAACCGCCGCCTCGACCTGCACCCAGCGGCGCAGTTCACCGCGCCAGGCCGCCTGCACGGCATTGAGCACCAGCCCAAGCAGCAGGATGATCACGCCTGCGGCGAGCGGCACCAGCAGCACCGGCAGCGGCTGTTCCACCGGATTCACCCACAGGGGCGCAATCCACCCGTCCTGTCCGAACACGCTGCCGAACACCCAGCCGAACAGCATCGCCGACAGGCCGTTGGGTATCAGCAGGCGCAGCAGCGGCCAGCGCCTGCGCAGCGCCACGCCGGCCGCCACCAGCAACAGCCCCTGGCCGACATCACCGAACATGTAGCCGAACAGCAGCGGTGTCAGCAGCGCCAGTAGCGGACTTGGATCGGCTTCCGCCGCGGCGGGCGTGCCCAGCATCCGCGCGAACACCTCGAACGGCTGTGCCCACCAGGGGTTGCGCAACACCAGGGGTGCCGTCAGTTTTCGCGGTGGCTGCGGAAAATGCATCATGGCGTCGAGCCGCGCCTGCTGCAGCGCGCCGCTCAGGCGCTCACCGCCGATATCATCGGTCCATCCGGTCACCCAGGCGAAATTTTCCGACGCCGGCACGCTGCTCATCGTGCCGAGAAACCATTCCAGACGCTGCAACTCGCCCAGGGTCATGGCCAGGTAATGCGAGCCTGAAAGCGACTCGATGCGGTGTTTCGCGCGCCCGATCTCCAGGTCGAGCTGCGCCAGCCGCTTGCCGACCAACCCGCGGGCGGCAGCCGGCGTCGGCGGCAAGGATGACGGCAGTCGCAGCACCCGCGCCTTGCGTTCCGCAAGTTCCACGGTCAGCGCATCGAGTGCGGCAGTCTGTCCGACAGCCAGCAGGAAATCACGCTTCTCCGCGCGCACGCGAAGGTGCAGGACCGCCACAGGCAGCGGGTCGAGACGTACCGCCGGCGGAAGCACGAACACGCGGGACTGGAGCACCGGACCCGCAGCCGCCAGCAGGGCGAAGTCGGGGGAGTTATCCCCGAACTGCCGCAGTAGCTCATCGAAGAGCCGCAGCTCGGTCTGAACGCTGAGGCGAATCTCCAGCCCCCGGATCACGGGTGCGGCAGCTTTCTCCCAGTCCTGCAGACGCCGCAGGGCATTGTCGAGTATCCGGGCCGGGCCGATCACGGAGTGGCCCGCCACGGGTTCGGCCTCCGGCCAGTAGGTTCGATAGCGGCGCGCCAGACGACCAAATTCCAGCAAACCTTCCCGCAGATCCGTCAGATTGATGCGCGGGTACCCGTCCCGGGAGGCTTCGAGCTCGACGCTGCCAGTGCGCGAAAGGGCTTCCACGGCCAGCGGGAGGTCCGCGCGCGAACTCAGCAGCTCGAACCAGCGGGCACGCACCGGTCGCAGCATCAGAGCGTCGATTCTGTCATGCCGGCAAACAGGGCGCGCTGCAGCAGCTGGGCGCGCAATTTCTGCACATCCAGCGCGACCAGCCCGAGATGGGCAAAAGCGGCCGCCGGCTGGAAACTGTAACGGCGAAAGGCGCGATTCAGTTCCCGCAACAGCGTTTCGTGCAGGAGCGCGCTGGCCGCCGCCGAATGCAGACTGAGAGCGCCGATATGCCGGCGTAGCAGGCGCGCGAGCGATTCCACCCCGATGACAAGACGTGCGGCATCCGGCCAGAGCGCCCGCCAGTGTTCGAGCCAGGAGGCGTAGAGGGGCTCGCCACGCTGCCAGTCCCTGAGCAGCGGTGCACAGTCGGAAGCCTGCAGGGCCTGCACCCGCCCGGCGGGCGTCTCGGAGGTAAAACTCCGCAGTTCCGGATCTTCCCGCATCCAGGCGGGCGTGGAAGCGCCGGTCAACAGGTATTGCAGCGCGGGTAAATCCGGCAGTCGCCTGACCCAGCTGACCGGGCTACGCCATCCTGCCGGCATCCAGCGCGCCACATCATCTATAGTGCGTCGATACTGTTGACGCAGCGCAAGCTCGATGTCATGCGCACCGTGCCCGGTATGAAGACCCGCCACCCAGGGTCGCAGCGCGGTATTTCGCGCGAACTGCAGGTACGCACCGATATCGCTGATGCTCTCGAGCCGCCGCCACACCTGCTCATCGGGACGCATCCCGTGACGCGCCTGCAGGCGCGCCTGTACGTAGGCAAAACGTGCGGTCGAGTTCATGGATTCGCCTGCCCGTCAGATCCCGGAGAGTCGTCGCCGCTCAACTCGGCAACCAGTTCCTCGACGATGGAGTCAAGGCGGGCGGCCTGTGGATGCTCCGGGGAGGCGCCCTGCTGCACAGCACGTTCGGCGCGTTCCATGACTTCAATCTGGCGGGTCACGCGGTCGATGCTGCGCATACGCAGCGATGAAATCCGCTCGTCGGTACGCGCGGCGATCCGCAGGGCGCGCGTATAGCCAGCCTGTAACAGCGCCTGCGCCTGGCGCTCGCACTCGGCAACGGCCTCTTCAGCAGCTTGTTCCGCCTCGAGCACCCGGTTCATGGCTGCACTGGCAGCCGCAGTTTGTTCGTCGGTGTGATCGTTCGTCATTCACTTGTCCGTTGACACGGGTTTGGGTCCACCGGGCACAGTCGCAAGCTAACAGTGTAGCAAACAACTCCGTGCACTCAGTGACGATTCTGGATACTCCTGGAGGCCGATAGTGGCAGCCAGCCAGGGTAACGCGGCGCCGGGACATCTCCCGACCGGACAATGTCGCCCTGTTTTAGTGCAACCGCACCAAACAGGGCCAGCAGCGAGTCACAGAGGTTGCCGCGACGCACACGGACTCCAGATGCCCTCACACCCGTGTCGCAGCGGATACATGCGCCGCGGATCAAGTGCTTGGGCAGCCATTGGCAAGCAAGCGGCGTCACCCGCAGGATCGGCGCGATCATGTCTGACTCCCATGGCACACTTCTTTCATAGTGTTATAAATTCGACAGTTTTTGGACAGCAATCCATGATTCAGATCAGTTCCCCGCTACAGGAATACCTGCATGAACTCTGCGCCGAGCTGTCCTCGATGCGCAGCGGAGACGTCGCGAGCTATATCCCTGAACTTTCCCACGCGAATCCCGACTGGTTTGGCATCGCCATAGCCACCGTCGATGGCCATGTCTATCAGGCGGGCGACACCCAGATGCCGTTCACCATTCAGTCGATCTCCAAGGCCATCGCCTATGGACTCGCCCTGGAGGATAACGGCCTCGAGCGGGTGCAGGCCAAAGTGAGCGTGGAACCGTCTGGCGAGGCCTTCAACTCGATCAGCCTCGAGGCGGAGACCGGCCGCCCCCGGAATCCGATGATCAATGCCGGGGCCATCGCCACCTCGGGCCTGATTCTGGGCGAACAGGGCAAGAACCCGATGCAGCGCCTCACATCCTGCTTCGAGCGCTATACCGGTCGCGGCATAGCGCTCGACGAAAAGGTTTATCGCTCCGAAAGCGAAACCGGGCACCGCAACCGCGCCATCGCGCATCTCCTCTACGGATACGGCATCCTGGACAGGACACCGGAAGAGGTACTGGACATCTATTTCAGGCAGTGCTCGATGCTGGTGACGGCGCGCGACCTCGCCCTCATGGGCGCCTGTCTGGCCAACAACGGCGTCAACCCGGTCACCGGCATCACGGCCCTTAACGGCAAGTATGTCGAAAAGGTGCTGAGCGTGATGTCTTCCTGCGGCATGTATGACTACTCGGGCTCCTGGCTGCATGATGTCGGTCTGCCCGCCAAGAGCGGCGTGGGCGGAGGCATCATGGCGGTGCTGCCCGGGCAGTTCGGTCTGGGCGTGTTCTCCCCGCCGCTCGATGTCAAGGGCAACAGCGTGCGCGGCATCGCCGCCTGCCGGAGAATTTCCGAGGACCTGCAGCTGCACGTGTTCAACGTCGTACGCTCGACCTCCGCTTCGGTGATCCGCGTGCAATATGACGGCTCCAAGATCCGCTCGCGCCGCTGGAGAGGCATGGAGGAGAGCCGCATCCTCGATCAGGAAGGCGGACGTATCCATGTCTTCGAGCTGCAGGGGGAGCTCAAGTTCGGATCGGCGGAGTCGGTCGTCGAGCAGATCATCTCGCAGCAGGCCGAATTCGAGTTTCTCATCATCGATCTCAAAAAGGTCTCCGACCTCGACCGCTCCGCGAGCCAGATATTCACCCGCCTTGCGCGCATCCTGCAGGAGGACGGCAGGCATGTATTCTTCGCGAACACGCATGACCACTACCCGTTTTGCAAGTACCTCAACAAGCATCTCCCCGAAACCGGCGGCGGCGAACTGCTCCGTTTCGAGGATACCGACCGGGCGCTGGAGTGGTGCGAGAACCGCATCATCCAGCGTCAGCGTGCCGACGCCAGCGTGGGCGCCACAGGCATCGACATACGCGACCAGTACCTCTGTCAGGGCATGTCGGAGGAGGAAATTAACCAGTTGCTTTCGGCCGGAAAGATGACCCGCTTTGCCAAGGGTGACGTGATCTTCCGCGCCGGCGAATACGCCGATTCGTTCTTCTTTATCCTCGACGGCAAAGTGGACGTCACCGTGAACGCAGGCGTCAACCGTGAGATCCGCCTGGCCACGCTCGGCAGCGGCACCGCCTTCGGCGAAGTTTCCATGCTGAACGAGAGGCGTCGGGCGGCCGATGTGACGGCTGCACGGGACACAGAATGCCTGGAGGTGAGCTTCGATGATCTGGATGCCGAGGTGAAGACAAAGCTGCTGCTGAACCTGGCCTCCCAGCTGTCACACAAGATCTACCGCGATGCCCGCGAGATCCGCTATCTTGGCTAATCGATCCCCGGGAGCTGCAGGGCGCACCGCTAAAGCGATTTCAAGCACGATTGATAGCTGTTTACTGAAACCCGGATACTGATCTGAGCCACGGAACCACACGGAAAACACTGAAATTATCCCGGTATAGTCAAATGGCACTTACTTAAGCGGTTCCTCCCTCGATGTAGGGTGGATGAGGCACGCCGTGTGTGCCGTAATCCACCGGATGTGCCGTAAGGCACACAATAAAAAAGATGTTGTGTTGCTTCGCAACGCCCGGTGGGTTACGCAAAAAGCGCTAACCCACCCTACATTACGGCTTATGTAAGTGCCATTCCGGTATAGTCCGTGTTTTTCCGTGTGGTTCCGTGGCTATTGAACAGGATCGAGGCTTGGGTGAGCACACTTCGGCACGCGTCCCGATTACGAACGCGGCGCCGTCCTCCCGCCCTCATCATTTCCTGAAATTTTCCATTGACCGCATTATTGCTGCTCCCTACCCTGTCTCGCGCAAGCCGGGACGTATTGAGTGTACGGGCGCGCACGCCATTTCGAATAAGGGCGCGCGCAGGGCGATTGCGGCTATTCAAATTCGAAAAGGAAAGAACGATGCGCGAAAACGTGGCTGCACTTCTCGGTGAGATCAGCGGGTTCGTCTGGGGATTGCCCCTCATCATCCTGCTGGTCGGCACGGGAATATTTCTTACCATACGCTTGCGCGGGCTGCAGGTCAGGCAACTGGGACGCGCGTTGCGCATCGCATTTTCCCGCGAGGATACCCGGGCCGAAGGCGACATCAGCCACTTCAAGGCCCTTATGACGGCGCTCGCGGCCACCGTCGGCATCGGCAACATCGCCGGGGTCGCGACCGCCATCGCCGCCGGCGGACCGGGCGCCGTGTTCTGGATGTGGATGACCGCTTTCTTCGGCATGGCGACCAAGTACGGCGAAGCCATCCTGGCGGTCAAATATCGCGTCGTGGATGAAAACGGCAACATGAGCGGCGGCCCGATGTATTACCTCGAAC
>Ga0210074_1000800_pt1 | contig 10538 bp, 10 predicted proteins | sample China_Galinas_Co_FD_184860 | JGI IMG/M metagenome (GOLD analysis project Ga0210074, IMG submission 184860) | Wetland microbial communities from San Francisco Bay, California, USA, that impact long-term carbon sequestration -... | ecosystem: Environmental > Aquatic > Marine > Wetlands ... | reverse complement strand
GCCCGCTAAAGCCTTTCACGATGACCCTCTCCGTATCACTGGCAAAATAGTTGATGTTCGTAAAATGGGATGTGCTTTTAAAATCCTTGAACGACACCCATCCGTCGCCGGCAGGCGCGGCAGGGGGGCAGCGCAGAATATATTTGGCCAGAACAACACAAATAACATATCCCGGCCGCTGGCCCGCTTCATCGATCATGCCGTGGGGCGACACGCGATATTCCTTTCCGAAAAAAGGAACCACCAGTTGACCGTCATCCACGCGACAGGCCAGCGTGTCTTTTACCGCCCCAAAATCCATCTTGGCGATTTCTTCCACATAATGACTGTAATTCTTTTCAAATACCGGGTTGGCCAGGGACATGGTTTTCCTCCTTAATAGGTCTTCGCCCCACGATGGGATGTTTAGTTTTTTGGTTTAGCAATTCTCACCTGTGCCGGCACGGTCAATGCTTATAGAGCCCTCCTCGGTAGTGGGAGGTTTCGATCAAGATTTAACAAAACCGATATTGCGTTTAGTCACATCCCCCATTCGGGGGATGTGCTGCATTTCTGGATCGGTTTTAATCACGACGAAACTCGAAGAGCCCTTTCCGATAAAATTGTATGCAGTGGAAGGTTTTTTGAACGGTAGCTTGGAAACGGTTTTCGAATTTTTGGTTGTCAGAGTTCCCTTTGTCCCGCGCCGAGCATCGAGGGATTGAACGGATAAGGCCCGCGGACTGTCTGAGCGCAGCGAGTTTCCGTGGGACCCGTTCAAGGCCTCGACGCGCAGGATTAAGCGGGACACGGGCGTCTTCTTTTGGTTACTTTTCTGCCATGCGGAAGAAAAGTAACGATGGCAAAATAGCCCCGGACCGGTAGAAGCTCTCCGGATCCTTTATCGGAGGCGTTTGGTGTACATCATCAGGAAAGCGAGGAGGTATCCATGGCGACGATCGAAGAGTATGTGTCGGGCAAGGTGTGTGAACAGATTGCGAAGAGTTTCGCGATTTTCGATGCGGCGGGCAAGTCTTCCCTGGCCGGCACCCGCATCGGAAACATCCTGTCGGAGAACATCGGCAAGCTGGCGCCCAAAAAACTAACCATAGATCAAGCCATCCAGTTGATCGAGGACGCCACGCAATGCGCCGTGGGACCGCGCGTCTGCGTGGCGGTGCACACGGAGGCGCCGCTCACGGAGTCGGTTTTCCTGGATGAACTGGCGGAAGGCATGGTGAACGCCGGCAAAGCGACGCAAGCGACCAAAGCGGAGGCCATCGCGAACCTGAAAAAGTATCGGAAGCCGATCATCGTCACGAAGGTCTCCGGGAAGCATGCGGAGATCTGTCCCACCTGGGCCAAAAAATGCATCTACTGGAACATGGAGAAGCACCGCTTAAAGTGCATTCAGCGGTGAGATATTCCGTATCAATCCGTCAGAGCCCGTTAACCCGGAAAATAAGAACACCAGAGCCCACGCAGAAGGCCAACACTGCATTTCGGTCTGAGGCGCCGTTTATCCATGGCCGGTTAACGGCAGTACCGTTTCTGGAACCCCGGCAGCAGCAGAAAACGCGGCCACGTGCAAACCCTGAGGGTCTTCGTGCTATCGGACGATTCCACAACCTGTTTCACGGATGCGGACGTTTCCTGATCGATTTGCATAAATTCCTCTCTCAATTCAGAATACTCCAGAAAGAGATGCAGTCGTCTGGTGAAGTCGGCCTGCCGGTAGTCCTCCAATAATCGTTCTGTTTTCTCGTTCATGACCATTATCTCCTTTGTTGAAGACCCTTAGGCACTGTCCGGGTCATATGGCGTTTGTCGACTAGGGTCCGTCCAGAGAGGGTAGATTTTGGTTCCGGCCAAGGCCGCAGTTCTCTGGAAACCGCAGGCGTAGATAGACTACGTCGAGGATTTCGAAAGAGCGAGAACGCTAGCCGGGGCCGAAAGATGCCGTTTGTGGATGGACACTAGAATAAGGCTTGATTGATGCGTGCGGAAGTGGCATATTTGGCATTATAGCTGGCAATTACGTCAAAATGAGGGGCGACATGAAAAGGATCACGATTCTGGCGATGTTCAACACCATGGGATCGACTGTCATCGGACCGATGGATATTTTCTACCAGGCCGGGGTCGTCTGGAATTATTATCGTGGGGAGCAGCCGACACCTTATTTCCAGACCAGGATGGTCACGGCCAATGGCAAGCCTTTCAGGTGCCTGAATGGAACGACCATCGTGCCTGACGGCGCGATTACCGACATCGAGGCCACCGACCTTATTGTCATCTCTTCCATACTCGATATCGACAAGACATTGAAATATGAAGGCGCGGTCATCGATTGGCTCAGACAGCACTATCGTTCCGGGACGCACATCGCATCGATATGCACAGGCGCTTTCGTGTTGGCCGAAACCGGTCTGCTGGACGGGAAAACGGCCACCACGCACTGGGGCTCAGCGGACGAATTTCGCCGAAGGTATCCCCGCGTCAATCTCAAACCGGAGCGGCTGGTTACGGATGAAGGCGATCTTTTCTGCTCGGGTGGCATGAATGCCGGGGCCGATTTGGCCCTTTATCTGGTTGAAAAGTATTGCGGGCACGAAATTGCGCTGCAAAGTTCAAGGACCATGATCTCCGATATCGGGCGCACCCTGCAAAGCCCTTATTCAATCTTTCAGTTTCAGAAAGACCATCAGGACGCGCGGATTCTGGCCGTCCAGAAATTGATGGAGGAGAATTTCGACCGGGAGCACCCTTATGAAGCGCTGGCATCAGAATCGGGAATGAGCAAAAGAACGTTCGAACGTCGTTTCAAAGCGGCCACCGGAGACACCCCCCTGGTATATCTGCAGCGCGTAAGGATCGAGGCCGCGAAAGGCCTGCTCGAAAACCAGGACCTTTCCCTGGATGAAATCGCCTACAACGTCGGGTACCAGGACAGCAACGCCTTCCGAAAAATTTTCCTCAGGCAAACCGGCCTCCTGCCCAGCGATTACCGGAAGCGATTTCAACGCGTATGAAAACGGTTTGGAAGCTTTTAGCTTGCTTGCGTCCCTTTGTCCCGCGGCCGCACCTGAACTTTCAGCATCACCTCGCCATAGCCGTAGCATTCAACGCCCACATCCGGGCACCGGACGAATCGCATGAAGTGGAAATCGTTCGGCGCCAGATTTTCACTCAGCCGTTCATTGACTAGCGCCACGGGGATGGACAGCTGCGAAACCAAATACACACACATCCTTTTTGGGCAAAGCTTGGTGATAAAATTCCCGTCCACGTCGAGGGTGAAGGTTTGCCCCACCCTGTGGCCTGAATTGCAATGTTTGGCTTTCACCACCTCGGCTACAATCGCGTATCGGGAAGCCGCCTCAGACAGTCTGCGAACCTGCCGTATACGGTGGCGGCCGTCATGAAAGCGCTCAATTTCGGATGCCGAATACCCGACCCTCCGGGCATAACGGTGAATGATGTCATCTTGCCGATCGTTTCCCCGGTCTTCCGCCATCGTTGCCTCCCGATCAACAGTTGAATGCCTTATTTGGTGCCGAAGGCACAGTGCAGGGTCTTGGATTTCCCTTTTCGGGAGAGGATCTCGATGTGATTAAACGCGCCGCACGTTGCCAGAAGCGCTTCCATATCCCCGGGGGAATAGAAGCAAAAAACATCCCGGCTGAGTTTGGCATCCTGCATCTCGGCTTTTTCGTGAAAACCGACAGCCAGGCGCCCCCCCGGCTTTAATAGCGCCGCCATTCTGGCAACGGTCGCTTCCGGCTGTTGCCAGAAATAGACGGTGTTCACGGTGACGATCAGATCGTACCGGCGGCCGTCGAAGGTCATCGTGTCGAAATCACCGAGGTGCAGCCTGACCTGGCCGGCCTCGATCAGACGCCGGTTTCTCCGCTGGGCGATGGCCAGCATGGTGTCCGCGAAATCGACCCCTTCCACCCGGCCGCTACCCACCCGACGCGCCATGGCATGGATGAGCTCGCCGGGACCGAACCCGATCTCAACGATATGATCGTCTTCGCGGATGGACAGACTGTCGTCGATGAAGGCATTCATCTCGGCGTTGCCCTTTTTGAAGATCTGCGAGGCCACAAAACGGCCGAAAAGCCCGGTAGGTTTCCGGGCTTGGTTTGAAAAGAAGGTCGCAAAGGTCATCTTTCCTCCCGGGTCAGTGGTGGAGCCGGTCGATGATCGCCATCATGGCAGCCGTTTACCGGAAAAGAATCCCCCAAATGGGGGATTTATAAGCGTGATTGTTTATCGGTTAAAAGTCAAACCTAAAGGCATCAAGGGTTCCATGGACTAGGTGAAATGCAGGAAGCGCCATAAATCACGATCCCGATAGCGATACAAATTTTCACTTGAATCCCTGAAGCCTTGGACCCTTGAATTTTTACCATCCCTTATAGTATCCAGCGCAGCAGGCCCTTGACAGCCGGACGGGTTGTCCTACCGTCTGGAAGTATCTCTGATAGGAAAAAAAGCAGCTAGCGGCGAAGCAGCCAGGAAGAACGCTTATGGTCAACATCGTAGAAGTCGGCCCGCGGGACGGGCTGCAAAACGAATCCGCCACGATTCCCACCGAAGCCAAGGTGGCCTTTGTGGACGCCCTTTCCGGCACCGGGGTAGGCGAGATCGAGGTCAGCGCCTTTGTGGCGCCTCGCAAGGTGCCGCAGCTGGGCGACGCCGGGGAAGTCTTCCGCCGCATCCGCCGTCGCGCGGGCGTCGTCTATTCCGCGCTGGTGCCCAACGAACAGGGGCTGGACCGCGCCCTCGCCGCCGGGGTGGACAAGGCGGCCATCTTTACAGCGGCCAGCGAGACCTTCAACCGCAAGAATATCAACACCTCCGTGGAAGGTTCCCTGCAGCGCTTCCAGCCGCTGATGCGCCGCGCCCGCGCCCTGGGCCTCCCGGTGAGGGGATATGTTTCGACAGCCTTCTGGTGCGCCTTCGAAGGCCGAATCGCACCGGAAGCCGTGGTCGATCTAACGGAAAGACTATTCGATCTCGGCATCGACGAAGTGTCCATTTCCGATACCATCGGCAAAGCCGCACCCGATGAGGTGGCACGGCTGTTTGACCTTCTTCTGCCCAAAGTGCCCCCCGAGCGCATTGCCGTGCACTTCCACGACACTTACGGCAGAGGAATCCCCAACGTGCTGCAATCCTGGAACTTCGGAATACGGACGTTCGACGCGAGCGTCGGGGGCCTCGGAGGCTGCCCCTTCGCGCCGGGTGCCACGGGCAACGTGGCCACCGAAGATGTGGTTGAAGCCCTGGCCGGCACGGGCGCGGCCGTGAGTGTGGACCACGCCCAACTGGACCGGGCCAGGCGCCTGCTGGATCCCTTCCTTGATAAAAAGCCGCCCCACATGCCCGAGCGCGTTTCCCCGGCCTGCATGACTTGCCCTTTTTTCGATGGGGAAAAATGCTGCCGGCGCGAAGGGTTCGCAGACTGACGGGGCAAGCCCTGGAATCCGGGAATCCTGTTTACAGCCAATTCAAGGGTCGGGCCCAACCCTTGAAGTATGCGACGCCACCGCAAAATCTGGATTTTCGTTCGAGATCAAGGCAAGGCCGGGGATTCCCGCGCAGCGGGGCTTCCCGTCCGATCAGCCCGTAGCGGTGAGGGCCATCGGTAGGCGCCCCGAAGGATGTGCCCTTGAGGTACATACTCAGGTATGCCGAAGACTTGAGACGAGGTCTCAACCCCGAGATTTATCCGCCTTCGGAGGGCTTGTCAGCCTTTGGCCGATCGGGCCAGAAGACTATTTTGCGAGGGCGTCTATTCTTCTTCCCAGGATATGCACTCGACCGGGCAAGATTCTATGGCCTCCTCGATGCAATCTTCCGGACCACCTTCGGCCATGATGACTTCCGCTTTCTCCTCGTCCTCGTTGAAGGCAAAGACCTCCGAACACAGCTCCACACAGGTCTCACACCCCGTGCACTCATCGGTATCGATTACGACACGTTTAGCCATTTTGGTTCCCCCCTTTTCCAATTTGTTTTGGGGGCCTGTCTCTTCCCCCAATCAGATTCGACAATCCGTCGGGAGCTTGGAACAGGCCTGCAACAGCACCAGACTAAGGGCATTCATAGATCTGTCAAGATTAATGAAGCAGCTGCCCTTTTAGGCGCCCGGCACGCCGATCGCAAACCGGCAGTACCTGGAAGCTTGACACCAGCCAATTTTGGTCGATGCGAATCCGCAACCCCCTGAATTGGGTCATCTTAGCTGAAAAACCCTTCTTAGTGTCCGTCCATAAATGGTAGATTTTGGTTCCTGGCAAGGCCCGAGCGAGTTTGCAACCGGAGGAATAGCTCAGCTATTTCGAGGATTGAAAACAAGCGAGAACGCCGCCAGGGGCCGAAAGATGCCATTTAGGGATGGGCACTACTTGATCCCCGCATACATAAAGGACTGCACGAACTGGCGTTGAAAGAGGAGAAAAGCCACCAGCAGGGGTGCCACCGAAAGCAGCGTGGCGGCGGAGATGATCGACCAGTTGACGCCGGATTCCGGGGCCCCGAAGATCCCCAGGCCCACGGTCAGGGGCCGGGTCTTGACCGAGTTGGTCACGATGAGGGGCCAGAGGAAATTGTTCCAGTGGTGGCTGATGGAGACCAGGCCGTAGGCCAGGTAGGTGGGGCGCGCCAGGGGCACGTAGACCCGCCACAGGACGCCCATGGTGCCGCAGCCTTCCAGGCGGGCGGCGTCCTCCAGCTCCTTGGGGGTGGATTTGAAGGCCTGCCGCAGCAGAAAAATGCCGAAGGCGCTGGCCATGTAGGGCAGCCCGATGCCGAGAATGGTGTCCACCAGGCCGAAGTGCGCCAGGGTCACGTAGTTTTCGACGATCAGAATTTCCGGCGTGATCATCAACTGCACCAGCACCAGGGCGAAAGCGATCTTGTGGCCGCGGAACTCGAAGCGCGCGAAGGCATAGGCCGCCAGGGTGCACAACACCAGCTGGGCCGCCAGGATCATGGTGACCAGCATGAACGTGTTCAGGGCGTAACGGGGAAAGGGGGCCTGGGAAAGGGCCTCGCGGAAATTGTCCAGGGTCAGGGGTGCGAACAGATCGAAATTGACGGCATATTCCCCCGGGTGGAAGGCCGCCCAGATCGCATAGACCAGCGGCGAAATCCAAAGCAGGGCCAGCAGCCAGGCGGCGCCGGTTTCCAGCCAGGTCTGAAAGACCTGTGAAAAGGATCGGGTCGGCGTCATCGGTAGTGCACCCGTTTGTCCAACAGAAAGAATTGGGCCAGGGCCATGGTCCCCAGCAGCACCAGCAAGACGACGGTGAGGGCCGCCGCAAAATGGGTTTCGAAGTACGAGAAGGCCGTTTCGAAAATATAATAGAGCAGGAGGTTGCTGGCGTTGTTGGGGCCGCCCTTGGTCAGCACGAAGAGATGATCCACCAGCTTGAAGGAGTTCAGCACGGCATTGATCAGCACGAAGAGGGTTGTGGGCATCAGCAGCGGAAACATCACCCGCCGGAAATAGTGCCAGCGGCTGGCCCCCTCCAGCCGGGAGGCCTCCCCCAGTTCGGGGGGGATGTTCTGCATGGCCGCCAGGTAAAAGATCATGAAGAAACCGGCCTCTTTCCAGATGGTCATCACCATGATGGCCGGCAGCACCGTGGCGGGATCCCCCAGCCAGTTATGCCCCGGCAGGCCGAGACCGGAGGCGATCTGATCGATCAGGCCGATGTCGGGCGTGTAGAAAAACAGCCAGATGTTGGCCACGGCGATCATGGGCAGAATCGTCGGTGTAAAATAGGCCACGCGCACCAGCGCCCGGCCCGGCAGGGCGCGATTTACAAACAGGGCCATGACGATCGCCAGGGCGATGGAGGTGGGGATGGTGCCCAGGGCGAACCAGGCGTTGTTGGCCAGGACCTTCCAGAAAATCGGATCGTCCAGCATGCGCTCGTAGTTCATCACGCCGATGAAACGGGACGGGCGGATGGCCGTGGCCTTGGAAAACAGGCTGTCGATCACCGTCGCCACCGTGGGGTAGTGGGTGAAGGCGATCAGCAGGATCGCGGCGGGCATCAACAGCAGCCAGCCCTGGGCATGTCGCGAGGCTTTAGTTCGCATGCGTTTTCCGGGTCGTATGAGACATAACAGGCAGCCGCCACATCACCTGCGGGCTGCCGATGATCAATTTTGTTCTCAACCCCTCGCATCGGGCGAAGGGGCCGAAGAAACCCTGTCGATCCAGGAAAATATAGTCATCGCCGTTCATTTTCTTCCACGTCGAAGAAAACGAACCAAAAGAAGACGCCCGTGTCCTGCGGCCCCTGCGGGGGCTGCCCGGCGCGTCGCCCAACCGATCGATGAAACAGCGCCTCGTGCCGCCATGCGATGTTGTCAAGCTTGCTCGGGTGCTCACAATCTGACGATTGCTGCGCGCCTCGCTTCACATGACGCCTTGCCTGACAACACGATGCTTGCTGCATCGACCGGTTTAACCGGTCGGCGCACGCGGAAACTCGCCCAGCCTTAGCCACGGCTACGGCGGGACTCAGACAGTCCGCGCGCTTTTTCCCGACCGCTGCGACGATGCTCGGCGCAGGCCAAAGGGATGACACCATCAACATTAACATCTTAGGGAGAGCTGAAGGCTCCCCCTTTCTATGGATCAGCGGTACTGCTTCAACAAACGGTCGGCCTCGGCCTGGGCGCCTCCCAGGGCCTTTTCAGGCGTCTGGGCCCCGGTCAGGGCAGCCTGGATGGCATCGTCCAGCAACTTGCGCACCCGGCCGGTCTGATAGGTGGAAAGCTCGGCCGTGGCGTACTTGAGCTGGTCACGGGCGACGGCCGCATAGGGGAAGCCCTTGACATAGTCCTTCAGGGCCGCGGTTTCATACGCCGCCGGGCTGACCCCCATGTAACCGGTCTGAATGGACCATTTGGCGGAGCTCTCCGGGCTGGTCATGAATTTGATCAAGCGCATGGCCGCCTTGCGTTCTTCCGGGGTTGTCTTCTTGAAGATATAGAAATTGCCCCCCCCGGTGGGCGTCCCCCGGCGTTTGCTGGCCGGCAGCATGGCCACGCCGAAGTCGAAACCGGCATTCTTCTTCACCGCCGTCAGGTTGCCGGTGGAGTGCCACATGATCGCGGTCTTGCCTTCCAGGAAATTCTGCCGCAGGGTGCCCCACTCGATGGTGCCGCTGGGCATGACCTTGTGCGTGCTTCCCAGGTCTTTCCAGAATTGCAGGGCACCCACCACGTCCGGATGATCGAAGTAGGTTTCGTTGCCGTCACCGTTCATGAGCACCTGGCCGTTTTGCATGGTCAGGGCGCCGAACATCCAGTAGGGATAACCGGTGGAAGGAATCATTACCCCCCACTGGGAGCCGTCGGGCTTGGTGAGCTTCTTGCCCATCGCCACCAGTTCGTCCCAGGTGGCCGGCGGCTTTTCCGGATCCAGGCCGGCCGCGCGGAAGGCATCTTTATTGTAGTACATGACGATGGTGGAGCGCTGGAACGGAATGCCCCAGGTCTTGCCGGCCGTGCGGCCGTTTTCCATGAGGGCGGGATAGAAGGAATCCAGCCAGGCTTTGTCCTCGGCGGTCTCCGCCAGGTCGTCAAAGGGGACAATGGCATCCTGCTCGATCAGCTCGTAGATGTCGATGGAGAACATCACCGAGAGCTGCGCCGGCTCGCCACTTTTAAGCGCCGCCAGCGCCTTGATGCGGGCATCGTTGTAATTGCCCGCATAAATCGCGTTGACCTTGATATCCGGGTTCGCCTTCATGAAATCGGCCACGATCCCGTCGACGACCTTGGTCAAGGGTCCGCCGACCGCCACCGGATAGTACATGGTCAGTTCCGTGGCGGAACCCGCCGTGACGGCCGCAACCAGAAAAAATGCCGCCAATACACCAATACCCATCCACCTGAATCGTTTTAACATGGTGTTCCTCCCCTTGGTGAGTCGGTTTGCATCGGCCCCAATGCCCCTTGGCCGATACGGTAATGAACCTTTTCAGGGTGCCGCCGCCGGTCCCGCGCCGTCCATACAGATCCCGTCGGAACCGAAACAGTGCACCGCCTTTCCCGGCCAGTGGATATGAACCGTTGTACCGGGCGTGTAGTCGCGCCGGCCGTCGATCTTGGCAAACACGGGCTGGCCGCCGTGGGTCATCCGCACCACGGTTTCGGCCCCCAGATAATCGACGGCGGAAATCCGCACCGGCAAGCCCTCGTCACCCACGCGCACATCCTCGGGACGCACACCGATGTAGCCCTGGGTCGGGCAGGCCGCCGGCAGGGATCCACCACAGGCCGCCGCCAGGGCCGTGCGTTCCGCGATCAGGTCGATGTTCAACAAATTCATGGCGGGGGATCCCAGAAACTGGGCGGCGAAGATCGTCCGGGGGTGCTCGTAAAGCTCGTGGGGCTGACCGATTTGCTCGACGCGACCCTGTTGCAGCAGCACGACCTGATCCGCCATGGTCATGGCTTCCACCTGATCGTGGGTGACGTAGACCATGGTCAGGCCCAGTTTCTGCTGCAGCGATCGAATTTCG
>Ga0210074_1000799_pt1 | contig 10553 bp, 8 predicted proteins | sample China_Galinas_Co_FD_184860 | JGI IMG/M metagenome (GOLD analysis project Ga0210074, IMG submission 184860) | Wetland microbial communities from San Francisco Bay, California, USA, that impact long-term carbon sequestration -... | ecosystem: Environmental > Aquatic > Marine > Wetlands ... | reverse complement strand
CCGCTGCCCCACTTGCTTTGAGGCTCAACCAAGTTTGTCGTAATAAATCCCGGCTTCACTTTAACGTGAGGGTTGGTGGGGGGCGCTGGGGCGGGTATTGACTACCAGGACACGCCACAAGTACATCCCTGCAGGCTCTTCCTCGACGTCCTGTCTCGTAAGGTCCTGGTAGTCAATACCCGCCCCAGCACCAGCCGACCGCCGTGCACAACTGTTTGAAACTATTGCTGTGTGAACAGCCACGAAGCCGAGGGTGTGCAGTACCTTACTTCAGGACCGTGAGCGACATGGATGTCGCGATCGATCCCACACGGACGTGCTCGCGGCGAGTCCTGAAGTAAGGTACTGCGCGACCTCGGCGCCCACACAAACAATGATTTAGAAGTCAAAGAATCCCGGCACACAACAATCCAACGAATGACCTTACCCTGAGGATGAGAAATTAGATTAAGTGGGACAGCAGTGCCAATTGGGTCATTTATCAGACAAAATAAAACCGGCAGAGAAGTCTGCCGGTTTGTAAGTTCGATAATTTATGCGGTCAGTTTTTGCGAATCTTGATGGCTCCGTTGACGGTGTCTATATTGAGTCGGGCACTGCCGGCGCCAATGTTTCCGTTTAAATCGCTACCGATAAATCCCTTATCAGTTTCCAGACCGAAATCACTGCCGTTAATACCGCCATTGAGGGTATCAGCGCTAATCTCTACGTCAGCATTTTCAGGAAGGTGAATCGTTACACGACCGTTGACCGTTTCCACCTTGACCCGTTGTTGATCTTCGAGCCTGGTGAACTCGGCATCGATATTGCCATTGACCGTTGAAAGGCCTACATCGCCTGCCAGGTCGCGAATATCCAGATCACCGTTGACTGATTCAGCTACCACCTTCCCCGATACACCACTGATGCTTAATTGACCGTTGACCGTTTCGACAGAATCAAGCTGCGTACCCACCGGCACAATCACTTCAAATTTAACCTCGCCGCTGTTGTTGCCATGGGAATACCAGTGACTCGATTCCCCAAGCTCTGTTTCCACGACAATCTCACTTGCAGAGTGGGAGATGTCAATTTCGATTTTGTCGAGATCCTTTTGATTATCCGCTTTCTTGGTTGCCACTATTTCAACGTTGTCACCCTTACCGCCGGTGACGACGATTGAGCCGTTTACGTTGGAAATGCTGAAACGGCCGCCATCGTTAAGCTGGTAGGAGAAAGTTTCTTCCTCTGTCACGCTTGCATACAGACTGGCGGATGCCAGCAAAGCAATAAAGAACGCGAATGTCCCTGGTTTCATGGTGTGTATCCTCTGATATTGTCTATAGTAATGTATATAGTCAGTTTGATGCGTTTGGCGCCAAAGAGGTTTAAACATCATTATATCTTGGGATAAAGAATCTTTTTGCGCCTTATAAACAGGAATCGTCATCATGAATCACAGTAAGCGCATGGCCAATTTATGCATCCGGCCCATTGAAAAGGAAGACAATGCCGTGGTTGCAGACATCATTCGCCTGGTGATGACAGAATTCAAGGCAATTGGCCGCGGTTATTCGATCACTGATGCTGAAATAGATGATATGTATACCGCTTATTCGTCAGAACGGTCGGCATTTTACGTGGTGGAGCTTTTTGGCCAGGTTTTGGGCTGCGGCGGGTTTGGACCGCTTACAGGTGCCGGGCCGGATACCTGCGAATTGCGCAAAATGTACTTCAAATCTGATTTGCGGGGTTTGGGTGTGGGTACAAAACTGCTAAACCTGTGCCTGGAAGAAGCCGCCAGGGCGGGGTTTCGAAACTGTTACCTGGAAACCATGGATAACATGGAACAGGCCAAACGCCTGTATGGCCGGCATGGATTCAAATACCTGGACAAGCCAATGGGTAACACCGGCCACACGAGCTGTGGCACCTGGATGGCAAGGGAATTGTAATTTATTGAACCGGAAACAGCGCCTCCGGTTTGGTTTCACCCATCATTTGCATGCGAACCAGTGGAATGGGTGGGCCGCCATAGCTCAGGAAGGTATCGTGGAACTCGCGCCAGGCCTTTCTGCCGCCACGGGTGGCTGTCCAGTCATCACGCAGGCGCTTGATCATCAGTTTGCCCATGGTGTAATTCAGATAGGCAGGATCATACGTGCCGCGCGCGGCCTGCTGTATAGCCGTCCCTTCGCTCTGAAAACCTTCCTCCATGAAAAATCTTTCTGAGTCCTCGACCGACCAGCCCTTGGTATGCAGACCAATCGTCGACAGGAATCGCGCATCACGTAACAGGGCATTGCTGATCTGGCCGATACGGGTTTCAGGGTCGCCGTTACGCAGTCCAGCCTCGATCATCATCTCTTCGGTATAGTGTGCCCAACCCTCGGCAAATGCATAACCGACAAATACGCGGCCATAGAAAAACGGTGCGCGGTTAGCGTGCAGAAAATTCAGAAAATGACCGGGCCAGACTTCGTGCACGGAGGTAAACAACAGGTCTGCCTCACCGGCAATATAATCTGCCTGGACATCTTCGGGCCAGGCCGGGTTGGGTGGTGAGATGTAATAGACAGATGGCTGATTCTTTTCCCATGCGCCGGGAATATTGATATAGGCGAAATTGGAACGGGCGTAGGGTGGCGCCTCATCGACCTTTGCTTCTTCGGTGCCGGGAATACTGACCAGGTCTTCCTGCACGATGAACTTACGGATTTCCTGCAACTGCTCACGCGCGCTCTGAACCGAGTCTTCGCTGGGTTTATTGCTGGACATCTTTGCAAAACAATCCTGCAGACTGAAACCGGGTGCGTACTCGGCGCAGGCCTCTTGCAGGTTTTGCAGGTTACGTGCCATATCAGCCCTGCCAATGGCCTCAAGCTCTTCAAGAGAAATATCAACCCGTTCGGTATCCCATAACATTTCCCTGAAGAGGTCCGGGCCGAGGGCAAAATCTTCGGTCGCGTTTGGCATGTTGGATTTCAACCAGTCAGTCAGGTCCTGCATGGCTTCAATGGCCTCGGCGTTTGCGCTGGCAAATTCCTGCTGCAGGTCTTCATCGTCAACAGCTGCCCATACCGCGGGCACATCTTCACGAAAATAATCGGCATAACCACCGAACCCGTCTATCCCCAGCTGTAACCAGGTACGTGGCATCGGCATTTCGAGGTTTTCCCGAATTTGGGCGACCGCCCGCGGCACATTTTGCAAATACAGGGTAAATGCGCGCATTCGCTGCTCGAGTGGTGCGTAATCCAGTGCGATATACGGGCTGGGATCCAGCGAATCACTCATCCAGCCAAAGTAATACTCCGGATTGCGAAACGGATAACGCGCCTTTTCCATCCAGAACAAATCCTGATCCACGCGGGAAACAAGGTATTCACGCTGATACAACTGCTCTGCAGTCATCTGGTCATCTGCAAATGCCATGGCCTCGTCGCGCTGTTGATGTAAGCGCGCTATTTCTTTTTCAATAGCGGCGCGGCTCCAGTCCGGGAGCTGACCGTCATACTCATGGCGCCCCTGGAAGACGGCCCATTGCGGATGGGCATTGATATGTGCCTCAATCTGCCGGGTTACGAACATCTCCCAGCTCTCAGCCATTGCTTGTTCGACCGGTAATTGCTCTGAAACCACGGGTTCGTCTGCCTGTTTGCAGGCCGTCAGGATGAGCAGAGAAAAGAAAATCAGCGACACCAGGCCGCGCGTCTTAAAATTAATCATATTTGGATTCCGAAGAAATTAAGTGTTATTCCGGTAAATCGAACTCGTCATCGAGGTGTTCAATGAATGCCTCGCTGTCGTCGTGCAGATCAAATTTGTGGATCAGTTCGTCGATCTTTAACCACATGGCGTCGTTCATGTCAGCGCGTGTCAGGTTGGAGATGATATTAATCAGTACTTCTTTCTCGTACTCATCAAAATCACCATCGGCACAACCGATATTTACGATCTCTTCCAGATCGGGCACGCTCATCCTGCCTTCAGTCCTGAAGACTTCAAACGCACGCCGTTTCATTTCAAGCCAATCTGAATTAGTGACCATCGCAGATACCACCTTGTGGTTCAGTTAAGTCTTTATTTTGTACATATATAACAGATTTTCAGGGTCAAACGCCAGCGGTGCACACTTGGCGGCAAAATTCTGAGACCCGGAAACAAAAAAAACCCCGGACATTGCCGGGGCTTTTAAGCGCTTACCAGGAACGCCTACTTCACGCCATGCATCAATTTGTTGATCGCCGGCGCCAGCACCAGGTAAACCACACCAAAGACAAGTCCTATCCAGAACAATTGCATGTACACACCTGAATACTGCTCGATGCTTGCAGCGGTCTCCACACCATGAACGGCTGTGCCGCCGGAAGCGATCGCTGCGATGAGACCTGCCACATACTGGGCCATGGCGATGGAAAGGAACCAGCCACCCATGGCCATACCCACCTCTTTCTGATCTGCCAGCTTGGTTACCATGCTCAGGCCGATGGGTGACAAACACAACTCACCCGAGGTATGCAGCAAATAACAGAGGGCCAGGAATATCCACGGAACCAAACCCGCAGCATTTTGCATATTATTGATTGCGAAAACCAGCAGGTAAAAACCCAGGGCAACCTGGATCAGACCCAATGCGAACTTACGAGGAATGGACGGGTTAACACCCATCTTTTCAAGCTTTGGCCACAGGGCGGCGAATACCGGTGCAAGCAGCAGGATGTAGAGCGGATTCAATGACTGAAAAATGCCGAAACCACCGGCCATCCAAGATTCCGTATCGCCATACATGGGTGTTGAAAACTCACGGGCAAAGAAATTCAGGGAGCTGCCGGCCTGCTCAAACAGCGCCCAGAAACAGGAGTTTGCAGCGAACAGGATGATCATGGCAATGTAGCGGTGCAGTTGTACTTTATCACCTGAGCGGATACCCGATATAACGAAATATATGATCAGGCCAAGCATGATGCTGATCAATAAATAACCGAGGATGGTACTTTCTGAGAGCAGGAAAAAAACCACGAAGGCGAGAGCAAGCGCGCCGAGGCCAACTGCAAAAAAGCGCCCCCAACCATCTTTACCCTCCTCTGGCAGTCCGATTTGTCCGAGTGCCTTCTTCGCAACCTGGAGAAACAGCGTTGACAGGATCATACCGATACCGGCTGCAAAAAAGCCCCATTTAAGACCGTATGACTCACCAATCCAGGCGGCGGTTACCAATGGTGCGATCATCGCACCCAGGTTGATACCCATATAAAAAATGGTGAAGCCGGAATCACGTCTGACGTCACCAGGTGCATACAGTTTTCCGATCATCGTAGAAATATTCGGCTTGAACAGGCCATTACCGGCAACGATCAGCGCCAGGCCGACAAGAAACCAGTTCAAATCCTCAATCAGCAGCACGAACAAGCCGGAAGCCATGATGATGGCACCCAGCAAAATGGACCGCTGGTAACCCAGCACATGGTCGGCAATGTAACCGCCGGCAATACCGGTGGCATATACCAGGGCGGTATAACCGCCATAAACAAGACTGGCCTCGGCGTTGGCGCCGGCGCCAAGATGCGGGAAAAACGTGGTGGCAACATAAACTGCCAAAACTGCACGCATACCATAATAGGAAAAGCGTTCCCACATCTCGATATTGAATAATTGCCACAAAGACTTGGGATGACCCAGGAAATCATTTGCAGGTAACCCCGTTTGCAGGGTGTTAGCACCCTCAGTTTGATTGGTCACGTTTGAAGCTCCAATTTTTGATTTGAGTAATTATATTTTTGTTACCACGGATCTGCGCCGCGCTACAAAGAACGGCAAGCATACCATTCCTGCGGTCAATCGCATATTCCGTGATCGACTTTACATCGACCTCCGCTTGCGTGCGATAATCAGTCACACACAAATTCAGCACAAGGTTAAGTTTATGGATCAACAAAAGGCTCAGGATTTTATTGACGAATTGTGGATGGATTCCATCGTCCCCGAACTGATCGAATACATCAAGATTCCAAATAAATCGCCGCATTTTGATGCTGGTTGGTTCGAGCACGGTTACATGGAAGATGCCGTTCAGCAAATTTTTAACTGGTGCAAAGCACAGGATGTCAGCGGCATGAGCCTGGATATCGTCCGGCTTGAAGGCCGCACACCGCTCATATTTATGGAGATTCCAGCGCAAGGCGGAGCGGACGCCGACGACACCATCCTGATGTATGGCCACCTCGACAAGCAACCGGAAATGACCGGTTGGGCGGAGGGCCTGGGGCCGTGGATACCCGTGATCAGGGACGGCAAGCTTTATGGTCGTGGCGGTGCTGATGATGGCTATGCCGCATTCAGCTCGCTGACCGCCATCATGGCAGTGCAAAAACAGAATCTGCCCCACACACGAATCGTGGTCATTATTGAAGCCTGCGAAGAATCCGGCAGTTATGACCTGCCATTTTATATCGACCACCTGGAGGAAAAAATCGGTACGCCCTCCCTGGTGATCTGCCTGGATTCCGGCGCCGGCAATTACGAGCAATTATGGCTGACAGTCTCTCTACGGGGCATGGCTGCAGGTACACTGCGGGCCGATGTCCTGAACGAAGGTGTTCATTCGGGCTACGCCTCGGGTGTCGTGCCCTCCAGCTTCCGTATTCTGCGGCAATTGGTGAGCCGACTGGAGGATGAAAAAACCGGCACGGTCCTTCCACAGGACCTGTACGCAGCCATTCCGGAACAACGCATGCAACAAACCCGGGCCATGGCTGAAGCACTGGGCGACGACATCTGGCAGGCCTACCCATTCGTCGACGGGGTTGAACCGATGGCGGCAAACAATGTGGAACGTATCCTTAACCGCACCTGGCGACCGGCCCTTTCCTACACCGGTATCGGCGGTATGCCCGAACTTGAATCCTCCGGCAACGTCCTGCGGCCTTACACGGCATTGAAACTGTCAATGCGTATACCGGCAACCGTGGATGGCGAAGCGGCAAGCCAGTCCATGAAGAAAATCCTGGAGGCCGATCCGCCGGCCAATGCAAAAGTCAGCTTCGATCTTGACCACGCGGCGACCGGCTGGAACGCGCCGGAAATCGCACCCTGGTTGCACGCCTCACTTGAAAAGGGTTCCCAAGGCAGTTTTGGCCAAAGTGTCATGTACATGGGCGAAGGTGGCACGATACCGTTCATGGCCATGCTGGGTGAATTTTTCCCAGAGGCACAATTTATGATCACCGGTGTGCTTGGGCCGAAATCCAACGCGCATGGACCGAATGAATTTTTACACATTCCATTTGCACGCAAGCTCACGACCTGCGTGGCGAACGTCATTGCGGATCATTGCCAGCGCAACCGTTAGACAGGTGCGCCAAAACTAATGGGGGATGGGGCGGCTAGCTGAAGCGTTGTACCTCAGGCTTCGGGTGTATCCTTATCTGCCTGCAGGACCCGCTCCAACTCTTCGAGATTCTGGCGAATGCGTATTCCGTATTCATGGTCATCCCCCCAGACATCGGCGAGTTTGAGCAGGCCTTCGCTGTCGTGCTGGTCGAAACTTTCAACCAACCGTTCAGCGCGTTTATCACTGACCCCCAACAACTTCAGTGCTTCTTCACCCATCGACAATGCCGAGCCAAAAGTTTCGCGGGTGATAAAATCCGCACCCGCGTGAAGTAACTCGTAGGCATGCGTGCGGTCATAGGCACGCGCCAGGATCTTGAGTCCGGGAAACTGGTTGCGGGCAATTTGGATCATATTGACTGCTTTTTCCCGGTCATCAATAGCAATGACCAGCAGACGGGCGTGCTCGGCACCGGCGGCTCTCAACAGTTCCCCATTGGCGGCGTCACCGTAAAATACCTTGTTACCAAAGCGCTCGGTCAGTTCGATCTGCCCGGCATCATGATCCAGCAAGGTTGATTCGAAACCACTGGCCTTCAGAAGACGTGAAACAATCTGCCCGAACCTTCCAAAACCGGCGACGATGACGGGGTTTTCAGCGTTGTCAATCTTGTCATCCTCACGTTTTCCGTAAGTCTTGATCAAACGTGGCTGGATCACCTTCTCAAACAGGAAAATGACAACGGGTGTCAACACCATGGACAGCACCACAACCATGATTAAACGGTTGGCAATAGCTACGTCAAGCGCATGGTTCTGGAGTGCAAACGAGACCAGCAGGAAAGCGAATTCGCCACCTTGGGCAAGTGCAAAACTGAACATCAGGTTATCTGCAAACTGCAGTTTGAAAACGCGGCCCAGCACCATCAACACGCAGAATTTGATCAGCATAAGACCCATCACCAATCCGGCAATCATGACCGGCTCGGACAATATCAACCTCAAATCAATGCTTGCGCCAACGGAAATGAAGAAAAGACCAAGCAACAGACCTTTAAATGGCTCGATGCTGATCTCAAGCTCATGCCTGAACTCGCTTTCAGCCATTACCACGCCAGCGAGGAAGGTACCCAGTGCAGGTGATAAACCGATGGCATTCATTGACAGCGTTATACCAACGATGATCAACAGGGCGGTTGCGATGAAAATTTCACTGCTGCGGGTCTTGGCGATGTAGCGAAACAACGGCCTGGTCAGGAACCTTCCGGCCAGCACAATTCCCACCACCACGGCCAGTACCAGTAACGCATTCAACCAGCCAGCCCGTGCCTGCTCATCCCCGCTTGATGCGTGCTGCAGCAATTGACCACTGGCTGCGAATTCAGGCAATGCAAGAAACGGTATGACCGCCAACATGAATATGACGGCAATGTCCTGGAACAATAGCACCGAGAAACCACTCTGGCCTGCAACGGTTTTTAACCAGCCTTTTTCGTCCAGGGTTTGCAAAACAATAGCGGTCGATGACATTGAAAGAACCAGGCCAATAACCAGTCCTGTCTGCCATTGGTAACCTGAATTAGTACAAAGAAGACCGATGATCAAAGCCGTGACAATGACCTGCAAACCGCCCAGGCCAAGGATGGGGATACGCATTCGCCACAACACGGCGGGCTGTAGCTCAAGACCCACGAGGAAAAGCATCAACACCACGCCATATTCTGCGAAATGCATGACGTCCTGACCTTCCTCACCGACCAGCGCCAGCAGATTCGGTCCGATGATGACACCCGCCACCAGGTACCCAAGGGCGGACCCGAGACCAAAACGCCTGGCGATCGGAACCGCGATGACTGCGGCCGCGAGATACACAAATGCCTGTACGAAAAAACTATCTGCCATTGGTTGTCACCTGCTTAATCCGCACAATTCTGCGACTGCATACAGGGGTTACTGCCGTCGCCTCTTTCGATCTGGAATGTAGCGTGTGCAATTCCGAATTTTTCACGCAGTTGGTACGCCAGATCGTGAAGAAATTCATCGTTTGCGGGAGGCTCAGACATGACAAGGTGAATGGTTAATGCGGTTTCAGTTGTGCTCATGGGCCAGATATGCAGGTCATGCATACCGATAACACCCGGGAGATCCGTTAACCACTTGCGAATTTCTTTCGGATCCAGATCGCGCGGTACCGCATCAATGGCCAGGTTCAGCGAATCAGACAATAAACCCCAGGTGGACCAGAAGATCACCGCTGCGATCAACAGGCTGCTGAGTGGATCAAACCATTTCAGGCCAAACTTCCAGATAACAAAGCCTGAAATTACCACACCCAGCGAAACCAGCGCATCGGCCGCCATGTGTAAATAGGCACCGCGTATATTGAGATCATGGTCTTTTCCTGAAACAAAAAACCACGCCGTAACCGTGTTGACCAAAACCCCGATAGCTGCCACGATCATGATGGTTTGCCCGACAGGCTCGGCTGGTTCGAAGAAGCGGTTGATCGCCTCCCAACTGATCAGCACGACTGCCGCCAGCAATAAAAGCCCGCTAAACATGGAAGCCAGGATGGTCGCACGGGAGTAACCGTAGGTCCGTCGCAATGAGGGTTGCTTTCCTGCCAGGTAAGTTGCTCCCCATGCCAATAATAGCCCCACCACATCACTCAGGTTATGACCGGCGTCGGTAATCAGGGCCAGTGAGTCAACCATCACGCCATAAAAAACTTCGATCACCACGAAAATGACATTAAGCGCCACACCGACAGCAAAGGCCCGGTTGTAATCCGGTGCTCCATGATGATGATGGTGTGTTTTCTTATTCAATGCCCAATTTCCGGATTTTGTGCTGCCATTTACCAGCCATGATGAAATGTGAAGCGCCTTTTGACGTCAATATCGACGCCGGCAATCATGGGCATCATTCTGTCATTGATCACCCTCGACAACAATGTACCCCATGCCACCCCAAATAGAACTTACTACTCGTACGGGGGGGGCGCTGGGGCGGGTATTGACTACCAGGACCTTACGAGACAGGGATGTCGAGGAAGAGACCACAGGGATGTGCTTGTGGCGTGTCCTGGTGGTCAATACCCGCCCCAGCGCCCCCCGGTGAAGGCCAAGGCCGGGAACTATTAAGACAAACTTGACTTAGCCATGAATTATGAGTGCCAGCAGTGGTGTTAACCCGTTGGTTTTATCGGGCATTCTAAATGGCAGAAATGACACGGGACCGGG
>Ga0210074_1000798_pt1 | contig 10556 bp, 7 predicted proteins | sample China_Galinas_Co_FD_184860 | JGI IMG/M metagenome (GOLD analysis project Ga0210074, IMG submission 184860) | Wetland microbial communities from San Francisco Bay, California, USA, that impact long-term carbon sequestration -... | ecosystem: Environmental > Aquatic > Marine > Wetlands ... | reverse complement strand
GTTGCCCGGCACACAGCCGGCTGAAGTTTCCAATCTCGAATCACCGGACAAATGCGATAACTGCCACGGTGGCTATAACAGCGCGGTAGAACCCGCGTATAACTGGCGCGGCAGCATGATGTCGCATGCTGGCCGTGATCCGATCTTCTGGGCCACGCTGGCTGTGGCCGAACAGGATTTCGATGGTGTTGGCGATCTGTGCATACGCTGTCACAGTACCGCGGGTTGGCTGGCGGGGCGTTCGACGCCCACCGACGGTTCGGGTTTGGCGGCAGGGGATTCCGATGGCGTCGAGTGCGATTTCTGTCACAAACTGACCAACCCGGATGATTCCGAACATTTGGGCCAAATGACCGCGCCATTCATCGCAAATGACGGTAGCGAGGGATACTACGGTTCCGGAATGTCGTCCTTGTGGGGCGGCAGTGACAAGCTCGGACCCTATGACAACGCGGATGCCCGCCACCAGTTTATGCGGTCCATGTTTCACCGCGACCGCGACTTCTGCGGCACCTGCCACGATGTATCCAACTCCGTGACCGGCGACCTTGCGCACAACCGTGGGCAGATGCTCGATCCTGGCACGGTGTCGGCGAGTGGCGCACCGGGTTCCGCGGTGGACGGCAAGGTGGCCTTCAATAATCCGCCATATGCCTATGGCATCGTCGAACGCACTTTCAGCGAATATAAATCCGGACAGATATCAGAAACCCTGGTGGACAATTTCGAAGGCTCTGACCTGCCCCGTGGCGGTGTGCTGGAAGCGATTTACCTCGCAGCCACCAAGGGTGGAACCCAGAGCGCCAATTATCAGAACCCGGACATGCCGCGCTACTACAGTTGCCAGACCTGCCACATGCGTCCGGTCACCGGTGAGGGTGCGAACAAGCACGGTGTCCTGACGCGGACCGACCTGCCCCTGCACGACATGACCGGCGGCAATTACTGGATGCCGCTGGCGATCGAATACCTGGATGGCCAGGGCAAACTGCGTCTCGGCGGCGGTATGAGCGCCGAACAGCTCCAGGCCATGCAAGACGGCGCTTTGCGCGCCCGGGAACAGCTGGAGCTGGCCGCGACCCTCGAGGTGACCGGCAACACCGTCAAAGTCACCAATCACACCGGCCACAAGCTGATCACCGGCTATCCCGAAGGGCGGCGTATGTGGCTGAATATCCAGTGGTTTGACGCCTACGGTTCGCTGATACGCGAAGACGGTGCCTATGGGCCATTGGAAGGTGTGTATGCCAATGGCGTCCAGGTGAACAGCATCCTGGACCTCAGTGGTCAGAATACCCGGATCTGGGAAGCGCATATGGGCATGACACAGGAATGGGCGAACCAATTGGTGAGCCTCGGTTATCCGGTTGACCTGCCCCTTGGCTTTGACCGGGATAGCGGCGCTGTGCTGGAAACCCTCGGCGACCTGGCCGGCCAGCAAGCGGGCACCACGGCCGAGACCTTTCATTTTGCACTCAACAACATCGTCGTCGCGGACAACCGCATACCGCCCTATAAAATGCGTTACAACATCGCGAAGCAACGCAATGCCCTGCCGGTGCCAGCGGACCAGTACAACGGGGGTAGTACAGGCAGTGTTTACGATCATTTCGACACGGTCGATCTCGCGCCGCCGGCAGGAGCGGCCAGTGCTGAAATCAAGCTGATGTACCAGCCTACCAGTTGGGAGTATATCCAGTTCGTGTCGCGCGCCAACAACGGCAGCAGCGCTTTCCTGGGCGAAGAGGGCGCCAATATGCTCGACGCCTGGCTGAATACCGGCATGGCAGAACCGCATGTCATGGCGACTGCAACCTGGGGTGATCCGGCCCAACCGTCCTGCAATCTGGCCTCACCCGTGCTGGCTGACGCCGTCGATGCTGACAAGCAGGTCACGCTCGGTTGGCAGGCGCTTGCCGATGAGACGGTCACTGGCTACAGCATCTATTATGACCAGGCCGGCAAGGCGCAGTGGATTGCCGATTCCGATTGTGTTTCCGGGCAGTGCAATTACACCGATACGGGCTTGACCAACGATCAGACCTATTGTTACAAGCTGACCGCCCGGGCCGCGGAATGCGAGTCGGGTTTCAGCAACATTCTCTGCGCCACGCCGCGGCAACCCGGTCAGCTGCAGACCGCCGGTGTGAGCGGACTGGAAACTGGAACATGGGTGGTAACAGGCAAAGGCAAGAATGCAACCCGGACCTTCGTGCTTTCCACGGAATTCGTGCAGGGTGATGAGATCGTTTTCCGCGCACTCATTACCGATGATTCAGGAGTGCCGGTCAAAAATGCATCGTTTGAATTGACGATCAGCGGACCTGAAACGGTCGCAATTGCCAGCGGTACGAGCGACACGACGGGTGTTGCAAGCGCCACCTGGGTTACCCAGGCGCCTAATCACAAGGGCCAGGGAGGAACGCTAACCGGCGTGTACTCGGCCACCTTGAGCGCTCTGAATGCAAATTCCTATAGCTGGGATGAAGTCGCCGTGCAGGTTGGCTTCGGTGTCGCGGGGCAGTAACGGCGGACAATAAAAATCCCCGGTCGTGGTGCGGGGTCTGCCTGTCGCACCACGCCGGGGTTCATCCGGCGGACCGGAACTAGTTGTAGGGGCAATCTCCCGTGCCCGGGCCGTGGCCGCCGCCGAGGCCGCCATAACCACGCTCGGCGCGCAACTCTTCGAGCGTCTGCCGCAGCTGCTCACGTGCCTGCAGTTGCTCGTCAAACAAGGCCTGCTGTTCAGGGCTGAGCATCAGGCGGATGCGTTCGTGGATGCTGGCGCGGATTTCATCGGCGACCAGGCGGGTCCGTTCCCGTTCCTCTTCACGCAACATTTGCGCTTCTTCGAAAATCAGCGCCAGTTCCGCGGACTGTTCCTCGTTGAGACCGAGGCGCGCGGTCAGCCGTTCCGCCTGGTTCAGCGCATAGGAATAGCCGGGGTTGCCGTTCATGCCATGCAAGCCATTGGCGCCGGGATCGGCGTTCGGGCCGCCCTGTTGCTGGGCCACGGCCATGCCTGTTGAGAATGTCAGTATCAGTGCGGTCAATAAGGTCTTTTTCATGGTGCTTTCCTCGTTTGGATAAAAATCCCGGTTGCCGATTTCGGGCTCCGGCGTTCTTGACAGGCTCCAATTTAGCCTCCGTATTGGAATCAAATTTGAAGAAATTGAGGAGATTGGCGTGCAGCAGTTGTCCGCATGCGGAGGGTGGTGCAGGATATGGCCGTGTGGGAAACAAAATGATCAAGCTGAAGCTCATCCATAAGCTCCTGGTAGCGATGTTCGCTTGCGCCGCGCTGGTCCTGGTGCTCAACGCGCTGGTGATGCGGGCCAGCATTGGCCGGGGATTCGTGGACTTCCTGCACCAGCAGGAACGCAGCCAGGTCGAACTCGTTGTTCCGGTGATGGCCGACTGGTATGCGGGTCACGACAGCTGGGACGAGCTTTCCAGGAACCCGCGTGAATTTTACGGCCTGGTGGTCAATGCCTTGCTGCAGGATCCCGAAGCCCGTTTCGAACCCGGAGCGCAAAGACCGAACAACCAGGGGCGCGGGCGTCGTGGACCGGGTTTCCAGGGCGCCAAGGGCGGGCAGGGGCCAGTTGCGCGCAATGGCCTGCCACAGCGGATATTTCTGCTCGATGCGGATTTCAACCGCGTCATCGGTGACGTACCGCCGGATTATCAGAAAGACAGGTTGTTGGCGATCAGCAATGATGGCGCCAACATCGGCTGGCTCGGCTTCGCCATGAACCGGGGTATCGTATTGCCGGCGGAACGGGCATTCATCACGCAGTTGCGCAACAACCTGCTCATCGGCCTGGGTCTCGGCCTGGCCGTGGCGGCGGTCCTGGCATGGGTTCTGGCCCGCAACCTGAGCCGGCCGGTCAACCAGGTCGCGACGGGGATAAGGGCGCTGGCAGCAGGCGATTATACGCAACGCATGCAAAACCGGGGTGGTGATGAAATTGCCAGGCTCGGGGATGATGTGAATCGGCTGTCGATGGTGCTGGCTGAACACGAGACCGCCCGCAAACGCTGGATGTCGGACATGGCGCACGAGCTGCGCACGCCGCTGGCCATCATCAGCGGTGAACTCGAAGCCATGAGCGATGGGGTGCGTCCAATGGACAAGGAGCAACTGGATTCGGTGCGGCACGAGGTCAATCACCTCGCCGTACTGGTCAACGACCTGCACAGCCTGACACTGACCGATTCCGGCGCCCTGGCATACCGGATGCAAGCGCTCGACCTCGATGCGATGGTGCAATTGTCAGTGGATTCATTCCAGGGCCAGGCAGCCGCCAAGCAACTGGTGCTGGTGTACGCAAGCCCGGGCCAGGCCATCCGCATCAACGCAGACGAACAACGCCTGAGCCAGCTGTTGCGTAATTTGCTGGATAACTCTGTACGTTATACCGACGCCGGCGGTAAGATTTCAATCATGCTGAAAAAAGACGGGCAACAGGCTGAACTCACGATCAGCGACAGTGCACCTGGTGCGAGCCCCGACGAGTGCCGCCACCTGTTCGATCGTCTTTACAGGCTGGAGGGCAGCCGCAACCGCAACTCCGGCGGCAGCGGGCTCGGCCTGGCCATTTGCCGCAATATCGTCGAAGCCCATGGCGGAAAAATTACCGCTCAGCCGGGTCCGGAAGGCGGCTTGTTGGTCACCGCCACGCTGCCGCTGGACACATGAAAACGCCGGAAACCATCCTGGTCGTCGAAGACGAAGCCAAGATCGCCAGCCTGTTGCGTGACTACCTGGAGAAAATCGGCGGTTACCAGACCCGCTGGGTAGCCCGTGGTGACGAGGCCCTGCAGGCATTCAGGGATGTTTCGCCGGACCTGGTGTTGCTGGACCTGATGTTACCGGGCCTGGACGGGCTGGAAGTGTGCAAGGCCATACGCCAGGAAAGCCAGGTGCCGGTGATCATGGTGACGGCGCTGGTGGAGGAGATCGATCGTCTGCTGGGCCTGGAACTCGGCGCGGACGACTACATCTGCAAACCTTTCAGCCCCCGGGAAGTGGTCGCCAGGGTCAAGGCCGTGTTGCGCAGGGCAAACCCGCAGGCGCAGCCGCTTTCCGGTCTGCAAATCGACGCGGACGGCCACCAGGCCAGCATCAACGGCAGGCAACTCAAACTCTCGCCGGTGGAATTCGCCTTGCTCAGCCGCCTCGCTGCCCAGCCCGGGCGGGTATTCTCGCGTGACCAGCTGATGAGTTCGATCTATTCGGATTACCGTATCGTCAGTGACAGGACCGTCGATACCCACGTCAAGAATTTGCGCCGCAAACTGGAGGAAAGTGGTTCCGGCAACGACCTCATTGAATCTGTCTACGGAGTCGGTTACCGTTTGGCTACCTGATTATTTTTGTGGTGCGAGCGTGATGAATAAACTGGATCGAAGGAAATTCTATATCGACGGTGACTGGGTGGATCCGATCGAGCCGAGCAACTACGAAGTGCGCAACCCGGCAACCGAGGAGTCCATCGGAACCATTTCTCTGGGAACCTATGATGACATCAGCCTGGCCGTGCAGGCCGCGAAACAGGCATTTGCGTCATGGTCGCTGACATCGAAGGATACACGTACCGAACTGCTGCAAAATATCCTCACGGTGTATAAAAAGCGTTACGACGAAATGGCCGAGATCATCAGCCTCGAAGTCGGGGCGCCCATCGACATGTCGCGGAAGTCGCAGGCAGGATGCGGCATTGGTCACCTGGAAGGGTTCCTGGCCGCACTGGCGAACCTGGAAACGCGCTGGCAGCTGGGCAACGGCGATACCCTGATCCGTGAACCCATCGGTGTCTGCGGCCTGATCACGCCATGGAACTGGCCGGTCAACCAGATGGCGCTGAAGGTTTTGCCGGCGCTGGCGGTGGGCTGTACCTGCGTGTTGAAACCGAGTGAAATGACACCGTTCAGCGCGTTGCTGTATGCTGAAATCCTGCACGAAGCGGGTGTTCCCAAAGGTGTGTTCAACCTCGTCAATGGTGAGGGCCCCGTTGCAGGCGCGTCGCTGTCCCGGCACCCCGACGTGGATATGGTGTCATTTACCGGGTCCACCAGGGCGGGCCGCGAAGTGACCAGGGATGCGGCCGAGACGGTCAAGAAAGTCACCCTCGAACTGGGTGGCAAGTCTCCCAATATCCTGTTTGCCGACGCAGACCTGGAAAAGGCCGTCAAACGCGGCGTTTTCGGCTGTTTTTACAATTCTGGGCAGTCCTGCTCCGCGCCGACCCGCATGCTGGTCGAACGCGCCATCTATGAGCAGGTGCTGGAGATTGCCAAAGTCGCCGGTGACCGACAGACGGTTGGAAACCCGGCCGAGGAAGGCCGGCACATCGGTCCGGTCATCAGCATGCTGCAATTCGACCGCATTCAGGACCTGATCAACTCGGGCATTTCCGAAGGGGCGAAATTGCTGGTTGGCGGCCCCGGCAAACCCGATGGATTCGACCGCGGCTATTATGTCCGGCCCACGATTTTCTATGATGCGAACAACTCGATGCGCATCGCCCGTGAAGAAATTTTCGGACCCGTGTTGACCATTATTCCCTTCGACGACGAGGACGATGCCGTGCGCATCGCAAACGATACGCCCTATGGTCTCGCGGCCTACGTGGAAACGACTGACGATGAACGCGCACAACGGGTTGCGGGAAAATTGCGCGCCGGCCAGGTCTACATCAACGGCAGCGAGTGCGGATATGACAGCCCGTTTGGCGGTTACAAGATGTCGGGAAACGGCCGTGAAGGCGGTCTCTTCGGGCTGGAGGATTTTCTTGAAATCAAGGCTGTCTCATGGCCTTGAAGCGCTTCGATAAACGGCTTCAATCGTCGTCGACCACGTAATGGCAACCCCGGCTCACCGGGTTGAGCCGGGCCGCATGCACCACCAGTAGCGCCGTTTGCACCGCGTTTCTGAGTTCGATCAAATCCCCGCTCAGGCGGCAGTCGCTGTAAAACGATTGCACCTCCTCGCGTAACTCCAGCAGGATGCGCCTGGCCCTTGTCAGGCGACGGTTGGAACGCACGATTCCCGCATAATTCCACATGGTTTGCCTGACCAGGCCCAGGTCCTGCTGGATCAGCGCCGGGTCGGCTTCACGCTGCGGGCTTTGCCACGTGCGTGGCCCCGGCAAACGGAATGTGTTGGCCGCGATATCGGCGATGTCCGCCTGCGCGGCGAACTTGGCGCTGGTCAGGCATTCCAGCAGTGACGTGCTGGCCAGGCGGTTGGCGCCGTGCAGACCGGTGCAACCGGTTTCGCCGATGGCGTTCAGGTGCCTGACGTTGGTGCGTCCATTGAGATCGGTGTGGACGCCGCCGCAGGAATAGTGCGCGGCAGGCACCACCGGTATCGGCTCGGATGTGATGTCGACACCCTGTTCCAGGCACCGCTGGAAGATGTACGGGAACCGTTCACGGATGTAATCCGGCTTCAGCGCGGATAGATCCAGGTAGACACAGGGGTCGCCACTGCTGACCATCTCACCATGGATGGCGCGGGAAACGATGTCACGCGGCGCCAGAGAACCACGCGGGTGGATGGTGTCCATGAACTTTTCGCCGCGGCCGTTGACCAGTACGGCGCCCTCGCCCCTCAAGGCCTCGGTAATGAGGAAATGCGGCGCGTTGAGGCCGTAAAAAACGGTCGGGTGAAATTGCACGTATTCGAGGTCGATAAGCCGGGCGCCGACGCGGTAGGCCATTGCATACCCGTGTCCGACGGTGCCCGGGCGGTTGGTGCTGTGCTGGAATACCTGCCCCAGTCCGCCGGTCGCGAGGATGGTTTTGCGCGCCACGATCGCCATCGGCTCACCGCTCTCGCCATCCAGCACGTAGGCGCCGAAACAGGTCAGTGGTTCGAAACGGTCAACGGGGTCGTCGGTATTGTGCGACAGCGTCAGCAGGTCGATCGCCACCGAACCCATCTGCCGGGTAATGTGCGGCGTCGCGTCCACGCAGGCGGCGACCGATGACAGGATCGCATGGCCGGTCAGGTCCTTGGCGTGGATGATACGGCGTTCGCTGTGACCGCCTTCGCGGGTCAGTTCGAGTTCCCCGCCGGTTTCACGGTCAAAGGCGATATCCAGTTCGTCCAGCAGCAACTCGCGGACCGCCGTCGGGCCTTCCTTTACCAACTGTTCGATGGCGGCCGGGTTGGCCATGCCGTCGCTGGCGGTCATGATGTCCCGGGCCAGTGAGTCCGGCCGGGCCGAGGTGTCGAAGATGATGCCGCCCTGGGCCCAGTCGCTGTTGGCTTCGGACGGTCCGCCCAGTGAAAGCAGTTGCACGTCGAGACCGGCGCGCGCGGCGTGCAGGGCATACGCCGAACCGGCCAGGCCGGCGCCGATGACCAGACAGTCGGTATGAATTACGCGCATGGGATATGGCTCACTTGATGACGAGCATGCTGAAATCCGCGGCGGGCGCCGAATGCGTCAAAGCGCCGACGCTGATGACATCGACACCCGGCAGGGCGTATTCCGCCAGGTTCGCAAGGTTGACGCCACCGGATATTTCGATCACTGCCGTCTTGTCGACCAGCTCGACCGCCTGCCGGATCTGTTGCGGCCCCATGTTGTCGAGCATGATGACATCCGCGCCTGCGCCGAGCGCTTCCCTGACGTCTTCCAGGTTTTCGGTTTCGACCTCGATCTTCGCGCAATGCGGTGCGCATGCACGCGCCAGTTGGACGGCCTTTGCCAGCGAACCTGCCGCGGCGATGTGGTTTTCCTTGATCAGCACGTGTTCGCCGAGCGACGAGCGGTGATTGAAACAGCCGCCGCAGCGCACTGCGTATTTTTCCAGGGCGCGCCAGCCCGGCGTGGTTTTCCGCGTGTCGACGATACGGACGCCGGTCCCGGCGGCATTTGCCGCTGCGGCAAAACGAGCCGACAGACTGGCGACGCCCGACAGCCGTTGCAGGAAGTTCAGCACGGTGCGCTCGGCGGTCAGCAGCGAAATCGTCGGGCCTTCGACGCCGAGGACGGCGCTGCCTTTTTTCACGCGCGCCCCATCGTGGGTCATCAGCGTTGTCTGCAGCAAGGGGTCGACCCGGCTGATTACACGCTGGGCAACATCGAGACCGCAGACGATCATGTCTTCACGCGCCAGTATTTGCGCCCGGGAAACATGCCCGGCCGGAAAGATGGACCGGCTGGTGACGTCACCGAACGCGGCGTCTTCCTCCAGCGCGAGATCGATCAGGGTGTCAATTCTGGGCAGCATATTCGAACATCCTCTCGATACACCGGGCCGCGCGCCTGGCCAGGTCCTGGTCCAGGGTAATGACCTGTTCGGGCTCCGGGTGCTTCAGCGCGTCACGAATTTTGACCAGGGTGTTCAGTTTCATGTAGGGGCACAGCCTGCAACCGCCGATAAAATTCTTCTCCGGGTCCTCGACGGCCAGCCGGTCGACCAGTCCGCACTCGGTCAACATCAGGAAGTAGGGCGCCACGGTATGCTTGACGTAGTGCATCATCTCGCCGGTACTGCCGAGGAAATCCACCTGCTCCGCGACCTCCTGGGTGCACTCCGGATGGGCGACAATTTTCAGCCCCGGGAACATTTTGCGCGCCTCGGCGATCTGCCCGGTGGTGAATTCCTCGTGGACGATGCAGGTGCCGTCCGACGAGATGATTTCCTTGTCGATACCCCGTTTTTTGAGCTCCTTGCGGATATTGTCGGCCATCAGGCGGTCGGGTACGAAGACGATGCGCTTCTGCGGCAGCCTGGAGATGATGTTGTAGACATTGCCGGACGTGACGCAGACATCCGATTCAGCCTTTACCTCGGCGGTGCTGTTGATGTAGCAGACAACGGCGGCGTCCGGGTACATGGCTTTCATGCTGCGGACATCGGCGCCGCTGATCGAATCTGCGAGGCTGCAGCCCGACAGCCGGTCAGGCACGACCACCAGTGCATCCGGCGACAGGATCTTGGCGGTTTCGGCCATGAACACGACACCGGCGAAGACGATCACATCCGCCTGCGCCTGCCTGGCCTTGTCGGCGAGAAAATAGGAATCACCCTTGAAATCGCCGACCCCGTAGACGATTTCGGGTTCGACATAGGAGTGGGCGAGGATCACCGCGTTTTTTTCTTTTTTCAGACGGTTGATTTCGAGTGTCAGCGGGGCGATTTCCCTGCATGTTTCGATGTTCCACTTGCGCCCGGCGCTGCACTCGACATGCATCAGCGAGCGCAACAGCCGCAGCGCTTCGTCTTCGATCGGGCCTGTCATTTTCGGATCCTGGTTGTTCATGAGTCGTTTTGTTTGCCTTTCATCGTTGCACGCAAGGCCGGAGCGGCCCGGGGCTGCACGGTTATACCTGATATTTGGCTGAATTGTGCGCTTACAACCCCACGGGCTTGATTTTGAATGGCGCGCCGCTACCCTGGCCGTGGCTTCGAGCGGACGAATGCCACGAAACGTTCGACCCACGGATTGGCGGCCGTGTTGCGGTGATGCGCAAACCCGGCCAGCAGGTTGTTGATGACCAGGCCATCGTGCCTGCCGTCGATCCCGGTGCCCC
>Ga0210074_1000795_pt1 | contig 10588 bp, 9 predicted proteins | sample China_Galinas_Co_FD_184860 | JGI IMG/M metagenome (GOLD analysis project Ga0210074, IMG submission 184860) | Wetland microbial communities from San Francisco Bay, California, USA, that impact long-term carbon sequestration -... | ecosystem: Environmental > Aquatic > Marine > Wetlands ... | reverse complement strand
ACATACAGAATCCGAGGCTATTTCGAATTGTGTTCCGCACAAGAAAATTCAGATTTAAGTGTCACGAAAGAATACGAATTACGCATCAACAGGTACAGTTGTGGCCAGGAACGAAACAAATCACATATGGTCGAGGTACCAGCGGTAGGTTGACTCGATACCTTCTTTCAATCCGATGCGGGCATTCCAGCCGAGTTTTGCAAGCGTGGAAACGTCGAGCAGTTTCTGGTCCGTGCCATCCGGGTAGTCTTTGTTGTAGATAATCCTGCCCTCGTAACCAACAACCTTTTTGATCATCGCGGCGAGCTCCGCGATGGTCACGTCGGACCCGGTGCCGACATTCAATTGCGACAGGTTGGGGCGGGTGTGGGCCGTGTAGACGGTTTCTGGCAGGCAGAACAGGTACAGGCAGGCCTTGGCGAGGTCGTCGACGTGCAGGAACTCGCGGCGCGGCTTGCCCGAACCCCAGACTTCGACCGCCGCCGCACCCCCCGTTTTCGCCTCGTGGAACTTGCGCAGCAGGGCCGGCAGGACGTGGCTGGTCTCGAGGTCGAAGTTGTCATTCGGGCCATACAGGTTGGTCGGCATGACGCTGCGGAAATCCGTGCCATATTCCCGGTTGCAGGACTCGCATAACTTGATGGCGGCGATCTTGGCCACCGCGTAGGCTTCGTTGGTGGGCTCCAACAGCCCGGTCAACAGGCAGTCCTCGCGGATCGGCTGGGGCGCGTTCCGCGGGTAAATACAGGAACTGCCGAGGTTTAGCAGGCGTTGGACGCCGGCTTCCCACGCCGCGTTGATGACGTTGGCGGCGATCATCAGGTTGCTGTAGATGAATTGCGCGGGAAAACGGTTGTTGGCGTGGATGCCGCCGACCCTGGCCGCGGCCAGGAAAACATAATCCGGGCGCTCGGACAGGATCAGCTCGCGCACCTGCTGCTGGTTTTCGAGATCGACCTCGTCGTGTGTCTTCAATAACAGGTTCTCACAGCCATCCAGACGCAGACGCCGAACCAGCGCCGAACCGACCATGCCGCGGTGTCCGGCGACATAAATTTTTCCCTGCCTGAGGGCGGCGAGTTCGCCCGGATCAGGTTTAGACATGGCCCGGCTCATTCATGGTAGTTGAATGTCCTGAATCCTTCCCTGGCCACGACCGCGTCGCGCTGTGCGTCGGCAAAATCTTCCGTGACCATTTCCTCGACCAGCCGGGCGAAGCTGATGCGCGGCTTCCAGCCCAGTTGCCGGCGCGCCCTGGATGCGTCGCCGAGCAGCGTCGCCACCTCGGTCGGGCGGAAGTAGCGCGGATCGATGCGGATGATGACATCACCGGGTTTCGGGCCGGTATCGCCTACATTGGCCACCACCCGGCCGACCTCGTCGGTCCCCTGGCCTTCCCATGCAATGCCTATGCCGAGATGTGTGACAGCGGCCTCGACGAACTCGCGGACGGAATATTGCTCGCCGGTGGCGATGACGTAATCATCCGGCGTATCCTGTTGCAGGATCAGCCACTGCGCCTCGATGAAATCGCGCGCGTGGCCCCAGTCGCGTTTTGCATCGATGTTGCCCAGGTGCAGGGTGTCCTGCAGACCGATCTTGATCCGCGCCAGCGCGCGGGTGATCTTGCGGGTGACGAAGGTCTCGCCGCGGATCGGTGACTCGTGGTTGAAGAGGATGCCGTTGCAGGTGAACATGCCGTAGGCTTCCCGGTAGTTGACCGCAATCCAGTAGGCATAGAGCTTGGCCACCGCGTAGGGTGAGCGCGGGTAGAACGGCGTTTTCTCGTTCTGCGGCATTTCCTGCACGAGCCCGTAGAGTTCGGAGGTCGATGCCTGGTAGAAACGGGTCTTGTCCGTCAGTTTCAGCAGCCTGATCGCCTCGAGCAGGCGCAGCGGACCGATGGCGTCGGTGTTGGCCGTGTACTCGGGGGTTTCGAACGAGACCGCCACATGGCTCTGCGCCGCCAGGTTGTAGATTTCGTCAGGCTGGACTTCCTGCACCACGCGAATCAGGTTGGTCGAATCGGTCATGTCGCCGTAGTGCAGGATGAATTCCCGCCCGGCCGTGTGCGGGTCCTGGTACAGGTGGTCGATACGGTCGGTATTGAACGACGAGGCGCGCCGCTTGATACCGTGGACCTCGTAACCCTTGGCCAGCAGAAATTCCGCCAGGTAGGCCCCGTCCTGACCGGTCACGCCGGTGATGAGTGCGCATTTTTTCAATCTGGACCCCCGGGTTCCTGTGCTGCTTCAGCCGTGTTCGTTAACCGGATTGTACTGTATTTGTGAGACCGATTTGACCGGCCTGGCCAGCAATATGGTCAACTTTGGCGTAACGGGCGCAAGCGGGCGGTGAAATGTCTCAGCGACGGCGGCTCCCAGGTTACCTCCAGACCGGGAATATCCGAGATGTTGTTCTTCAGTTCCTCGAAGACCTCGACGATATAATCCGCCTGCGCCTGGGTGTATACGCGGCGCGGCATGGCCAGCCGGACCAGTTCCATGGTGGCCGGTTTTTCGCTGCCGTCAGGATGGCGCCCGAACATGAAGCTGCCGATTTCCACCCCGCGTATCCCGCCGGCGATATAAAGCGCGATCGCCAGCGCCTGCCCGGGGTATTGCAATGGCGGGATATGCGCGAGCATCTTTTTCGCATCGACGAAAATCGCGTGGCCGCCGGCCGGTTTGATGACCGGCACCCCCATCGCGTCGAGTCGCTCGTTGATGTACTGGATCGACCGGATCCTGTACTGCAGGTAGTCTTCGTGGACGATTTCCTCGAGACCGGTGGCGATGCACTCCATGTCGCGCCCCGACAGGCCGCCGTAGGTCGGAAAACCTTCGGTCATGATCAGGCGGGTGCGGGCCTTCTCCGCCCATTCATCGTTATTCAGCGCCAGCCAGCCACCCATGTTGGAAAAAGTATCCTTCTTCGCGCTCATGGTCATGCCGTCGGCATGCGAAAAGATTTCGCGGACGATTTCCTTGACCGACTTGTGCTGGTAGCCCGGTTCGCGCATCTTGATGAAATAGGCGTTCTCGGCAAAACGGGCGCTATCGATAATCAGCGGCTTGCCATACTTGTCGCAGATGGCCTTGGTGCCGCGGATATTGGCCATCGACACGGGCTGGCCGCCGCCGGCGTTGTTGGTGATGGTGATCTCCACCATCGGGATGTTGTCGGCCTCGCGCGCCAGCAGTTGCTCCAGCCTGTCGAGGTCCATGTTGCCCTTGAAGGGGTATTCCAGCGCGGTATCGAGTCCTTCCGGGATCACCAGGTCGCGCGCGTCGATGCCCGCGTCTTCGAAATTGGCGCGGGTGGTGTCGAAATGCGTGTTGTTGGGCACGATTTTTCCCTCGCCGTGCCCATCGGCGACGACGAAGGTGAGGATATGTTCGGCCGCACGGCCCTGGTGGGTCGGAATCACGTGCTTGAATGGCATCAGGTCCTTGATCGCCGCTTCGAAGCGGTAATAGGACGGTGAACCGGCGTAGGATTCGTCGCCCTTCATCAGCGCCGACCACTGGTTGGTGCTCATGGCGCCGGTGCCGGAATCCGTCAGCAGGTCGATGATGACGTCTTCTGACGGCAGCGAAAACAGGTTGTAATGGGCGTCCCTGATCAGTTTTCGCCGTTCCTCGACGGTGGTCATTTTTATCGGCTCTACCGTCTTGATGCGAAAAGGTTCGATGATGGTTTTCATGGCTGTTTCCTGGATTCTGCCGAAGTCCCCGGCGGCATGCCCGCTGGCACCGTTTTTAACCTATGTATGGCCGATCCATCAAGACCTGAAGGTGATCAGGATTCGAGACTGAATTCTTTTTCATGCATGAAGGCGGCATGCTTGGGAGCCCGTTTGGTCCGGCTCCATTCCTCGACCATAGCGGGCGCCACGGCGTGCAGTTTCTCCAGCGCGCCGGGGCGCTCGACATTCGCACACAGTTCGAGACGGTGGCCATTGGGATCGAAGAAATAGATCGACTTGAAAAGATAATGATCGGTCGGGCCGATGACCTCCAGCCCGGCGGCCTCGATTTTCTCCCTGGCCGCCAACAACTCGTCCATGCCGCCGACTTCGAAGGCGATATGCTGCACCCAGTCCGGCGTGTTCTCATCGCGGCCCATCGGTGGTGAGTTGGGTATTTCGAAAAACGCCAGCACGTTGCCCTGGCCGGCGTCGAGGAAAATATGGATGTACGGGTCCGGGGCCTTGGTGCTCGGAACCCGGTCCTCGGCGATGGCCAGCACCAGGTCCATGTCGAGGATGTCTTTATAAAATGCGACCGTTTCCTTCGCGTCTTTGCAGCGATAGGCGACGTGATGTATTTTTCTGATATTCATAATTCCGGGCATTCTACCGTTTGTCGTCAAGCCTTGTCTTCAGTGCTGATCACGCCACGGCGCATCTGGTCGCGTTCCATCGATTCGAACAATGCCTTGAAATTGCCCTCGCCGAACCCCTCGTCCTTCTTGCGCTGGATGAATTCGAAAAACACCGGCCCGATCATGGTTTCGGAGAATATCTGCAACAACAGGCGCGGATCGTCGCCGGTTGTCGAGCCATCGAGAAGGATGCCGCGTTTTTGCAGTTCATCAAGCGGTTCGCCATGGTCGGGCAGACGCTCGTCCAGCATCTCGTAGTAGGTGGCGGGCGGCGCGCTCATGAAGGGCAGGCCCCTGGCCTTGAGCGCATCCCAGCAGGTGTACAGATCGTCGCAGATCAGTGCAATGTGCTGGATGCCCTCGCCGTTGTAGGCCATCAGGAACTCCTCGATCTGGCCCACGCCCTGCGAGGCTTCCTCGTTCAGCGGGATGCGGATCTTGCCGTCCGGTGCGGTCATGGCCTTGGAAAACAGGCCGGTGTATTCGCCCTTGATATCGAAATAGCGGATTTCACGGAAATTGAAGATGCGCTGGTAAAAATTCGCCCAGAAATCCATGCGCCCACGGTAAACGTTGTGGGTCATGTGGTCGATCAGCTTGAAACCGCAGCCCTCGGGGTGGCGGTCCACACCCTCGTAAAACACGAAGTCGATATCGTAGAAACTCTGTTCCTCCTGGTAACGGTCGATCAGGTAGAGCGGTGCGCCGCCGATGCCCTTGATCGCCGGCAGACGCAACTCCATCGGTCCGGTCGGGATTTCGATCGGCTGCGCGCCGAGGTCGAGGGCCCGGTAGTAGGCGGCATGGGCGTCCCTGACCCGGAACGCCATGCCGCAGACGCACGGTCCGTGTTCCTCCGCGAAATAGGCGGCCTGGCTGCGCGGTTCCTCGTTGAGGATGAAGTTGATTTCGCCCTGGCGGTAAAGACGCACCTTTTTGGAGCGGTGTTCGGCAACGGCGGAGAAGCCCAGCATTTCGAACACGGGTTCCAGCACCCCTGGTTTCGGGGAGGCGAACTCGACGAATTCGAAGCCGTCCAGGCCCATCGGGTTGTCAAACATATCTGTCATTCATTACTCTCCATAGCATTGAGGACCGGTTTATCAGGCCAGGGGTTCGAACCGTGCCTGGAAAAAGCGCAGGTATTCGGGTTCGTAGACCATCTTCAGACCCTTTACGTGGTCGCGTTTTTCAAATACGCGAATGACGGATTCCGCCACGACGTCCATATGCGCCTGGGTATAAACACGGCGCGGCAGGGTCAGGCGCACCAGTTCGAGCGCGGGACGCCGGTTTTTGCCGGTCACCGGGTCGCGGCCAGCGGATACATTACCACGTTCCATCGAGCGGATACCCGCTTCCAAGTATAGCTCAGCGGCAAGCGCCTGGGCCGGGTAGTCGTCCTGGTCCACGTGCGGCAGAAAACGGCGCGCATCAATAAAGACCGCGTGAGAGCCGATCGGGTTCACGATCGGGACACCGGCGCGGCGCAACAGGTCGCCGAGGTACCGCACCTGGCCGATGCGCGCCGCCTGGTGGTCTTCCATCACCGCTTCCCCAAGGCCAATGGCCATGGCCTCCATGTCGCGCCCGGCCAGTCCGCCATAGGTATGCAGACCTTCGTACACGACCACCAGGTTTTGCGCCTTCTTGAAGATGGTTTCGTCGTTGCAGGCGAAGAAACCACCGATGTTCACCAACAGGTCCTTCTTCGCGGACATCGTGCAGCCATCGGTCAGGTCGCAGATTTCGCGCAGGATCGTACGCAATGTTTTGTCTGCGTAGCCCGCTTCACGTTCCCTGATAAACCAGGCGTTTTCGATCGTGCGCGTGGCGTCGAGCATGATCGGGATCGCGTGCTTTTTGCAGTAGGTGTTCAATTCCTTCAGGTTGGCCATCGAGAACGGCTGGCCGCCGGCCATGTTCACATTGCCCTCCAGGCTGATATAGGGAATACGCGCCGCGCCGACCTCCTGCACGAGTTTATCCAGCTTGCCGAGATCGACGTTGCCCTTGAACGGGTGCCGGCTTTCGGGGTCATGCGCCTCGTCGATGATGACGTCGACGAAGGTGCCGCCCGCCAGTTCCTGGTGCAGGCGCGTGGTGGTGAAATACATGTTGCCGGGGACGTAGTCGCCGTCTTTGATCATGATCTGGGACAGCAGGTTTTCCGCCCCGCGGCCCTGGTGGGTGGGCACGAGGTACTTGTAGCCGTAGTACTCCCTGACGGCATCCTGCAGGTGATAGAAATTTTCACTGCCGGAATACGCCTCGTCGCCGACCATCAGGCCGGCCCATTGCCGGTCGCTCATCGCGGAGGTGCCGGAATCGGTCAGCAGGTCGATATAGACGTCGCGGCTGCGGATCAGGAAAGTGTTGTAGCCGGCTTCACGGATGGCCAGTTCACGTTCTTCGCGTGTGGTCATGCGGATCAACTCGACGGATTTGATCTTGTAGGGTTCGGCCCAGCTGGGGCGATGGCTTTCGTGCATGGTCATGATTTCACCTGGTGGGTTCACCTGTGGCTGTTTAAAAGATGGACGTATAAATCATTATCCCCAATTCAGCCGGATAGTGTGTTTCTGAATTGACAAGATACCGGATAGTTTGAAACAATAGTTTCATGATAAATGTTTATATGGGCTGTATGTTATGGGAATAAAGCTATCTGCGTCGGACCGTAAATTGCTGGCCGCGTTACAGGAGAATGCCGGCCTGAGCCAGATCGACCTGGCGGAACGTTCGGGCCTGTCACGCACGTCCGTCTGGCGGCGTGTTCGGGAACTGGAGGACGCCGGGGTGATCGAGGGCAGGGTGGCCCTGCTCAACCCCAAGGCGCTGGGCCTGCAAATTCACGTGTTGTTGTCCGTCAGCATGGTCGAACACTCGGACAAGGTCAGGAATGCTTTCGAGAGCCATGTCGCCGGTTTGCCCGAGGTCGTGAACTGCTTTTCGGTGTCGGGTGACCGGGACTACGTGTTGCAGATCATTTCCAGGGACATGGAATCCTATAACCAGTTCTTGAACACGAAAATCCTGCATCACCCGAGCGTCCGTTCCGCCAGTTCCAGCTTCGCCTTGCGCCGTGTCAAGTACACGACGGAGTTGCCATTCTGACGTCACCGCGACCCGCTGACATCAAAGCGGGCGATCGATGGTTCCGCCCGGATTGTCAGCGGCGTAACATGTAATGGCGCATCGAACAGGGGCAGGCCATGAGCGGTTGGCAAAAAGCACTCATCAGCACCATTTTCCTGGCGGCCATGCTGGCCTTTGGCTACCGGCAAACACAGGCGCCCGGCATGGACGCCGGTTCGGAGTTGGATTACCCGGCGCTGATCCGGCATGTCGAGGTGATCGCGGCAAAACCGCATCCGATCGGCAGTCTGGCCAACCGCCGCGTGCGTGACTATATCGTCGGGTATTTTGAATCGCTTGGTCTCGAAACCCAGGTGCAGAAGACCACGGTGGTTTATCGTCACCCGCACCGTACCGGTAGCGGCACGATTATCGGCCAGGTGGAAAACATCATTGCGCGCTTGCCGGGCCGTTCACAAAACGTGGTGGAGGCGGCCAGCGACCTGGTGGTGATGGCGCACTACGATTCGGTGCCTTCCGGGCCCGGTGCGGCCGATGATGCGTCGGGCGTCGCTTCGGTCATGGAAGCCGCGCGTATCCTCAGCAACGCTCCACCGCCGGTGCATGATGTTGTTTTCCTGATCACCGATGGTGAGGAGGCGGGTCTGCTGGGCGCGCAGGGATTTTTCAGGCAGCACCCGGCGGCGAAAAACGTCGGGCTGGTGCTGAACTTCGAAGCCCGTGGCAGTCACGGCGCGTCGTTCATGTTTGAAACCAGTGCCGGCAACGCCTGGCTGGTTGACCGTCTGATCGCATCGACGCCCGGTCTGCTGGCGAGTTCGCTGTCGTACGAAATCTATCGTCGCATGACGAACGATACCGATTTGAGCATATCCAAAGGGGAGGGTTTCAGCGGTTTGAATTTCGCATTTTTTGCGGGCCTGTCCGACTATCACGCGATGACCGACAGCGTCGAGAACCTCGATAAAAATACCCTTGCGCAGCAGGCCAATTATGTACTTGAGACCACCCGGCATTTCGCCAGCCTCGATCACTGGCAGCGCGCGCACGACGACCTGACCTACTTCAATCTCTGGAGAGGCGGCCTCGTGAGTTACGGCCAGGGCCTCGCGGCGGCGTCTGGCGCCGGTGTCCTGCTGTTGGGGCTTTGGCTGTTTGCCGCGGCACTGCGCCGGGGGCGTATCGGGCCGGGTTCGGTCCTGACAGGATTCCTCGCCGTACTGTCTGTCTTCCTGTTCGTCTGGTCCCTGTTCGAAAATTTGCTGGTTTACCTGCGCAGCGCGGACGCCGGCATGATTCGCATCGTTTCTTTGGGCGAGTGGCCACTGTTGGCCTGGTTTGTCACCACCCTGGGACTGACACTCTGGCTCAGCAACCGGTTCAGAAAGGGTTTGAGCAAAGCCGATGTGTTCTTGCCCCCGCTGGTGCTGGTGGGGCTGATCCTGCTGGCGGGTCGAACCTCGGCACTCGCATTTGTCGTCCCGGTATTGCTGATCCCGCTCATGATGATATTGCGGTCGCGTTCCATGCGGCCGGATTTGTGGACGGCCTCGCTGGTCATCTGGTGGCTGTTGACTGCGCTGGTGCTGTTACTTGCACCGAATGCCTCCTACCTGTTCGTCTGGCCGCTGGCAGCCGTGTTGCTCGGGATAGCCATCCAGCGACGGCTGCCGGACGGCGCATCCCGGTTCCTTGCCGGATTGATCGCCTGTTCGGTAGCCTTATTGTTGCTGCCGCCGGTTTATATACTGGCCTACCTGGCGTTGGGGTTCGCGCAACCGCAAATCCTGATGGTCATCTGCAGCCTGTCGCTGTTGCTGGTCTGGCCACTGACCCGGAGCATCGGGTCACTGGCGGATGGAAAGGTTGCGTTGTCACTGCTCGGCGCCGGGATTTTGATGTCCGCCGTCGTCGTATTCGGGCGCGGCTTCGATACGCGCCACCCACGTCCGGAAGAACTGTTCTACGCCATCGACGTTGACCGGCAAGAAGGATTCTGGGGCAGCCAGGATGCCCGCCCGGGGTCGTGGCTGGGCGAATTCATGGGCGCGGGGTCGCGCAAGGCCAATACCGGACAGATATTGCCCGGCTATGACCGGCAAATACATATCAGGGACGGCGACCTGCCGGCGTACACACCCGCCAGTTTGACCGTCGAAAACGAGCGCGTGGGCGAAGGTGTCAGGGAAATTCACCTGCATCTTTCGGCTGCAAACGCAGGCGCGTACGTCAACCTGCTGTTTGCCGGCGATGCGGGAATCGAGACGGCTTCAGTCAACGGATTTCCGGTCGCTGTGCCTGAAAGAAACCGGGACCGCGCAATGGGGTCCCAAGCGCCGGATTCGGGATCGTGGTGGCGTTGGCGCTGGTATGGGTTGCCGGATGCGGGTGCTGACATCATGCTGACGCTGCCGCTAGGCAGTCCCTTGAAGGTGAGGGTGGTCGAAATTGATGACAAACTGCCGGATGCGGCGCCCCCCAGGCCGGCGAACTCGATACGCCGGCCCTACAGCTGGTCGGACAGTACGGTCATGTTTCAGACCGTGGTTCTGGAGTGAAAATAAAAAATTCATTACAGCTGATTGTTTTTATAGCCAATACCAGCAGAAGAATGTAGAATAATTCCGCTGCTTGTTGCGGCGAGTGATTGAGTGTTTAGTCTGTACAGGTCGTCTAGCTTCCTTCCAGATATACCCCGGTCCCGTTCCACGCCAGCACAGTCACTACCGGAAGGTGGTTTTTCAACTTATATAGTGAGTTAAAGATAATGTCAGAAAAGGTAACCGGAACCGTAAAATGGTTCAATGACGAAAAGGGTTTTGGATTTATTTCCCGTGAAGGCGAACGCGACGTTTTCGTGCACTTCCGTCAGATCGTCGGCGATGGCCGCAAGACGCTGAAGGAAGGACAACAGGTCGAGTTCACCGTTGGTGAAGGCCTGAAAGGACCCCAGGCAGAGAACGTTACGCCCCTGTAACTTTTCAAAGTTCCAGAAAAGCCCCGGTCATGCATCCGCTGACCGGGTTTTTTTTGGCCGGGGTCTGGCCGCCCTTTGGTGATGTTACGTGCATACTGCCGCGAGGTATCCGCCAGTGCATTGCGG
>Ga0210074_1000794_pt1 | contig 10590 bp, 3 predicted proteins | sample China_Galinas_Co_FD_184860 | JGI IMG/M metagenome (GOLD analysis project Ga0210074, IMG submission 184860) | Wetland microbial communities from San Francisco Bay, California, USA, that impact long-term carbon sequestration -... | ecosystem: Environmental > Aquatic > Marine > Wetlands ... | reverse complement strand
TGTGGCAACTGGCGGACACTGGCTATGCCGACAGCATCTGGGCCAGCCGCTATGTCCCCGGCAGCGGTTGGGGTGAAGCCGAACCACTGGAAACCGAAGATGGTGATGCCAGCCAGCAACAGGTCGTAGCAAGTTCCTCGGGAAATGCGATTGCCGTGTGGGAACAATACGATGTTATTGACACCTTGCAAATTTGGGCAAACCACTACATTACCGATAGCGGCTGGACGGGTCCGGAACTGATTGTCTGGAATGAGGACACCAATGCCTCAGAGCCACAGGTGGCGATTAACGACAACGGCGTCGCCTTCGCAGTCTGGAACCAGCTGGACAATTCGTTTGACGAAATCCCCCACATCTGGGCGAATCATTACGCCCCGGGGTACGGCTGGTTTGGCGCAGAACTGGTTGAACTGGAATCAAGCCTTTGGGCATATGCGCCGCAGGTTTTCGTCGATGCCACGGGTGCGGCCACTGTCGTTTGGATGCAGGAGGACGGATCGGAGGATTTTCTGACACACATCTGGAGCAACCGCTACGACAATATCACCAGCCTCAGGGACTACTATTACACTGGCACCAATTTTAGTGTTGTCAGCGGCGGCCGGTTCAGCGCGTCAAACTCTGTCACGGGAGTTTTCCGGCTCGACTGTGGACTCGCAGGCGGTTCGGGTGATTGCCTCTCGCTACCCAACAGCGACTATGCAGCGGCAGTAACATTTTGTTCCTTCACCGCATCCGGGTCACCGGACCTGGCCATTACCTGTGATAACGACCTCTCGAGCGAATTCACCTTGCAGACCAATGCCGACGGGCAAATAACCGGCAGCTATAACCTGGCACTCGAGTCCTCACTCGAAGGCGGCAACGGCGCGCGCATAGAAATGAGCGATACAGGCGGGGCCACCGTGGCCCGTTCCGGCGCGAGTGGTGGTGTGGGAAGCGTAACCTATTCACCCGGAACCTGGTTCCTCGGCACCAATTATGATTGGGGAACCCCCGAGTTGCTCGAGACGGGGGAATTCACCTACGCTGAAGACCCGCATATTGCTGGTGATTCCAACGGTAATGTCATTGCCGTCTGGCAAGAGGATGATGATTTAACAGACAGTCCCATCACCGGACAGCCCATCTATAACCTGTGGGCAAATCGATACACGGTCGGTGCCGGCTGGAGCGGTCCGGAGTTGGTTGAGACAGGTTCTGACAACGATGCTTTCAATCCCGAAATTGCCGTCGATCGCCTGGGCAATGCCAATGCCGTATGGGAAACCAATCTCGGTGGTGGGAGTTTGATCAGCGCCAGCCGCTTTGTGCCTGGAGTCGGTTGGAGCGATGCTGAAACAGTGGGTTGGATCGATGGGTCCGACCCGTTAGACGCAGTGTCAACGTCGCGGACGCCCATTGCCGCCGATGACTTCGGCAATATGCATATGGTTTGGCAATATCAACAAGGACTATACCCCGGCGACTACCCGCAAGACGGTATTTACACCAATCGATTTGGCGGGGGTGGCCAGCCCAATGGCAAGCTGGTCACAGAAACGCTGTTCGCCGACGAGAACCTGGCCGACTGCGCCATCGCACAAGCCGCGGCAAACTCATGGCATTTTGCACAGGAAGTGACTTCGCTTAGCTGTGCAAACAAGGATATTCACTCACTGATCGGGCTTGAAACGTTTGTCCACCTTGAGTCTCTGAACCTGAGTGACAATCCCATCGACGATATATCCGTTGTGTCCCGCTTCCCGGATTTGCTCGAGCTCAACCTTTCAAACATTCCAGGGTTGGCTGATATCGGGGTGCTGCTTGCACACGGGCAACTCACGACGATCGATTTGAGCGGTTCGGGCGATGGGAACATCAGCTGTCCTGATCTGGATGCCCTGGGCGGTGCAGTGATTCGCCCTGCCGAATGCAGGAAGACCATTGCCGAAGTGTCGTTCGCCGATGCCGTGCTGCAGGACTGTGTTGCCAATTCGATGTTGCGGCAGAGGGTGACCTTTCTTGACGAATTGACCATTTTGGATTGCGGGCGCAGCAGCGGCCAGCCGTCCATTGCGCAACTGGACGGGATCCAGATTCTTGAGAATCTGGAGGTCTTCAACCTCGACCTTCATTTTGATATTGTTGATTATGCTCCGCTGGCGGACATGCTCAAGTTGAAGCGCCTCGATCTCGGTTCCGCATTTGAGTTAAGAACACTGGACGTCATAGCGGCCCTGCCCAACCTGGAAGTGCTGCTGCTAAAGAGTGTTCCATTGCTATACAACGATTTTCAGGCCGATGAGGACCCGACGGGGATTTCCATTCTGGCGTCGATGCCTGCCCTGAGAGAAGTCTACCTGGATGAGAAGGATTACTGCCCTGCAGGGGCCGGTGCTCAATGCTGGACCGGCAGGGGCCGTATGGATTGCGCGACACTGGACAGCATGGAGGGGTTGTTCGATGTCTATGTCCGGCCCGCTGGCTGCAATATGCCGCTTGCTGACGCGCTGGCCGAAGTACCTGACCTGGCCTTGCGGGCCTGTCTGCAAACCCAGGCCACTAACGATGGATTAACCGATACCCAGGGCTTTACCCTCTTTGAAACATGCTACAACGGCGGCGTCACTGACCTCAGCGGTATGGAAAACTTCAGCCGCATCGTTCACCTGGACCTCAGGCTCAACCCCATTACCGATCTTAGCCCGCTGAACAACATCCGCACCGTGCAGGTTCTGTACCTGAACAATACCAACATTACGAGCTTCGATGCCCTGACCAACCTTGACCTTCTGCGAACCATCGAAGCCCGGAATATTCCCGGGTTGACGGACATTTCAGAATTACTCAGGATGAGACGGATAGGGAGCCTCGATGGACAGACCGGCGTATTCGGCAACGTCATCCTTGATGGCTCAGGTGATAGTAATTTCAATTGCGACGATCTTGCTGCCTTGGAAGCCATTATCACGGGTAATGGCGCCACATGGTTCGGTGTACCTTGTGGCGGTCCCCAGGCGCCTCCGCCAATACCGCCAAACGAAGGTCGAATCGTAGACCTTGATGGGGATAGTTCCGACGACCTGATTTTTCAGTTCGATGCAGGCGAAGGTGTACCGCTTACATCAAACTGGACCACCGCGCTTGGCAAGACGCCCGTGTTCGATCCTGCTTACAACCTGCCGGGATTCGACACCGCAATCTACTCGCGCGCCAGGGCCATAGCGCTGGCTGACGCCAATAACGACGGTGTTGATGATCTGTTGCTGCAACTGGATTCGGCAACCGACGACACCATCTACCTGCAGGTCCAGTTAAACGATGGGTCAGGTAATTTCACGACCAGCACCACGCCGCTGCCGATCCCTGATGGTGCGCTTAATAATGCACAGGCGGTCGCGTTCAAGGATGTCAACCAGGACGGATTTGCGGATATCCTGATCCAGTGGCAGGCATCCCTATCCGGCATTTCCTTTGCTTTCTTCGATCTTGTCCTGGGTACTGGCACCAGCTTTGAAAGTCACGATCCAAACGATTACGACGAGTGGATCGGTTTTTTCGACATTGAGAAAAAGGGCCGTCCACGAGTCATTGCCCTGGAGGATGTAAACAACGATACGTACCCGGACCTGGTTTACGTCCTTGAGTCCATTGCGATGGAATCAGATACCTATCAGAAGTTCTGTTTCGACGTCAGGTTATATAGCACTGCCGCTAACCCCCTCAACCCCTTTACGGGTAGTACATCTGGCGCAAACTGCACTGAATTGAAACCACCCCCACGCTGGTTTCTCGACTCTGCCAGCGTGGCCGACGTCACCGGTAACGGTATCAAAGATTTGGTGCTGAGTTTTAATAAAGAGGCCAATTTGGAGCGTACAGGAGATCTTATACACAGTCTCAGTATGTACAGCCTGGTGGAAGAAGGCAATAGCCCAAAATGGTCTAATTACGAAACCCTGGGAGGCCAGATTGCCAGCACGGCGCCCGGGGTGGTGACCCATTACAGAACGGTTGCGGTCGCCGATATCAACAATGACAAGCGCGCCGATGTGATTGTTGAAAAAGAGGTCGAGGGTGCCGGGAAATCCTGGATTGCCCATCTTGCCGGATTTAACAGCCAGGGCCGCCCGGAAATGGTCCCAGACCCCACACGCATTCCGACACCATCCAGAAGCGAAGAATACATGGCAATCGGTCTGCTCGACTACGACGACACCGATCTTGAGAACCTGCCCGATTTACTCTACCGCAGGATGAACGTGCAGTCCGGAACGTATGAAATACGCGTTGCTGTCAACACCGGTACGGACTTTGATAATTCAGAGCTTTGGTACTCGAACACCGCGCTGCCGGGCATCATCGGTCTGGAGGAAGATGGCCTGACCGCGCTGGCCAATGACACCAGCGAACTCATCGCCTGGGCCGGAGATACGAGACTTCAAACCGTAAAAGAGTTAAGCGAATACCTCAGCCTGGAAAAGGACCTCGAACTGTTGACCAATACCGTGCTGGATACGGACCTGGCGGTAGAAAGAAACCAGTGCCTGATAGCTCGCGGCCAATCCAAAGCTTCCGCCGCTAATTCCAGGGACGGCTTCAGCCAGTATAACGCCCATGCAAAGTTCGCACTTCTGTCTTGTAACGTCGTTACAGCGGATGGTCGGCTGACCATCAAGAGCCAGGCGATCTACGGTGGCTGTGCCGGAACGGCCGGTATTGCCGGCATCGGCGGTAAGTGTGAGATCGGCCTTGCAAAGGCGGAGGTAAAGTTCAATGCGGGCCCTCCGCCATTTCAACCGGACGATGTCGCAGTAAAGGCGAAAGTCAAGGTTGCAAGTGCGGAAACCTGCGCCGAAGTGACGCTTACAAATCTGTGCGCAGGTGCTGAGGCAAGCCAGGTAGATGCATCCGCGGGCCTGGAAGTCGGGGGCGTTGGCGCTTCAGCCGGTGTTAGTGCAGGCAGCATAGGTGGCAAGTTTCAGGCGGGATGGGAAGACGGCGCCATTACAACCAGTTTCGGACTTCACTTCGGTGTTGGCCTCGAGGTCAACTTTTCCGTGAATCCCGGGAAGACCGTTGATTCCTTTGCGCGGCTCGGAAATAACGCCTATACATGGGGGGAGAGCGGAGGGGAGTTTGTCATTTATACCGCGGGACCGGCTGTCTACGATATTGCAAAAGACGCTACCAGCGCCGTGAGGGGCGCTTCGGGTGAAGTCGTAGAAATCGCCAGGACCGGCGCGGGGGATGCAGTTCACTTTTTTACCGAAACCGGTGCGAAAGGGGCGTTTATCGTTTTCCGCCTTGCCCCGGGCCAGACTTTGGAGGCAATTTTCGCTGAACTTGAGAATGCAGGAAACATAGTTGCAGCCGGTTTCGAATATGTTTCAGGCAAACTCCTGAGCGGTGGGAATACCCTGTTTGATGCTGGAAAATCACTTTGGAGGGCCATCTCGCCATTTTAGCAGGGCCTCACAAGTTGAGGTCAGGGCCAGTGCAGATTGAGCGGGCGAACAGATAAACGCCCGCCAATCTGCACCATCGACGAACCTGTGGTGTTAAAGCTGCGACACCCACATCTCTGTACCCATGCCGTGCGAATTCTATCGACCCACCAGTTCTTCCTGGATCCGTTCCTTCAAGCTCACCGCATCGGCTTGAAAGTTCACTATAAACGATTCGATTCCCTCCCACTGCCAGAGCATTTCCTGGGTTAATCCCAACATCTGATCGTTGCCTCGTAGCCTGCCCTCGAGTTCTGGCCCGAAAGCTCCAAGTTCGGCCCCGGGCTCAGAACGGAACCAAGGGGACTGAGGAGTATAGGTAGCATTCAAGCTATACTGCCATAAATCTGCAGGTATTGAGAGGTGCAGAAATTGTAGCCAGCTCCAATCGTTTCTAACTGGCTTATACTCCGCCAATTTGCTCGCAGCCCCCTTCGGGGCCTGCCACGGCTTCCGAACGAACAACTGTAACCTGACCGGCGTCCGCTTCACCCCCACTCGTCCAGACGGTTAACTTAAGGGACTTCGACGTTTCGAGCCCCGGTGGTGGTTGCACGACATTAAAAGTGGCAATGATACCGTTCATATTTGGCAACACCATGATCTCATCAGCCCTTTGTGCCCCCAGCGTGACCGTCGTACTGCGCCAAAGCTCGCTACCCCGGATGATGACACTACCCTTGGCGCAGGCCATCATTTGAGGATCCTCGTCTGCCGTATTGATCACCTGTGGACCCTGGCGCCTGCCAAGGAGCAGATTCTCGATCCCCTGGGTATCGTACGGCAGTTTTACGATCGTCTCTTCACCCACCAGCATCTTGTATGCATGGTCATCCAAAGGCACACCGGTTTGTGAATAACGATTGCCTCGTTCATCCAGCCAGTAGGTTTTGGTGACAAGCTTGAGCTCTTTCCACCAGTAGGGCACCGAGACAATGCTGGTCAGTGAATGCTGGATCGGTACGTGCCGGAAACTGACGGCCTCTCCGGGCGAAGCCGGTAGTTTGAAGCGCGGTCCAATCAGCCAGCCCATTATCGCTGACTCCGGATTGTCAGGCGAATCACTATAGCCGACAATCAGCGGCTGACGTGCAATCGCGTTCGCCTGTGCCGCGGTCCGCTCCGAGTAGCCGAGCTGACCATCCACCACCCCCGCTGCTCCTTCGAGCCCCAGACCCAGGTTTTGAAGCGCCCGCGTTTCCCCGGCTATCCGCTGGACGCGTTCCTTCGGTGTTACCGCATACGTGTAGACCGACTTTCCAGACAATTCGAGAAGGTCATTTGCAAAATTGGCGAATCCCAAATCAAGAACAGGAGCGGAAGCTACCATTTCATAGAGGTCACCGTTCTCTTCGTAAGACTTGACCTGTATGAAGTCAAACCAGACCCGATTAAAGCCCGAGGCGATTAGCTTTTCTTTATAGCCTTCACAATCCGGACCTTCATCATCACATTCGTGGCCGCCTGGAGTAAGGGGTCGCTTCTTCAACATGGGCTGGCCGTCAAGCGATAAATCCTTGTGGATATCTTCGATACCCAACAACAATTCTTCGTCAGAAATGTCGTCGATTAGTTCGCCCATCTCTTCATCGGAAAAGTCGAAGTATGCCTGCAAAGCGCCATACCTGATCATCGTGATCATTTCCCTCGCGGCCTTGGCTTGACGTTTTTCTATTGCGCGCTTCATACCAGATTCAAACTTTTCGACCTGAATTTCGACCCATTCTTCATAGACTTCCCGCAACATGCTGTAGGTTTCTTCTTCCATTTCTTCAACTGGTACAAGTACGTGCTTTATATACGCGATATCTTCGTCATCCGAACCACTGAAGTGTTCTCTGAACACGTTTCTGAGTAACTCAGGTCGAAGTTCTGCCACCTTTCGACTCGAGGTTAGTGAAGGACCTGAAATCGTTGCTTCAACAATGGCATATGCGCTTGTATCGTGTTCGGGAATCACCGATACATCGAACTTCAGTCGATACAGGGTGTTTCCGGCAATGTCGTGGCGATCGTCAAGCTGATTCTCGAGCAATTCGTTACGCACCTCTTCTCTGTAGGTCAGGGCGTCGTGGAATTGTTCGATCGGGGTATCCTCTGACAGTTGCATCGCGGATGGCTTTTCGACGCTTCCGTTTACGCCATCTTTCGCAGCACCCGGATTGATGCTGCGACCCGCCGAAATTACCAGGCTCCCGGATGACTGCCTCGATGCGGTGGAACCGGCCTGTACACCCTGCTTCGGCTCTTCGCTTAGCTTCTTGCGCAACCACGCATCCTGCTCGAAACGATCGTTTACCAATCGCTCGCGGGAATAGACTTCGGGCGTATCCACGTAGATCTTGCCAAACGTCGTACCAGGTTTCGCAGAATCGTGCATGCCGCCCATGCTGCAGGACACGGTTGCAGCGGCAATGGCGAATATAGCAAGGACGACAAACATTGACCTTTTGTTCACTTCACAAGGCATGAAACTCCCCTCAAATAATATATGGAATCGACCGACCGACCACGGGACACCACAACAAGCGACCCGAATGCAGGAAGCGTAAACGAACTTTCCACAGTAAGCATAGCTTATCTGAAAACCATTGCCCTGTAGCCATCAGTCGTGTCGATGGCGAAACCCACTTTCCGGTTGCATGGTGTCTTAGAACTCAACTGATTTATTACCGCACACCCTTGAGGATAGGCCGCAGATCTTCCAACTTGTCAAAAAGGTGCCAAATGTAGTGCTGAGTGCCGTTTTCTCTATGCGGATGGAGACCGGAAAAGATCGATTCATACATCAAGCTGATTTCGTTATAGTAGATGCGAATGAGAATAAGATTCATGATATCCACGGGGAATTTATTATGTCCAAAAACAATCAGCAACGCATTTTAGACACCATCCAGTTTTTGCAGAACACAACAATCGTCCCCGTGGCCGAACGCAACGCAGTCATCGCGTTTATTGCGGCACACTTACCGCCACCCAATTCACCTCAGTACAACCAGCTCTCGAATGACCTGTCATTGGGGCACCACTTTGGTTCAGATCCCAATCAACGACGTAACATGGTTAGGGCACTATTTTTGATTTGGAAGTGCATTCAGCATGCAGATGGTCTTTTTATACTCCCACAGGTGAATGCTGGACAGATCAGTCAAGGAACCGTGCAGGATCGGCTCATCAGTTATATTTACAAAGCGCGTTGTGTACATGAAGCTGCTGGTGCCGCCCACATCCTGAATACTGTATTTCCAGCCAATCCCCTTGCTTTCCTGGCAATCAACAAGGTCTATGTCGCCGGTTCATCCGCTTTCGATGCGGCGAACGCACCAGTTAACCATCAGAATTTCAACTTTGGCTACGACCCCGGGCGAGATCGTTATGTTTTCCAGACCGCACCATTGGCCAATGCTTATCCCACACAAGTAGAAAGCGTGACGGCCTTTCACTGGACTGATGCAAGGCATCACGGTGGTGGCGTTCCCGGAGCACTAAACATCGCCACAGCCAACTTTACACAGATGACAGGGATTCGGCTTAGTGGTGCCAATCCAATGATCACCACTCAGTTCACTGGCTGTGCATTTTGCATGGCCGAATATGGGGGTGACATGTATTGTGCGCACCTTTCCCCTTATGTAGGCGGCATGGCAAATAATACCGATGGCGCTACGCTGGCCAAGCGCGTCATGGTTACCAATAATGGTCAATTCCAGAATGCAGGTGGCACTAACGTAAGGGTTTTCGGGCGTGATAAAGGGCATGCTCCAAACCCCGGTGGATACAACCTGCCCGGCGGTGGGGGCGCAGGAAACTACATGACAATCGTCGGTTTTCCGGGCGGTGGAAGCTACCGACTCTACTCGCAAACAACAGTCGGCAATCAGATTAGAGGCACTCCCGTGCAGATTTACTGATGATAACGAAGGCAGCGTTAAGCAATATTTGGGGTCAGAGCAACAACACTATTTTTACTCTGACCCAAAATATTCCATAAGTTTCGGATCAGCCCTGGCTCGCGTCGTTAAGCTCGCCAAGGGACCGCCCGGTCAACTCGAGATAATAATCGGTCAACCCGCGACGTGCGATTTTCGCAATGACTGCATCCATGAACTCGTTCTCGCACTCACGCTCCATCCATTTCCGGTTGTATTCGATTACTGCATGCGTACGACACGCGAGTCTCGCTTTCATCTTGATGGTGCGATATATTTCCTCGTACGAGGCGTTCGATTGGAATGAGATTGTGACCTCCTGCTCGTGCAGAATCGGGTCCGCCATCGTTTCCTGGCACAGTGGGACAATCATAACGGCAACAATAAGTTTCAATAAAAGTGACATGATAGCTCCTTCATTTTTAATCCATGCAAGCCACGTTTGGCTGTGATGAAAAGCATGCTTTATTTCCCGACCAGGAGTCCCGAAGGAGACAGGAAGGATTTCTGATGGATGTCTGATGACACGGCGCGGTAGAACCACAAACGGTTGATTTGCAACGAAATGACTTCACAACAGCCTGGAAATAATACGGTGGCTTTTGACCTTGGCGTGTTCCGGGTAGATCCGCAACGCAATGTCATAGCGGGCCCGTCCGGAGAGACCATGATCGAGCCGAAGATCATGGCAGTGCTTTTGATGCTGGCCGCGCGCCCCGGCGAGGTCATCACCCGCCAGGAGTTTATCGATTCGATATGGAGCCAGGAATTCGGCGGTGACGAGAGCCTGACCCGGGCGGTTTCGAATCTCAGGAAGGTGCTTGGTAACGCACGTGGTGTGCACACGCATATCGAAACCATTCCGAGAACCGGTTACAGGTTGATCGACCATCATCGTCAGGCGGAAGCCGGTGCAAAGCGAGGCAATGGGCGCCGCCTGCTTTGGACAGGCGTGGTGGTGCTGGCTACCGTGATTGCTTCGATTTTGGTAGTCAACAGGATGGAAGAAGAACCCCTTAAGCAAGCGACTGCCCGACAGCCCTCCATCGTGCTTGCGGTTCTGCCCTTCGGCAGCCAGAGCAACGTGACCGAAGACGCGTTCCTGTCCGATGGCCTCGCCGATGAAATCCTTTCCGCCCTCAGCCGAAGCCGGTCGATTTCCGTTATTG
>Ga0210074_1000793_pt1 | contig 10597 bp, 9 predicted proteins | sample China_Galinas_Co_FD_184860 | JGI IMG/M metagenome (GOLD analysis project Ga0210074, IMG submission 184860) | Wetland microbial communities from San Francisco Bay, California, USA, that impact long-term carbon sequestration -... | ecosystem: Environmental > Aquatic > Marine > Wetlands ... | reverse complement strand
CTTTCGGTGACGATATCGATCTGACATGGGTCAATCCGCCCAGCGCCTCATCACCCCCGGCCCATTATCTTCGCTTTTACAACCTCCCGGCCGAGGTATGCCTGGAAATCGACACCAAATATGACGACGGCGTCTGGAACACGGGAACCATCTCCGGGAATGTCGCCTATAACACCGGAACCAACGTGGGAACCTTTTACAACCAGTTTTAAGTGTCCGGCGCGCCTATCCGGCGCGAGACCCGCTATCGGTCCGCGCCGGATGCCGCCCACCGCCTGACGTTACGGCATGGCCTTGAAAAATGAACTATCGTCCCTCTGCGCCACTGCGGAATCAACGCGGTTTCACCCTCCTGGAAATTGCCGTGGTCATGATCATTATCGGCATATTGGCCGGCGGTGGTGTTTCGCTGATGAAGATGCTCACCGAAAGGAAAGCACGCCTTGCCACCGTGGAATACCTTCAGCAGGCACGCATGGGGTTGATCAGTTTTGCGGTCAACAATGGACGCCTGCCGTGGGCCGACAGTGACGGTGACGGGCTTGAAAACAACAGCGCCACCAGTGGCAGTCTGCCCTTTCTGACGCTGCGCATCTCCCCGGCCGACGCCTATAAACGGGTTCTGCGGTATGCCTTCAACGCCAATCTCGCGGCCAATCGCTTTGCCGGTTGCAATGCCTTGCGGGCAGGCCTGGCCGCGCCCCCCATGGTCGTCGATGCCGACGGGACAGGCACGGCCTTTGCCATCGCGGCGGTTCTGGTCAGTGCCGGTCCGATGGATGCCGACAGCAATGGCAATGTCTTTGACGCCCTTGCGGCGGGGCCCCACCAGGGCAACAATAATACCGGGAATCCGAATTATCTGCGCCATCCCCTCGTGGCCGATTTTGACGATCTGACCGTCTACATCAGCGCCCACGAGCTATCGGCGGAATTATGCGAGTATCTCGCGTTGGCGGTCAACAACAACAGCGGAAGCACGGTCTATCTCTACGACGTCAACCAGGTGGGGGATATCGGCAGCGTCAGCAATGGCGCATCCAGCGTGTTCAATGTCAGTTCGGGATCCAGCCTCGACCCCGCCGACACCCATTGCCCTGGCCGGTCGGGGGGCCACCCTCAATCTGCCCTGATGACCCGTCCGTCGCCTCCCACAACCAAAGAGAAACATCTCCGACCGCACCCCCCAGAGGAAAATCGTTAAGGGTTGGATGTTGACATATTTCCTTTTGTCACGAGGCCGAGTATCGCTGCGGCGGGCGGGAAAAAAGAACAATCCTTTAGAAGAAAAGTCCGTCTCCCGTATCAGTGAGACCTTCCAGGATCCTCCACCAGAGGCGTAAGGCGTATTCCTCCGGCACCAAAAAAAACCAAACAGGTCACACCGGACTTGATCCGGCGTCCCGTCTTTTCTGTGACTGGATTCCGGCTTTCGCCGGAAGGACACCCATCAGGATGGTTAGTTGCCACAAGAATAGGTCGTCATACATCTCCGGCAGAAATTGTTTTCAGGATAAAATCATAGTGGAAGTAGAAAGATGGGGAAACCGGCAACCGGTTCAGTAGGCATTGCCCAACCCAGCCATGACATCGTACAGGGGCAGCAGGACCGAAAGCACGATCAGGCCGAATACACCGCCCAGCGCGACAAGGGTCAAGGGCTCGATGGCACTGACCATCGACTGTACGGTGCGTTTGACTTCCCCGTCAAAATAGTCACCTAAGCGTTGGAAGGTGTCGTCAAGCGTTCCGGTTTCTTCACCGTTGCGGATCGCGCCGAGCAGCAGCGTCGGGAACCCTCCTGCGGTTTCAAACCCTCCGGCGATGGAGTCGCCGCCTTCAATGGCCCTGAAAGCCCGTTTCAGACGACCTTCGAGATAGCGATTGCCCAATGCGTTGGTGGACAGCGTTTCAAAGATGTACTGAATGGATATGCCGGAGGACAGCATCGTCGCGAAGTTATGACACAGGCGGGCCATCGCAACATTCTGGATGATCGTGCCCAGCAGCGGAATTTTCAAAATCCACTGGTGAATACGCAATGCCCCGCGGGGGGTTTTATAAAAAGCAAAAATCAGGCCCGCCGGGATCATCGCTGCCACGACGAGCCATATCCATTGAGCCTTGACGAACAGGCTGATGTGCAAGACGGTCTTAGTCACCGTGGGTATCGCTACATCCATTTCCGACAAAACCGACACCATCTGGGGCAGGACATATCCGATCCAGACCGCGATGACGCCCGTAATGGCCAGAACGACAAAGGATGGGTAAATCGCAGCTTTGCGGATGGTCGAACGAATATCTTCTTTCCATTCGAGGAAGGCGGCCAGGTTTTTAAGGCTTTTGGCCATGCCCCCCGTTTGTTCGCCGATTCGAATCAGGGCCAGATCCAATTTTTCGAAGTAGCGCGGATAGCGCTGCATGGCTTCGTACAGCGTCCGCCCGCCCTCGATGGCGGCCTTCATCTCTCTTGATATTTTGCGCATGGTTGTCGATGGCAGGTAGCGCGCATTTTCATCCAGGGCCGACAACACGGGCAGACCGACCTCGAGGGTCTGCGAAAACCGGTGGTAAAACTCGACCAGGGTGCGCGGCTTGACGCCCCGCTGCATCATCTGCGTCAAAGCACGCTTCGTGAGGGCCTTGCAATGGATGAGGTATAACCCCGACCCCAGCAATTCTTTTTCGACCTGGGCTTCATCCAGGGCGATCGTCGTGCCCCGGACCACGCGTCCGGTCGTGTCGACGGCTTTATAGCGGTAATCAGGCATTGTCCACGATGACGCGCCGGACTTCCTCCAGCGAAGTGAGGCCCCGGGAGACTTTCCGGAGCGCCTGTTGAAACATCATGACCGTTCCCGCCGCGATGGCGGCATCCTTGATTTCACTGTGGGGCGCCCCCGAAAATATGAGCTTTTCAATGGCTGGATTCACCGGGATCACTTCATAAATGCCATCCCGTCCGCGATACCCGGACTGCAGGCAGCTTTCACAGCCGGTCGCGCGTGCGATTTCGTCCGGTACCGGCAAGCCATTACGTTCGAAAACGGCTTGCTCATCGGCATTCGGGGTGTGATGCGCCGCACAAAGCGGACACAGCTTCCGGATCAAGCGCTGCGCCAGTACAACGGACAAGGTCGAAGCGAGAATGCTGGTGTTGACCCCCAGGTCCAGCAACCGGTTGATCGCAGAGGCGGCATCGTTCGTGTGCAAGGTCGATAAAACCAGGTGACCGGTCAGGGCCGCCTGCATGGCCAGGTCGGCGGTGGCTTTATCGCGAATTTCTCCGACCAGGATTACGTCCGGGTCCTGGCGCATGGCAGATCGCAGGGCGTTCTCGAAAGTAAACCCCGCTTTGGGGTTCACGGCCGTCTGGCGGATGGTCGGAATCACGTACTCGATGGGATCCTCGACCGTCATACAATTGATATTCGGGCTGTTGATGGTCATGAGAGCCGAATACAGCGTCGTGGTTTTTCCGGACCCCGTAGGCCCCGTCGTCAGCATCAGCCCATAGGGCCGCTCAATATGGCGTTTGAAACAGGCCAGATCTTCGGTCTCGAATCCGAGGTTGTTCAGATCCCCGACCACCTTGTTGTAGACCAGCAGCCGCATGACCGCGGTTTCACCAAACTGGGTCGGGAATGTCGACACGCGCATGTCAAATTCACCCACCCGGCTCTGGTACTTTATGCGGCCGTCATGGGGAATATTGGGGTTGGAGATGTCCATATCGGCCATAATCTTGAAGCGCGTCACCAGGGCCTGCTGAAAGTTTTTGGCAAACAGGTATTTCTGGTGCAGGACACCGTCGATGCGGTAATAGATCCGGACGAGGTTGGTGTCCGGGACAATGTGGATATCGCTGGCCCCCAGGACATAGCCCTTGTCGACAAGCAGGCCGGATAATTTGATAATCTGTCGATCTTCGTCCGCGTTCGCTGACTTCGGTCCGTAGGTGATCGCATTGATTTCATCATCCAGCGTTTGCGCGGTCTTGTAATAGATTTCGATCGCCTTGGCGATCCAGTCCTTGGCCGCGATGAACGCCTTTACCGGTTTGCCGGACAGGCGTGCCAGTTTGTCCCGCGCAATGACATCGAAAGGATTGTTGGTGGCCGCCAGGAGGGTGCCGTCTTCGATGGCAAAAGGAAAAATGCTGTGCTCATTGACAAAATCAATAGGAATGTGTGCCATCAGACCGTGATCGATGGTGACCAGATCCGTATCGAGGATCTCGGCGCCACTTTGGACCGCCAGGGCCATCTGCAGGTCTTCTTCCACAACCCATCCCAGGCGCAACAGAACCTCTCCCAGCATGGCTTTGGTCTTTTTAGTCTCCATCAGGGCCATCTGCAGCTGGTCGCCGTCGATGAACCCCATCTCCGTTAATATGTCGCCGATACGTTGTCTCATTTTACCTTTTGTTCCTGGGCCGCCTCTTGCGCCAGATAGAATCGAAGCGTGCTGATGCGCCGTCGAATATCTTTTTCAGAAAGGCGCTCATCGATCTCCGCCTGCTGCAGGCAGGCCTGGTAGTAATGGGCCGCTTCCCCGTATCGCTGCTGACGATCATAGGCCAGGGCGAGATTGAACAGCATCTGCGGGTTTTCGGGTTGCAGCGCCTCGGCGCGCTTGTACCACTCGAGGGCGGCGTCCATCTCGTTGAGGTTGCGGTAGGCGATGCCTTTATGGAGATAGACCGTAAACATCGACGCTTGCGGCAAATCCGCCACCTGGTCCAGCAATTGAAGGGCTTCCCGGGGATGCCCCATCCCGATCTTGGCAATCGCCAGGTTGGACAAGACGAGCTGGTTGGTGCCGTCCTGACGGTAAAGCTCACCGGCAATGTGGTGGGCTTTGGCAAATTCCCTGGTTTGAATATAGGCTGAGACCAGATTGAAACGGGCGTCAAAATGCTGCGGCTGCAATTGCACGACCTCGCGATACAGGGCGATGGCGCGATCCAGACGGCCCTGGCGGTGGTATGTCAACGCCTTGCGGTAATAGCGTTCCGCTTGGGACCCATGCCCCGAAGGGCTTTGGGCCTCGCGGTCAATCTTGATCGGTTGGTGTACCGCAGCTGGAATCGAAGCGGTTTGGACGGATCGCTCCAATTGGGAACGATCAGGCGCGGCGTGGGTTTTGGTCCTGGAATTCCGATCCGGCGCCCCGGCGTCATCCGTCTCAGGCCCGACACCCTCTGTATCCGTGCCTGTCGTCTTTTGGGACGCGGATACCGCCTGGTGCTCAGGGCCTGGTATCCCCGGGGCAAGTTCCGCCGACGCCACCGCGACCTCCGTAACAGGGGCTGCCGCGGGCGGGATTGGTTCTTCAATACGATGTTCCGCTGAAAAATCGGGAGATGGTGCCACCGTCATCACCGAGGCTGTCTCGAGCGAATGCACTTGCCGTCCGACCCCGACGCCGACCACCAGCATCAAGGCCGCGCCGCTACCGGCCACCCAATAGCGCCAATGTCGGTTGCGCTGGTTCACAGAGCCCTGGGATAGCCCTCCGGCCATGTTGCCTATCGGCCGTTTTTCGCGGTCCTTTTTTCTCAAAGCGTCGTTGAGTAAGCTCATGAAGCACTGTTTTCCTCGAAAACCGCGCGCTGGTCATTCCCGGCCGAGGGATGCCCGTTCAGATCCGCGATGCGGGTCGCCAAACCGGTCCGCCGGTGAATCTGGCTGGCCATCGCTTCGGCGCCCTTGCGCGACAAAAAAGCGCCCGAGAGAAGGTGCCATTGGTCACCCTCCCCCGGCACCTGATGACCATTCAGCCGATAAACGTTCAGCAGTTCACGAAGCACCGCAATTTGTTCCGGCGAACCGGCACCGCCCACAGCGACCGTCCAGGGGGCGTAGCGAATCACCGCCCCCTGGAGGGCATGCCGCTGTTGATACGCCTGGGCGGTTTGCCGACTGGCAAAACGTCCGGCATAGACACGGTACCACACGGTGTCATCTTCACCCGGCAAGGCGGCCCAATACGCTTCGATTTTCTTGGCGGCATAAATGTCAATGGCGCGCCGGGTGGTTTCCAACGTTTTAAAGGAGCCCAGCTGCAGGATGAAGGCACCGGCCTTTTCGCCCGCGCGCTCAAGTGACAAAAACGGGGCCGGGACATTGTCGACGGCCTCGGAGACGGACGCCTCGACCGGCGAAGCCATGGCGGTCATGGGTGCCGCGGCGGTTTCCGGCAAAAGGGCGTTGCCGCCCCGGTCGATGCCCCCGCGCAACAGCGGATAGATGCCAAACCCCAGTCCCATTGCAATAACCAGGCTTAAAACCGCGGCCATGGCCACCCCGAAAGTGATCCTGCGGTGTCGGCTGTGTGATGCGCCATCCCCTTTCACGGGCATGAGTTCCACGATTTCATCCCGTGCGATTTTCAGGTGGGGGGTGTCGACCACGCAGGTATCGGCCGTGTAGGCGGCCGTCAAGGCAAGATCGCAAATCTTGTTGATCAATCGCGGAACGCCTTTTGACTTCTTATGAATCTGCTTGACCAACCGCGGTGTGAAACGCGCCTGGGTATGGTTTCCAGCGATAAACAATCGCCGTTCGATATACCGACCCACTTCATCGATTTTCAAGAAATCCAGGCAACAACTCACTGCAACGCGTTGCCTGAGCTGACGCATCTGGGGCTGTTCGATTTGGGTCCGCAATTCGGGTTGTCCTACCAGGAGAACCTGCAGGAGCTTATCTTTATCGGTTTCCAGATTAGATAAAAGACGCATATCTTCAAGCGTTTCCGAAGACATGGTTTGGGCGTCGTCGATAATGATCACGACGGGGGGTGCCGATTCGTGCGCTAGCAGGTAGGCATTGAGCTGATCGATAAGCGTCTTTTTGGAAGCGCTCCCCGCGCGGGCCACACCCAGGTCGTCCAAAATGGTGGCAAGTAATTCCTGTCCGCTCAAGGACGGATTGATCACATACACCGTCTGGGCGTCTTTCCCCAGCAGATCCAGGATGACGCGGCAAAGGGTCGATTTGCCCGTGCCGACTTCACCGGTCAGCAGCATGAACCCCTGTCGGCTTTGAATGCCGTACTGAATTTTTTCGATGGCGTTACGGTGGGTTTCCGAAAGGAAGAGAAACTCCGGATCCGGCGTGATCGCAAAGGGAGGACATTTGAACTGGAAAAAATCCATATAGACGCGTCCGGGCGTGGATTGATCCCGCCCGTCGGAAAGACGATGCCTTTCATGGTGGAGTTGATTCAAATTGACCATGGCGATACCTGCACGCATCCGCGTTTACGCACGGTTAACTTCTTTCGTTAAACCAGGTGCCCTGTGCTGTAGGGTGTCGTGTGCACGCCACTACCACAGCAATTTCTGTGCCGAGCAATTGCTGTGGTATTTAATGTTTAATATCTTATAGTTGTAAAATTTGAGGAGCGATATCGATCCGCAAACCGTGTTCGAATTGACGCGATGACGGGACGGAGCGTCAAGAAAGCGACAAGGGCGCGCATCCGTCGACAGGGATCATTGAGCCCGGGTAGCGTTGCAAAGAAAACCTGTTGGGAAATACGAAAGGCTGAATTTTGAAGGACCCGGCGTAATAACCTTGGAAAGGGCTTAGGAACGGTCTATCGTGAAAATCTTCCCCGGCCGGGCCGGCCGCCTTGATGAAGGGGCCGGCGCGAGATGACGTGCGGCGGTCAACGTTGACAATGGAGGATGATAGGCGTGGTCCAACGTGTTCTAAAAACGGCAGCCCCCCAGCAGGGTGCAGAGCATATCGCAGGCTTTTTCCGTATCGATCTGCGCCATGTTGAACACCACGTGATAATGGTCGGTCTGGTTGTAATCGACGCGGCCGAATTTGCGGTAGAGGTTCACCCGCCGTTTATCCTCCATGGCCACCGCCAGCATCGCCTGTTTGGGGATCAGGTTGAAGTTCTCCTGGACATATTTCACACGGTAATCGAGGTCTGCCACCAGAAGAATATGGTAGGTGTCCGGGCGGCCCTCCAGAATGTACTGCCCGCCCCGTCCGAGAATGACGGCATCGCCGGTATCGGCGATCTTGGTGATAATGTGCTGCAGCATATCCGTATAGATTTCCTCATCCAGATAGCCGCGATCCGAATCCAGAATCTTGTCCACCAGACTTTTGGGGACCAGGGTCGACATGAGTTTCTGGAATTTGCCGCCAGCCTCCTTTTCCATCGCTTCGACCCAGTCCGTGGAGACTTTGGCTTTGCTGGCGACCATCTGGATCAGTTCGTTGTGGTAAAAAGTGTAACCCAGACGCTTTGAAATCAGCTCTCCCAAAGCCTCCGCGCCGGTACCAAACATGCGTGAAACGGTGAGGACGGCCATGGCAACCTCCTATTTTGATGGGTTGGGGTATCCGTCACCAGCAGCAGATCTTCAAAGACAGGCATCAGCGGAAGGGGGAACTCGTGCTCAAACACTCAATAGGGGGTGCGCGGCAGCTGCCCAGTGCGTGATCAAATTCTATACTATATTAGTGAACATTTGACAAATCACGCAAACCCAATTAAAAATCAAATCGTTCCCCTACCACTTCCTTCTCACATTCGACACGGACCACACGGACCTGCAGCAGCCACGGAACTCCGGCGCGACCAACGACTATCCTATGGATGATACGGTCAATGGCCATGGTTCTGGACTATAAAAAACATCGGCCCTGGGCTGAAAATCTCTCCATCGTCATGCAAGTCGGATTGACCATGGCCGGCTGCATCGTGTTCTGTTTTTTCACCGGACATTATCTGGACCGCTGGGCCGGCAGCCACGGTATTCTGACCGTGCTGATGACATTGTTCGGCGTCATCGGGGGCGGCGTGGTTTCCTACCGACAAATCATGGAAGTTTTCGCGAACAGCGCGCCTACCAATTCGGGACCTGACCATGGAATCGATTAGGCAGTTGCAGCGGCGTTATTGTGGTGGCGCCCTTACGGTGGCGGTTGTCCTGGGCCTCGGATGCTACCTGGCCGGATGGCCCGCGCTGACCCGGGGTCTGATTGTCGGCAGCCTTTTCAGCATTCTCAATTTTACCCTGCTGGGAAAAACAATGACGCGCAAGCTGACCGACCAGCGAAGAGGGGGCACGCTCCTCACCCTCATGGCCCAGCTTGGCCGCTATCTGCTCTGGGCCGTTCCGGTGGTCATCGCCGTTAAACTGACCCCGGTCGACCTGCCGGCCACGATCGCCGGCCTGTTTATGGTACCCCTCTGCATCGTTATGGATTCGGCCTTCAGTATTGTTCGCGGCAGGAAATCGCCTCTGTTCTGAGTGGGAGTGCGCCATGGATCGTTTGGGTGAAATTCACCAGCTGATCATTCCGCTGCCCGGCTACACCGTCACCATCAATCTGGAAGTGCTGGTGATGACCGGTATCGTTTTTCTTCTGGCGCTGACCTTTGGCTTTGCCGCCGGGAGAAAAACAAGTCTGCTGCCCGGGCCGGTCCAGGTCATCGGCGAATTAATCGTCACTCAACTCTATGGCCTGACCGAAGAAGCTCTTGGAAAAACCCACGCCAAAACATACGCGCCTTTGATCTGCGCCCTCTTTATTTTTCTGCTGATTTCCAACTGGCTGGGCATTCTTCCCCATCTCGAGGAACCCACCCGGGATCTCAACACACCGCTCAGTCTTGGACTCCTGGGCTTTGTGATCGCCCACTATGTCGGGATCAAGGAAAAGGGTTTTAAAGTCTACATCAAATCCTATTTCGACCCGGTATTCTTTCTGATGCCTCTGAACCTGATCGGCGAGCTGGCCAAAATCGTCTCCATTTCCTTCCGTCTGTTCGGGAATATCATGGGCGGCGCCATCATTATCCTGGTGGTCTCCCACCTGACCTTCAGCGTTTTGCTGCCGCCCTTCCTGAATGTGTTTTTCGGACTGTTTGTCGGAACGATCCAGGCTTTTGTCTTTACGATGCTCACCGTGGTCTACATCTCGGTACAGTTGAAATGACCCTATTGGCCGTCGACAATCAGACCCTCACCCAGATCGCCGCCTATGTCGGCGGCGCCATCGCCATGGGATTCGGCGCCATCGGGGCCGCCACCGGCGAAGGTTATACCGCCAGCCGGGCCTCGGAAGCCATCGCCCGCAACCAGGAGCACGCCGGCGTCATCATCAAGAACATGCTGGTGGGTCAGGCCATCTCCGAATCGGCATCCATTTTCTCCCTGGTGATTGCCATATTGCTGCTGTTCATGGATGTTGCCGACCCGAGTGTCGTAAAGGCGGCGGCCCTTCTGGCCGCCGGCCTGTGCATGGGGTTCGGCGCCATCGGCTCGGGCGTCGGGGCCGGGGTCCCGGCCGGGCTGTCCTGTCTGGCGATCGCCCGCCAGCCTGCCTCGGCCGGGCGTATTACCACCAACATGCTGATCGGTACGGCCGTCTGCCAGACGCCGGCCATTTTTGCCATGGTGGTGGCCCTGATTCTTCTCTTCAAACCGACCGGATCCGCGGCGGCCTTCCCCACCTGCGCCGCCTTGATCGGGGCTGGTTTGAGTACCGGGCTGGCCGCTATCGGCTCGGGCTACGGCGGCGGCATGGCGGCCGGCGCCAGCTGCCAGGGCGTCGCC
>Ga0210074_1000792_pt1 | contig 10599 bp, 5 predicted proteins | sample China_Galinas_Co_FD_184860 | JGI IMG/M metagenome (GOLD analysis project Ga0210074, IMG submission 184860) | Wetland microbial communities from San Francisco Bay, California, USA, that impact long-term carbon sequestration -... | ecosystem: Environmental > Aquatic > Marine > Wetlands ... | reverse complement strand
CCCAGCCGATCTGCCGTTGCAGGAAGGCCATGAGCTGCGCACGTTTTGCTGCATCGAGATCCGGGTTCTGGCGCAGTTGCAGCTGGGCGACGGACTCGACGCTTTCGTTGATCTTCTGTTCCATGCGTGTCAGTTTGAACAGGATGTCGACCTGTTCGAGGTGACTCTGGTCATCCGCTCTCGTCAGGCCGGGCAGCACCAGGCTGGCGGCGAACAGTGTCGTGATCAGATAGCCTGTTTTCATTGTTCGTTCTCCTCTTCATTGATCAGTGCCTCGATAAGGGACATCACTGCCTCGCTGTCCCAGCCGGTGTCACCCTGCACCCGGTAGCGGACGCGGCCCTGTTTGTCGAGCAGAAAACTGGTGGGTAGCACGCTGACACCCCATGAATCAAAGGTGTTCTTGCGCGTATCCAGCAGCACCGGCAAGTCGAAATTGATGAGTTTCACAAACTTCCAGACCCGGTATTTTTGCTCGCCGACATTGACCGACAGTATCTCGAAAGGTTGCTCTGCCAGTTTTTGCTTGAGCGTCTCCAGCACCGGCATTTCCTGGATGCAGGGCGGGCACCAGCTGGCCCAGAAGTTGACCAATACGACACGCCCGCGGTAATCATCCAGGGTATGCACGTGTCCCTTGAGGTCAGGGAGGTCAAAGACCGCCGTGCCGGGCTGTGCCGTGTACGGGGAAAGCTCACGACCGCCCGCGACCTGGGTGAGCACCGCGCAGATGATCGCAATAGTCAGGGTGTTCAGTCTTTTCATGGCTGACGGGTCCTTACTGGATTTTTATCCATAATAACTGAAACTGGCAGGCATTTGTCTCCAGCACGGGCATGCAAGCGGCGCATTGTGTAATAATATGGCAGGGAAACGTCAACCAGTTGCCAGTCATGGCCGGGACAAATCAAATGAACTTTTATAACAAACACTTCCCAGCAGCCGTTCTCTCAATGAGGACCCTGCTATTACTCTTTCTCACTGCCATGCAAGGAGTGGCTCAGGCGTCGCCATTCACGCCCCCGGACCTCGAAGGATTCAACCAGCATGACGAGCGTGAAGCCGACGGTGACGGCGATGGCCAGAACGAGACCATGCTCGGGCAGTATCTGAACGCCAACGGTGACAGCATCGTCAGCTTCACCAGTAATGGCCGTGTCTGGGCCTGGAGTCTCGACACGCGCGACAGCGAGCTGGGTCCGGAGAACTATGTTATCCGTGACAGTGACTGTGACGGTACCTTCGACGAGGTCTACGGGCTCGACGAAGAGTTCCATGTGCCGGAGTGTGTGAAGTAATTGCAGCAGTTCATACCGGTTGTGATCGGTGAACAATCGTTCGATTTGTCTGCAGGAGTGGCGTCCTCGCCACGATACAGGTCATGATAATGCAATCGCGCCGGGGAGTGCGCTCCCACACGTGCGTCGCGTCTGCAGATGTGACCCTCCGCCGGAACAGTCTGAGAAATTGCTATCCCGATAACTGCCAGTCCGAATACCCGCCTTGAACGGGCATCGCCTCGAATAAATTCACCATTATTGTTATATTGCACCGCAGTGATGCGGTTACCCACAATCAGTAAGAGGATCTGAGCACCCATGCCCGGCAGAAAGGGACCGCTGCACCTGGTGCTGATCAGCATTCATGGCCTGATCCGCGGGCATGACCTGGAACTCGGCCGGGATGATGACACCGGTGGCCAGAGCCGCTATGTCGTGGAAGTGGCCCGCGCCCTGGGCGAGCGTGACGATGTGGCGCGGGTGGATCTGCTGACCCGACGGGTGATGGACACCACGGTCAGCTCGGATTATGCACGCCGGCTGGAACCGCTCAGCGATAAGGTCAACATTGTCCGCATCGAATGCGGTGAAGATGCCTACATCCCCAAGGAGCAGTTGTGGGATTCACTGGATACCTTCGCCGACAATGCCCTGAGTTTCTTTCGCGAGAACCAGCTGACACCGGATATTATCCATAGCCATTATGCCGATGCCGGTTATGTCGGTATCCGGCTGTCGAGCCTGCTGGGAATCCCGCTGGTGCATACCGGACATTCGCTGGGAAGGGTGAAACGCCAGCGGCTGCTGGCCAGTGGCCTGAAACGGGATGAAATCGAACACCAGTACAATATTACGCGGCGCATTCAGGTTGAGGAAGATGTGCTTGGCGCCGCGGACCTGGTGATTACCAGTACCCGCCAGGAAATCGAGGAACAATACGGGCTCTACAATCACTACCAGCCGGAGCGCATGAAGGTCGTGGCTCCAGGGACCGCACTGGAACAGTTTTATCCGCCGGACGGCAGTGAGCAGGACAGTCCGATGCAGCGCGAACTGGCGCGCTTCCTCAATCAACCGGACAAGCCGATCATCCTGGCGATGTCGCGCCCGGATGCACGCAAGAACCTCGGCACCCTGCTGGATGTGTACGGCGAATCCGCCGCCCTGCAGCGGGCTGCCAACCTGGCGATCGTGGCGGGTACCCGGGATGATATCCGCGACATGGGGAGCCGGCCGCAGGAAGTGCTCACCGACCTGCTGCTGAGCATTGACCAGTACGACCTGTATGGGCGGGTGGCCTACCCGAAACACCACCAGTCAGCTGATGTGCCCGTCCTCTATCGCCTTGCCGCCGCCAGTAATGGCGTGTTCATCAATCCCGCGCTGACCGAGCCGTTCGGGCTGACCCTGATCGAGGCGGCGGCCAGCGGTCTGCCAATCGTGGCGACGGAAGACGGCGGTCCGCGCGATATTACCGCCAATTGCAACAATGGCTACCTGGTCGACCCGCTCGACAGGTCGGCCATCGAGAAGGCACTGCTGAAGATACTGAGTGACAGGTCCACCTGGCGGACACTGGCGAACAACGGCATCGAGGGCGTGCGGCGCCACTATTCCTGGCAGGCCCATGTCTCACAGTACCTCGAGGCAGTACAGGCTATCGTGAACCGCGCCGAGCCCCCGGTGCGGGTACCACTGAAGCAACGGCCCTCCTTGTACCACGACCGGGCAATCTTCAGCGATCTTGACCAGAACCTGCTGACTGACCCGAAATCGCTGGCGCACTTCGTCAGCGTGATGCGGGATAACCGCAAGTGCGCGACCTTCGGTATCGCCACAGGCAGGCGGCTGGATGTCGCCTTGCGCGTCATGAAGCAATACGGCATCCCGCAACCGGATGTGCTGATCACGAGTCTCGGTACGGAGATCCACTATGCGCCGCGCCTGACAGCCGATTATGCCTGGACTCAGCACATCGACCACCTCTGGAACCGCAAGGCGGTGTTGCGCATTCTTGCTGACTTGCCGGGCATGGAATTGCAGCCCAAGACCGAACAGAGCCGCTACAAGGTCAGCTATTACATCGACCCGGGCCATGCGCCCAGCGTCAAGGATATCAACAGACTGTTACATCAGCAGGAACAGACGGTGTCGGTGTTCCTTTCCTTCGGCCAGTTTCTCGATATCGTACCGGTGCGGGCGTCAAAGGGCTTTGCGTTGCGCTGGTTTGCCGACCAGTGGGAAATTCCGCTGGAGCATATCCTGGTGGCCGGCGGTTCCGGCGCCGACGAGGACATGATGCGTGGCAACACCATGGCAGTGGTCGTGGCCAACCGCCACCACGAGGAGCTTTCCGCACTCTCCGATGTCGAACGGATCTATTTCGCCAAGCAGCCCTACGCCGCCGGCATCATCGAGGCAATCGAACACTACAACTTTTTCCGCAACTGCGATGTGGCCCAGACGTGATGGCCCCGTACGATTACCGCAGATGTTGAAAGAAGATTTCCTTCTCCTTGAGGGAGAGGGGCAGATTGGCCGGATGGTTAATGAATCCGGTTTTTATCGACGGGATAGTCACAGCTTCACTGCAGGTGCGTGCGAACAGCCCGCAACACCAGGAGACAGGTAATAATTTATGAGCGATTACACAGCGCAGCGCCCGGTAATCTTCGGGGAAGTCCTGTTCGACCACTTTCCCGATGGCAGCGTGGTGCTCGGCGGCGCCCCCTTCAATGTCGCCTGGCATCTGCAGGCCTTTGGCAGGGCGCCAGTGTTTATTTCCCGGGTAGGCGATGATCCCCTCGGCCACAGAATACGCGATACCCTGCATGCCTGGGAGATGGATACCTCCGGACTGCAGCTTGATTCTTCTCATCCGACCGGCAGTGTCGAGATACGCATCGAGGGTGACGAACCCCACTTCGATATCCTCGACAACCAGGCCTATGACTTCATCGATCCTGACGCTATTCCGCCGCTACCCGACAGCGCACTGCTCTATCATGGCAGCCTTGCCGTCCGCAATGCAGGTTCGGCGCAGGCCTTGCAGCAACTGCAGCAGGGCAGGGACCCGCAACGGCTGGTCGATGTCAATCTGCGTCCTCCCTGGTGGCAGCATGACAGCCTTGTGTCAATGTTGCAGGGTGCGCGCTGGATCAAGTTGAATGAAGCTGAACTGCAGTTGCTGGTGCCGGGCGCGGAGTCCCTGCAGGCACGCATGCGCACCCTGCAGACGCTGAGCGGTGCTGAACTGCTGATTGTCACCCGCGGTGCGGCGGGTGCCGTGGTGCTGGCGCCTGACGGCGAGGAGTTCAGCATCGTGCCGCAGTCACAGAGGGCGGTCATCGACACGGTGGGGGCGGGCGATGCCTTTACCAGCGTGATGACACTGGGTCTGCTGAGCGGCTGGCGTGTGCCGCTGACGCTGGAGCGTGCCCAGGCCTTTGCCTCGGCCATCACGGGCATCCGCGGGGCAACCTGCGATGATCCCGGCTTTTACCAGCCATTCATCGATGACTGGACGTTGAAATGACGCTGGATGATGTCTTTTTCGAGAGGCTGAGCGGTTACATGCAGCAGGAACGCCGCCAGGCTCACCGGGTATGGCACCACCTGCAGGGAATGAAACGGGCGTTTTTACTGCGCAGTGATATTCAGGATGCGCTGGCCGAATTGTGCGCTGCGCCGGACGGCGACAGCCTGCGTAACAGCCCGCTGGAAAAATTACTCGGACGGGCACAGGAGGTGGCGGTCGATGCCGCCTGGATCTACCTGGCGCTGCGGGTGCGCGTGGGGCGCTGGGAATACCTGCGGGTGCACCTGGATACCATGAGTCTGGAACGCATCAGTGTCAGCAATTTCCTCTACTTCAAGGAAAGCCTGATAAACGGAGGCCGCGAACCCTGGCGCTGGGAACTGGAAATCGACCTGGAACCGTTTTCGCGCGAGTTTTCGAAAATGCGCGAGTCGCGCTCCATCGGCCGCGGTGTCGAGTTTCTCAACCGGCGCCTGTCCAGCCGCCTGTTCGAGGACCTGGACAAGGGCAACCAACGCCTGCTCGATTTTCTCAGGGTGCACAGTTACCGGGAACAGCAACTGATGCTGAACGAGGTTGTCAAGGATGTGCCGGGACTGCGCATCACTCTGCGGGCGGCGGACGATTATCTTGCCGGTGTTGATCCCGCCTCGGACTGGGGCGAGGTTTGCGGTGAACTGCGCGCCATGGGATTCGAGCCCGGCTGGGGACGGGACGCGGTACGCATGCGCGAAACCATGCAATTGCTGCTCGATATTCTCGAGGCGCCGTCGCCACGCAACCTCGAGGCCTTCCTCGCGTGTATCCCGATGATCTTCTCCATCACCATCCTCTCGCCGCACGGCTGGTTCGGTCAGTCCGATGTGCTGGGGCGACCGGATACCGGCGGACAGGTGGTCTATATTCTCGACCAGGTGCGCGCCCTGGAGCAGGAGATGCACCACCGTCTTGCCGATCAAGGCCTGGATATCGAGCCGCGGATCGTGGTGCTGACACGCCTCATCCCCGAGGCGGAAGGTACCGCCTGCGACCAGCGTATCGAGTTGATTACCGGCACGCGTAATGCCCGCATCCTGCGCGTGCCGTTTATAAATACCAACGGTGAGGTGCTGCCGCACTGGATTTCAAGGTTCGAGGTGTGGCCGTACCTGGAACGCTTCAGCCTCGATGCCGAGCGCGAAATGCTGGCCGAACTCGGTGGACGACCGGACCTAATCATCGGTAATTACTCGGACGGCAACCTGGTGGCGTCGATCATGTCGCAGCGGCTCGGGGTGACGCAGTGCAATATTGCACACGCACTGGAGAAGACCAAGTACCTCTACTCCGACCTGTTCTGGCGGGACAACGAAGAGCAGTATCATTTTTCCTGCCAGTTCACGGCCGACCTGATCGCGATGAACAAGGCGGATTTCATCATCACCTCGACCTACCAGGAAATCGCGGGAACCGAGGACAGTGTCGGACAGTACGAGGCACACGGTGCCTATACCATGCCGGGGCTGTACCGGGTGGTGCACGGCATCGATGTGTTTGATCCTAAGTTCAATATTGTCTCCCCAGGTGCAGACCCGGAGATCTATTTTCCCGCCAGCGAGACCGAACGACGACTTGATCACCTGCATGCGGAGTTTGAGGATCTGCTGTTTGGTCGCCACACCCGCGAGGACATTCGCGGTGTGCTGCAGGACCGCGACAAGCCCATCCTGTTCACCATGGCACGCATGGACCAGATCAAGAATATTACCGGTCTGGTGCGATGGTTCGCGGAATGCCCCGAGTTACGCGCCGAGGTGAATCTGCTGGTGGTCGCGGGACATGTCGATCCGGCAAAGGCGGGTGATGCCGAGGAGCGTGAACAGATCGAGTACATGCACTGGCTGATGGATGAGCATCAGCTGGATGGCGAGGTCAGATGGCTGGGCATGCACCTGGAAAAGGCCTTTGCCGGTGAACTCTATCGCATGATTGTCGATCATGGCGGCGCCTTCGTCCAGCCGGCACTGTTCGAGGCCTTTGGCCTCACCGTCATCGAGGCGATGGGCACCGGGCTGCCCACCTTTGCGACCTGCTTCGGCGGCCCGCTGGAGATCATCGTCGACGGCGTCTCCGGATTTCATATCGATCCCAATCATGGTGCTGCCGCGGCGCAGCGCATGGCGGGCTTTTTCGCCCGCTGCCGCCAGGATCCGGACGAATGGCAACGCATATCCCGGGGCGCCCTGCAGCGGGTAAGCGAGCGCTACACCTGGAAAGGCTATGCGGAACGCCTCATGACGCTGTCGCGCGTGTACGGTTTCTGGCGTTATGTCACCAACCTTGACCGGGCCGAGACACAACGCTACCTGGAAATGTTCTACACCCTGCAGTTTCGGCCGCTGGCCGATGCCATGCGCCACTGATCCCCGCACACAGGGTGAACCTCACCCGCAATCACCCCTTGTTTTTCCCGCGTTATTTCGATCTGTAACCCCCGGCGTGTACTGACAAAGACTGACAGTAGCTGACAAAACTGACAGGCCATGACAGACAGCTTGTCATGCCGCATCTGGGGTAGAAAGGCTGCCGCCAATTCTGGATCTGGACTTGATATAAAAATCAGCAGATTAGCGTACGGCGCTATGAGTCGATTGCATGGCACGGTAATTGCCTTTGTGTACTTTAGAAATACTAATGCATTCTGACAGGATTCCGGTTTCCGGGAGAGGCGTGTTTAGGGACACGCTGCGGTCAGGGTTGCAGGCCATAAGCAGGTAACCAACCCCGGGGCAGGCGTTACGGTCCAGGGGATATAAACAAAGTAATCGAGAGGGGGTTCTCATGATTAGTCAACTGATTAAGCGGTCTGTGCCGTTCGTTAGCGCCATTGTCCTGGCGTTCACGGGGGTACAGGCCTACGCTGCCATCGCAACCATCACACCGAGCCAGGATAACTCCGTGGCGGAGGAATTTCCTGACCGCAGTTCCGGCGCTTGCGACTCGCTGTTCTCGGGTAATACAGATAACGGCGCTGCACGACGTGCGTTCGTGCAGTTCGACATAGCTGGCGCCTTGCCACCCGGTTCCGTCATCAACAGCGTTTCACTGAGTATGGCTGTGACCCGCGGCAGCAACCATGTTGATTCTACTTTCACCCTGTATCCGAACAACGCGTCCTGGACCGAGGGTACCAACGGCTGCGGCACGCGCGGCGGTGGCCAAGGGGATGATACGGCACCTGCCAACGGCGTCACCTGGAATAGCATGCCCGGTTTCGACGCGGTCAGCGGCAGTACACTGATCAACAACACCGATCCGGTCTGGGCCAGCACGGCAGCGATGGTCAACGACGTGCAGAGCTGGCTCGACAATCCTGGATCGAATAATGGCTGGGTATTGATCGGTGACGAGATCAACCCGACCACGACACGCCGCTTCGACAGCCGTGAAGGTGGCACGCCGCCTGTGCTGATTGTGGACTACACGCCGACCGGTGATACCGAGGCCTGCTGCGATCCGAACACTGGCGGTTGCTCACTCACTATCGTCGGATCGGGTACCTGTAGCGGGAGTACCCAGGGTCTTGGCACCGCCTGCGAACCCAATCTGTGCCCACAGCCAACCGGCGCCTGCTGCAATGCGGACAACAGTTGTTCTGACAATGACGCACTGTCATGTGAAACAGCCGGTGGTACATTCGTCGGTGGCAACTGCAACCAGGCCAACTGCGGCCTGGCGCCGTTCGTCGAAGCACTGCCGATTCCGCCGGTGCTGACTTCGGACGGCACAGGTCCCAATGGCGAGGAGCATTACACGGTTTCGATCGAAGAAGCCAGACAAAGTGTGCATCCTAACCTGCCGGACACCGATGTGTGGACCTACAACGGCGCCTGGCCGGCTGCGACCATCGTGGCCGTGAAGGACCAGCCGGTCGAGGTCACTTACCAGAACAACCTGCCTGCGGGCGCGGGCAGTCTCACCGATGCAGTCGATACCTGTGCTCACGGTCCCAACTACTGGGGTGACGCAAAGCGCATCGTGACCCATCTGCACGGCGGCCACCTGCCGTCGCGCTTCGACGGCCAGCCCGAGTACACCCTGCTGCCGGGCGAGAGTGATGTCTACGAGTATCCGAACAACCAGGAAGCGGCTACGCTTTGGTACCACGACCACGCGCTGGGTATCACCCGACTGAACGTGTACGGCGGCATGGCCGGCTTCTATCTGCTGGCCGATGATGAAGACACACTGGGTTCGGATAATGCGTTCGGTTTCCCGAGCGGCCAGTACGAAATCGGCCTGGCGATCCAGGACCGCAGCTTCAACGCTGACGGTTCGCTGTTCTACAACACCCAGCTCGAGGATGCGTTCAAGGGCGACTACGCGCTGGTCAACGGCAAGATTTCGCCATTCCTGAACGTGGACCGGGGTAAGTACCGCTTCCGCCTGCTGAACGGCTCGCAGTCGCGCGAGTACAGCCTGCGGCTGGAAAACATCACCAACCCGGACAACGATCCGAGCTTTACCCTGGTCGGAACCGACCTCGGCCTGGTCAGCGCGCCAGTCGACCTCGGTAATAGTATTGGAATCTTTGCTCCGGCCGAGCGCATGGACGTGGTGATCGATTTTGCCGGTATGACTGCGGGTGACGAGATCATCCTGCGCAACGACGAGGCGACTCCGCCGCGGCTGCCGAGCATCATGAAGTTCATCGTCACGGGCAACCCGGGCTACACCGGCGCGCTCGCCTCGACCTTGCGCCCGGTAGCGCCATTGAGTAGTCCCGATGTCACGCGCTATTTCCGGCTGAAGAAGAACGCCGCCGCGGCCTGCAAGGACGGCTCGGGCCGGCTGGTCAACGAGTGGACGGTCCAGTCGTTGGACGGGCCGGGCGGCAACGTCACCGGCGAACAGTGGGACGATCTGACCGAGTTTCCGATACTCGGTAACCGCGAGGTCTGGGAGTTCGAGAATCCAACCAACGTGATGCACCCGATGCACGTGCACCTGGTGCGCTTCCAGATCCTGAGCAAGACCGACCTGACCACCGGTCAGTCGATCCCGCTTGAGCCCTGGGAAGTCAACACCTGGAAGGACGTCGTGCGCGTCCCGGCCAATGCATCGGCGCGTATCATCATGGACTTCACCGACTACCTCGGTCGTTTCCCGACGCACTGTCATATCCTCGACCACGAGGACCACGAGATGATGCGGCAGTTCCAGACCACCAACGACCCGGCCAACTGCAACGACAACGGCACCTGCGAGGCAGGCGAGGACTGCCAGAGCTGCCCGAATGACTGCGCCCAGGTCAGCGGCGCCTCGTGTGGCAACGGGTTGTGCGAAGGTGGTGACGGTGAGAACTGCGCGACCTGTCCGGAAGACTGTGCAGGCAAGCAGAAAGGCTCGTCCAGCAAACAGTTTTGCTGCGGCTTCGATGACGGTCAGGTCAACCAGCCGATCGGCTGCGGCGTCGATGCCAGCGACAACCGCTGCATCGATGCCAGTGTAGGCCTGGCCTGCCGTGTAGAGGCGCGGCTGTCGGCCTGCTGTGGCGATAAGCTCTGCGAGGGCGCGGAAACCATTGCCAGCTGCGGAATGGATTGTGATCCCAACTTCCAGCCTACAACAACGACCACAACGACAGAACCAACGACGACGACCACGACTGCAGAACCAACGACCACCACGACAGAACCAACGACGACGACCACGACTGCAGAACCAACGACAACAACTTCAACGACAACAACAACCACGTCGACGACGACAACCGCGGGGACGACAACGACCACCTCGCAA
>Ga0210074_1000788_pt1 | contig 10614 bp, 7 predicted proteins | sample China_Galinas_Co_FD_184860 | JGI IMG/M metagenome (GOLD analysis project Ga0210074, IMG submission 184860) | Wetland microbial communities from San Francisco Bay, California, USA, that impact long-term carbon sequestration -... | ecosystem: Environmental > Aquatic > Marine > Wetlands ... | reverse complement strand
GGCCGGATGGATGCGCTGGTCGGTGCGCACCCGGAGGACGCCTGGCGGCTCGGAGTGGAGGAGGTTCTCCCGGAATGGGCCCGGCGGACGGTCGCCGACGCGAACGGCCCGGGCACCGCCGAGGCCTTGCGCGCGGTGCATCGCCTGGGAGCGGCCCTGGCCCCCGCCACGGGAGACCGCTACCTGCTCGCCGTGGCCGAGCGCGTCGCCGCGCTGCCGGTGCCGGAACGGCGGCGGCTCGCGACCGCCTGCCTGCGCCTGGAAGAGGCCGAGACCGCTTACGCGGCCCGGCGGATCGCGGACGCCCGGAGCGCGCTCGTAGCGGCGCGACGGGCGGTCCACGACCTGCCGTCCCCCCTGGACCCGTGGATCGAGTACCGGCTGCAGCTCTGTGCCTACTGGAACGGCGACGGCGGCGTGGCGGCTGCCCTCGATGCCCTGCGCGCCCGGGTCGCCGGACGGAGCGATCCGATCCTCGACGGCTACCTGCTGTGGACCGCCGGTCTGGTCCGCATCGACGACGGCCGGTTCGCCGCGGGGCGTTCCCTCTACCGCCAGGCGATCGAGCGCTTCACCGGCGCCCGGCTCGCCGGAGAGGTGGCGATCCTCCACACCCTCCTGAGCGACGTCGAGCTCCGGCTGGGGGCGGTGCCGCGGGCATGGGCGGAGGCCCTGGCGGCGACCTCCGCCTCCCACGCGCTGCGCAAGCCTCGCCGGCGCGCCGCGGCCTGGGACCAGGCCGCGCGCATCGCCTTGCTGACCAGCCACGGCGACGCCGCGCTCCGGTTCCAGGACGCCGCCGTCCGGGCGGCGGAAGCGGCGAGCCCATCGACCAAGAGCGCCGCCTTCGCCTCGCGGGCTCGGGTCCGGATCGAGACGGGCGACCTGGCCGGCGCTCGCGAGGACCTGGTGGAGGCCCAGAAGTGGTCCGAGGAGATCGCCGAGGCGCCGGTCCGGGCGCGGGCCGAGGCGTCGATCCTGCTGGCTCAGCAACTGGTCGACGGGGCCGGCGATATCACCGCCCAGGTGGAGCGCCTCGACCAGGCCGTCGACCGGTTCCGCCGGATCGGCGCGTCGGTTCTGGTCCCGGAGCTCCTGGTCGAGCGCGCGCACCTGCTGGCGACGGCCGGCCGCCAGGGACAGGCGGAGAGCGACCTGCTCGAAGGCCTCGCCGCCATGGACGATGAAGCCGAGCACCTCGATCGGCTCGAGGAGCGGGTCTCCTTCTCCACCACGGCGCGGCAGGCGATCGAGGCGCTCCTCGCCGGCGCCCTGGCGCCGGACGGCGATCCCGGACCGGTGCCGGTGCTCACCGACCTGGCCAGGGATCCCCTCTCCGGCGCCGACCGGATCCTGGGCAGCGACGTGGCACGAGCGCTGCGCCTGGCGCCGGAGGACGCGTTCCTGTCGGTCACCGTCCTGCCCGACCGCCTGGTCCTCTGGTCGGCGCACGGTGGGCGCCTCGCCGTCGCCACGGAGCCGGTCGACGCCCGGGAGATCCACCGCCGGCTGCGGGCGATCGCGGCCGAGCCGACGCGGGCCGACCTCGGCTGGTTCTACGACCGGATGGTGCGGCCGCTCCAAGGCTCGCTCGAGGGTGCGGGGCGCCTGTTCGTCGCCCTCGACCGGGGCCTCTACCTGGTGCCGGTGGCGGCGCTGTTCGACCGGGTGACCGGACGGTTCCTGGTCGAACGGACGGCGGTCTCGATCGTGCCGTCGGCGGCCCGGTTCGCCGCGCGGCGCACTCCGCGTGGTGGCGGTGCACCCGCTCCGGCTCGCCTGACGATCCTCGCCGCGGCGGAGAGCGGCGACCTGCCGTCCCTCCCCCAGGTCGACGGCGAAGCGGCCGACCTCACGGCCCTCTATCCGGAGGTCCACACCCTGTCCGCACCGGACTCGGCGCGGGCGCTCGAACGGGCCGCCGCCCACGCCGACGTGCTCCACGTGGCGACCCACGCCGTCTCCAACTCGATCGACCCCGGCCTGTCCCTCCTGGCCACCGCCGCCGAACCGATCTACGCGCGGGACATTCGCAAGCTCGATCTCCGGCGGGTACGGACCGTCGTCCTGGCGGCGTGCGATACGGCGGCGACGAGCCCGCGGGACAGCACGGGCGCCCTCAGCCTGGCCAGCGCCTTCCTCGAAGCCGGCGCCTCCTGGGTGGTCGGCAGCACCCGGCCCGTGGACGACCTGGCTGCCCGGCGGGTGGTGGAGCCCCTCCACCGGGCGTTGCGCAGCGGCCTCCCTCCCGATCAAGCCCTCCGGAAGGTCCAGATGCACTACGCACGCTCGGATGAGCTGCCACTCCGTGAGTGGGCGGCTTTCGAGGTGTTCAACGGATGATTGGGGGGAAGATCTAGGGGGTTCTCGAGGCGGCTCCGCGGGCGCGGAGTCATCCCTCGGCGCGCGGCTTCTGCACGGTCACCCGGTCGCCGCCGCCGTGCTTCGAGACGTAGAGCGCCTGGTCCGCGGCGCGGAACAGGTCGTCTGGGTCCGCCATCTGCGACTCCGCCGCGGCGACCCCGATCGAGCAGGTGACGGTCACCTTCTCGCCCATGTACCGGAGGTCGACCTCCGCCACCAGGGCGCGGATCTTCCCGGCCAGGGCACGCGCGCCTTCGAGGTCCGTCTCCGGCGCCAGGATGACGAACTCGTCGCCGCCGATCCTGGCGAAGAGCTGCTCCGGACGGAGCCGCTCCCGGACCACCGAGGCCACCCGCTTGAGCACGAAGTCGCCGCACAGGTGGCCGCAGGTGTCGTTGACCTCTTTGAACTCGTCGAGGTCGAACAGGATCAGCGCCAGCGGCCGCTCGTGGCGCCGGGCGCGGGCGAGCTCGCGCTCCGCCTCCTCCTGGTACTTTCGCTTGTTGTAGATGTCGGTCAGGCCGTCGCGCGTGACCAGCTGGTAGATCGCCTCGTAGTAGGCGTGCTCGACGTCGAGCTCGTGGAGGAACTTGAAGTGGATGGCGCCGACCTGGAACCGGTCACCGCTGCGCAGGACCTCCGGCGCCGCCACCAGGCGGCCGTTGACGTAGGTGCCGTTGGTGCTGCCCAGGTCTTCGAGGGTGACCGAATCGCCCCGGTGGACCAGGCGGGCGTGCTTGCGCGAGACGGAGAGGACCTCCGGCAGGCTGACCGACACCGCACCCGAGCGGCCGATGTCCAGCGCCTCGTTGGGCGAGAGGCGATAACGGACCCCCAGGCGCTTGCCCTCGGGGTGGGCGATGAGGATGATGTTGGCCTCGACCCCCTCCGCGAGCTCCGCCGACCGCTCGCCACGGAGGATCGCACCGTAGCCTTGGGTCAGGCCGCTCTCGGAAACGGCTGACAGGTCGAACCCGTCGGTGTGGGAATCGGGGTCCGACCGGCGTCCCGCGGAGGGGTGAGAGTCGCTGGCGCGTGCCATGAGGGGGAAGCCGCCGGCAGTCCGGGCGGCGCGGTTTGAGGATGACCTGATAGCCAGGCTACCACTGGCCGGAAGAGGGGGTCAACGCCGAGGCGCCATCCCCCCGGCGGTCCTCCTCAGGACAGCCCGAGCGCCGCCTTGGCGGCGTGGCCGGCGATCTCCGGGTTCTCGCGCAGCCTCCGGATCGAGTAGGCGTACCACTCCCGTCCGTAGGGTGTGTAGACGCGCATCCGGTGGCCCCCGTCGATCAGCACCTTGCGCAGCTCCTCGTCCACCCCCAGGAGCATCTGAAACTCGTACTCCTCGCGTCCCAGGCCGTAGCGGTCGATGAGCTCGACCGCGGCGCAGGCGAGGTACTCGTCGTGGGTCGCGATCCCGACGTAGGCTCCCTTGCGGAAGAGCTTCTCGAGCGCCGCGACGAAGTTGCGGCGCACCGTCTCGTACCCCTTCCAGGCCGCATCCCGCGGCTCGATGTAGATGCCCTTGCACAGACGGACGTTGGCGCCCTCCGCCGGCAGGTCGTCGATGTCCGCCAGGGTGCGGCGCATGTACGCCTGGAAGACGCAGCCCACGTTGCCGTAGCGCTGGTGGAGGTCGCGGTAGATCCGCAGCGTCGCGTCCGTGGTGGTCCGGTCCTCCATGTCGATGCGGACGAAGTTCCCCAGCTCTGCAGCACGGGCGACGATCCTCTCGGCGTTCTCGTGCGCCAGGCTCTCCTCGATCTCGAGGCCGAACATGGTCAGCTTGATCGACAGGTTCGAGTCGATCCCTTCGCGGTCGATGGCCTCGAGCACCCGCACGCACTCCTCGGTGAACTCGCGGGAGCGCGCGGCCTCGCGGACCTCTTCGCCGAGCACGTCGAGGGTCGCCATGGCCCCCTGCGCGTTCAGCTCGTGCACCTTGGACACCGCCTTGTCCAGGGAGTCGCCGGCCACGTAGCGGCGGGCGAAGCGGCGCACGATGGGCTTGGGCACCAGCGGCAGCGTTCCGACCACCAGGCGATTGAACACACTCATCCGTCGGGACCTCCCGCTCGTCACCGGCGGCCCGCCGCACTCGGCGGCCGCCGCGTGCAGCGTGTCAGGGCGTCAGACCGACGCCTCGGCGTTCGGGTTGTTGGCAGGAGCGTCGACGACCCAGCGGACCGACTTGGAGCACGGGCAGGTGCCGGCGACGCGCCGGAGCGAGGGGAGCTCGTGCGCCGCCTCCTCCTTGGTCATCTCGCCGGCGTCGACCTTGTGCAGGCGGTCCACGAAGCCCTTGAAATCGCTCGACGCCAGATAGGACTCGGGGAGTGTCTTCTTGAGGTGGTCCAGGTACTCCGCAAGCGTCGCGAGGCGCTCGCCGCGGGAGCCGACCCGTTCGAACGCGGGCACGCCCCGGCGCCGGAAGTAGTCCCTGTGGGGCAGGTAGAGCAGGTCCTCCGGCTTGACTCCCTGGACCGTCTCTCCCGCGAGCAGCCGGTCGAGGGCCTGGTTGGCCTCCGGCAGGTCGAGCTCCGGCAGCCGGGCGCGCAGGTAGCGCATGTTGAGATCACGCACCACCTTCCCCACCTCGTCGTAGTACTGCTGCTGGGCCTCGGCGTTCTTCATCGGCTTGAGGCCGAAGCGCACGTTGGTGCCGCCGCCGCGCTCGTCGCCGAACATCTCCAACCCCCGCGGCAACCACTTGTTGATCGCCTTCTGGAGCATCTCCATGGTGATGAAGACCTCGCCCTGGGCGGCCTTCTGCGCCCAGCGGCGCATGGGGACGACGCCGGTGGCCAGGTGGAACGCCTCCTCGCGGAGCATCTGGGGCATGCTCTCGGCCATCGGCTGGTAGGCGCTCACCTTCTGCATGGCGAGCTGGTACTTGCCGACCCGGTCGATCAGGCAGCAGAAGGTGACGTTGTCGACGAACGAGTCGAAGTCGATGTTGAAAGCGCCCAGGATGTGGGAGCCGGTCTGCATCGACAGGATCTCTTCGATCAGGTCGGCGCTCGACTGGTCGGTGACGCTCGACCAGTCGTCCTCGACCAGCAGGTGGAGCATCTGGTAGCCGTGGCGGAGCTCTTCGGCCATCATCCGCAGGACCCAGAACTGCTCCTCCTCTTCCTGGGCCCGGGCCAAGGTCAGGCGGTGTTGCTGGATGGAGCCGAATTCCGTCGACGCCTGGGCCTTGATCGCGCCGAACAGGTGCATGGCCTGGTCCGGGTGCATCTCGGAGGCCCGCACGTACTTGGGCTTGCCCTTCTGGTCGCCAACCTCGATCTCCTGGCACATTCCCATCTCCCGGTACGCGCACAGCTCCATCCGGGGATCGTTGGGAAAGTGCTTCTCCCAGTTCTCCATGAGGAAGTCGTAGTCGGTGAGGAAGGTGTCCTTCCACCGCACGACCGCCTCATGGTAGGTCGTGGGCAAGCTGGCGGCTCGAACGTTCATGTCGGCTGGCTCCTCACTCGTTCAATGATTCCTGCGCTGATCTGCACGGCCACGCCTTCCCCCGTCCCTCGCAACGCACGGGCGGGGGCGTCCCTTTCCCCCCGGAGGGTGGGAAAGGGAACGAGGGATTGGGGGGAGATCCAGTGGATCATCCAGGTCGATCGGAGCGGTGAACCCGACGGTTCAAGCAAGCTGGACTCATTCGTCACGAAGCGGGTCACTATCTAAAGGCCCTTGACGTACGCCGTCAACGGCGCCGGGTCGAACCCGAGGGACCGGAAGAACCCGGCCACGTCGCCCATCTGGTCCTCGTCGACCAGGGTGCGGACCTCGGTCGCCCCTTGCTCTTGGAAGTGCCGGAGCATCGCCTCGGCCATCAGCCGACCGACCGCGCGGCCCCGGAAGCCCGGGTCCACCCCCAGGACCTCGATCCACCCGGTCGGGTGCTCGAGGCCGAAGTCGCCGGAGCGCACCTCGCCGAGCATGAAGCCGACGACCTTGCCGTCCGCCTCGGCGACGATCGGAGCATCCGGGTCCCTCCGCAGGTAGTAACCGAGCCGGCGTTCCCAGACTTCCGGCCGGTAGGCGCCGCCGATCTTCTCGTCGATCAGCACGATGTCCGAGATGTCGAGCTCGCTCGCCGGTCGGACCTGGACCTCATCGGTGCGTTCAGCCATCAAGTGGAGCTCCCGGAACGGTGGAAGACGGTGGGCGCGTGCCGGAAACCGACCGCGCGCCGGTGGATCCCATCGGGTCGACGCGCCCCCGTGGGCGGGGGCGATTCTAGCGCGGCTTCGGACGGCGGGCAACGCGGCGCGGCCGCCGCCGAAAGGGCCGGAGGGGCGTCGAGGCGCTACGGTGGGCCAGGCGGACGCCTGGCATATGCTCGGCCGGCCATGGCCGGCCCCTCCCCCATCCGACCCTCCATCCGGGTAGACGCACCGGAGCCCGGCCGAGCGTCCGGAGGCGGGGGCGTGGACTGGCGGGTCCACGGCGCCCTGCTGGCGGTCCAGGCGATCTTCGCCGGTTACCACGTCACCGCCAAGGCGGTGCTGGAGGTGCTCGATCCGTTCTCCCTGGTCGGCCTGCGGGTGCTGCTGGCGACGCCGATCCTCGTCTTCCTGGCCTGGAAGGTGGACCGGGTGCTGCCCCGCCTGGGCGACCTGGCGGTGCTCGCCGGCCTCGGGTTCCTGGGGGTGTTCGCCAACCAGCTCCTGTTCATCAACGGCCTGGAGCGGACGGCGGCGACCAACGCGTCGATCCTGATGCCGTCGATTCCGGTGTTCGCGGTGGCGGTGGGGGTGGTGCTGCGGATCGAGCGGGTCGGGCCGGTGCGGCTGGCCGGGATCGTGCTGGCGGCGCTCGGAGCGCTGGTGATGGTCAATCCGCTCCACTTCTCGCTCGACCACGGGGCGCTTCAGGGCAACGAGCTGATCCTGGCCAACTGCCTGTGCTTCGCCAGCTTCCTGGTGCTCCAGCGGCCGATCCTGCGCCGCTTGCCGTGGCGCACGGTGATCGCGGGGGCGTTCGCCTTCGGGGCGCTGGGGATGGCGGTGGTGACGGGGCCGCGGATCGCGGCGGTGGACTTCGGGGCGCTGCCGGCGGGGGTCTGGTGGGGGCTGGGCTACATCGTGCTGTTCCCGACGGTGCTGACCTACTCGCTCAACACCTGGGCGGTGCGGCGCTCGTCGCCGTCGTTGACGGCGGCGTACACCACGCTCCAGCCGGTGGCGACGGCGGTGCTGGCGGCGATCTTCCTGGCGGAATCGCCGGGATGGGTCCAGGGGATCGGGTTCGCGCTGATCGCCGGGGGGCTCTGGCTAGTCAGCCGCGACCGCTGACGGGGCCGGTCAAACAGACTGCGGTTTCATCGCGTCCGGGACGTGCTCGTGGGCGTGGTAGCTGGAGCGGACGAGGGGGCCGGCTTCGCAGTGGAGGTAGCCGAGGGACATGGCGTAGTCGCGGTACTCGGCGAACTGTTCCGGGTGGACGTAGCGGTCGACCGGTAGGTGGTTTCTGGTCGGCTGGAGGTACTGGCCGATGGCCAGGACCTGGACGCCGGCCTCCCGGATGTCGCGGATGGTGGCGTAGACCTCGTCGTCCCGCTCCCCCAGGCCGACCATGATGGAGGTCTTGACCCGCCCCGGGTACTCCCCGGCCTCGACCTTCTGTGCGGCCGCGCCCAGGAGGTCCAGGCTGCGGTCGTAGCTCGACCCGGGCCGCGCCTCGCGGTAGAGCCGCGGCACGGTCTCCATGTTGTGGGAAAAGACCTCCGGCCTGGCGGCGAGCACCGTTTCCAGGGCGCCCTCGAAGCCGCGAAAGTCCGGCGTCAAGACCTCGACGGCGCACTCCGGCGAGCGTTGGTGGATCGCCTCGATGGTGCTCCGGAAGTGGCCGGCGCCGCCGTCGGGCAGATCGTCCCGGTCGACCGAGGTGATGACCGCGTGGGACAGCCCCATGCTCGCCACCGCCTGGGCCACGTGCTCCGGCTCGTCCACGTCGACGCCCGGGGCCGGCCGGCCGGTGTTCACCGAGCAGAAGCCGCAGCGCCGGGTGCAGGTGTCGCCCAGGATCATGAAGGTGGCGGTGCCGTGCTCGCCCCAGCACTCGTAGATGTTTGGGCAGCGGGCCTCGGTGCAGACGGTGTTGAGCGACAGGTTGCCGACCAGCTTCTTGACCTGCTGGAACTTCTCCGGCGTCGCCAGGCGGATGCGCAGCCAGTCGGGGCGGGGCTCGCGGCGGCGGCGGCCTCCCTCTGCCGCGGCGTCCGGGCCGGCTCCGATCTGGACAAGCTGCGACGAAGAGGTCTTGCGCATGGTGAGGGCTCCCGGAGGGCTGATGGACGGGGCGTGCGGCTGGTGCGGGCAGGCCTGAGCCCGCCCGGGGCTCATCGTACGACAACGGAGCCGGGCGGCCAAAGATTCTCCAGCCGGCCGACCCGCCTGGAGGGGGGCGCCCGCGGTCCCCGCGGAACGTGCAGGCTACGCTGGCTCGCCCGCCCGGAACAGGCCGCCGAAGTGGTCGCGGAGACGGCCGTCGACGAGCCATGTGTCGAGGGCGCGCCGGCACCGTGGCGCCACCCGGTCCCGCCAGAGCTCCGCGGCCCGCGCCCCGGCCTCCGCCCCGTCGTTCTGCCCGATGGGAACGCCGTCCGCCCGGCAGGCCAGGAACGCGTCGAGCGTCCCGTCCGGTGCCGCGCTCCCGTCGGCGTCGACCGCGCCGAACGCGTCCGCCCAGACCACCGTCGCCCGGGCGACCCCGTCCGCCAGGGCGTCCAGGACGCCGGCATCGCTGGCCGCGTCGAGCAGGGCGCCCGCCACCACCCGCGGGTGCCGGACGTTGACCAGCGCCAGGACCCACCCCACGCCGGCGACGGCGTTCTGCCGTGCCGCCCCCTCGGGCGCCTGGCGCCGGGCGCTCCGGAGCGCATGGACCGCCGGGCGCATGCGGGGCAGGGAGCCCGCGGGCGTGAGGTAGAGGCCCCGCCCGACCCCGTGCCAGAAGCTCTGCCTCCACGGTGGTTCTCTCTCTCCGAGCAGCCGGTCGATGGCGGTGACCCGGCCCGGATGGAGCATCCAGGCCACCAGCCCCAGGGCTTCGAAGGCGGCGCCAGAGCAGCCGGCGCGGGAGCCGTCACGGCAGAGCGTCTCGAACCGCTCCACGGCCCTCTCCAGGGCCCGTTCGTCCCCGTCCGCCGTCCGTGCCGCCCGACCCGTCCGCGGCAGAGTGAGCGGCGCGAGAGTGCGAAGCGCCAAGGACAGGCCCATTCCCGTGTGGAGGGGCAGGCGCCACCGGATCTCCGGCAGGGTCGCCCGGGGGGAACGCCCCGCATCCCACGCGGCCTCGCTCCAGCGGAAACCGAGCCCCTCGCGCAGCCAGATGGCGTCCCACGGGTCCTCCTCGTCCGCGGCCGCCAGCCGGCGGACGAGCTCCCGCTCCGCCTCCTCCGGGGAGGCGCCGGTCTCTCCGGTCTTTCCTCCGCGGAACGGCCTCGGCGCCGCCCAGAACCGTTCGAGCGCGTGCATCGTGTTCCGCAGCTCCTGCCACCCCTCTGCCGTGGCGCCCTCCCCCTCCGGCGCCAGCTCGGCGGCGACCGCCAGCGGCACGACGCTCGCCATCCGGGTGAGCTGGGTGAAGAGATCGAGCACCGACACGTCACCGCCTCCGACTGACGACCCAGAGCAGGGCGGCGCCGAACCCCGCGATCACGCCCGCGGCGAGCTCTTCCGCGCCGCCATCGAGAGCGCCCGCCCGGTCGAGGCGAAACGCCACCAGGGCGACCGACGCCAGAGCCACGAACACCGCCAGAGCGACCACCGGGAAGCGCCTTCGGCCGGCCGGAGCGGGCCCGGGGCGCTCGTCCCGGCGGATGCCGAGCCGGCCGCCTTCGGCGCGCCCGAGAGCCCGGTCGATCCTGCCCGGCAGCTCCGCGAAGAGCGTGGCGTAGCTCGCCACGTCGCGGGCGACTTCGGCGGGCTCGAGGGCGCGGCGCAGCCGGTCGGCACCGCGCAGCAGGCGCAGGTGCTCCAGGGCCGCCCGGAGCGGATCCCCGGTCGGTGCCAGGCGGTGGCCGAGGAGGGCGATCGACGTCAGCCCGCGGACGAACAGCAGCCCCTCCGGCGTCGGCCGGTACCCTGCCTCCCGCGCCAGGCGCCACTGGACGAGCAGGTGCTCGGCGAGGTCCTCCGCCGCACCGTGCCAGCCGCCGTCCCGGAACAGCACCACGTGGCGCAACCTGTGCCGCAGGCGATCGGACCGCACACGCTCTGCCTGCCGGCGGGCCGTCGC
>Ga0210074_1000787_pt1 | contig 10623 bp, 10 predicted proteins | sample China_Galinas_Co_FD_184860 | JGI IMG/M metagenome (GOLD analysis project Ga0210074, IMG submission 184860) | Wetland microbial communities from San Francisco Bay, California, USA, that impact long-term carbon sequestration -... | ecosystem: Environmental > Aquatic > Marine > Wetlands ... | reverse complement strand
CTTCATCCGCGAATACTTTCTGGAAAACGATATCGCGCCTGACGTGCGGCACCTGATCAGTTACCTGGGACGCAAAAACGGGTGGACCAAGAAAGCGGCCAAGCAGCACGTCTTCGAACTGTTTCCTTATGGCTACGTCAAACAGGCCTGCAAGATCGCCGGCATGAAAAAGCCACGCGCATGGAGCACGGGCTAAGGCTCACACAGGCGGGTTATTTGACCCCGTGCATGCCCTTGCGGACCAGCGGGATCAATGCAAACGCCACGGCTGAAGCGATCACCCCGATCCAGAACATCAACATGAACAGTTCACCGTAACCAGCGGCAGCGGCGGCCAGGTCCAGGGTTTCACCTTCCGGCACATCGATCGCCGACAGTTCGCCAAATTTCGCCGCCAAAACTTCGGAATAGGCGGTCGCGAGGAACCACGCGCCCATCATCACGCTGACGACGCTGGGCACGGACAATTGCGTTACCGCGCTCAGGCCGATCGGCGAAATACTCAGTTCACCCAGTTCGAGGATGCCATAGGCGAGCACCAGCCACCAGACACTGGCGATTCCATTGAGACCGGCCAGGTGGGTCGCATAGGCCATGGGCAGAAAAGCCAGGCCGGCGAGCAAGAGCCCGATGGCGCTTTTCGCAGGCTTGCTCGGGTTCATGCCACGCCTGTCCAGCCACGGCCACAACCAGGTAAAAAACGGCGTCAGGGCAACGATGAAGAAAGCCCCCAGGAAAGTCAGTGAGCCCGCGGTCTGCTGCACGAACGATATGTCACGGATAAACGCGGCCAGCATCGCAATAATCACCGAGCCGAGCAGTATTTCACCCAGCAGCAGCTTGCCGCGGCCCGCCAGCCTCAGCGCCAACAACATGGTCAGCGGGCTCAGCGCGAGCGGCACGACGGTCCACGGCAGCACCGGTTCGGCGCTGACGGCTATCGCACCGAACAGGTCCTTGGTCAACAGGCGGTCGGTGAAGGCGACCCAGGATCCGTAGGTCTGCTCGTAGAGGGTAAAAAACACCAGCACCATCAGGATCAATACGACCAGGCTGATCATCTGCTGGCGTTCGACGCGGTTGCACTTCACGACTAAAAACCAGATAAACCATGCCACCAGCACGATCGACATGATGTGCATGGCGCCGGACACGGTCCAGGTGTTCTGCATCAGTTGCCAGATGACCCCCACGCCAAGCAGCGAGCCCAGGTAAATGGCCCATTCGCGGTTCAAAGGCCCGAGGACTTTTTGCTTCAACCGTTCAGGGTGCCTGGGCTCGGCGTGGCCGTGCAGGTATTTTTGACCGGTCAGGAACACCGTCAGGCCCAGCAGCATGCCGAGACCGGCGGCGCCGAAACCGTACTTCCAGCCGAAGGTTTCACCCAGGTAGCCACAGATCAGGCTGGCGAACAGGGCGCCGACATTGATACCGGCGTAAAAGATCGTGAAGCCGCCGTCCCTGCGCGGGTCGTTCTGCGGATACAGTTTGCCGACGATGGTGGAAATATTCGGTTTCAGAAAGCCGACACCGGCGATGATCAGCGCCAGTGAAAAGTAGAATACCTGCAGGGCGCCTTCGTCACGCTGGATTTCGCCACCGACCAGGCGGGCCTGATCGCCTTCGATCGCCATGCCGAAATGCCCGGCGCACAACAACAGGGCGCCGGCGATGACCGCCTTGCGCATCCCCAGCCAGCGGTCCGCAAGCATCCCGCCGATGACCGGCATCGCGTAAACCATTCCGCCATAGGCGCCGAGCAACTGGTAGGCCGGCGCGTCGCCGAACAGGTGGTACTTGATAAGGTACAGGAATAACAACGCCTTCATTCCGTAAAATGAAAAGCGCTCCCACATCTCGGTGAAAAAGCAGATGTAAAGACCCTTGGGCTGGCCCCAGAACTCTTCACCCGGGTGAAAGTGCTGCCCTTTTGCTGTTTCGTTCATGTTGGTTCTTCTTATCGCGGCGGCAGAAAGTGCACAAGAATCCTGTGAAACGACGCCCGAGTCAAATGCTTTTATGGAATTGGCACGGACAAAGGTGGGCGCATTGAGTAAAATTCCCTGCACCCGCTCCCGGCGCCACGAGAATGAAGAAAAGAAAAATCATTATCGACTGCGATCCCGGCCAGGACGATGCCGTCATGCTGCTGCTGGCGCTCGCCTGCCCGGATGAATTCGACATCCTCGGCATCACGACGGTGGCCGGCAACGTGCCGCTCGAACTGACGCAGCGCAATGCGCGGATCATTTGCGAACTGGCCGGCAGAACCGATGTCGCGGTGTTCGCCGGCTGTGACAAGCCCATGCGGCACGAACTGATCACCGCGGAGAACGTGCACGGCAAGACCGGTATCGATGGCATCGAGGTTTACGAACCGGACATGCCGTTGCAGGACCGGCACGCGGTCGATTTCATTATCTCGACCCTGCTCGATGCCGATGACGGCAGCATCACGCTGGTGCCGACCGGCCCCCTGACCAATATCGGCGAGACCCTGTCGCGGCGGCCGGACCTGCTGCCGAAAATTCAGCAAATCGTGATGATGGGAGGCGCCATGCGCGAAGCCGGCAATACCACCCCGAGCGCCGAATTCAACATTCTCGAGGATCCGGACGCCGCCCAGATCGTCATGCACTGCGGGCGTCCGCTGACCATCGTGCCGCTGGACGTGACCCACCAGGTACTGGTGTCGCGCAAACGCCTGGAACAGATTCGCGCACTCGATACACCCGTCGGGGCCGCCATCGTCGGCATGATGGAGTTTTTCAACCGTTTTGACAGCAAGAAATACGGCAGCGACGGCGCCCCCCTCCACGACCCCTGCACGATCGCCTACCTGCTCCGGCCGGAATTATTCGAAGGCAAAACGTGCAACGTCGAAATCGAAACCGGTTCACCGTTGACCCGCGGCCACACCGCGGTGGATTTCTGGGATGTGACCGGCAGGGTCCGCAATGCAAACTGGCTCTACAAGGTGGATGCGGACGGTTTTTTCGAACTCCTGATCGAAAGGCTCAAACCATGAAGCGGGCAATTTCAATCGCCGTGATCGGTTCCATCAACCTCGATATCGTGGCCCGGGTAAAGGTTTTCCCCAAACCCGGTGAAACCCTCACCAACGCCGTGGTCAGCCGGTTTCCCGGCGGCAAGGGCGCCAACCAGGCGTTGGCCGCGCATCGCCTCGGCGCAAACGTCTTCATGGTCGGCAGGGTCGGCAATGATCCGGCCGCCGACGAGGCCCTCGACGGCCTGCGCCGTGAAGGGGTCAACCTCGACTATTGCAGGTCGCTGGCGGATCACGCCACCGGTCTCGCGCTGATCGTGGTCAACGCCGAGGGTGAAAACCAGATTGTCGTGGCGCCCGGCGCCAACGCCGCATTCGACGCGGCGCACCTCGAACTTCCCCGCACCGACGCCTGTATCGCCCAGCTTGAAGTGCCGGTAGAAACCATCCTCAAGGCCGCGCGCGCCAACGACAATTTCTTCTGTCTTAACGCCGCGCCGGCCAGGACGGTGCCACACGAACTGCTCGAACATGTCGACCTGCTCGTGGTCAACGAAACCGAGGCGCTGGCGCTGGGGTCGGAACTGGACAGTTTCCGCGGATTGCTCGCAAGCACACACGGCGCACGCGGTGCGGTGCTGAGCCGCAACGGCAAACAGATTGCGAGCGCAAAACCACCCCGCGTGGAGGTGGTGGATACCACCGGGGCGGGTGATGCCTTTACGGCTGCGCTGACGGTATCCCTGGTCAGTGGCCTGGCGCCTCAGGAGGCCCTGGAACTGGCCTGTATCGCCGGCGCGCTGGCCACGACCAGGCCCGGCGCGCAATCATCGCCGACACGCCTGGAAGTGCAGCGAATGATGTAAATTACCGCCAGGGAAAGCGGGTTTCGACGTCATTTTATCGCCATCTTTCGATATCAACGATCTATTGATATATGTCAAGTGGAAGGGGGCGGATTCTGTTGTCACTACTACCCCAAACACGTAAAATTCTACCATCAAGAACAAAGGGTTTGGACCCCTCCTCAACGTAGAAAAGGGATACACAAAAAGTGCCTTCTACGGCAGCACGACAAAACAAAATCCCAGCTTTACAAATCGAATTTTTTGGCTGGCAATAAGGCCATCCAAAACACTAATTTTGCCCTGACCACAGAAGTGACACGACATGAATGTACTACCTGATAACCTGATTACTCCAATCACGATCATCGTCGCAATTCTGGCTTCAATCGGTTTGTTCTTTCTTGTCCTGACCAGGCTTTCGCTGGTTTTCCAGGCCAACAGCGAAAAGTCGGATCCCGATACGGCGCACATTTACTGGATATACAAGAGCCCGTTTTTCATCAAGTTGACCGACCGGATGTTCGTCGTCTCCAGCATCTTGTTATTCCAGTACAGCAAGCTGGTTGATTGCGTGGTCAAGCGTCTGAACCCGTCGTTGAAAGGCAAACGCATATTGCAAATTTCCTGCGCTTTCGGAAACGTGTCCGAGAAAATCGCCGCAAGCTGCGCGCGGCAGGGCGCCGCGGAGTTCGTCCTGACCGATATCATGCAAAGCGAACTGGACAATGCCGAGCGCAAGCTGAAGCGTTTTGGGGATCTTTGCAGCTACAGCAGGCAGGATGCCACGAACCTGCAGTTCGAAGACCAGTCGTTCGACTACGTCGTCGCCTTCTTCCTGCCCCACGAATTACCCCTCGAGAAGAAAATCAAGCATATCGAGGAAGCGAAGCGGGTGCTGAAACCGGGCGGAAAGGTGGTTTTCGGTGAATTCCACAAGCCGCGACTTAAGATCCTGGAGATACTCGGGCGCATTTATTTCAAGATTTTCGAGCCCTATGCGACTGAAATGTGGGACAGTTTCGATCTCGCCGAGGTCATCGAAGACAACACGGACGATACCTACAGGATAGAAAAAGACACTTTCCTGTTCGACAATTTCCAGGTTTTGGCCGCCAAGCGGCTGTCATAAACCAGGCGCAAAATCCAGTTTCTGCAGTTTTTCAATCACCTGGCTGACCAACTGCAGAAGCCTGCGCAATGGCAGGGGCAAGTCGTCCCAGTCCATGCTGTCCATGGTGTTCTTGATGCCGAGGCCCAGTTCGGTGTCACCTTCGATGCGGATGCGGCGCTGAAAGAACAGCGTGTCCGGATCGGCGCGCCGGGTTGCCAACAGGATGAAATCCGTGCTTTCACCAGAAATGCTGACGTCCTCTTCGAGACTGCGGTCGATCGGTGTGAAGGCGTCGCCACCGACACGGATCAGCCAGTCGATAGACAGATCGGTGACCCTTATCCTGACTTTTGCATCCTCGAGGAAATCCAGTTCACCGTGCCGGAGCGGCTCGCGGAAGGCCTGGTTCAGAACCAGCGACAGCACGCGCTTTTGCACCGCGTAAGGGGTAAGACGGCCGGGAATGCCGATGGCTTTTTTGGCGATGGGGCGGACGAATTCCGGAATTGGCAGCATGGGGTACCCCGTGTCGATTTTGCACCAGTATATTGGCCGTTTACCGCGATGTGTTGATACAGATCAATGTGCGGATAGATTCTGCACCTAGAATGTGTTGCCAGTAAGTCAAAACTGGATTGCTATGGAACTGGTCTGTCCGGCAGGCAACCTGCCGTCCCTGAAAGCGGCTGTCGACAACGGCGCGGACGCCGTCTACGTGGGTTTCAAGGACGATACCAACGCGCGGCATTTCGCCGGCCTCAACTTCACGCAGCGCACCTTCGAATCCGCCATCCGCTACGCGCAGGACAAGGGCCGCAAGGTCTACGTGGCCATCAATACCTTTCCCCAACCCAAGGGCTTCGAGCGCTGGAAGGCCGCCGTCGACGAGGCAGCCTCCCATGGTGTCGACGCGCTGATCATGGCCGATATGGGCGTGCTCGATTACGCCAGCAGGCGCTGGCCGGACCTGCGCCTGCACCTGTCCGTGCAGGCGTCGGTGACGAGCGCCGAGGGCATACGTTTCTACTTTGAGAATTTCGGCATCCGGCGCGTGGTCCTGCCGCGCGTCCTGTCGGTCAGCCAGGTCGCCCAGGTGATCACGGAATCGCCCGTCCCGGTCGAGGTCTTTGGCTTCGGCAGCCTGTGCGTGATGGTCGAGGGCCGCTGCCTGTTGTCCAGTTACGCGACCGGCCGGTCGCCGAATACCTACGGCGCCTGCTCGCCGGCCTCGCACGTGCGCTGGGAGGAAACCGGCGACGGCACCAATACGCGCCTCAATGGCGTTTTGATCGACCATTACGGCGAAGGCGAGAAAGCCGGCTACCCTACCCTCTGCAAGGGCCGCTTCCAGGTCGGCGAGCACACGTTTTACGCGCTGGAGGAACCGACCAGCCTGAACACGCTGTCCATTCTTCCCGAACTCAGGAAGATCGGCGTCAGCGCCATCAAGGTGGAGGGCCGCCAGCGCAGCCCTGCCTACGTCGCCCAGGTGACGGCGGTGATGCGCGCGGCTATCGATGACTGCATGCGCAAACCCGCCGATTACCGGCCCGAAGAACGCTGGATGAAGCAGCTCGCCGATGTCTCGGAAGGCTCGCAGACGACCCTCGGCGCCTATCACCGGCCCTGGCAATAGGTGAGCAGGATGATGAGACTATCCATCGGACCCATCACCTACTTCTGGGAACGCCAGCAGGTGCTGGATTTCTACCGCCAGGCCGCGGACAGCGCGGCCGAGATCGTCTACCTGGGCGAGGTCATCTGCTCGAAACGGCGCCTGGTCAAGTCCGAAGACTGGTTTGCGATCGGGCGGGAACTCAGGCAGGGCGGCAAGGAAGTGATCCTGTCGTCACTGACGCTGCTGGAAGCCGCCTCCGAGGTCAGCAGCCTGAAAAAACTGTGCAGCAACGATGAATTCACGGTCGAGGCCAACGATATCTCGGCAGTGCAATTGCTCAGCAAGGCCGGCCGGCAGTTCGTCACCGGCCCGAGTGTCAACATCTACAACTCGCGCACGCTTGAGATATTGGCGGGCAAGGGGCTGAAACGCTGGGTCCTGCCGGTCGAACTCGGGCTGGACACGCTCGCAGACCTGCAGGCCGGACGGCCCGCCGGCCTCGAGACCGAGGTCTTTGCGCTGGGTCGTCTGCCGTTGGCGTATTCAGCGCGCTGCTACACTGCGCGCTCACTCAACCTGCCGAAGGACGACTGCCGTTTCAAATGCATCGACTATCCGGACGGCCGGTTGCTGAAGACCCGGGAAGACCAGCCGTTCCTGGTCCTCAACGGGATCCAAACCCAGTCCGCACTGACCCACCAGGTGCTCGATGGGTTGCCGCAACTGGCAGCGCTGGGCGTGGATGTCCTGCGCCTCAGCCCGCAGCATCAACACAGCATGGAGATCATCGGTCTTTTCGACGCCGCCAGGAAAGGCGCCGCCCTGGAACCGCTGACACGGGAATTGACAGAACTGCTCCCACTGGGCGCCTGTAATGGCTACCTGGTCGGGCAGGCGGGCATGCATTCCGGCCCGGGGGCACGGCATGAGAATCAGCAAGCTTCTTGATCACCACCACCGCCAGGTGAACCGCAGGGCATTTCAGGACCTGCGCGAATTCGCAGGTACGTTGACGGCATCCGGTCAACTCAAAGAGGTCACCCAACCGGTTTCGCCGCACCTGCAGATCACCGCCCTGAGCCACCGCAGCCTGGTCAAAGGCGGCCCTGCCCTGTTGTTCGACAATCCGGAGGGTTACACGATGCCGGTGCTGGCCAACCTGTTTGGCAATGAACAGCGGGTGCTGGCCGCGCTGGAGCTTGAAAACCGCGGGGACCTGTATGCGCTGGGGCAGGAACTGGCTTTCCTCAGAAACCCGCACCTGCCGGAAAACCGCCAGGCTGCGCTGGACGCCTTGCCGGGGTTTGCACGCCTGACACACGTGACGCCAAAGCAGATGGATACTGCGCCCTGGCAGGCGCAGGTCAGCGAGGGCCCGGATGTCGACCTGGAAAGCCTGCCCATATCGACCTGTTGGCCGGAAGATGCCGGACCACTGATCACCTGGGGCATGGTGGTCACCCGCGGTCCGAACAAGCCGAGGGTCAACCTGGCGATCTACCGCCAGCAACTGATCGGCCGGAACAAGCTGATCATGCGCTGGCTGCCCCACCGTGGCGGCGCCCAGGACCTGCGCGAATTTCAACAGAAAAATACCGGGAAAGCCTTTCCTGTTTCCGTGGTCATTGGCGCTGACCCGGCCACCCTGCTGGCTGCCGTCACGCCGATACCGGACACGCTGTCCGAGTTCCAGTTTGCCGGTTTACTGCGTGGGCGCAGGAGCAGGATCGTGACATCCACCTTGACCGGCCTGCCCATTCCGCACGGCGCGGAAATCGTTCTCGATGGCCATATATACCCCGGTGAAATGGCCATGGAAGGGCCATTTGCCGACCACACCGGGTATTACAACTCGTGCGCGGAATTCCCGGTATTCACCGTCGAGCGGATCAGCCGCCGAAGTGACCCTCTGTACCTGACCACCTACATGGGCAAACCCGGCGAGGATGAACCGTCGATCATGGCCGCGGCTTTGAACGAGATGTTCATCCCGCTGCTCAAGGAACAGTTTCCCGAGGTCGTGGATTTTTACCTGCCGCCGGAAGCCTGCTCCTACCGCGTGGCGATCGTCAGCATACGCAAGCAATATCCCGGCCACGCGCGCCGCATCATGTTCGGTATCTGGTCGTGGTTACGCCAGTTCACCTATACCAAGACCATCATCGTTACCGATGACGACATCGACATACGCCATTGGAAAGAGGTGATCTGGGCCATCTCCACGCGCTCGGATCCGGTCCGCGATACCGTCCTGGTGGAAAATACGCCGATCGATTACCTGGATTTCGCCAGTCCGAAAGCGGGTCTCGGGGGCAAGATGGGTATCGACGCCACGCATAAAATCGGTACGGAAACCAACCGTGACTGGGGCCGGGTCGCAAGGATCGACCCGGCGACCCAAGCGCAGATCGATCTCATCGCCAATGAATTAGGTCTATAAATTACTGTATTTCTATTCGCGCAATATTATTCCGTATTTTTGATTGGTTAATCTAAATACTGTCACAACTGACAGGTGATTCGTCCTGATGATAGGCACATAATTTTGCCATGAACGCGCGAAAGGGATCTTCGAGTCGTTGGCAGGTGGCCGTCTCTGCCGGAAATCCGGAAAGGAATCCAGGATCGGCAGAGCTGTGGGAGCAAGACAGCTCATTCAAACCCATACTGCTTTTAACCACCCTTTTATTCCTCCTCATAGCACCAGCGCCCGATGCCAGGGATATCGCGGAAATATCCGCCAATTTCCTTGTCGTGGAAAGTCAGCAGGGCCTGATGGCTGCCGAGGAGCCCACCAAACCCGCAGAGGAAGTGACCCCAAGATAGTATCCGTCCTGCTTGCTAGCCTTGATCAAACCCACCCGGTTTCCCCGGCAAGCGCTGGCGGGATTCTGAATTTCCCGGCCGCATTCGCCCGTCATTTCACACCCTTCAAAATTCGTGCACTTTCATGATATTGGTGGCGCCCGGCGTCAGGGTGGTGCCAAAAATGACCACGACCCGATCCCCTTTCTCCACGATACCAAGGTGCCTGAGAATGCCCAACCCGTCATCGAGCATGTTCTCGAGACTTTCGTAATGAACCGACATGATCGGCGTGACGCCCCAGGGCAGCGCCAGCCGCCGGTAAACTTCCGGCGACGGCGTGAAAGCGATGATCGGGCAATTGGGCCGGAAATGACTGATCAACCGGGCCGTGGATCCGGACTCGGTGAAGGTGACAACGTAACGGGCATCCAGTTCATCCGCCACCTGGCAGGCGGCCTTGGCGATCGCCCGGGACGTCGAGTGCCTGTCCAGCAATGACATGCCTTCGGGCCATTGCCAGGGCAAGCGGGCATTTTTGGTCTCGGTGTAACTGGCGATGCGCGCCATGGTTGCCACCGTTTCGACGGCGTGTTTGCCAACCGCTGTCTCGCCGGACAGCATGACGGCATCGGAGCCGTCCAGGATCGCGTTGGCCACGTCGGAAGCTTCCGCCCTGGTAGGACGCGGATTGGAGATCATCGATTCCAGCATCTGTGTCGCCGTGATCACCACGAGACCGCGCCGGTAGGCCTCGAAAATGATCTTTTTCTGGATCATCGGCACCTGCTCGGCCGGCAATTCGACACCGAGGTCGCCACGCGCCACCATGACACCGTCACACACGGCGAGTATGTCATCGAGGTTGCTGACGGCTTCCGGCTTCTCGATCTTGGCTATCACCGGCATGTCGGACCCGCCGTTCGCGGCGAGAAATTCCTTGAGTTCCGTCACGTCCGCCGCTGACCTGACAAACGACAGCGCCATGTAATCGACGCCGATGCCGATACCGTGCAGGGCGTCGGACTTGTCCTTGTCGGTGAGCGCGGAAACGGACAGTTTTGTACCCGGCAGGTTGATACCCTTGTGAGACTTCAGGCGGCCGCCGCTGATGACGCGGGTGACAACCTCATGCCCGTCGACCGATTCGACCTCGACTTCCATCAGGCCATCGTCGAGCAGGATTCTTTCTCCGGCCCTGACGTCGGCCGGCAGATTCCGGTAGCTGGTCGAT
>Ga0210074_1000786_pt1 | contig 10626 bp, 11 predicted proteins | sample China_Galinas_Co_FD_184860 | JGI IMG/M metagenome (GOLD analysis project Ga0210074, IMG submission 184860) | Wetland microbial communities from San Francisco Bay, California, USA, that impact long-term carbon sequestration -... | ecosystem: Environmental > Aquatic > Marine > Wetlands ... | reverse complement strand
AGCCATATGAATCCGGCAGCAACCATGATCGGCTTCGATTTGCGCAGGTGTATGGCTTCCTCGCTGATAATCAGCGCGTAGGCAGCGAAAAAAATCAACAGGGCGAGCCATCCCTGCCAGGAACCGGTCAGGTCCTGTACCGGCGCGGCAACGGCCGTGCCAGCCAGCGCGATCTGAGGAGCGCAAAAAGCCGGTAGCAGCAGGAGGATCCGGGAGATAGATCGAACCCAGCAACCTGAAGTCGTCATGGGTTTCAGCGGGTTCAGCCTTTAAACGGGTTGCTTCCACAAGCCGGATAACGCCGAGCGGAACAGTCCGCGCATCGCCACCACCAAAATGGCCCCGCCGACAAAGATCATGACATCGGACATCGCCGCGCCGATGAACGCGAACTCCCTGAAGGCGGAAGCGCTCACTTCCAGGGCAATGCCCGTGATGAGAAATTTGCTGGGATCCACATCGGCCATGTTCACCAGTCCAACGAACACCCCGAACACCGCCAGGCCGACCGGCAGCCATGGGTGCTCAAAACCAAGGCCTGCGACGAACGCAAAGAGAATACCGGTAATGAATAGTACTTGCCCGATTTGTTGCATTGCTCATCCTCCAGTTGACACCGTGTGGTATGGGACCTTGCATTAACAAAATATACGACATTATTATCATGTTTTTAATGTCGCATCAAACCAATTCGAGATCGGGAAAATTGGATTTCACATGACCAGCGATATCCGGAAAAACTGGACGTTTTTAAGCAATTCCGCCCACGTACTGATTTGCCTGGCCCAACGCCCGCCACCGACGACGCGGGAAATGGCAATTCGCATTGGCATCACCGAACGAACGGTGCAGAGAATCGTGTCGGAACTCATTACCGCGGGTATCGTCAGCATTAGCAAGACCGGTCGAAGGAACCGCTATACGATTGATCCCGGGCAACACCTGAGACATGCCCTGGTATCCCATAAAACGGTTGGTGAATTCATCAGCCTGATGGAAAATGAAATACTGGCCGATGAATGATTGGGTTTCGGCCACAATTCGCTAACCGGTCAAGGCGATGACCGCCACGCCCACGGAGGTTTTCAATGAGCATCTACAAGCGAATCCTGGTTGCTACCGATTTCAGCGACATTAACCTGCTGGCCGCAAAGCGGGCGGTGCAATTGGCAAAGCGGGATAAAAGCGAACTGATCCTGCTGCACGTGATCGAGCATTTTCCAACGCAGGACGGTCCGCTTTCCTCGGTGTTTCAATACGATATCGTGCCGGATGACACGCTGGTCAAACGCGTTGTCGACCGGATGAATTCGCTGAGAACGCAGTTGGCTCACAAGGCGATCAAAACCGAATTCAGGATTACCCCGAAATCGGCGCGGCATGAAATCCTCAGATTCGCGGCCACGCATGAAGTCGACCTGATTGTCGTCGCGCCCCACGGCCAGGGCATCATCGGCTCGCTCGGTTCGACGGCCACGGGCGTCCTGAACAACGCGAAATGCGACGTGCTGGCAGTCAGGGAAACGGAACCGGCAATGCAGGCGGACTGACGCTGTCAGCCTGGCTTTCCTGGCATTTTTTGCGATTTTCGCTGCAACGCAACGTTGCGTTGTGACATATGTCTATTTTTCTCCAGCCGCAATATAATTTTGCCTCTATTCCACCGCGGAGCGCAGCATATGTCCAACAAGGAACAAAAAAGTGTCAAGGAAGCCAAGAAGAAACCCCAACTGTCACTGAAAGAGAAAAGAGCCGCCAAGAAAGCCAAGAAAAAGTCCTGACCCCATTCTGGCAACCGTCGACGTGAATGGGGTATTCTGGAAGCATGGATTCCAGCAGCCCCGTACCCTTCGACAACAGCTATGCACGGCTTGGCGAGCGGTTTTATACCCGGCAATTGCCGGTGCCGGTCGCCAAGCCGGAACTGATACGCGTCAATCATCCACTGGCGCGCACGCTGGGTATTGACCCGCACTGGCTGGAGTCCGGGCAAGGTGTCGAATTCCTCGCCGGCAACCATATCGCCGAGGGTTCGGAACCGATTGCCGCGGTGTACGCGGGACACCAGTTCGGCGGCTGGAATCCGCAACTCGGCGATGGCCGGGCGATCCTGCTCGGTGAGGTCGTCGGCCAGGACGGAATCCGTTACGACATCCAGTTGAAAGGTTCGGGCCGCACGCCCTACTCGCGCGGCGGCGACGGGCGCGCACCGCTGGGTCCGGTGTTGCGCGAATACATCGTCAGCGAAGCCATGGCGGCAATGGGTGTACCCACCAGCCGTACGCTGGGAGCGGTCACCAGCGGCGAGTGGGTCATGCGCGAGGGCCGCCTGCCGGGCGCGGTGCTGACACGCGTGGCGCAAAGCCATATCCGCATCGGCACGCTGCAGTTCTTCGCCGCTCGCGGTGACAACGGCGCCCTTGAAACCCTTGTAGAGCACGTCATCCAACGCCACTACCCAGAGACGGCCGGAAGCGAAAACCCCGTGCGCGCAATGCTCGACGGCGTGGTCGCACGCCAGGCCGGGCTGGTGGCCCTGTGGCAATCGCTGGGTTTCATCCACGGGGTGATGAACACCGACAACATGCTGCTTTCCGGTGAAACCATCGATTACGGACCCTGTGCCTTCATGGACGATTTCGACTTCGGCAGGGTGTTCAGCTCGATCGACCACGGCGGGCGCTACGCCTACGGCAACCAACCCTACATCGCACACTGGAACCTGAGCGTGCTGGCCCAGGCGCTGCTGCCGTTACTGGACCGGGATCCCGACAAGGCGCTGGCCTCTGGCCAGGCCGCGATCGACGCCTTTCCGGGCTTGTACCAGGCGGCTTACACCAACCTCATGCTGAAGAAACTGGGGCTCGGGGAAAAAGCAGCCGGTGACGTGGAGCTGGTACAGGACCTGTTGCAACTGATGCAGGCCGAAAAAGCCGATTTCACACTGACCTTCCGCCGTTTGTCCGACCTGGCCGGCGAAGAAGCGGCATCTGCCGGCGGTGTCGCTGCGCTGTTCGCGTTTGCGGATGCATTCACGCCATGGCTGGAGCGCTGGCGGCAGCGCATGACAACCGAACCGCGGACTGCCGCGGAAAATCAGAAGGCCATGTACGCCGTGAACCCGGCGTATATCCCGCGCAACCACCTGGTCGGGGAAGCGATCGACGCGGCGCAAAAACACGGAGACTTCGAGCCCTTCAACCGGCTGGTCGATATCCTCGCAGAGCCGTTTGATTACGACCCCGGGTTCGCCGTTTACGCGACCCCGCCACGGCCCGAGCAGGTCGTCACGCAGACTTTTTGCGGCACCTGAATTGCGCCGGATCGTGAAAATCAGACAGGTCAGCTGCAGTATTGAAAAACGCGGTTGAGCCGTTTATTTTTCCAGCCACTGGCCCGGTGCGAGCCTGCCCAGCGACCAGTCGCCGACCCGCACCCGGATCAACCGCAGCGTCGGATGCCCCACCGTGGCCGTCATCCGTCTTACCTGGCGGTTGCGACCCTCGCTGATTGTCAGTTCAAGCCAACTGGTGGGTATGTTCGCGCGGTAACGGATCGGTGGATTGCGCGGCCACAGCCAGCCCGGTTCATCGACGAGCCTGGCGCCGGCGGGCAACGTCCGTCCGTCTTTTAACGCAACACCATCGCGGAGACCTGCGAGCGCATCCCGGCCGGGCTCGCCTTCCACCTGGGCCAGGTAGGTCTTTTCCAGCTTGAAGCGTGGATGCGATATCCTCTGCACCAGGCGGCCGTCATCGCTCAACAACAGCAGGCCTTCGGAGTCGTAATCGAGCCTGCCCGCAACACGCAGCGCCGGATCACTGAAAAAATGACCGAGGGTCAATCTTGGACCGGATTCGCGGAACTGCGATAACACCTGGAACGGCTTGTTGAATAATACGACCCTGGCCAAATCAAAGCACCGTGCTGAAACCGCAGTTCACTTGTCCTTTTTTGAAGCCGCTTTCTTCGGCGGCTTGTAGTCGCCGATCTGGCTTTTGACCGGGCAGACCGAAACAATGGGGCACTTCTTGCAACCAACAGCAAGGGCAACCGGGCAAAGCGTCATGATACTCTCCGCTACCTGTGGGTGGGTGAAATCTTTTTTGGTCGGGCAAATGCACTGACATGATAGAACTTAACCACGGTCCTGAACAGGCCGGAGACGGCCAGGCGGAACATGACAGGAATCTTCACCCTGTCATGTTCCGCTTGGCCCACGGGCGGCTGCCGGTCAATGTTCCGTGTCAGAACCGGTCCCAAACGGGGACGGCGTTTCCGGGTAACGGGGAAAATGCACCGAGTTCGGCCCAGCGCTTGCCGGGCGCGTGGAAATCCGAACCGCAGGATGCCAGCAGATTTTTCTGTTCACAAAGCTGCGCCATGTCACGGGTCTGTTGCGCCGTTTGCTGGCCCGAGACCACTTCCATGCCCTGGCCACCCGCTGCGACGAAGTCATCGAGCAGTCTTTTCAGCCGGGTGCGGGTCAGCTTGTATTTCAACGGGTGGGCAAGCACGGCGACCCCCCCGGCCGCGCGTATCCATTCAATGACCTGCGACAATTCGGCCCAGTGCTTTTTCACGTCTCCGGCCTTGCCGTCACCCAGGTACTTCTTGAAGGCCGTATGCATCGAGTCGACCCTGCCGGTATCGATCAGGTGTTGGGCGAAATGCGGCCGGCCGATGTAACGCCCGTGCGACAGTTTCATCGCGCCTTCAAATGAATCTTCAATGCCCTTGTGCGTGAGATTTTCGGCAATCCGCCTGGCTCGCAGCAGGCGTGAGTCACCCTGGACCTTAGCTGCCTCGCGCATGGCATCGCAATGTGGATCGGTATTCAGGCCAAGCACATGAACGCCGACGCTTTGCCACTGTGTCGAAAGCTCTATCCCGGGAACGATCCTGAGTGAAGCCGGAAACGCCGGTTTCTGCGCGAACGCTTCCATGTTGTCATGGTCGGTAATGGCCAACACATCCACGCCCTGTTCAATTGCCCGGGAAACGAGCTCACGCGGGTTCAGCACGCCGTCGGAATACAGGGTGTGCGAGTGCAAGTCAAAAATCACTGTTTTCCCAACCCATCGAACCGCGGCTGGCCGGGCCGTGCTTCAAAACTCCTTGCCTGCAAACATCCGCCGTGTATCGAATACCGCCCTGATGGCGCTGATCCTGTCGCCCTCGACCTCGAAGAAAAACGCTCCTTCATTGTGAATACCGTTGACGGAGTCGAACGAGGCCATCACTGCAACCGAACCCCCTTCGATGATCATCTTGCCGTAGGTCTCGTTCAGCATGAAGGGTGCGATCTGGTCGATATAGTCGCGCACATCGGACTCGCCGCAGATGGGAGTGGGTGAAAACATGCCATGGTACTCGGCATTCTCCGTCAACGGCACAGCACTGGCGTCGTCGATGTTCAGCGCTTCGATAAATTTCAAAACAACGGCTTCAACCTCTGCTCTGCTGGTCAATATTCTGTCTCCTGTCAATTTCAATGCCTGTTTGTCCGCGGAATTGGTATCATCGTCCGCCGGGGAGTTCACGGTTGATGATGTTAGCAGATTCCCCCCGGTCATCGGTTTCTTGCTGAAGCCATGATACTAAGAAAACTGGAATGGACCACCCGCACACGAACTGGAGATCAGATTGGAGCGTAATCACCGCGTAAAATGGGCCGGCGGCCTCAGGTTTGTCGCCACCGGCGGCAGCGGTCACAGCACGGTCATCGATGGCGACCGGGAGACCGCCCTGTCACCGATGGAAATGCTGTTGCTGGGCACCGGCGGTTGTGCCTGCATCGACGTCGTCATGATCCTGAAAAAGGCTCGTCAGAAAGTCGTCGACGCCTGGGTCGAAATCGGTGGTGAGCGGCGTGAGGAAATGCCCAGGTACTTTACCCGCATCGAAATGCATTTCGTGGTCAAGGGTCTTTCGATCAAGGAGGACCGCGTCAGGCATGCCATTCAACTTTCAATGGAAAAATACTGTTCCGCATCCGCCCAACTGGCGGCGCTCGCGGAGATCAGCACCAGCTACGAAATCATCGAGGCGGAAACGCCCTGAGTTACCAGCACCGTGATCGTACACGGGCAAAGGAGATGTAATGTTAAATCTAACACGTAATTTGCTGTTTTTAATATTTATTATTTTGGCAACCAACGTTGCCGCAGCAGCCGGAAAAGACGAAAAACCGGATCCTGGACTGAACGAAGCCAGCCTCAAAGGTCTCCAATGGCGCAGCATCGGCCCGGCGACAATGGCTGGCCGTATTGCGGATATTGCCATCAACCCGCTGGACAGCAGCCAGTGGTATATCGGCGTGGGCAGCGGCGGGGTCTGGAAAACGGACAACCGGGGAACCTCGTGGACACCGGTCTTCGATTCGGAGGGTTCCTATTCCATCGGCTGTGTCAGCATCGACCCGAATGACGTGCAAACGGTATGGGTCGGCACCGGTGAAAATGTCAGCGGGCGCCACGTCGGCTACGGCGACGGTGTTTACAAGAGCCTGGACGGCGGCAAGACCTGGACCAACATGGGCCTGAAGGACTCGCAGCACATCGGCAAGATCGTCATCGACCCGCGCGATTCCAACGTGGTTTATGTCGCTGCGCAGGGACCATTGTGGTCGGCGGGCGGCGACCGCGGCCTGTACAAGACCAGCGACGGCGGCAAGACCTGGGAACTGATCCTGTCGAAAGGAAAATACACCGGCGCCAACGAAGTCCACCTCGACCCGCGCAACCCGGATGTGGTCTACGCCAGCCTGCACCAGCGGTTCCGCAACGTCGCCGCGCTGATGGATGGCGGCCCCGAGTCGGGTATTTACAAATCGACCGACGGCGGTGTGACCTGGCGCGAACTGACCAATGGCATCCCGCCTGATGACAAGGGCAAGATCGGGCTGAGCATCTCACCGGTCAACCCCGACATCGTTTACGCGACCATCGAACTGGCGCAAAGGACCGGTGGCCTGTGGCGTTCGACCGACGCCGGCGCCAGCTGGGAGAAACGCAGCGACGAGGTTTACAGCGGCACGGGCCCACATTACTACCAGGAAATTTTCGCCAGCCCTTTCGATGCCGACACCGTCTACCAGGTGGCGCCCAACCTGTACAAATCCATAGACGGCGGCAAAACCATGAAGGCGCTCGAGAACCGCGCCGTGCATACCGATTATCACGCGGTGGCATTCGATCCCGATGACCCGGATTATTTGCTGGTTGGCAACGATGGCGGGCTGTACGAATCGTTCGACGCCGGTGAACACTGGAAGTTTTTCGACAACATGCCGATCACGCAGTTCTACAAGGTCAGCGTCGATTACGACGAGCCCTTCTACAACGTTTACGGCGGCACCCAGGACAACAACAGCCAGGGCGGGCCGTCGCGCACCGACAATGTCCATGGCATCCGCAACAGCGACTGGTTCGTGACGCTGTTCGCTGACGGTCACCAGTCCGCGGCCGACCCGACCAACCCGGACATCGTCTACGCCGAATGGCAGGAAGGCAACCTGGTGCGTTGGGACCGCAAGACCGGCGAAATCGTTTATATCCAGCCGCAGCCCGCGGCCGGCGAGGCGTACGAACGCTTCAACTGGGATTCGCCGATCCTGATCAGCCCGCATGATTCCGCGCGTCTTTATTACGCAAGCCAGCGGGTCTGGCGCAGCGACGACCGCGGTGACAGCTGGACCCCGATATCCGGCGACCTGACCCACGACCGCGACCGCATGACCCTGCCGATGATGGGCCGGGTCTGGAGTTTCGACTCCGCCTGGGACCTGATGGCGATGTCCCAGTATGGCACCATCACCTCGCTGTCGGAGTCGCCGGTGGCCGAAGGCCTGCTCTACGCGGGCACCGATGACGGCCTCATCCAGGTGAGTGAGGACGGCGGCAAGAACTGGCGCCGGATCGACAAGTTGCCGGGGGTTCCGGACGGATTCTTTGTCAATGACATCAAGGCCGACCTGTTCAACGCCGATATGGTTTACGTGGTCGTGGACAACCACAAGGCCGGCGATTTTACACCGTATATCCTGGCGAGCCCCAACCGGGGCCAAAACTGGCACAGCATCAGCAAGGGACTGCCCGAGCGTCACCTCGCCTGGCGCCTGGTGCAGGACCACGTCAAACCCGAGCTGTTGTTTGCGGCCACCGAGTTCGGCGTCTTTTTCACGCTCGACAGCGTCACCTGGACCAAGCTGTCCGGCGGCGTGCCGAATATTGCCTTCCGCGACCTGGCCATCCAGAAACGTGAGAATGACCTGGTAGGCGCCAGCTTTGGGCGCAGCTTTTTCGTCCTCGACGATTACACGCCGTTGCGCAGCATCACGGCCAAGAACCTGGCCTCCGACACCCTGCTGTTCCCGGTGCGCGATGCACTGTGGTACCTGCAGCGCATGCCGATGGGTGAATTCAGGACCGGCAGCAAGGCCTCCCAGGGTGATGCTTTTTTCATCGCTGACAACCCCCCGTTCGGCGCGCTGATCACCTATTACCTGCCGAAAGACATCCTGACGGCGAAGGAAAAACGCCGTGAACGCGAAAAGAAAATCGAGAAAGAAGGCGGCGACACGCCCTACCCCGGTTGGGATGCCTTGCGTAGCGAAAGGAACGAGGAAAAACCCGCCGTCGTTTTGACCGTGCTCGACAGCCACGGTGAAGTGGTGCGGCGGCTCGAAGGCCCGGCAGAGGCCGGTTTTCACCGGGTCGCGTGGGATCTGCGTTACCCCGAATCCAGCCCGTGGACCGATAAACCGGGTGACGATTACATCGTCTTCCCGGGTCCGCTGGCGGCGCCGGGAGATTACACGGTCAGCCTGGCAACGAGGGTCAACGGCGTGCTCACCGAGACCGGCCTGCAGACCCCCATCCATGTCGAGCTGATGCGCCAGAACAGCCTGGCGACAGCCAGCCCGGCGGAGGTCGTTGCCTTCACCAGGCGTCTCGACAACCTGTTACGCGAAAGCGAGGGCGCCGCTTCAGCGATCAAGTCGCTGCTGACCGAATTGTCCGCGATCAAGCAGACCCTGCAACGATCCGACGCCAGCATGGCCTTGCGCGAACAGGCAAGGAAGATGGAACTGCAGGTGCTCGACCTGCAGGTGAAACTGTCCGGTGACGAAGTGCGTGAACTCAATGGAGACCCGGGACCGGTGCCGGTCAGCCGGCGTTTCGGTGTTGCCCGCATGGGTACGTCGTTTTCGAGCTACGGTCCGACACCCACACACCTGCGCAGCCTGGAAATCGGCGAACAGGATTTTGCCGCCGTCAAGACGGCGCTGGACAACATCTATGGCGTCGAATTACCCGCCTTGCGCAAAGCGCTGAATGATGCCGGTGTGCCGTGGACACCGGGCCGCGGCGTGCCCGCGAGCGACTGAGGGCGATGCAGTCAAATTGATATTCAGCATCATGTGTAGCAACGTCATCCCGGCGCAGGCCGGGATGACGGAGCGGAAAGAAAGGGGTCCGGTTCGTTCAGCGCATGTCGCGATCGAAATGAACCTGTCCGCGCTTCCGAATTCGCGCACGAGCAGCCAATTATTGCTATTAAAATTTAGCGTGATTTGATATAACGTTTGCCCCACAAGTAGACCGGCTCACCTGAGCAGCGCAGCGGAATGGGACTGGGTCTTTGAACGCCCCATTTGACGGGTATTTTATCCACTAACCACCGGGTTAGAAACCTTATGAAAAAATCCTATTTTGACCTCATAGATCAGACCTATTACTTCCCCCAGGAAGGGTTTGACCTGCGCAATGGGTCGCTGACGTTTCATGGTGTTTCACTGGAATACCTGATCGAAAAATACGGCACGCCGTTCCGCTTCATCTACCTGCCGAAAATCGGCGACCAGATCAAGAAGGCGCGCAACCTGTTCAACCGCGCGATCAAGAAATACGATTACGAAGGCCGTTATTACTATTGCTATTGCACCAAGTGCAATCACTTCGCGCACGTTGTCAACGAAGCGCTCAAACACGACGTGCACCTGGAGACTTCCTCTTCGTTCGATATCGACCTGCTCCTCGACCTTTACAAGGACGGCAAGATCGACAAGAGCATCTCCATCGTCAACAACGGCTACAAGACGAACGATTACCTGCGCAAGATCGTCAGTCTCTATGAGATGGGTTTCGAGAACGTGCTGGTGGTGCTCGATTCCGTGAACGAACTGACGAAACTCGAAAAGGTGGCCGGCGAACACATCATTAAAGTGGGTATGCGGCTGGCCATCCAGGAGGAACCGCAGTCGCCCTATCACACCTCGCGGCTGGGTATCAGCGGTGGTGAAATCGAGGCGTTTTTCGAGCAACGGATAAAAGACAACGACCGCGTCGAACTGAAAATGCTGCACTTTTTCGTCGACTCGGGCATCCGCGACAATCTTTATTACTGGGGTGAATTCCAGCGCGCACTCGAACTTTATATCGCTTTGAAGAAACAGAGCAAATCACTCAATTCGTTCAATATAGGCGGCGGTTTGCCGATCAGGAACAACCTCGGCTTTGAATTCAATTACGAATACATGATCAGCGAGATCGTCAGCAACATCAAGAATGCATGTTCTGCTGAAAAGGTGCCGGATCCGGACATCTACACCGAATTCGGCAG
>Ga0210074_1000785_pt1 | contig 10629 bp, 11 predicted proteins | sample China_Galinas_Co_FD_184860 | JGI IMG/M metagenome (GOLD analysis project Ga0210074, IMG submission 184860) | Wetland microbial communities from San Francisco Bay, California, USA, that impact long-term carbon sequestration -... | ecosystem: Environmental > Aquatic > Marine > Wetlands ... | reverse complement strand
AGCTGCTGACCTTGGCGTCGCCCGACTATCCACAGATGCTGCGCGGCATAGCCGATGCGCCCCTGGTGCTGTTCGTAAAAGGCGAAGCGAAATTGCTCGACGAACCACAGCTGGCCATCGTCGGCAGCCGAAACCCGAGCCCGGGCGGTGCTGAAAATGGGTTTGAATTCGCCGCCTTCCTGAGTCGCTGCGGCCTGCTGATCACCAGTGGCCTTGCGCTGGGTATCGACGGCCAGGCCCATCGCGGCGCTCTGCAACAGGGCTCACCCACAATCGCCGTCTGTGGCACCGGTCTGGATATCGCCTATCCGGCGGCTCATACCGAACTGGCCGCGCAAATCGCGCAGTGCGGAGCACTGGTCTCGGAGTTTTTTCCCGGCACGCCGCCCCAACGGGCAAACTTTCCCCGGCGCAATCGACTGATCAGCGGCCTTGCACTCGGGGTGCTGGTGGTCGAAGCCACGTTGCGCAGCGGTTCATTGATTACCGCCAGGCTCGCCGCCGAACAGGGCCGGGAGGTATTTGCAATACCCGGCAGCATCCACAACCCCATGGCTCGCGGCTGCCATCGCTTGCTCCGGGACGGCGCCAAGCTGGTCGAGTCCGGTGAGGACGTGTTGACCGAGCTGGGCCCGCTGCTCGGCAGCCTGATCGATCAGACGGCGAGCCGGCCTGAGTCCGGCGGCAGCCGCGATCTTTCTGACAAGACACTGACAAAAGAGTACACAGAGCTGTTGCAAGCCTGTGGCGGCGACCCGGTCAGCGTCGACCAACTGGCCGAACGCACGAAATTGACGACGGCAGAGGTTTCCTCCATGCTCCTGATCCTGGAGCTCCAGGGATATGTGGCATCCGGAGCGGGTGGCCGTTACACCCGCGTAGGGAAGAGGTTCTGATATGAAGGAAAACGTCCTCGACGTCCTTATGTATCTGTTCGAGACGTATACCGACGCTGATACAGAACCCGAAGCAGACCGCAACGCTCTGCGTGAGGAGCTGGAGCGGGCCGGTTTCCATGACGGCGAGATCGATAAGGCCCTCGAATGGCTGGACGGGCTTGCAGCTCGGGACGAAGATCCTGTCTGGCAGTCACCCACCGAGCGCGCGGTTCGCGTGTTCAACGATCATGAGTTCACCCGGCTGGATGCTGGCTGCCGAGGCTACATCATGTACCTTGAGCAGATTGGAATCCTCTCTCCGGCCCAGCGGGAGCTGGTCATCGACCGGGTGATGGCTCTCGGCTCTGAAGAAGTCGACATCGAGCAAATCAAGTGGGTGGTACTGATGATATTGTTCAGCCAGCCGGGTCAGGAGACGGCCTATGCCCGGATGGAAGATCTGGTCTTCGAGGACCGTGTCTCCTCTGCACATTAAGCAGACACACTGAGTCAACACTGGAGCCGCGGCCAAACACCGCGGCTCAGGTTTTTTGGAGTCATGAGCAAGCATTTGATCGTTGTCGAGTCGCCAGCCAAGTCGAAGACGCTGGAAAAGTATCTGGGCAAGGACTTCAAGGTCCTGGCCTCCTATGGCCATGTCCGCGATCTGAAGCCGAAAGAGGGCGCTGTCGATCCGGATAATGGCTTCGCCATGAGCTACGAAGTCATCGAGCGCAATCAGAAGCACGTTGACGCCATCGCCCGGGCCTTGAAAAAAGCCGATGCGCTGTATCTCGCGACCGATCCGGACCGCGAGGGCGAGGCCATTTCCTGGCATCTCCAGGAAATCCTGAAGGAACGCGGTTTGCTGGACGGCAAGCCAGTGCACCGCGTGGTATTCCACGAAATCACCCGCGGCGCGATCGACGAAGCCATGGCTCACCCGAGGCAACTGTCGACCGAGCTGGTTGATGCACAGCAGGCCAGACGGGCGCTCGACTATCTGGTCGGTTTCAACCTCTCGCCGCTGTTGTGGCGCAAGATCAAGCCGGGTCTGTCGGCCGGGCGTGTGCAAAGCCCGGCGCTGCGCATGATCTGCGAGCGCGAGCGCGAGATCGAGGATTTTATCCCCCGCGAGTACTGGACCATCGACGCCGCGGCCGATGCGAAGGGTCACCCGTTCTCAGCGCGTCTTGCGATGTTCGACGGCGACAAAGTCGAGCAATTCAGCATCACTGACGCTGCACGCGCATCGGAGGTAGAAACCAGATTGCGCGAGGCTGCGGGCGGCAAGCTTGCCGTCTCCGAAGTCACCCGCAAGCAGCGGCGCCGTAATCCGGCGCCGCCGTTCACGACCTCGACGCTACAGCAGGAGGCCTCTCGCAAGCTTGGTTTCGGCGCGCAGCGGACCATGCGCACGGCGCAGAAATTGTATGAAGGTATCGACGTCGGCGACGGATCGGTCGGACTGATTACCTATATGAGAACCGACTCGGTGGCGCTGGCCAATGAAGCGGTCAGCGAATTGCGCGGAGTCATCGTTGAACGTTTCGGCAAGGAAAACCTGCCGGACAAGCCTCGCTTCTACAAGACCAAATCCAAGAATGCGCAGGAAGCCCACGAAGCCATTCGGCCTACCTCTGCGGCCCGGCATCCCGATAGCGTGGCCCGTTATCTCGACCGCGATCAGGCGCGTCTGTACGAGTTGATCTGGAAGCGGGCGGTAGCCTGCCAGATGGAAAGCGCGGTGTTCGATACCGTCGCCGTCGATCTGGCTCCGGCGCGTGACCCGAGCCTGGCGGCCCGGTTCCGCGCGACCGGCTCGGTGCTGGTGAAGCCGGGATATCGTGCGGTGTATATGGAAGGACAAGACGACGCCGCCGATGACGAAGGTGATCGCCTGCTGCCGCCACTGGAGAAGGACGATATCGTCGAGCTGGTGGATATCAATACGGACCAGCACTTCACCGAACCGCCGCCGCGTTTCTCGGAAGCCAGCCTGGTCAAGACGCTGGAGGAATACGGTATCGGACGGCCGTCTACCTATGCCTCGATCATCTCCACGCTGCAGAACCGGGAATACGTGGAGATGGACCGGCGCCGGTTTATGCCTACGGACATCGGCCGTATCGTCAACCGCTTCCTGACCGATCACTTTACGCGCTATGTGGACTATGACTTCACTGCGCGCCTCGAAGATGAGCTTGATGCCATCTCCCGGGGCGAGGAAGAGTGGGTACCTTTGCTGGAGCGCTTCTGGCGCCCGTTTATCGAACTGGTGGAAGACAAGGCTACCTCGGTCACCCGGGCCGAGGCCGCGCAGGCGCGGGAACTAGGTGTCGATCCGAAGTCGGGCCGCCCGGTCAGCGTACGCATGGGCCGCTATGGACCCTTCGTCCAGATAGGCACCCGGGACGACGAGGAGAAACCGAAGTTTGCCGGGCTCCGACCAGGGCAAAAAATGGATACGGTCGAACTGGCGGAAGCGCTGGAACTGTTCAAGCTGCCCCGTGTCCTTGGCGAGACCGCCGACGGTGAAGAAGTATCCGCCAATATCGGGCGTTTCGGACCCTACGTGCGATACGGCAAGAAGTATGTCTCGCTGAAAAAGGACGATGACCCGTTCACCGTCGGTCTGGAACGGGCGCTGGAACTGATCAGAGAGAAGAAGGAAGCCGACGCCAACCGTACGATCAAGGAATTCGAGGCCGAGGGTATCCGCGTGCTGAATGGCCGGTATGGCCCCTACATCACCGATGGCAACAAGAACGCCAAGGTGCCCAAGGACACGGACCCTGCGACGCTGACGCTAGAACAGTGCCAGGAGGCGATTGAAAAGGCTCCCGCTCGCCGCGGCAAGAAAGCCGCAAAGAAGAAGGTAGCGAAGAAAAAGACCGCAACCACCAAGGCTGGCGCAAAGAAGAAGACCAGGAAGAAGACTGCCCGGAAGAAGGCAGCAAAGAAGAAGCCTGCGGCGAGGAAAAAGACGTCGGCCCGCAACGCGTCGACCGGCAAGACGCCGGCCGGGAGCGGGGGCGGCCCGTCTGCTTCTCCCGCCACGGATGTTGCTGACTGATTACTGGCCGTGAGTCGGGTTTCTCCCCTTTCCCGAGCTGGCCGGATCATCCGCGAAGGCGGTGTCGTCGCCTACCCCACGGAATCCGTATTCGGTCTTGGCTGCCACCCGCTGGAGGCGGATGCCGTCGCGCGCATCCTGACGATCAAGAAGCGCGCTCTCGAGTCGGGCTTCATCTTGCTGGCGGCTGAGCCGGGGCAGCTCGATGAGTTCATTCGGCCGTCTGCTGAAGAACGCTCAAGGATGCTGGGGAGCTGGCCGGGTCCGGTGACCTGGGTGGTCACCGCGAGCGCCGCGGCGCCGGCCTGGATCACCGGCGGACGCGCCACAGTGGCGGTCCGGGTCACCGCAGAACCACTGGCCGCGGCACTATGTCGCGCGGCCGGAACCGCCATCGTTTCCACCAGTGCGAATCGGAGTGGACGCCCCCCGGCACGCACTACGCTGCAGGCACGGCGTCGCTTTGCTCAGCTGGTGGACACAGTCCTGCCGGGCGCTGTTGGCGGCTATGCCCGGCCCACCGAGATCCGTTGCGCGAGTGACGGTAAAGTACTGCGGGCGGCATGACACAGGGCGGATAGTGGTATGAGTGTTGGAGATTTAGAGATCGCGGCGGTGGAATCATGGCTGCGCACCCTGCATGACGAGCTGACCACCGGGCTGGAGGCGCTCGACGGCGACAAGCGCTTCAGGCGGGACCAGTGGCAACGCCCTGAAGGCGGGGGCGGCGACAGCCGCGTGCTGGAAGACGGAGCACTGTTCGAGAAAGGCGGTATCAACTTCTCGCTGGTCCATGGCACGAACCTGCCGCCCAGCGCCAGCGCTCATCGACCCGAGTTGGCCGGCCGCAGCTTCAAGGCGATGGGCGTGTCGATGGTGTTACATCCCCACAATCCCTATGTTCCGACTACTCACGGGAACTGGCGTTTCTTTGTCGCCGAGAAACCCGGCGAGCCCCCGGTCTGGTGGTTCGGCGGCGGTTTTGACCTGACGCCGTACTACGGATTCCGGGAGGACGCGATCCATTGGCATCGGGTGGCGCGGGATGCCTGTGACGAATTTGGCCCCGACGTTTACCAACGCTACAAGAAATGGTGTGACGAGTACTTCTTTCTGCGCCATCGCAACGAGCCCCGCGGGATCGGCGGCTTGTTCTTCGACGATGTCAACGAATCGGGATTCGAGCGCAGCTTCGAATTCACTCGCAGCGTGGCCTCGGCGTTTATCCAGGGCTACCGGCCGATTGTCGAAAAACGCCGGGATGTGACTTTCGGCGAGCGCGAGCGTCAATTCCAGTTGTATCGCCGCGGCCGCTATGTCGAATTCAACCTGGTCTACGACCGCGGCACGCTGTTTGGTCTGCAATCCGGCGGTCGCACCGAGTCCATCCTGATGTCCTTGCCGCCGCTGGTGACCTGGCGCTATGACTGGACACCAGAGCCAGGCAGCGCAGAAGCCGAGCTGTATGAAGAATTCCTGCGGCCCCGGGACTGGCTGGGTGAATCCGCATGAGCGCCACCCGCCCTCGCTTTCACCTGGCATTCCCGGTGACCGATATCGAACAGACCCGGGTGTTCTATACCTCGGTACTGGGTTGCTCTGTCGGCCGCGAAGCTGCGCGCTGGATAGACTTCGATTTTCGAGGCCACCAGATCAGCGCTCACCTGGTTGGTGATGCCGGTGGCAGTGACACAAATCCGGTAGATGGGGACAAGGTGCCAGCCCGGCATTTCGGGCTGATTCTGGACTGGGAAGAATGGCAACAGCTGGCTGACAGGCTGCATCACATCGGTACGAAATTCCTGATCGAACCAAAAATCCGGTTTGCCGGACAGACCGGAGAACAGGCCACGCTGTTCCTGCGCGATCCGTCCGGGAATGCGCTGGAGTTCAAATCCTTCCGCGACGCTGACCAGGTGTTCGCCAGGTAGTTCTGTCAGTGCCACACGCAACGGCGATTGCGGGATTTACGAACCCGGCTGGCCGCTACTCCGCCCCTTGACGCGGTGCTATTCTTACCCATGGAACTACGCGTTTCACCTTCCCGGATGGCACTGTCCGCAATCGCTGAAGATCCGCAGCCGTTCAAGGCAAGACCAACACCCCGACGGAGAGCCATGATGAATCCAAGTCGATTTGCCACCGTGAGCCTGTACGCCGTTGCTCTAGGCGCATTCGCTTGGACCCCCGCACACAGCGCGGGCGTTCAACCGGCGGCCAGCAAAGTGATCGCGCTGGCCCAGGCACCGGCGCCTGAGGAGACGCTCCAGGATCGCGTGGCACAACTCAAGGCCTGGTTGAAGGCCAGTCAGGATCAGTTGCGGGCCTATCAGTGGATTGAGACCACCACCATCACGGTAAACGGCGAACAAAAATCGCAGGTCGAAAAGCGCTGTTACTACGGCGCAGACGGCACCCTGGAGAAGGTCACGCTGGAATCAAGTCCCGGCGGGTCGGATGGACTGCCGGGCATTCTGCCTCCCGGACGCCTGATCCACAGAATCGAGGAACACAAAAAGCAAGAGATGGAGCAGTACTTGCAGAATGCCGAAAAGCTGGTCCATGACTACATCCCGCCGACTCAGGACCGGATCCAGCAGTCAGTCAACAGTGGCAACATGAGCATGCAGATGCTCGACCCGGGTCATGAAGTGGGCCTGGAGTTTGGCGATTATCTGATGCCCAACGACAAACTGGGCGTCAAAATTGAACTGCCCGACAATCGTCTGCTTGGCGTGTCTGTCAGCACCTTCCTGGTCGATCAGGAGAACGGCAACCAGGACCCGATCTCCATGGATGTGACGATGTCAGTGCTGCCGGATGGCACGATCTATGCTCAAAAAACTGTATTGAACGCGCCGGCCAGGAATGTTGTGGTCACCGTGGAGAATGCGGGTTATCAACGCCTGGCGCCGTGATCTCGCCTGCAGAGAATTGACAAGAGTGAGGAACAGAAATGTTACGAAATAGATTACTGCCAGCCGTCGCGATGTTGGCTGCGCTGTTCGCCTGGGCGATCCCGGCAATGGCGGAAGATGCTGCGACTGCAGACGCGCCGGCTGCCGAACCCACCGAATCCCAGCAATTTGCACGGCAGCGCTTGTTAGAAATGGCCGGCTACCTGGGTGGTCTGGAAAAGTTCAGCGTCGATATGAACGCCAATTACGACGTGCTCCAGGACACCGGTCAGATGATCGAATTTGGCGAGGCTCGCCAGATTTCTGTCAAGCGGCCGGATAACTTACGAATAGAGCAGATTGCAAGCGATGGCAAGCGCGATCTTACGGTCTTTGACGGCAAGGAAATGTCGGTGTATTCGGCAGACAGTTCAGTGTATGCACAGATCCCGCAGCCTGCCGATCTGGATACGTCTGTGATGTACCTGCTGCAGGGTTTGAAATTGCGGCTGCCTTTGGCCCCGTTGCTGCTGACAAACTTCGAGCAAATACTGGAAAGCAGGGTGCTGGAGGCGGAATTTGTCGAGACCACAGATATTTTTGACCAATCTGCGGACCATATTGCAGCGCGCACCGATACGATGGAATTCCAGGTGTGGATTGCCGATGGCGAGCAACCATGGCCATTGCGTATCGTGATGACATACAGCCAGCTCGAGGGATGGCCGCAGTTCAGGGCGAATCTGTCCAACTGGAATGCATCACCAAAATTCGACAAGACCGCGTTTGTGTTCAAACCCGCTAAGGGGGCCACAAAGATTCCGTTCGCCGCGCAGTTCACGTCGGAACCGGCAAGCGGAGCCGAGGCTCCAGGAGGCACACAATGAATACCAAAGAACTGAGACTTGGCGCACTGGTGGTCGCTTTGACCGCCGTTGTGGTCACGCTGTTGCCAGTTCACGACGCCGATGCCCGCGGTTTTGGCGGGCGCGGTGGTGGTGGTGGATTCTCGCGTGATGGCGGTGCGTCATTCGGCGGATTCTCACGCGATGGCGGCGGCGGTTTCTCTCGTGGCGGTGAAGGCGGCGACTTCTCTCGCGGTGCTGAGGGCGGCGGCCAGATGCAAGGCGATCGTTCTTCGCAGATGGAATCGAGGCAGGGCACATCGACCGAAAACCAGGCGCAACGCCAGAGCAGCATGGCTTCGATGACCTCCTCCAACCAGGCGCAGCGTCAATCCAGCATGTCTGAAAATCAGCAGAACCGTCAGAGCAGCGCGGCGCAGGCTCAGGATAGTCGTCAAAAGGAATACAACCAGAACTATCACGGCGGTAGCTACTACTATCCGCCGCACGGGGGCTATTACCCGCCGCCGCCTCCGGGTTACTACAACGACAATGACAACGACACCGCAGCTGCTGCGGTCGCCGGCCTGGTCGTCGGTGCGGCGCTGGGCTCTGCAGCAACCAAGTCTTCGCAGCCAACTACAACAACCACGATAGTGAACCCTGCGCCAGTCACGCAACCAGCCTATGCGCCTCCGCCGCCGGCGGCGCAGTTACCCTGTGTACCAGCGGTCGAGCAGGTGAAAGGAGTCACGTATTACCGTTGCGGTAGCAGCTATTACATGCAGGCCTATGGCAGTTCCGGACCGACATATATGCCGGTGCAGCCGCCCGGGTCATAAGCGCTTCGGTTTGCAGCGGAAAGGGGCCGGATTCCGGCCCCTTTTTTTTGTCATAGATAATCAGTGCTGCACCAACAACTGGCTCAGATTGGCCAGCGAAAGCGCGAGCAGCACCAGCCAGGTAAGAACCACGCCCCAGAATCGTCCAAACGAACTACCAGCGGTACGCATCAACCCCAGGGCATGCAGGACTCTTCCGACCAGAAACGCTGCACCGGTGCCGATCAAAATCCAGCGCGAGCCGCCGCTGATCTCGTAACAGAGCATCAAAAGAAGCACGAACGGAGCGTGTTCGGCGAGATTGCCGTGGGCGCGGACAGCCCGGGCGAGAATTCTGTTCCCACCATCTCCGATACCGATCTTCTCACTGTGGCGGAGACCTGCAACCCGAGCGGACAGGGCGAGGAATAACAGACTGGTCAGTGCCGCGATGGCGCCGGTGACGACGGGTTGCATGGGGGTCTCCTCAATTCTGCCGGGATATTACGCAGGTCTGCCCTGCACCAGACCGCGGGTCAGGAATGTTGTTCGCCATGTTGACACGACTGATAACGGAAACAATCCAGCAGATGATCATTGACCAGCCCGGTAGCCTGCAAGTGAGAATAGATGATGGTGCTGCCGACAAAGCGGAAACCACGCTGTTTCAGATCCTTGCTGATCTGGTCGGACAGCGGCGTGGATGCCGGCACCTGCTCCTGGCGACGCCAGCGATTTTGTATCGGCTCACCATCGACAAAATTCCAGATATAGTCGCAGAAGCTGCCGAACTCCTGCTGGATCCTCAAGAAGGCCCTGGCGTTGCTGACGCAGGAATTGACTTTCAACCGGTTGCGGACGATGGCCGGGTCCTGGAGCAGCTTTTCGATCCGCGCTGGTGTAAACCGCGCCACTTTTTCCGGATCGAAGCCGGCAAACAATCTGCTATATCCCTCGCGCTTGTGCAGGATGGTGGACCATGACAGACCCGCCTGGGCGCCTTCCAGGATCAGAAACTCGAACTGACGCTGGTCATCGTGTATCGGCACACCCCACTCGTGATCGTGATAGTCCAGATAAGCCTGGCTGACGCCGAGCGCCCATGGGCAGCGTCGGGGTTCGTCTGCTGACCTGGCAACAGATGTCATCAGGTTTTTCCCATGGATCCGGCTCCGTAAGAAAAAAGCCCCGGCCGAATACCCGGCCGGGGCTCTCTATCATTGCGCCTGGCATGGCGCATGACAAGCGGAATCAGGACTTCTTGCCGTCCTTGTCACCACCGCATTTGCCCTCGCCACACTTGCCTTCATCGCCCTTGTCGCCGCCACACTTACCTTCATCGCCCTTGTCGCCGCCACACTTACCTTCGTCGCCCTTGTCGCCGCCGCACTTGCCTTCCTCACCCTTCTCGCCACCACATTTGCCTTCGCCACATTTGCCTTCGCCATAGTGGACATCAGCCATGTAGCCGCTGCTCAGCGCAGTCATCGCAAACGGGGTCGTGCCTGCGTTGGCCACGGAGATACCGGCCAGCGAGGTGGCCAATGCGGCGCCGACGGCCACGGTAACGGGATTTATTGTCTTGTCGCTCATGCTCTTTCTCCTATCGGAACAAGCCCCTTCCGGGACGGTTAATCCCCATCGCAGGGGCTCTGTCACAGCCGCCAGCGCAACGCACCGGCAACCTGATTTCTGACTTCCTCGATGTCTTCGCCAGCCTCGCCCACCACTGCGATACTGCCGCCCTCGTCGAGAGGCACAATGGTGCCAATAAAGCCCTGCTCGTCGAGCGGTGTCAGTGCATCCACCTCCTCATCGGGCAGCAGCAGCACCGTTACCGGACCATGGCTGGCGCGGACCACGAAGTGGGCGACCATGTGGCCGCGGAACGGACACAGGCGGACGAAACTTACCGCCGGGGGCGCCACCGAGAACCGGGCGCCAGCCTCACGCAGGACCTGATCGAATTCAGCGCCATCGGCCGGTGCATCGGTCGGTAGCAGGAGATCTGGCTCATGCAGGACATGCGCGATCACGTCGGTCGCCAGATCGTCGCCGCCAAAATAGCGCGCGTCGTAAAGCGAGTTGACCAGCATTCCAGCGGCCAGCAGC
>Ga0210074_1000784_pt1 | contig 10631 bp, 8 predicted proteins | sample China_Galinas_Co_FD_184860 | JGI IMG/M metagenome (GOLD analysis project Ga0210074, IMG submission 184860) | Wetland microbial communities from San Francisco Bay, California, USA, that impact long-term carbon sequestration -... | ecosystem: Environmental > Aquatic > Marine > Wetlands ... | reverse complement strand
TAATAGACTCAATGCAGATTTTGGACCAACACCAGAAATGGAAATCAATAATTCAAACATTTCTTTTTCAGCCTCTGAGTGAAACCCAAAAAGAGAAATTGAATCTTCTTTAACACTTGTATAAATGTGGAGTGAAGCAGTTTCCTTTCCACTAATTCTTTCAAATGTGTTGATGGAAATTTTTATTTCATACCCAACTCCATTTACATCCAGTAAAATCTGTGTTGGTTTAGCTGAAATTATTTTTCCTTTTAGATACCCAATCATGTTCGATTAAAAAATTTAAAGATTAAAATATTGAAAGAGTTAAACTCCAATTTCGATCTGGCCATAGATTATTTTTTAGCAGAATATTCTTTTAAATACTTTATAAAATTTGAAATCTGAGTAATGATTCTGATTGCATTTGTGTAGTATTCCTCGAATGTGCTTTTGTTAATATAATCTAAATCTAAAGCAACATACAACATCGAACGAATTTCGCCTGCAGATCCTTTAGAGTATTTTAAGAAGATTATAAATTCTTTATTGTTATTTCTCTCAAATCCTTCTGCAATATTATTCATTATTGACACTGCAGCTCGTTGAATTTGGTCTTTTAATCCAAAATCCTTTGCAAATTTATTTGAAGAAGTTAGCTTGTAAATAGATTTTACAAACTCTCTTGTATCCTGCCAGACTTTCAGATCTTCAAATGTTTTTGTTTTCATTTAATTTTTTAATCTTTAGATATTTCAATTATTCAATAATACGGTCAGGATTAGCGGCGATAAATTCTTTCCAACTTTTACTTTTTTTGAATAAAGGTGTTTTTAATCTGAATGCGTGACACAGCGCAATTGCAAGTGCATCACTTTCATCAGGTTTAAATTTAATCTTCTTTGAGTTTAAAATTGTCATTACCATATAATTAACCTGTTGTTTTGATGCTGCACCCGTACCAACCACAGCTTTTTTAATTTCACGCGGTGAGTATTCACTTGTTGGAACTTTATTATGAATTGCAGCAAGAAGTGAAACACCTCTTGCATAACCAATCTTTAAAACTGATTGAACATTTTTACCATAGAAGGCAGTCTCGATAACAAACTCATCCGGTTTATAAAGCTTCATCAGCTTATCAAGTTCGTTGTAAATTATTTCAAGCTTTTCTGTAAGAGATTTTGAGGGAAGAAGTTTGATTACACCGTGGGCTATTCTTTTGAATTTATTATTAGTGAATTCGATTAATCCATAGCCGGTAATATTTGTGCCCGGATCAACACCTAGTATAATCATTAGGTTAACTTAGTGATTTGTATAATCAAGATTGCTGTTGAACAAACTCCTCATCAAAATCAGCGTTTGAGTAAACATTCTGTATGTCATCGGAATCTTCAAGCGATTCAATTAATTTTAATAATTTTTCAGCATTCTCTCCGCCTATGTTAACTGTATTCTTTGCTATCCATTGAAGGGAGGCATTTTCTGTCTTCAACTCTTCATCAACCAATGCTTTTCTGACAGTTTCGAATGATTCAATATCTGTTTGTATTTCATAAAATTCATCTTCTATTCGCATATCTTCTGCTCCTGCATTCAATGCTACCTCCAGAATATCTTCTTCCGACTTACCCTGCTTTGGTAAAGTTACGATCCCTTTTTTTTCAAACATCCATGCAACCGATCCGCTTTCACCCATATTACCACCGTGTTTGCTAAAGAGATGTCTGACTTCAGCAACTGTTCTGTTCTTATTGTCTGTAGCAACTTCAACTAAAATTGCAACACCACCAGGACCATAACCTTCATAGGTTAATTCACTGATTGTAGTTCCTTCAAGTTCACCAGTTGCTTTTTTAATGGCACGTTCAATATTGTCCGCAGGCATATTTGCAGCTTTAGCATTATCAATTGCAAGGCGTAGCCTTGGATTACCAGATGGATCACCCCCACCTTCACGAGCGGCAATAGTAAGTTCTTTAATTAATTTTGTAAAAATCTTGCCCCGTTTTGCATCCGCAGCACCTTTTTTTCTTTTGATGGTTGACCACTTTGAATGCCCTGACATTTAAGTATCTCCTTTACGTTCTTACTTTGATATCTTTTAATTTAATTTGTGGAAAAATTCTGTTGTCGCGAATTGTTTTATCTAATGAGTAAACAATATCAAGCTCAGCATTGTTCTCTTTAATAAGTTCATAATGATCGCCCAGGTTGAACCCGATCGAATCAAACACCTTATCTGAGCCACTTTGTTTAAAACTTGAGAGAAGATGATTGTTACCCACTATCCTTGGCATATTAGCTATCTGAACACCTTCACTTAAAAATACTGGTCTAAGATTACCAGGTCCGAATGGTGCAAACTGATCAAGTACTCGCAAAAATTTTGGTGTTATTTCTGAAAATCTAATCATCGAATCAATTAATATTTCTTGAGAGAGATCATCGCTTGTGGTTGATGATTTGAGTATCTCATTAAACTTGGCTTTGAATTCTTCAACTTTATCTACTTCGAGAGCAAGCCCTGCCGCTGCCCGATGACCGCCGAAATGCAGAAGAAGATCATCACATTTTTCAAGTGCTTCATAAATATTAATACCATTTATACTTCTTGCTGAACCCTTGGCTACACCATCTATTGTAGTTAGCAACACAGAAGGACGATAATATTTTTCAACAAGTCGTGAGGCTACAATACCTATAACACCGGGGTGCCAGTTTTTGTTGTGTAAAACAATTGCAAGTTCGTCATCAAGATCAACCTCCGAATCAACAATTTCTTTAGCTGATTCAAAGGTATCAACATCAATTTTTCTTCTTTCATAATTTTCTGTTTCAAGTACTTCAGCTAACTTAAGCGCTTCTTTTTTATTTGTAGCAATTAAAAGATTAACAGCACGTTCAGCATCTCCCAATCTTCCAACAGCATTTATTCTTGGTGCAACAGTAAATACAATTTGTCCACTGGATAATTGTCCCGGTTGGAGTCTGCTCATTTCAATCAATGCTTCAATACCCGGACGAGGATTTCGGTTTACCTGGTTTAATCCTTCGTTTACTAGAATTCTGTTCTCATCTGTAAGTGGAACAATGTCGGCAGCACCGGCAAGTGCAACAAGATCAAGATATTTTAGAGGAAGCCCACGCTTACCAATTCTTTCACAAAGACCCTGAGCAAGTTTAAACGCAACACCTGCACCTGACAAATATTTGAAAGGATAATTGCAACCGGGCTTTAAAGGATCAAGTACTGCAAAAGCATTTGGGATATCTTCTTTTGGCTGGTGATGATCGCAAATTATAACATCTATACCCAACTTATTTGCGTAATCGGTTTCTTCAATTGCTGTAATGCCGCAATCAACTGCAATCATCAACTCGGTTCCCATTTCTTTTACAGTATCAATCGCAGCAGTTGAAAGTCCGTAGCCTTCTTCAAGCCGCCTTGGAATATAAAATTCAACATTAGCTTCAAGTTCTGTTAAAATCATATAAAGCAAAGCAGTTGCACAGGTGCCATCGACATCATAGTCGCCGTAGATACAAATTTTTTGATTTTCAGTGAGTGCAGTAATTACCCGTGTGGTTGCTTCTTCCATTTGATCCATCAGGAACGGGTCGTGGATCGATTCTAATGAAGGACGAAAAAATTGTTTGGCTTCACCGAAGGTTTTGATATCTCTCAGCACCAGCAAACTTGCAAGTGTAGGCGAGATATTTAATGAATCCGTGAGTCTCTGAACTGAGAGTTCATCGGAAACATCTTTTATTTTCCAGTGTTTTCGTCCCATAGGAATTTCAATCTTCTGAAAGAACAAATAAAAAGTTCGGACCTGTAAGCCGAGTTCTGTTTCCTGTAAATCGGGAAGGCAATCATTTATCTTGCTTCATCATTACTGATGAAATCCAGCGATCTACCCGAAGACCTGCGAGGCGAACAACCACGCTTCCCATAAAATGGAAAACGATCTTCCTATTTGATCTTGCTTCGGGCGTGGTTTGCCGTGCCTCCATTGTTGCCAATGAAGCGGTGGGCTCTTACCCCGCCTTTTCACCTTTACCCTGATAAAATCAGGGAAGTTTATTTTCTGTGGCACTGTCAATATCCCGCAATGCGGGACTCCGGGAATTACCCGGCACCCTGTTCTATGAAGCTCGGACTTTCCTCCCACAGTAATAAATTAAAGTGAGCGATTGCCCGGACCGAACTATTTTATTTTTCTTCAAAACTTTTTAGATAATTGATGAGTTCGAGTTAAACTTCAAACTCTTATAGTCTTTTAACTACAGCAAATATACGAAATTGCTTGTCTGAAATCAGCTAATCTTTCTCAACTTCTTCAGCAATTTCGGAAGAAACAAGAATTCTTCCACAGTATTCACAATAGAAAAGGCGGTTATTTCTACGAATTTCAAGTTGCCTTTGTGAAGGAACAATGTTGTGGCATCCCGAACAAGCTGAGCGTTTAATAGTCGCAACAGCCAGACCTTTTTTAGCTTTTCTAATTCTGGTATAAGATGAAAGGTCATTCTTTTTCACTTCAGATTCAATTTTTTTTCTATCTCCCCGTAACTTCGACTCTTCTCTTTCATTAGCTTTGGCGATATCCTTAAGATCAGCTTCCTTTTCTTTCAGTTCCTTTTTCAGTTCTTCAACCCTCGGAGCAATATCCTCAATTTCCTGAGTCAGAACTTTGCTTCTGTCAGCAAGAGTATTATTTTCAGCTTCAAGTTTATTGATCTGATCTTCTGTGTGATCTATTTCTTTCGTAAGAGCATCGTATTCTTTGTTATTTCTTACCTGATAAAGCTGAGCTTTGAATTTTTTCTGATTTTCTTTCAGCTTTTCGATTTCATCCTCATTTTCGTTACGACTTTTAACAGAGTCCTTTTGCTCTTTTTCTTTTTCTTCAATATCTGACACAAATCCTTTAATTTGTTCTTCAAGCTCTCTGACCATATTCGGAAGATCACCACGTAATTCTTCCAGCTCATCAAGTTGATTATCAATTTGCTGAAGTTGATAAATTATTTTTAGTCTGTTATACAATTTTTACTAGCTCCTCAATTATTATAAAAAACCACAGGGTTTGTTGAACCCTTAAACTTTAAAACATTAATTTCTTTATTTTTTTCCAAAAACTTTTTTAATCTTTTCTTTATTTCGTCAAGAACAGGCACTTCTGTTTCATAATGTCCGGCATCGATTAACAAAACTTTTCCTTCTGCATCCTGAAATGCATGATACTTAATATCAGCGGTAATGAATGCATCTGCGTTTTGTTTAATTGATTCATCGATCAGTTCACTGCATGATCCACCACAAACGGCAACTTTTTTAATTTTCTTAGTATCTGTTTTTGTATGTCGGAAAGAAGGAATTTTCAGTTTGGATGAAACAAATTTCAAGAAATTATTTTTACTCATAGTTTCGTTTAATTCACCAATAGCACCAATACCGTAATTAACATTGTCATTATTTAGTGGAAAAATATCAAAAGCAACTTCTTCATAGGGATGAGCGTTTTTCATTGAGCTAATTACCTGATCAAGTTTCCATTGATCAACAACAACTTCAAATTTTATTTCTTCTACAGATTCAAGAACGTTTTTCTTCCCAGATGATGGATTACTTTTCTCCGATCCCTTGAAAGCTCCTGTTCCGCCAGCTCTAAAACTGCAATGTGAATACTCACCAATAATTCCGCCACCAGCATCGTGAATTGCATCCGCAACTTTATTTAAATGAGTTTCTGGAACAAAAACTGTGAGCTTAACCTGGTTTTGAGAAAGGTTTTTTAAAAATCTTATGTTTTCCAATTGTAAACTGTTTGCTAATTGATAACTCACACCATGCTTAGTAAAATCAAGATTAGTATGTGCTGAGTAAAGAGTCATATCATTTTTTATCAACATCTGAATCATTTTAGAATTTCTACTCTTTGAAACGTCAAGATTTTTCAGAGGGTAAAATAAAAGAGGATGGTGAGTTATTATCAGATTACAATTTTCTTTTTTTGCGGTTTCAATTACTTCTTCGGAGAGGTCGAGGCTAAGTAATATGTTTTTTATTTTAATATTCGGATTGCCAACCTGCAGTCCAACGTTATCCCTTTCCCAGGCAATTCCTTTCGGTGCCCACGCCTCCAGATATTTAATGATCTCTTTACCAGTCATTTCAAAAAAAAATGCACTTCTTTGTTCGAAGTGCATTTCCATAATTTTTTAACTACCCCGGGATTTTTATATCCCTTATTTCTGCAATGTCAAGGTATTTTAAGTTTTGCTTATTTTTTTTACTCATATCAAGTATCAAAATATAAGTGAAAATTTTATAAGTCACAACACGCAAAACTGCTAAGAATTTTAACTTTCTGATGGTTCCAACCAGTTCCCATCCTCTCTTATTAGATTGATAAGTTCATCTACTGCTTTTGATGACTGAACAGCTCGTTTAACAATATCCCTTCCCCGATACAAAGTTATTTTGTCAACACCGCTTCCAACATAACCATAATCAGCATCCGCCATCTCTCCGGGACCGTTTACAATGCAGCCCATAATAGCAATCTTAACGCCTTTCAAGTGTTCAGTACGTTTTCTTATCATTTCTGTTGTTTCCTGAAGATCAAAAAGCGTTCTTCCGCAAGATGGGCACGCAATGTATTCAGTTTTGGAAATTCTTGTTCGTGTTGCCTGTAGAATTCCGAATAAAGTTCTGTTTATAAATTTTTCATTTGATTCTTTAACAATCGTTAATTTGCTCGAACTATTTTTTTCGCTCTTATCAGTATTAGTCGACAGCCAAACTCCATCTCCAAATCCATCAAGCAGCAAGCCACCAAAGTCTGTTGATGAATAAAGTCGAAGCTCATCAAGTGGTATGTTTTGATAATCTCTTTTTATGATGACAGGATTTTTTATCCCTGAATTAATTAGTTCGAAGAAAAATCTTCGTTGCTCAGCCATTCCGTGTTCGTTATCCGTATTTATTACTAAGACTAACTTTTTATCATCTTTAATTTTTTCGGATAACTCATCATTAAGTTCATTTAGTTTTAATTCCAGAAAGTTTAGCTGATTTGAAAAATCATTTTCTTTTAAGTATTGATTTTTATCAAACAGAGGAAACCGTAGTTTCTTTGAATCAAGTTTCTTCCATGTATCGTAGTCGATTATTAATTTTAAATTTTCTGGAAGATTAAAATTAATATTTTGCATTCCGAGATAAATAATATCTGCGGCAGTATCAGCTAAATACCATTTGTCTGAAGGTTCATCATATTTATAACCGTTATCGGCGAGATCTTTTTGAGTCGAAATTTTTCTTTTACTAAAATCAGCTAAAACAACAGGAGCATTTGCCTCGCCAATACCAGACACTTCAAAAGTTTCTCTTCTTAAATAAGTAATAGGATCAATCGGTATCTCGGAAATAATTTTAATTGCTTTATGATTTGATCTTTTCTTGTACCTGTCTGTCAGTGAAATTGCGACAGGTGCTTCATACTCGGGATCTTCAGTTAATGAAACTCTGATTGTGTCTCCAATTCCATCTTCAAGCAAGGTTCCAATTCCAACTGCTGATTTTATTCTTCCGTCTTCTCCACCACCAGCTTCAGTCACACCAAGGTGGATTGGGTAATTCATTTCTTCCTCTTCCATCTTTTGAATTAAGAACCTATATGCCTGAACCATTACCTGCGTATTACTTGTTTTCATTGATAGAACTATGCTGTGATAATTGAGATCTTCGCAAATTCTTACAAACTCTAGTGCAGATTCGACCATGCCAAGCGGGGTGTCACCAAAACGATTCATAATTCTATCCGAAAGGGAACCGTGATTCGTACCGATTCTCATTGCAGTTCCATACTCTTTACAAATCTTTACAAGTGGAGAAAATCTTTCTCTTATTCTTTCAAGTTCTTCCTGGTATTCCTGGTCTGTGTATTCAAACTGTTCGAACTTTTTCTTATCAACATAATTGCCCGGATTCACTCTAACCTTTTCAACAATTCGTGCGGCAAGTTCGGCTGCATTTGGAGTAAAGTGAATATCAGCAATCAATGGGACTGTGTATCCCCGAGTTCTTAATTCCTTTTTTATGATTTCAAGATTACGAGCTTCATTCATACTTGGTGCAGTTATACGAACGTACTCGCAACCAGCTTTAACCATTCTTATTGTTTGTTCAACTGTTGCTTTTGTGTCCATCGTGTCAGTTATCGTCATTGACTGAATACGAATTGGATTATTACCACCAAGAGGGATATCACCAATCTTAACTTCTCTTGTTTTATATCGAGAATACTCTGTTAAGCTGTTACAGTATTTTTTTATTGTTTCTTTCATTTTTTAAATATTATTTTATTAGGTGTAGAACTGCTTCTGCAAACTGTAAAGCGGAATGTACACCGTCAGCAGTTACTACATTTCCCTCAACAACAATATTCTTATCTTGATAATCAATTCCGGAGTTAATTAGTTCCATTTTATCCTCAGAAAAACAAGTAGCTTTTTTATTTTGAAGAATCCCTGCTTTTGCAAGAATTACAGGTGCTGAGCAAATTGCTGCAATTACTTTTTTAGCATCGAAAAATTTCTTTATGATTTTGTGAAGCGGTTCATTTTTCCAATAATTTCTGCTGCCAGAGCCACCAATTAAAATCAGCGAAGAAAAATTATTTACATTTACATTATAAAAACTCGTATCAGATTTTACTTTCATTCCTTTGCTGCCTGAACAAACCAAATGATCATCTGATGTGATAAACACTTGCTTTCCTGCCTTCAAAAATCTTTTTTTAATTATAGTAAATTCCTCTTCATTAAAATCTTTTTTAGGCAAGAAAATCAATACGCTATTTTGTGCAGGATTATTCATTCATTTAATCAAATTTGTTTGCAAATATATGAAATATGCACAGGTGTGAAAAAGTGAGTATTATGTCACTTATCAATTCAAAAAAAATACGATTATATTTACATAAGAATTGAATAATTATAAATGAGAATATCCGAATCAAAAATAGAAGAAATACGAGAATCAGTTGATATTGTTGATGTGATATCGCCATTTGTTCAGCTCCGAAAAAGAGGAAAGAATTTTGTCGGTCTTTGTCCTTTTCATTCAGAAAAAACACCATCATTTACAGTAAGCGAGGAAAAGCAGATATTTCACTGTTTTGGTTGTCACACAGGCGGAAATGTTTTCAAATTTTTAACGGAGTTTCACAAAATTTCATTTGTGGAATCCGTGCAGGAGCTTGCCGAGCAGCAAGGGATCACAATTGAATTTGATAAGCAGGAATATTCTGAGCAGCAATCTGAGCAGGAAGTTCTTTATGATATCAATACAGAAGCAGCAAGATATTTTCTAAACAATCTTCTTAATGATGATGAAGGAGAATTTGCGCGTAATTACCTTCACGAAAGAAAAATTAAAACTCAAACACTCCGCACTTTTGGATTAGGTTATGCATTACGAGGCTGGGAAAATTTTATCAACTTTGCCAAGAGCAGGAATTTAAACCTAGATAAATGCATTCAGCTTGGATTGATTGGAAAAACTTCAGAAGGAAAATTATACGATAAACTTCCGGGAAGATTAATCTTTCCGATCTTTTCACCAAATGGAAGAGTTGTTGCCTTTGCAGGAAGGGTGCTCGATCAAAAAGATACCGGTGCGAAGTACATCAACTCACCTGAATCTCTCATCTATATTAAAGGAAGAATCCTTTACGGACTTTCATTTGCAAAAGATGATATTCGCAGATTGGATAAAGCCATAATCGTTGAAGGCTATATGGATTTGATTTCGCTTTACCAGAGCGGAATTAAAAATGTAGTTGCTGTTTCAGGTACTGCTATGACTGATGATCAGGTTCAGCTTTTATCAAGATATACAAAAAATGTTGTTCTGCTTTTTGATGCTGATGTTGCCGGAATAAAAGCTTCGATGAGAAGCATCGAAATTTTATTAAAACGAGATATGGAAGTAAAAATTGTTTCTCTTCCAAAAGGTGAAGACCCGGATTCTTATGTTAATAAATATGGCAAAGAGGAATTTGAAGAGTTAGTAAAAAAAGCTGAAAACTTTTTAGAATACGAAAGCAAGTATTATGAATCACAGGGAAAATTTGATGATCCGGCAACTGCGGCGGAAGCAATAAGAGAATTGGTAAAGCCTGTTGCACTAATAAGTGATGAGATTAAAAGAAATTTTCTATTAAGAAGCATTGCACAGAAGTTTAATCTCAGGGAAAAACTTCTTGAGTCAGAGCTTGATAAGCAAATGAAACAGGCGAAGAGATTTGAAAGACCGGATCCGAGAATTGCACAGAATAAAAAACTGGAAGAAATTTCTTCAGATCTTATCGATTCATCAACTGAGATTTCCCCGACTTTGTACAATCTTGAAAAAGAAATTGTTAAATTATTGTTTGAAGCTGATCAACCTGTTGCCGAAGTGATATTCACTTATATTTATCCCGAAAATTTTGCTACTCCCTTACATCGTGAGTTGTTCGAATATGTGAACGATGAATTTGAAAATGGAGATAATTTCACAACAAGCGGATTGGTAGCGGCAATAAAAGATGAGAGAAAAGAAACTTACGTTAGAGAACTAACTTTTGATAAAT
>Ga0210074_1000783_pt1 | contig 10650 bp, 12 predicted proteins | sample China_Galinas_Co_FD_184860 | JGI IMG/M metagenome (GOLD analysis project Ga0210074, IMG submission 184860) | Wetland microbial communities from San Francisco Bay, California, USA, that impact long-term carbon sequestration -... | ecosystem: Environmental > Aquatic > Marine > Wetlands ... | reverse complement strand
CAGTGAACTGACTTCCTGATAGCTAATATGAAAAAGCCCGGGCACAACCCGGGCTTTTTTGTATAAGATGCAGATCATGAAACCGGTTTTCTCATTCCAGCGCGGCGAAACCCCCCTGCTGCTCAGCATCCCGCACGCCGGGACCAGCCTGCCGGCGGGTTTTGAAGCGGATTTCACCGAACGGGCTTTGCAGTTGCCGGATACCGACTGGTTCGTCGACCGGCTCTATGACTGGGTCGTGGAGAAGGGCGCGGGCTTGCTGGTGGCCAACTACACGCGTTATGTCATCGACCTCAACCGGCCCCCGGATGATGCCGCGCTTTATTCAGGGCCGGGCACGGGTCTGATGCCGGAGCAGTTGTTTGACGGCAGTCCGGTTTACAGGCAAGGATCGAGTCCGGGTTCTTCTGACCTGGCCGACCGCCTGACGCATTTCTGGCGGCCTTACCACGAACAACTGGCAACGGAACTCGACCATATCAGGCAGCGGTTCGGGTACGCCATCCTGCTCGATGCGCACTCGATACGCAGCGAGGTGCCGCGGTTGTTCGACGGGAGGCTGCCGGACCTCAACCTGGGCAGTCATTCAGGCAGGAGTGCGGACCCCGGCCTGATCGCCGCCAGTTTCGCGGCGTTGCGCGGGGATGCTCATTTCTCATCCGTTCTCGACGGGCGCTTCAAGGGTGGTTACATCACGCGGAATTACGGCAGGCCAGCCGAGAACCAGCATGCGCTGCAATTGGAAATGGCGCAGTCCTGTTACATGCGCGAATACCCGCCCGCCTATGCCCCGGGTGAAGCAGAACGGGTCCAGGCCGTATTGCGCAGCCTGGTCGATGCTTTGCTGGATTGGGCGCCGGCGTGAAGATCTACTGTAAAACCCTGTTGCAGGGCGATCATTGGCGCCAGGACGCCGTATTGGATCTGGCACAGGACGGTGTGATCAACGCGATTGAACAGGATTCACCGCAGTCGGCGGACATCGCCCTGAACGGCATCGTGGTGCCGGGAATGCCGAACGCGCACAGCCATTCCTTCCAGCGCCTGATCGCCGGTCTGACCGGCCCGCAGGGCGATCAGCGCGACAGTTTCTGGAGTTGGCGCGAAGCCATGTACCGCACGGCCAACCGGATTTCACCCGAACAGTTTGGCGCCGTTACGCAATGGGTGTTCATGGAAATGCTGAAGGCGGGCTTTACGAGCTGCGCCGAGTTTCACTACCTGCATCATCAGGCGGATGGCACGGCTTATGACAATCCGGCCGAAATGAGCATGCGGGTGATCGAGGCGGCCGCGGTCAGCGGCATTGGCTTGACCCTGCTGCCGGTACTCTATTGCAGCGCCGGTTTCGGGCAGGACCGGGTGAGCGATGAGCAACGAAGATTCGCCAGCACGCCGGATGCGTATTTGCGTTTGCTGGAAACCTGTAAGAATGCCATTGGCAACAGGAGCCTGATCGCACTGGGCATCGCGCCGCATTCACTGCGGGCAGTGCCGGCCGCGGTGCTGCATGAAGTCTTGCGGTCGTGGCCGGACCCGAGTTGTCCGGTGCATATTCACATTGCCGAGCAACCCGCGGAAATAGAGGCTTGCCAGGAACACCTCGGCGCCCGGCCGGTTGAGTTTCTGCTCGGTCAGTTTGCCGTGGACCGTCGCTGGTGCCTGGTGCATGCGACACACATGACACCGGATGAAGCGCAATCCGCGGCAAGCAGCGGAGCGACTGCCGGCCTGTGTCCCACCACCGAGGCGGACCTGGGTGACGGTGTATTCAGGACTGCCGATTGGCTGCAGTCCGGCGGCAGTTTTGCGGTCGGGTCGGACAGCAATGTCCGGATCTCCGTGGCCGAAGAGTTGCGTCTGCTCGAGTACAACGAAAGACTGGTCAGCGGACGGCGCAATGTCCTGACCTCCGGCGGGATGACCTGCGGCAGGTTTCTATACCAGCACGCGGCAAGGTCGGGCGGCGCGGCGCTTGGACAGGCGATAGGCCGGCTGGAGAGCGGTTACAGGGCGGACCTCGTGGAGTTGGACGACAGCCACGAATTGCTGGCCGGACGGCATCCCGATGCGGCCCTCGACAGCTGGATATTCGCAGGCGACAACGCAATGCTGAATTCGGTCTGGGTCGGCGGGCGCCGCGTGGTCATAAGGGGACGCCACGCTGCGGAGCCGAATTGCCGGGCCACGTTTGCGCAGGTGATGAAGGAGATGCTCCAGGCATGAATTCATTGCCTTTTTCCAGCGCTGCCGAACGCAACCGGCAACCCATTCTCGAGGAATTGAGCGAATTGATTCCACTCAATGGATCAGTACTGGAGATCGGCTCCGGAACGGGCCAGCACGCCATATTCTTCACTCAAAACCTGCCGGACCTGTTGTGGCAACCAAGCGACAGGGAAGAAAACCTGGCAGGACTCAATGCACGCCTCAAGGCCGAGGGCAATGCCAACATACTGACGCCGATTCAACTGGATGTGCTGCTCGATCGCTGGCCGGGCTATTGTTATGATGCAGCGTTTTCCGCCAATACAGCCCATATCATGCCCTGGCGAGCGGTGGTTGCGATGTTTTCAGGGGTGTCGGCCCACCTGGAAGCGCCCGCCAGGTTTTTTCTTTACGGACCATTCAATGTCGACAATCGCTTTACGTCTCAGAGTAATGCGCATTTCGATGCGTGTTTGCGCGCCGGGGACTCCAGGATGGGAATTCGCGATATCGGCATGCTCGAAGGACTGGCGGAGATGTATGAAATGAAGCTCGAGCATAAAATCACCATGCCGGCCAACAACTTTATACTGGTGTTCCAAAAATTATGACGAAAACAGACCCGCGATTCTGGCAACGACTGGCTCAGCAGGCGCAAGGTTTGCTGAGCGTGTCAGCCAACCGTATTACCAACGCGGCCAACCTGAGCGCACTGTTATTCCAGGAATTGAACGATATCAGCTGGGCCGGTTTTTATTTTCTGCACGGTGACAAACTCCTGCTTGGTCCTTTCCAGGGCAAACCGGCCTGTGCCGCCATCGACATGGGCAAGGGCGTTTGCGGCGCCGCTGCCGCTTCCGCCAGGACGATACGCGTCGCCGATGTCGACACGTTCGACGGTCACATCGCCTGTGACGCCGCGTCGCGCTCCGAAATCGTCGTGCCGCTTTTCAAGCGTGGTGAACTGCTGGGGGTGCTGGATATCGACAGCATGCAATATGACCGTTTCAGCGCACAGGATGAAGCGGGCCTGAACTCGCTGGCGCAGGTATACCTCGATTCAATCGAATGAAAAATCTTCCAGGCGCTTCAGGTGAACGAGCTCACCCGCACGTGAACCCCGGCTGAAACCCGCGGGAAAACCGATAATGGCCAGGGTGCCGGCGCCCATGGATTTGACCGTGGCTGCCTGGTCCGTTTGCAGCACGCTGGAAAGCAGGTCCATCACGCCGGGGTTGTGACCGGCGATCATCAGGCGTTCGCTGTAACTGAAAGCATCAATGGCGAGGTTCAGGAGCAAATCCAGTGATGCGCCATAAATGGATTCGACGTAATCGGTGGACGCGAGCAGCTGTGGCCAGCGGGAGAGAAATGGCGCGAGTGTTTCACGGCTGCGCCTTGCGGGTGAACACAAGATGGTATCGGGCTGCGCCAGCGTATCGTAAGCCCAGCCGGAGACCAGGCGTGCGTGCTGGTTGCCAAGCGCGCTGAGTGGCCTGGAAAAATCATTTCCCAACGGGTTCCAGGGTTCCGCTTCGGCGTGACGCAGCAGGTAAAGGTGTTGTGACAAGGCGAAACCGGATCCGGTGGTCAGGGGCTGAAGGGAAGGTGTTCGAGGTCGACGTTGCCACCGCTGATGATGGCGCCGACCCGCCGGCCGGAAAAATCTCCGGGGGCGGCCAGGACCGCGGCAACCACGGTTGCCGAAGAAGGTTCTACGAGCAGGCGAAACCGTTGCCAGACCAATGCCATGGCCTCGATAATGCCTGCTTCACTGACGGTAATCACCTTGTCCACGTTATCGCTGATGATGACGAAATTAAGTACGCCGACGATTGCCCGCAGACCGTCGGCGATGGTGTTGACCGGAAAGTTTTCCACCCGTTTGCCCTGGCGCAGGCTCAACGCGGTATCCGCCGCCCCCTCGGGTTCGGCGCCGATGACGGTGACGTTGGGTATCAGCGCCCTGGCGGCGATGGCGCTGCCGCTGATAAGGCCGCCGCCACCCACCGGCGTCAGGACGATATCCAGGCCCGGGATTTGCGCGGACATTTCCACGACCGCGGTGCCCTGGCCGCTGATGATATGCCCGTGATCATAGGGCGGAACGGGTATGCAGCCCCTGGCGACGAGTTCCGCCAGGCCTTTTTCCCTTGCTTGCTGGTTCGGCGCGCAGAAAATGACTTCACCGCCGTTGCGGCGAACGGCTTCGACCTTGGTATGCACGGAGTCCTCGGGCATCACGATCCAGGCCCGGCGGTTATGCACGGATGCCGCGAGCGCCAGCGCCGCACCGTGATTGCCCGAGGAATGGGTGGCCACGTCACCCTGATGGCCGTTTTCTTCCAGCAGGGCGACCGCGTTGCTGGCGCCCCGGAATTTGAATGAACAGGTGCGCTGCAGGTTTTCGCACTTGAGCCAAAGCTCGCAGCCCAATTCGTCATTCAACTGGGGGTCGGTCAGCACCGGCGTGATCCGGACCGCCCCATTAATTCGTTGTTTCGCGGAAAAAATATCCGCGATGTCCGGAATTTGGTCTGCCGATTTTTCGTTCATCGGCATATAATACTGGCCCTTCCAGACACTTAACCAGCGAAAAGTTTAATAGAGGAACAGGTATATGAAGGACGGCGCATCCGGCAAAATGATCTATCGCAGGGATTACACGCCCTACCCCTGGGACGTAACCCGCCTGGACCTGTTCTTTGACATTGGCCGGGATACCACCACGGTGCGGGCCGAGATGGTGTTGCAGCTCAAGGATGACGCAGGGACCACGCAGGACATCGTGCTGAACGGCCATGATCTGCAGTTGCTGTCGCTGTCGCTCAACGGCCGTCTGCTCGCCGAGGGTGATTACGTGGTCGAGGGCGAGTCCCTGACGATCCCGGACGCGCCTCGCAACAGCGTGTTGAAATCGGAGGTCAGGATACATCCGGCGGACAACTCCGCGCTCGAGGGCCTGTATGTTTCCGGCGGGTTTCTGCTGACCCAGTGCGAGGCGCAGGGATTTAGAAAGATCACCTGGTTTCCGGATCGTCCGGATGTGATGACGACCTACCGCGTTACCCTGGAAGCAGACCAGTCGGAATTCCCGGTCCTGCTGTCGAACGGCAACCGCGTCGATGCAGGACGGCTGCCCGGCGGCCGTCACTGGGTGCGTTGGGAGGATCCTTTCCGCAAACCGTCTTACCTGTTCGCGCTGGTCGCCGGCGACCTGGAAATGGTCGAAGACCGCTTCACGACCCGCAGCGGCAGAGAAGTCATATTGAGAATCTATGTCGAAGCCGAAAACATCGACCGCTGCGGGCACGCCATGGAGTCGCTGGTCAACGCGATGCGCTGGGATGAAGACAGGTTCAATCTCGAATACGACCTCGATATCTACCACATCGTCGCCACCAATGATTTCAACATGGGGGCAATGGAAAACAAATCGCTGAATATCTTCAATTCGAAGTACGTGCTGGCCCGGCCAGATACCGCGACGGATGTCGATTACCAGGGCATCGAAGGCGTGATCGGGCACGAGTACTTCCATAACTGGACCGGCAACCGCGTCACCTGCCGGGACTGGTTCGAGCTGACCCTGAAGGAAGGGCTCACGGTATTCCGGGACGAGGAGTTTTCAGCCGATATGCAATCGCGGGCGGTAAAACGCATCAGGGTCATACGCGATCTCAGGAGCAGGCAGTTTCCCGAAGATGACGGGCCCATGGCGCATCCGATCAGGCCCGACCATTACGTGGAAATCAACAATTTTTACACCGCTACCGTGTACCAGAAAGGGGCGGCCATTATTCGCATGTACCATACCCTGCTCGGCGAGGCGGGTTTCCAGAAGGGTATGCAGTTGTACTTTGAGCGCCACGACGGCCAGGCGATTACCTGTGACGATTTCCTTGCTGCGATGGCGGATGCCAACGGGGTCGACCTGGAGCGGTTCGGGCGCTGGTACAGCCAGTCCGGCACACCGCATGTGCATGTTTCGGATCATTATGACGAGGCCGGCAAAAAGTACACACTGACCCTGAAGCAACACACGCCACCGACCCATGACCAGGCCAGCAAGCAGGCGCTGGTCATCCCGTTTGCGCTTGGATTGCTGGACTCTGCGGGCAGGGAACTGCCAACACAACTCGAAACCGGCGACCGGAAGGAAGGCACGCGTTTGCTGGTGATGGAGGACGAAGAACAGCAGTATACATTCGTCGATGTTGCGAAAAAGCCCGTGCCCTCGCTGTTCCGGGATTATTCCGCGCCGGTGAAGATTTCTTACGACTACACGCCGGCCCAGCTGGCCATCCTGATCGCGCACGACAGCGATGCATTCGTGCGTTGGAACGCCGCACAACGCATGGCGGAGAGCGCCATACTCGAGCTTTGCGAGCGCCATTCGCAAGGCCAGGAACTGACGCTCGATGCATCCTTGCTGAAAGCATTTCGCGGCATATTGACGGATCGGGCAGCCGATCCGGCATTGCTGGCCGAGGCCATGGTGCTGCCGGACGAAGAATACCTCGCAGAGCAGATGGAGGTCGTTGACGTGGACGGCATTCACGCGGCGCGCAGGTTCATCAAGAGGGAGCTGGCCGGCAGTCTCGAGGCACTGTTCGCCGAGCGTTATACCGAGCTGAACGACGGACGCGCCTATCAGAAGACATCACAGGAAATGGCCCGCAGGGCGCTCAAAAACACCTGTCTTGCATACCTCGTTGAAACCGGTAAGGGCGAGTCCCTGGCCACGGCCCAGCTCGAGTCAAGCGACAACATGACGGATTCGCTGGCAGCGATAAAAGGGCTGGTGCAGATGAAATCGCCAAAGGCTGCAGTGGCGCTTTCGGCGTTCGAGTCCAAATGGAAGAACGATGCGCTCGTGATGGACAAATGGTTCAGTATCCAGGCCATGCAGCCCGGCGCCGAAACACTCGGCACGGTGAAGGCTTTAATGCAGCATCCCGCGTTCAGTATCCAGAACCCGAACAAGGTGCGTTCGCTGCTGGGCGTGTATTCGATGCTGAATCCGACCGGGTTCCACAGGACCGACGGTGCCGGTTATGCGTTTCACGCTGATCGTGTCATCGAACTGGACCGGCTGAATCCACAGATAGCCGCCAGGATGGCCACGGCGTTCAATCGCTGGAAACGATACGACGAGGTCCGCAAAGCATCGATGCAAGCGCAGTTGCAGCGTATTGCCGCGACCGCGGGCTTGTCGGGCGACGTGACCGAAATCGTCAACAATGCCTTGCGGTGAAGCGGGCTTGCAGACTCCCGGTCAAGCCGGGGCTCCAATCAGGGACTAAGCCATGTTGATAGCACATTTTTTGGACCTGGTGCCCATATGGTTGCTGTTCATCTGCACCATCGGGCTGATGGTTGTTTTCATCGAGGTCGGTTTCAGGCTGGGCAAGCGCGCCGTCCACCAGGCAAAAAAAGCCCAGACGTCCCAGGTGAGAGCCATCATGGGCGCCGGGCTCGGTTTGTTGGCATTCATGCTGGCCTTTACGTTCAGCACGGCCCAGTCTCACTTCGAGGTGCGCGTGCAAAGCGTGGCCGAAGAGGCGCGCATTGCGCGTAATGCTTTCATGCAGGCCGATCTGCTCGCCGAGCCGGAAAGGACCCAGGCGAAGCAACTGTTGAAGGATTACATCGATTTACGCAGCAAAATGCGGAATCCAGGCACCCTCGACGCTTCGAAGGCCATCTCCGAGTTGATTTCATTCTCCGAGCAAATCCAGAAAAAGCTCTGGGTACTGGCCGTCAATGCCAGCAGAAAAAACGCGCAGGATCAGTCTGACGAAAAACCAAACGATATGTTCATGGCCTCCGTGCTGGCCCTGATCGACGTACACTTCACACGTGTGCATTCGGCCATTATGAACCGTATTCCGCTGACCATCTGGATTACCTTGTACCTGATGGCCGTCCTGTCCATGATCATCATGGGTTACCAGGCCGGCTTGACGCAGAAACGCAGCCCGGTTGCGACGGTGACGCTGGCTGTGGCGTTTTCAGCGGTGATTCTGCTCATCACCGACCTCGACCGGCCGGTCATGCGCCTTTTCCAGGTCGACAAGCAATTGCTGGTCGATCTCGACCACTATATGCAGGAGGATCTGCAGCTTGAATATCACCCCGGCGATTGAACCTCGGCGCCGGCATTTCTTGAATCGTATCCTGCGCATGCCTGTCAGCCGGATGTCCAGGCCGATTTGTGCAGCCCTGGGCATCTTGTGGCTGTCAGCCTGCGCTACCGGTCCCGCCGGAAGCGATACGCCGATCAGGATTTCAGGCATGGCGATGGAAAATCAGACCGAGATGTTCCTGTCCTCGGTCAGCTTGCTGGCGCCGGTTACCGGCGGGTTTGTATCATGCGGCACCATCGCGCCCGGCGCGGTCTGCTCGACGACATTCCCGGAGGCGGACTACACGGGAAACCCGGTTGAAATAACCTGGACCCAGGGTGGGCAGGTGCATTCGAGCGGTCGATTTGCCCTGCAGGTCCCGACCGGTCTGGACAAACGCAGGACAGCCGTGGTCCAGGTCGTCATAACCGGCCTCGAGTCGGCCGGAGCCATTATCGTCCAGCGCCCGGAGTAATGCGGGATCAGCGCTCCCTGAGCGCTTTCAGGAACAACTGGCGCTCCAGGTCGGCCTCGTTGCGGGTGGGAAATTTCACCGGCAGGCGAAGTTCGCCATTGAAACTGATATTGAACTGGTAGCCTTCGTTGTTATCCGCCGTAAAGACCCGGCTGACCAGCGCCACCTTGTCCAGCACGATTGCAAAACCCTGCAGTTCATATACCGCCACGCCCATTGACAACACTCCCGAATTGAATACGACCTGGTGCGATTGTACATTCCCGGCCGATTGCCGGAGCGCAAAAATCGCCTGCAACCGCCAGTTGGGATTATTTTGCGCGAATTCTGCTATGCTTAACCTGTGCGATAGACACTATGCCGGAGTTTTGGCGGCGATGGAGGTTCCGTGAATAGATTGCTTGTGCTGCCCCTGCTGGCCCTGTTGAGCGCTTGCGTAAGCTATTACCAACCGGAGTCAGCGCTGCAAGACGGCGTATATTACGCCGAGGACGATCCGGCCTACCGCTATAACGCCGACGACTATTATTCCGCCATCATGATTTATCCCTGGGCTTCGCTCGACTATTTATATTTTGGTTACGGCAACTATCCAAATTATGCTTACTGGGACTATCCGGGTTACGGTTTCAGCTTTGTCTACCCGAACGAACCCGGCTTTGCACCCGGTTTTTACGCTTTTTACTCACCCTTTTATTGGCGAGGTTATTCCACCTACTATTATCCACCGGTTTGGCGGCCCTATCGAAACCACTGCGGTCACCACGGACACTGTGCCGGGCACGATAGTGATGACCCGGACGCCGGGGACGATCGTTACGCCGGAAATGACGGCCAAGACAACGGCTACCCTGGCGGCGGGGGCGAAGAGAATGCGTTTTACAGCAATAACGTCAAGAACAAGATGGGCCACGCCGGTTACCCGCTGACAAGGCCTTATGTTTCGAAGACAACGGCCGCGCGTAACGGCTACCAGGGCAGGGTCGTAAAGAGCTACGAACCCACCAGGGCCAAATCCGCCCAGCCGCTTGCTCCCGGTTCCGCCGGCGTGAGACCTGCGGTGGCCGGTTCCGCCCGCGGCGCGCGAACAGCACCGTCAGCCGCCAGGTTTTCCGGTCATAGCAGGCCAGCTGCATCATTCAATCCGCCTTCCCACTCGCAATCATCGGGTTACGGGAAATCGTCACGTCAAAGGGACCGGGATTAACGCACCTGCGTCAGTCATGCCCACATGACGATCGGCATTCCGGATTCGGGTTAAAAATGCACTAGAATAGCGTCCGGTATTTCCTGATCAGGGTTTCAGTCACATGGCGGATTTCATCACAGAATTGCGTGATCGGCGCATATTGCCCGCGATCGGCGTGTATGTCGCCAGCGTCTGGGTGGTGATCGAAATTCTCGACCGGCTGGTCGAGCGCTACCTGCTGTCTCCCTACCTGAGCGACATCGTGTTCTGGGGGCTCTATTCCCTGATTCCGGCAGTTACGATTATCGCGTGGACACACGGCCGGCCGGGCAAGGACCGGGCGACCCGGCTCGAAAAAGTGGGCGTGCCAATCAACCTGATTGCAAGCATCGGACTCCTGTTTACCTTGTTCGGCGAAAAGAATTTTGACCTCGCCGCGTCACAGGTCACCTTCAGCAATGAGCTTGGCCAGCAGGAAACCCATTTCATACCCAGTGAGACCTTTCGCCGCAGGATGGCCGTTTTCTTCTGGAAAAACGAGTCCGGGGACCCGCAACTCGACTGGCTGCAGTACGGTATTACCGAACTGCTCGTGCAGGATTTGCGCCAGGATCCGTTCGTTCTGGCCAATTCGCCCTGGACCAATTTCG
>Ga0210074_1000782_pt1 | contig 10653 bp, 7 predicted proteins | sample China_Galinas_Co_FD_184860 | JGI IMG/M metagenome (GOLD analysis project Ga0210074, IMG submission 184860) | Wetland microbial communities from San Francisco Bay, California, USA, that impact long-term carbon sequestration -... | ecosystem: Environmental > Aquatic > Marine > Wetlands ... | reverse complement strand
CGTGCACGTGGAAGGCGGGAAGATCGCGCTACAGATCCTGCACGCGGGCCGCTACGCCTACCACCCGCTTTCCGTCGCACCATCACGTATTCGCTCGCCGATCACGCCATTCACACCTCGCGAGCTGTCGACAGCAGGGGTCGAGAAGCAAATCCGGGATTTCGTCCGCTGCGCGACGCTGGCGCAGGAGGCCGGTTACGACGGCGTCGAGATCATGGGCTCCGAGGGTTATTTCATCAACGAGTTCCTGGTTCGGCATACCAACCACCGGCAAGACCAGTGGGGTGGCGAATTTTCCCGGCGCATGCGCTTCCCGGTCGAGATTGTCGAAAGAACCCGGGACGCCGTCGGCACGGACTTCATCATCATCTACCGGCTATCGATGATCGACCTGATACCGGACGGCAACAGCTGGGACGAAACGGTACAGCTCGCCCAGGCAATCGAGCGCGCGGGCGCGACCATCATCAACACCGGCATCGGCTGGCACGAGGCGCGCGTGCCTACTATCGCGACCTCGGTGCCACGCGCCGCCTTTGCCTGGGTGACGCGCAAGATGAAACAGGTCGTCAGCATTCCGCTGGTGACGTCGAACCGCATCAACCTGCCGGCGACCGCCGAAAAAATCCTCGCGGATGGCTGTGCCGACATGGTGTCGCTGGCGCGACCGATGCTGGCTGATCCGGAGTTCGTCAGCAAGGCGCGTGCCGGCCGTGCCGACGAAATCAATGTCTGCATCGCATGCAACCAGGCCTGTCTCGACCACACGTTCTCCAACAGGATGAGCAGTTGTCTCGTGAACCCGCGCGCCTGCCACGAGACCGAGCTCAATTACCTGCCAACCGACAGCCCGCGGCGTTTCGCCGTCGTGGGTTCCGGACCGGCCGGTATTGCCGCGGCCACGGTGCTCGCCGAACGCGGGCACGACGTCGTCCTGTTCGAGGCGGCCACAGAACTCGGCGGCCAGCTCAACATGGCAAAAGTCATCCCGGGCAAGGAAGAATTTCACGAGATGTTGCGCTACTTCCGGCGCCAGCTGGAATTGCGGCAGGTCGACGTGCGTCTCGGAGCACGGACAGGTGCGGATGAGCTGATGAGCGGCCAGTTCGACGAGGTCATCATCGCCACCGGCGTGCTGCCGCGTGACCCGCAGATCGAGGGGCAGGATAACGCCAACGTGCTGAGCTACATCGACGTATTGCGCAACAACGCGCCTGTCGGCCGGCGCGTCGCGATTGTCGGTGCCGGTGGCATCGGTTTCGACGTCGCCGAGTATCTTCTCAAGGACGGTACGTCCCCGACGCTGGATCTGGACGAATGGCTCGAGGAATGGGGCGTCGTCGACCCCGAGCAGGCGCGAGGTGGCATCGCCAGGGAGCGTAAGCCGCCGGCACCGCCGGCCAGGGAGATTACCTTGCTGCAGCGCAAGCCCGGCAAACTCGGCGCAAAGCTTGGCAAGACGACCGGCTGGATCCACCGCGCAACGCTGAAAATGAATGGGGTGCAAATGCTTGGCAGCGTGAACTACGAGCGCATCACCGAGGACGGCCTGCTGATCAGCTTCGGCAAAGAGCGTAAAGATGCCACGCTGCTCGAAGTCGACCATGTGATTCTGTGTGCCGGGCAGGAACCCTTGCGCGACCTGCTCGAGCCGCTCCGGGAAGCCGGCATGAAGACCCACGTTATCGGTGGCGCAGATGTCGCCACCGAACTGGACGCGAAGCGTGCAATCGACCAGGGCAGCCGACTTGCCGCGGAACTTTGACTATGCGCAAAGCCGCGGCAGTCGGACGCGTCGAGCGGTGACTAGTTACCGCTCTCGACAGTGATAGAGAACGCTTCGGAAACCGTGATTACGACGTTGTCGCCGATGTCGACATTCGTCAGGTTTGCGGGGTCCGCCTGGTAGTCGGACACGGTGCCGTCCGGCATCAACAAGATGACGTCGCCCGTATCGTAATCGATGTCCTGGATGACGGCGACGACGACAGTGGCACCCATCGCTGCCCCGCCGGGCTTCTGGCCGGCTTGTGCCCGCGCCGCGGCAACCATGTCCCCTTCACTCGGGCCCTGCCCGTCGCCAGTTACGACCTGTACCGAAATCGTGTCGATTTCCTCGACCGTCAGGACGTCACCCACTTCGACCTGCGCCAGGTTCCGGACGTCGTCACCGGCAACGAAACTGACGGTATCGCCTTCATCGTCGGTCAACGTCACTTCACGCGTGTCGTAGTCGATGGCCTGCACGACTGCGCTCATCGTCGAGGTCGCGCTCGCCGTAAAGTCGGGTTTCTCCGTCGACGGCGGCGGTGCTGGCTGGGCCGCGGGAGGAGGCGGTGGCGGGGTGGCGGCAGGCTCGGTCGTCGCTGATTGCTTACCGGACGAGGCACAAGCTGCCACGACCATGACTGCGAATACGGCCAGTGATGCCGTTTTGACAATTCTCATGATTTGATTTCCACGGTTGGTAAACTGGAGGGATCCAGCGAATATAGTCCGTACTGAAGATATTTACGATACCCTTGTACGTAAATACGTATTACGCGCTAGTTTCATGGACACAACAGAAATGCTCGAGGAAATTGCCCGACTGGCTACCGAGTACGGCCAGCTTGCCATTGACTACGTCAGCAGGCCCGCTGTATTTATCCAGCTCGGTATAATAATCCTTCTGTACCTGCCCGCCCTGTTCCTCTCGAACCGCGTCGAACCCTTTTTCGAAGCACGCGCCCGGCTGATCAAGGGTATGCCGCGATTGTTGAGGGTGATCGTAGCCTTCCTGCGGCGCCTCGAGTGGTTGTTCTTCGTCATTCTGCTCGGCATCGCCTACCTCGTCACCTCTGCAACGGCATGGCCGGAAAGTAATTACCTGATCTACAGCGCCATGCTGCTGGCCGGCGCCTGGCTCGTTATTGCCGGAACCTCACACGCTTTGCGTAGCAAGCTCCTCAGGCAACTGATTGCTTTCCTCGTATGGGTGTACGTCGCGGCATCGATACTCGGCATCGTCGACGACGTCACAACGATACTGGACAACGCCGGCTTCAACATTGGCGACACGCGGTTCTCGATATTGAGTATCACCCAGGCCGCGCTGTTGCTGGGCGTCACGCTGTGGCTGTCGCTGGTGCTCGGCAATTTCCTCGACCGGCGCATACAAAAGGTCGAAGAGCTGACACCGTCGTTACGCGTGCTGTTCGGCAAGATTGCCCGCATCACGCTGATTTTCGTTGCCGGTCTCATCGCCATCTCCGGACTCGGTATCGACCTGACCGCACTGACGGTCCTGTCCGGCGCCGTCGGTGTCGGTATCGGCTTCGGCCTGCAGAAAGTCGTCTCGAATTTTATCTCCGGCATCATCATCCTGATGGATGAATCGATAAAACCCGGCGACACGATCTCGCTCGGCGAAACATTCGGCTGGATCAGGGAGTTGCGTGCCAGGTTTGTTTCGGTCGTGACCCGGGATGGTCGTGAATTCCTGATTCCCAACGAAGACTTTATAACTCACGAGGTCATCAACTGGTCATTCTCCGACCGCTTCGTGCGCCTCGACGTCGACTTCGGCGTCTCCTACCAATCGGACCCGCACGACGTGACGCGCATCGCCATCAAGGCGGCATCGAGTGTCGGCCGCGTCGATGCCTCCCAGCGCCCGCCGGTTTGCTGGATGACCGAGTTCGGTGATTCGTCGCTGAATTTCAAGTTGCGCTTCTGGATCAGCGATCCTCAGCAGGGACTGACCAATATTCGCGGCAAGGTCCTCCTCGCGCTATGGGATGCCTTCAAGGAAAATGGCATCGGCATTCCTTATCCGCACAGGGAGCTTATTATCAGTTCGCCGGTGCAGGTTACGACGAGTCCGGGACAAGACGATGGGCCAGGAAAATAAAACCGTCTCGCTGGTACTCGGTAGCGGCGGCGCGCGTGGCCATGCTCATATCGGCGTAATCCGTGCGCTCGACGAACGCGACGTCGACATTCGCAGCATTGCCGGTACCTCGATGGGCTCGGTCATCGGCGGTATCTTCGCCGCAGACAAGCTCGACACCTATGTCGAATGGGCCTACCGGCTCGAAAAGCGGGACGTCGTAAAGCTCCTCGATTTTTCGTTCACCTGGACATCTCTGTTCAAGGGAGAACGCATCATCGAAGTCTTGAAGGACCTGGTCGGCGATCGCCAGATCGAGGACCTCGATCGTGGCTTCACAGCCGTTGCCACCTCGCTGGACGATCAGCGGGAAGTGTGGCTGAACCGTGGTTCGCTGTTCGACGCGATCCGCGCATCAACAGCGGTGCCGGGCGTTTTTGCGCCGGTAAAATCAGATGGTCGCACTCTGGTCGACGGGGGACTCGTCAACCCGATCCCAATCGCGCCGACGCTCAACGACTCCACGGACCTGACGATTGCCGTCAACCTGAGCGGTCTCGATGAAAGCTATGAACCACCGGAGAAGGCGCAGCACGACCGGGCCGGAGATGACGCCGGCTACCGCGAGAGGATCGCGAAATTTGTCAGTGGCCTGCTCGAGAGCGACGACGAAAAGCCGTCGGGGCCCGATGCCATCGATCTGCTTGTTCGCTCCATCGACGTCATGCAAGGCGGAATCGCGCGTTTGAAGCTGGCGGCCTACGCACCCGACAAGACGATCCACATACCGCGCGATGCCTGCAGCTTCTTCGAGTTTCATCGCGCCGAGGAGATGGCCGAACTCGGCTATGAGCGCACCCGAAAGGCGCTCGACGAACTCGAGCTTTAATCGTCCGCCGGCACCGCCAGGGCGGTGATCTTCGACCCGGCGCCGATCTTCAGGTCCGTATCTCCCAGAGGAAAACGAATGTGGCCGTTTTCCGTGGCAATGAACAACACGACGCGATCGGGGTGCTTTTCCAGGTAGTCCGAAACCTTGAAACTCTCGGTTATCTCGGTCGTGTGGGCCTCCGCACCCCTGGCGACAAGTTTCTCGAGTTCGTTCATCGAGCGCGCACCGTCATACAGGACTCGGCCCGCCGCCTGCCCACTGATCTCGTGCTTCGCATGCGAGCCTTCTGACGGTTGCTTGAGCGTGTAAACATTCTCCCGACCGAACTCATAGCGAAACTTGACGCATGCGAGTTCATTGAGGCCAGGCCGATCCGACAATGCCAGCAAGCGACCGAGCCCGATCAGGTCCATGTGTCTTTCTGCATAACTCGACACCGGACTCCCGTAGAACACCGGTATCCCCGCCATGCGCGCGGTACTGATGCCATTCCAGCTTACCGACGCGATCAGGACCTGGTGCCCGGCACCATGCAATGCCCGTGCAAATGCGAGGGCAACCGGGTTCGCACCGATGACGAGGACGCCCCTCGGGTCGGGACTCGCTATGCGCAGCCATTTGGCGATGACCTTGCCCGACAGGCTCTGGATCACGACGGTGCCGACGATGACCGTAAAAACCAGCGGTACGAGGTTTTCGGCGCCCGGAAAACCCATATCTTCCAGGCGCAATGCAAACAGCGCGGATACTGCTGCCGCGACGATACCGCGGGGAAATATCCAGCCGAGATACAGGCGTTCGCGCCAGTTGAGTTCGCTGCCCAGCGAACAAACGAGCGCCCGTACCGGCCCGGCGACGAGTTGCAGTGTCAACAGGACCGCGAGCGCGCCGGAACTCAACGCAAGCAGCGCCCCGAAGTCGATACGTGCCGCAAGGATAATGAACAGGCCGCCCACCAGCACCAGTGTCAGGCTTTCCTTGAAATCGAGAATGTCCTCAAGATCGAGATTGCGCATGTTGGCCTGCCAGACCCCCATCACGGTGACCGCCAGCAGACCGGATTCCGGTTCGATCGTTTCCGCCAGCGTGAAAGTCAGTATCACCATCGCCAGCGCAGCATAGTCCCGCAGGAAATCGGGCAACCAGTGGCGGCGCAACACCACACCGAACGCGTGACCCACCAGGCAACCGAGGCCGGCACCAGCCAGCACGATCAGTCCGAGGGTCGAGAACAGGTGGGCCGCGTCGGCGGATGCCTGCGTGACGATGATCGTATTGAAAACGAGTACCGCGAGAATGGCACCGAGCGGATCGACCAGGATGCCTTCCCAGCGCAGTACGTTGGACAGCGCATTGGTCGGCCGTATCGTCCGCAGCAACGGCAGGATGACGGTCGGCCCGCTGACCGTAACTATCGCGCCGAAGAGCGCCGCCAGGTAAACGTCCCAACCGAGGAAATACCGCGCAGCGAGCGTCGCAATCAGCCAGGTAATCGCGACGCCGACGGTGACGAGGTTGCGCACCACGTTGCCATGACCACGAATCTCAGCGAACTTCAGCGTCATCGCGCCTTCGTAGAGAATTACTGCAACGGCAAGCGACACCATGGGCTGCAGCAGCTCGCCGAAGACTGCGTCTGCATCCAGCCAGCCCAGCCAGGGGCCGAGCATGATGCCGGTCAGCAGCAACAGCAGGATAGACGGCATCTTCATGCGCCAGGCAAGCCACTGGCATGCGAAACCGGCAACGAGCACACCGCTCAGAATCAGTAGGTTGTTGCCATGCATTCGCTTCGGCACCGTTCGGGGAGTTGACGGGTATTGTAATCGCTTCATTACCGGTAACATCAGGATTCTCCCTGCAAATGTTTCCGGAATACCGTTGATGCACGGAATCTACCCGTTCGACCGGCCCGTGGTCATACTCGCCGCCCCGCGCTCCGGCAGCACGCTGTTGTTCGAAACGCTGCGTGAGAGCAGCGATTTCTGGACGATCGGAGGGGAAAGCCACGGCATTTTCGAACGCATCCGCCGTTTCAACCCGATGTCCGGCCTGTGTGATTCCAATGCGCTTTTCGCCGAGGACGCGATCCCCGAAGTGATCGAGCACATGCGCGACGCCTTCTACCGAAAGCTCAGGAATGCCGCCGGCGAACCTGTTCACGCAGCGGGGGTAACCACGCCGCGGCTGCTCGAGAAGACGCCGAAGAACGCGTTGCGGGTATCCCTGTTGAACGAATTGTTTCCCGATGCGCTCTATATTTACCTGTATCGCAATCCACGCGAGAACATTTCCAGCATGATGGAAGCCTGGCAGTCCGGCCGCTTCGTCACCTACCCGGCACTACCCGGGCGCGGCCAGCCATGGTCCCTGTTGCTGCCTCCGGGCTGGCAGGCGTATCACGACGCATCGCTCGAAGAAACTGTTGCGTTCCAGTGGAAAAGCGCCAACGAAGCCATTCTGACCGAACTCGGCAAACTCGACCGCGCTCGCTGGACTGCCGTCAGTTACGGCCAACAGGTGCGGGAGCCTGCGGCAACGGTGCAAAGACTCTGCGACTTCTGCGGCGTCTCGGCCGACCGTATCCTGGACGGCCTCAGCGGTGGTGATTCGCGCCTCTCCCGCTATACAATTTCGCCACCGGCAGCGGACAAGTGGCATCGCAATGCTGAGACCCTCGGTCACGTATTGCCCGGGTTGCAGGACACGATGGACTTCATCCGCGATGCCGCACCCGAATTGCCGCCCGAGGAATTCGATTTGTCGACTGACAAGGCTCGCGCATGAGGCTGGCTACCGAGTTTGTCCGGCTGCCGTTCGTCTATGATGTCGAGCGGCTGTCGCAGGAAGTACTCGCTTTCAGTGACGCCGACTGGGTCCCGCACGTGCAGGGCTTTGCAGGTAACACGGCGATTCCGCTCATATCGCTGCACGGTGAAGCGAATGACAGCTTCAACGGACCGATGCAGGTTACGCCGCAACTGGAACGTTCACCCTATATCCAGCAGGTACTGGCTTCCTTTGACGAGGTCTTCGGTCGTTCGCGCCTGATGGGACTCGGCGCCGGCTGCGCGGTGCCCGAACATCGCGACATCAATTATCACTGGTACAACCGGGTTCGGATTCATATCCCGGTGCTGACCAATCCGGAGGTCCTGTTCTATTGCGGAGACACGCATGTACACATGGCCGCCGGAGAAACGTGGATATTCGATTCGTGGAAACCACACCGCGTGGAAAACAAGTCGCGTGAAAACCGCGTCCACCTGGTGGTCGACACCGCCGGATCAGGCAGCTTCTGGAAAACGGTCGCCGAATCGGAATGGCGTTGCGCCAGGCAGACGCGCAAGGCCGCCAGCGTGGAAGACAGGTTCATTCCTTACGAGGAAGGCAAGGCGGTCTCCATCCTGACCGAGCAATACAATGCACCGCTCGTCATGCACCCAGGCGAGATCGATGCGCTGATCCAGGACATCGTCTTCGACATGCGGGCACATCCCGGCAACCAGCAGCAGAGTGCGATGGAATTCGAGAACGTACTGCACGATTTCCGCTTTCAGTGGCGTCGTCTGTGGTCCCTGTATGGACAATCCCCGGATGGCTGGCCGCATTATGAGGACCTGATCCACAGCGTGCGCATCCCGTCGACGAAGCTGCTGCTTGCAAGCAACGGCGGCTCCGCCATTCGCACCTTCAGTGCGCGAGTCCTGAATGCGGCCCTGAATACTGCACTGGCACAGCAGTATTGAGGTCACGCCTACCGATGAGAGGAACGTGCACACAATTACTCGCAAAATCGGTATTCCTGTTGCTGTCGATCGGCTGGCAACCCGTACTTGCCGATGAAACACAGGACGCCGTTGCGGGGGATAGTTCCAACAACGTACCTGCCGACACCGACAGCGGCTCACTCGACGATTCAATGGGTACCATTGCCGACATGCTGTTCGGCACGGGTTGGAATTCGTCGACCGACATTCGCCTTCAATACAACGATACCGACACCGATTTCACACCGGGCAGCGGCATATTCGACAACGATCCCGGCGCATGGCAGACACGCCTGCGCGCCGGCGGCAGTTACAACTTTTCCGACGAGCTCATCGTCGGAACGCGGCTGGCAACGACCTGTACGCAGAATAACTGCGATTTCAATATCGCCTTCAACGACAACGTACCGGTAGGCGCAACAAGCATCCCGCAGGGCGATGTCACCTTTGACGAACTCTATATACATTCATTCAGGCGTGAGAAATTCGACGTCGCGTTCGGCCGCCTGCAAACGAAGTTCGTGTCGCATGCCGGCGTGTTCGCGAACTCGCTGGATCGCGGCAACAGCAGTGGCGTCAACGTCACCTGGACCGACGGCATTCACGGCGTCCTGCACTTCACTGACAAGTCCCGCGCACACCTGATCCTGCAAAGGAACCGTGCCGACGGTGCCGGTAGCGTGCGCCGCGCACCACTGGATTTCAGCAGCAAGAAATCCCGTATCACCTATTTCGCCGCATGGAACAACCTGCAGGCATCCGGGCCGTTCATACAGCGTGGCCTGGACGTCTCTTTTCTCCCCTCTTCGCTGCTGCAGGACGGCGACCCGAACGGCGTCCCGGTCAACTACCTCGCCCTTGTTGGTCGCGCTGCCGCAAGCTGGCCGAAACAATCAGACGGGCGCCGGCTGACGGTGGGCGCCGAGCTCGGGTACTCGCCAACCACGCCGACGAAGGCCGCCGTTGGCCTGCCAGGCGAGGGCTTCAGCGGGGGGTTTGCATGGAACCTGTCGATCAGCGGCATGGACATCTGGCCCGACCACAATATAGGCGTCAACCTGGGGCAAACCGATGCCGGCTGGTTGTTGTCGCCCGATTACGTGCCGAACACGGAGGTGCTCGAGATCCGTTATCTCTGGCGCCGCTCAAAAAACATGGCGCTCGATATGCGTGCTCGATGGCGCCAGAGTATCAAGACGCCGGAAGGCAGTGCCGAGCAACCGACAGAACTCAATGTATTCATCCGGGTGACGTTGGGCCTGGGAAGATAGGTCTTGCTGCAGGACTTCCCTGACAGGACCAGCGCAAATGGATGCGCCGATGTCCCGCGCGCTCTACAATACAAGTGATGTGGCACCAGTGACCAACAACGCAAACGAGCGACCCCGGCACACGCTTCGGCGTGTCCTGATTGTTGTCGCATTGCTTCTGCTCGCCGTATTCGCGGCAGCAGCATACGTCGTCACGACGGATCTCGGACGCTTCAAGGACAGAATTACTGCCTACGCCAGTGAGGCGCTGGGCCGCGAGCTCGGCGTCGACGAGCTCAGTATCAGGGTCGGGCGCCAGTTACAGGTGCGCGCCACGAAGGTCACACTCGCGGACGCGGCCTGGTCCGGTAACGACCCGATGCTGAGCATTGGTACCCTGGACGTGACTCTGGACACACGATCGCTCTGGTCCGGTCCACCGGAAATCAAGAATCTCGATGCCAGCAGCATCAGGTTGATCGAGCGCAGCAACAGCGACGGGGTCAGCAACTGGCAATTAGGCGATACCGATAACAAAGACGACGGCAACGCTACACCCCGTGAGGGCCCGCCGTTGCTGATAGAGCAATTGGCCATAAAAGACCTCGATGCGACGATCGACGACCCGTCATTGGACCAGCCGGTAAAGGTCCGCATCGACCGGTTCGAACATGGCGCAAAAGGCGAGCGTCACGAAGGCATGTTGAGCGGCAATGTCAACGACGTTGCACTGAAGTTCACGACCGACATAGGTCCCCGCAGCCACATCTGGACCGGCAAGGAGGTCACGTTCAAGTTTGCCGGCAGCCTCGGCAAGCTCACGCTCGACGCATCGGGTAGCGTCGACGACCTGCTGCACCCGGCGACACC
>Ga0210074_1000781_pt1 | contig 10680 bp, 9 predicted proteins | sample China_Galinas_Co_FD_184860 | JGI IMG/M metagenome (GOLD analysis project Ga0210074, IMG submission 184860) | Wetland microbial communities from San Francisco Bay, California, USA, that impact long-term carbon sequestration -... | ecosystem: Environmental > Aquatic > Marine > Wetlands ... | reverse complement strand
TTCACGGGGTAAAGGGGGGTGATGCCCAAACGTTGACAGCGAAGTCTTCAGGGGTGCGCTGGGCGTTCATCCGGGAGTGGATATGATGGTGCGCCAGGCCGGCCGCGGCTGAAACGTCGGAAAAGGGATACGATGATTAACGGTACGTGATGCCGACGTCCGGTATGGGCTTCAGCTGTTTGTCGCGGTCGAGACAGACCAGGTGGATTTCCGCTTTAACGGCCGGTTTTTGCGTATTGGGACGCCATGCTTCCTGATGCCAGACGAGGCGGTAATCGCTGTCCTTCCGAACGGTCGAAACGATATCCAACGTGTCGCCGAACTCGGCACCGTCCAGATAATCGATGGCGGCTTTGTAGACCGCAAAACCGAGCCCCCTCTTTTTCCAAAGGGTTACCAGGGCTTCGGGTCCGATAACACCCTCCCGGGCGCGCTCGAAATATTTGAGGTAATTGGCGTGGTAAACCACACCGGAGTGATCGGTGTCTTCATAGTAGACTTGTACCGGGAAGTGGTGGGTCCGTGAGGTCATGTGAATCGATTATCCTTTTGGCTGAGGTGCAAGCGTGATGCAGGCTCCCGTTGCATCGCTAATTGTCAGATGGCAACTATTGTGTAGCGATCCATTTAGCGGCCGGCGCCATTGCGGGTGACGACGAAGAGTCCGATATGGGCCAGTAAATTGGCACTGAGCCGCGCAGGCAGATGTCGACGCCATTGGTTCATGATCAGATAGTGTTCCGCCACAATGCGCAGATTTTCTTCCCGGCAGAAAGCCCTGAAATCCTTGATGGTCAGCACCCGGATATTGGGGGTGTTGTACCACTCAAAGGGCAGGGCCGGCGATTTGGGCGCCCGGCCGCCGAAGAAAATGCCGGTCCGCAGGGCCCAATATCCGAAATTGGGGAAGCCCACGACACCATAACGACCAATGCGCATCATTTCCCGTATAACGATCTGCGGATGCTTAACCACCTGGAGGGTCTGGTTCAGGATGACATAGTCGTAGGCCTTGTCCGCGAAATCTGCTAGTCCCTCGTCCAGATCGCCCTGATAGACCGGCAGTCCCAGCGCCATCCCACCTGCCAGGCGCGATCCGTCGATGTCCACCCCGCGCCCGCGAACCCCTTTGCGGGTCACCAGTTCTCCCAGAAGGGCGCAGTCGCCGCACCCCAGATCCAGCACATGAGCCTCTTCGGGAATGATAGAGGCGATGATGTCCCAGTCGGTCTGGCTCAGGGTGTTGACGTAGTTAACGCGCCGACGCTCGTCTTGCAAGGGGTTGGCTCCTTTGGCTGCCGTTGAGAAAGGCGGACGAAATCCGCGTAAGTTGGTCGATATCGATTAAAAACGCATCGTGCCCGTGGGGGGAATCGATGTCAACGAAAGATACGTCCCGGTCGCTGGCGATCAAGGCCCGCACAAGTTCTTTGGACTGCGAGGTGGGAAACAACCAGTCCGAAGTGTAGGAGATGATAAGAAAACGGGCGGCCGCGTCGGCAAAGGCTTCCTTCAGGGGGCCGTAGGTCCGCGCGATATCGAAATAGTCCATGGCCTTGGTGATGTAGATATAGCTGTTGGCATCGAAGCGTTCGGTGAAACGGGTTCCCTGGTGATTCAGGTAGGATTCCACCGCAAACTCGTGGTGAATGTCGTAGCTCAGGCGGTCCGCGGACTGCAGCCGTCGCCCGAATTTGTCGTTCAGCGAGATTTCGGAAAGGTAGGTGATGTGGGCCACCATGCGTGCGCTGGCCAGCCCCCGGACCGGCCCGGCGGTATCGTAATAATGCCCATTCTGCCATTCGGGATCGGTGGTAATGGCGTGTCTTCCAACCGCATTGAAGGCAATGCCCTGGGTGGAAAGCTGGGCGCCGGCGGCAATGCAAATGACGGAATGAACGTTTTCGGGATAGCGCAGCGCCCACTCCAGGGCCTGGAAACCTCCCATGGAGCCGCCCACGACGCAGAACAGGCGCTCGATCCCCAGGTGATCCACCAGCCGCTTTTGGGCCGCAACCATGTCGCCGATCGTAATGAGCGGAAAATCGCTGCCATAGGGTTTACCGGTCGTCGAATTTATCGATTGCGGGCCGGTGGACCCTTTACAGCCTCCGATGACATTGGCACTGATGACCCAGAAACGTTCGGTATCAAAGGCCTTTCCCGGACCGATCATGTTGTCCCACCATCCGACACGTTTGTCATGCGGGTCGTGGATCCCCGCCGCATGGGCATCGCCGGACAGGGCGTGGCAGATCAAAATGGCGTTGGTACGGTCCGCGTCGGGTGTGCCGTAGGTTTCATAAACCAGTTCGACCGGACCCAGCGCACGACCGGAATCCAGCACAAGCGGTTCTTCGTGGCTGCCGAAGACAAATCGCTGTGATGCGACCAGACCGACGGAATTGCGTTCGATGAACATCCTCTTCATCCCTTTAAAAAGCCGTTGCAGCGGGTGATTTTCCCGCTGCAACACATACAGACTAGGGTGTGCAGGCCACGCTGCCTTCCAAGGCCTGGTGCAGATCGGCAATGATGTCGTCTGCATCTTCAATACCGATGCTGAGCCGGATAAAATCCGGTGTGACACCGGCGGCCTGTTTTTCTGCTTCGGTGAGCTGTTCGTGGGTGGTGGAGGCCGGATGGATCACCAGACTCTTGGCATCACCGATATTGGCCAGATGGCTGAAAAGCTTCAGGCTCTCGATGAACTTGACGGCCGTTTCCTGCCCACCCTTGATGCCGAAGCCAACAAGAGCGCCCTGGCCCTGGGGAAGGTAGGTATCCTTCAAATGGGCCGTTTCCGAAGAGTCCAGACCCGGATAGCGCACCCAGGTGACGCACGCATGGTTCTCCAGGAACTGGGCCACCTTCAGGGCGTTGGATGAATGCCGTTCCATACGCAGATGCAGGGTTTCGAGCCCCTGGAGGAAAAGCCAGGCATTGAACGGGCTCATGGCGGCCCCCATATCGCGCAAGCCCAGCACCCTGGCTCTCAAAATAAAGGCCAGATTCCCGAAAGTCTCCACAAACCTCAACCCATGGTAGGCGGGCTCGGGGGCGTCGAAATCGGCAAATCGCCCGCTACCCTTCCAGTCGAAATTACCCGCATCCACAATCAGTCCGCCGATGGAGGTGCCATGCCCCCCAATAAATTTGGTGGCCGAATGCACCACGATGGCCGCCCCGTGCTCGATCGGCCGGGAGAGATACGGTGTGGTGACGGTGTTATCCACAATCAGCGGTATGCCATGACGGCGGCCGGCTGCGGCGATGGCGCCGATGTCGATGATTTCTAGTTTGGGATTGCCGATGGTCTCGATGAAGAAAGCCCTGGTTTTATCGGTGACGGCGGCTTCCCAGGCGTTGATGTCGTTCGGAGGAACGTATTTGACGGTAATTCCCAGCCGGCTGAGCGTGTGCGTAAACAGGCTGACGGTCCCGCCATAAAGATCGGTGGAGGCTACGATTTCGTCGCCGGATTTGGCCATGGTGAGCATGGTCAGGGTTTCGGCCGCCTGTCCGGAAGCAACTGCCAGTGCGCCCACGCCGCCCTCGAGAGCAGCGATGCGTTGTTCCAGGGCGTCCGTCGTTGGATTCATGATCCGGGTATAGATATTGCCGAATTTACGCAGACCGAAGAGATCCGCTGCGTGTTGCGTATCTTCGAAGACATAGGACGAGGTTTGGTAAATAGGGATAGCGCGGGAAAGGGTCTGGCTGTCGGGCGAATGGCCAGCGTGAATGGTTCGGGTTCCGAATCCTTGTGGTTGATCACTCATATATCGCCTCCGTGGGGTTGCCGTTTTGAAATAAAAATACCTCTCCCATGGGAGAGGTACGTTCCATTTGTCGATTCACCTCATGTTTCCCATTACGGGCTGGATTTAGCACCTTGTGGTCAGGTTGCCGGGCGGTCGTCAGGCCAGTTCCCTATCGCCTCTCAACATGAATATGTTTTGTAAATGATAGGGGCGTTCATGGTCCTGTCAAGTTTTTAACGGGGATGACGTGGAAATCGGTCATTGGGCGGAATAGCGTTCCGGATCTGAGGGTAAAGACTTTTTGGGCTGAAGACGGTGAACTGCGTCGGCAACGGAGATGAGGGGTGTTCACGTGTAAACGCTTCCCGGCGGGATTGGTGGCCGCCGCGTGTGACCGACCGTCAGCCTTTAACCATCAGGCGCGCCTGCATTTCCTTGACCAGCTCCTGGTGCCGTAAGTTGTCGGGTTCCTTGTCCAGGGCCTGCTGGCCCCAGTGCAGCGCTGAAGCATAATCGTTTTTCTGGCGGTAATTCTCGGCAATGGCGTAGAGAAGGTGTTGCACGGGCACCCGGCGATGCTGCGCGGGGATGGCCAGCACTTTTTCAAAATCGGCGATGGCACGATCCTGCTGACCCGTCACCGACAGGCAGCTGCCACGGCCGATCAGGCTTTCCTCGTCCCGGGGATCAATGGCCAGCGCCTGCGAATAGAGGGCGATGGCATCCTTGTAGCGACTTTCCACCTCGTGAATTTTCCCGAGATAAAAATAGGGGTTGTCGCCGTCCGGGTGGCGATAGGCCGGGTCCCGATCGATCACTTTTCCCAGCGCGCGCATGGCACCCAGGCCGTCCGGTTTACGAAAGCACCGGCGACCTTCCTCAAACAATTCGGCGATGTCGTCACCAGGGGGTGGTTTGGCACTCATGATCAGACTCCAGGGTTGTAAGGGGTTGTTCGGAGGGACCGTATCGTGCGACCCTACTGGATTCGAAGGCGCAAGTCCAATGATTTTCAGCCCACAGGCCGGCGAAGTGGCCCTGGTTTTTCAACCCCCTAAAGAATTCGCTGAAACGGTCGATAGCATTTAAGACGCATGTCCTAAAAAGCATGCAGGGCAAAGGCTTTCCCGTGGTCGCCGATCAATGGCGGCCGTTGACATCAACCGCCGCCAATCGAAACTTATCGCTGTCTATGATTTTAGAACACGCATTGTTACCCATGGTCGCTTCGCTGATCGTCACGGCGCTTTGCCTGACCTTCGGGATCTTCCAGACGGTCGTTGCCATAAAGCGGCCGGAATTCCTCTGGAATAAATGGGGGGCCGGAGTGTCTTTCATTACAGCGATTTATTCGGTGGCGGTTTTTTTCCAGTATAGTCTGGCCGAGGTGTCAGCCAATGTCATCTGCGAACGGGTGCAATACACGGTGTTCGTTTTGCTGGTGCATGCGCTGTTCGGCTTTACGGTGGCCTTCCTTGGCATCGACGGCCGGCGCCGGCATCGGATTTTTCTGGTCTGGCATGCCACGTTGCTGGGACTTCTGTGGTTTAGCCATTTTATTGTCGATGATGCGTTCGTGACGCGACATCACCTCTGGATCGACGCCCCTTATATCGAACCGGACATGGGTCCCCTGGGGATTGTATACTTACTCTATGTTTTCGGCATGGCACTCTGCGTCCTGGCAATCTGGCTTAAACCCCAGTATCGTGGCCGCCCCGGCCGGAATGGCTTTGTCGTCTGTTTTCTGCTCTGGAGCCTGTTGGGCCTCCACGACATCCTGGGTACCATCGGCATTCCCGTCGGCCAATTCCTTATGGAATTCGGTTTTCTCGGGTTCAGCCTGACGGTTATTTCCCTTTCGATTCAAAAGTATGTGGAGCTTTATGAACGGGCCGAAGCCAATGAAAAGGCCCTCGTAAGCGCCGAGGCCAACCTCAAGCGTCGGGTGCTGGAGCGCACCGCTGAAATCACCCATTCCAACCGCGAACTCAAGGCCGAAATCAGTGATCGCAAGCGGGTGGAAAAGGCCCTGCGCGAGAGTGAAAAAAAGTTTCGCGCACTGATCGCCAACATTTCCGATGTCATTGCCATTTTGGATGCCAAGGGGATCATCCGCTACGAGAGCCCCAGCATTACACGCCATTTCGGCTGGTCACCGGAAGCACTGGTGGGAACCCACAGCTGTGATCTGGTGCATCCGGACGATCGGGAGCGCGTCCAGCGCAAGGTGAATGGATTGTTGCGCACGCCGGGCGCGTCGCGCACCATCCGGTGTCGATACCGCGCCCAGGATCAGTCCTACCGGCATATTGAGCTGATTGCGGTCAACATGCTCAACCAAAAGCGCATCAATGGCATTATCGTCAATTTTCGGGATATTTCGGAGCGCGTTACCGCCGAGCAAGAACTTAAAGCAAGCGAACAGCGCCTGCGCAAAGCCCAGGCCATGGCCCATGTCGGCCACTGGGAATTTGATCCGGTGACGCAAACCATCCGGGGCTCGGATGAGTGGTTCCGGATGTATGGGTTGGACCGGACATCCCCGACGGTTTTGCTGGAGCAGGTACTGGCCCTCGTTGTGGCGGAGGATGGTGTCAGGACCGCCAAGGCGCTGGATGATTTGTTGTATCAAAATGCCGACTATGATGTTGTTTTCAGGATCCGCAAAGCCAATGATGATCAGTTGGTATGGCTGCATTCCAAGGCCGAGCTGATTTTCAGGGGGGACGGACGCGAACCGGTGGTTTCCGGCGTTATCCAGGATATTACCGCCGCCAAGCGTGCTGAGGAAGAAAAGGCCCAGCTCGAAAACCAGCTTCGCCAGGCCCAGAAAATGGAATCCATCGGAACCCTGGCGGGTGGCATCGCGCACGATTTCAACAATATTCTATCACCGATTATCGGTTTCACCGAGATGACGGTGGCAGAGCTGCCCGCAAACAACGCGGCCCGTGCCAACCTGGAAGAAGTCCTCATGGCCGCCCATCGCGCCAAGGAAATGGTGCGCCACATCCTGACGTTCAGTCGTCAGGACACTCAGGAAATGAAGCCCATGCAAATCCAGCCCGTGGTGCAGGAATCCATGAAGCTTCTGCGTTCATCGCTGCCGTCGACGATCGATATCCAGGTGCGACTCGACGAAAAGGTCGGGTCGGTGATGGGGGATTCCACCCAGATTCATCAGCTGGTGGTCAATCTCTGTACCAACGCCTATCAGGCCATGCGTGAGGGGGGCGGACGGCTGGAGGTCACCCTGACGGAGATGGGCTTCGACACGCACACAAAAACGCCTTGCCGGGATATGCTGCCCGGCAGCTATGTCTGCCTGAGTGTTAAGGATACCGGTCACGGCATTGCTCCGGCGATCATTGATCGCATATTCGAGCCCTATTTCACCACCAAGGGGCCGGCCGAAGGAACCGGCATGGGGTTGTCCATGGTACACGGCATCGTCAAGAGCCACCAGGGACACATTGAGGCCGCGAGCACGCTGGGAGAAGGCACCACCTTCCGTGTCTACATGCCCCAGATGGACAGCATCCATGAAACGACCCTCAGCGAAACGACGGATTTTGTCCCGGTGGGCCACGAACATGTCCTGCTGGTGGACGATGAACCGCAGTTACTGGCCATGCAAGGGCAGATTCTAGAGCGTCTGGGTTACGACGTTACGGCGATGAACAACAGTCAAGACGCGCTGGCGGCGTTCCGGCAGGCGCCGGAATCTTTTGATTTGCTGATCACCGACCAGACGATGCCCCATATGACAGGTGGGGAGTTGTCCGTCGAAGCGCTCAAGACCCGCCACGATCTACCCATCATCCTTTGCACGGGGTTCAGCGAGGCGCTCTCCCCGGAAGCGGCTGCAGCCCTCGGCATTCGGCATTACCTTCAAAAACCGGTTCCGCTGAAAGCACTGGCGCGGACGGTCAGGCTGGCGCTGAATGATGTGTTGGATAAAAACGACGCCCATCAAAGACCCCAACAGGCGGTCGTACACTAGCCTTCAATTTTTCTGCCTGAAAATTCCATATGAAAGAATGCGCTTGATTCTGTGCGCATTGTCTGGCGGCAAGTTAGAGAGCTTTAACAACAGCCATTTTGTGGCCGGCCTTCAGGGCAGATGGGGGGCCGCTGGTCGTAGTAATTGCGGTTTACGGAAAGCTTCGTGTTTGTTGACCGGCGCCGATGATGACACCGGCGTCGTCGATGGCCTTGACTGTAAACTGGTAGCGGTGGGAGCCGCTGGGCGGACAGGGACCGTTGTACCCGTTTTGCAGTGCTCCGGCGGGAATCAGGCCCGATCCGTCGTAGGCCACGGTGCCGCCGCCATGGTTCCAATTCGGCACGTCGCGGTCCTTGAGTTTGACCTGCAACGTTTTGGTTGCGGCGGGTATGTTGTCTACCCGAATGGCCGGCGATTGGCGTGAGCATCGATCCGATGCCTGCCAGGCGAAGTCAACGGACAGTTTCACGGCGTCGGGTTTCATCTGGGCCGTGGCGCACCCCAATAACAGCAGGGCCGCGCCTGCCACCAACAATAACCATTTTTTATTCATCTCGAGTCTCCTTTCACAGTTATTATTGGACGTCATAAGGGCCGGCAAGGGCAATCGTCATGCGCGCTTGTCCGAGCCCATCACCATGTCCTTCAATACCACAGATTGTTCTCAGGACAAACGCGATGCCCGGCGCGGCAATCAACGTCGGCTTAATTACATCGCATACTTTATGTTTACATTTATATTGACATTTATCGGTGCGCGATTCTATGATTTCAATAGACAGGGTTCGATCTACCGGAGGGAATGCCATGCGACCGGATATTACCGTAAAGCAGCAGCGCTTGCTGGATTATTTGGAACAGCAAATCAATCAACGCGGACGTGTACCCAGCTTACGTGAAGCCGCGGCGGATCTTGGCGTCAGCCATGCGGCCGTGGCCCAGACGCTGAAAGCGCTGGAGCAGAAAGGTGTTGTGCGGCGCGACGGTCGCTACAGCCGCAATCTGCTGTTGCTGAACCGGGCGCAGGAAATCACCGGCGGCCAACGTTGGCGTGAAGTGCCGCTGATCGGTCGGGTCAGGGCCGGACGGCCCATGTATGCCCAGGAAGAATGGGATGGTAGCCTGGTGATCGATGCGGCGCTATTCCCGGGTCGTGATCTGTTTGCGTTGCGGGTCAAAGGGGATTCCATGCGGGATGCCGGCATTCTGGACGGGGATCTGGCCATTTGCGAACCGCGACAGTACGCTAGCAACGGTGAGATTGTGGTGGCCCTGATCGATCAGGAAGAAGCGACCGTCAAGCGGTTTTTCCTGCTTGCGGACCACATTGAACTGCGTCCGGAAAACAGCGTTTATCCGGTGTTGCGCTACACCTTCGGCGAGGTGTTGGTACAGGGCAAGGTCATCGGACTGCAGCGTGGCCCCGAGTCGATGCGATGATCCGGCTTCATGCGGATAAGCAGGCTTCAGGATACCCTCTTCGGTCTTCGAACGACAGGGGGTGACGATGGTGATGGACGTCATGGCACCTCAGAAATTCGCGGGTATCAGCCGTGTGCGGGTCGGGACCAGCGGTTATTCCTATCCGGAGTGGGTGGATGCCGGCTTTTACCCGGCCGGTACCCGGCCGGGGCGGATGTTGTCGCTTTATGCGCAGCGGTTTTCCGCAGCCGAGCTGAACTACACCTGGTATCAGATGCCGAAGGCCCCGGCCATCGACCGCATGCGGCGCCAGGTGCCGCCGGATTTCCATTTCGCCGCGAAACTGACGCGGACCATGACCCACGAGGTGGATCGCGACCAATGGCGCGGGCAGGTGGCCCGCTACCGGGACGGTGTGGCGCCGCTGGTCTTGGCCGGGCAGTTGGCCGCAGTATTGCTGCAGCTGCCGGCGTCGTTCGAGCGGACGCACGCGCGTCGCCATTATCTGGCCGCACTGCTTGACGAACTAGCCGGACTTCCGTTGGCGGTGGAGTTCCGCCACGTGTCGTGGGCCACGGACCGGGTGTTTGCGGAGCTGGAGAAACGCCGGGTGGCCCTGGTGGCGGTGGATGGGCCGGCGCTGCCGTATCTTTTCCCCCCATTGGATGTGGTGACCTGCCCGGACCTGTTTTACGTGCGCTTGCACGGTCGCAACACCGTCGGCTGGCGCTCGGGCAACATGCAAAAACAGTTCGACTACGATTATGGACCAACGGAGCTGAATGAATGGGCCGAGACGCGTATTGCGTCCATGGCCGGCCGCGGCCGTCGCGGTCTGGTGTTTTTTAACAATCATGTCCGGGCCCAGGCACCGGCCAATGCCCGGCAACTGAGTACCATCCTGGCGGAACAGGGGTTGCTGGAGAACGCGTCGTGGAGCGACACGTCATCCATATCAACGTAGCGGATTTTGCCGTGGCGGTGGAACGCGCGGCGGATCGACGCCTGCGGGAGCGTCCGGTGATCGTTGCCCCGGAAGGGGTTGCCCGGGCCGTGGTGTACGACATGAGCGAGGAGGCTTACCAGGCCGGTGTGCGCAAGGGCATGGCCCTGCGCCGGGCGGTGCGGTTGTGCGCGGACGTGCGGATTCTGCCACCCCATCCGGCGCGCTACGAACAGGTGATGCAGGCCCTGATTCGACAGGCATTGCCCTATTCCCCGCTGATCGAGCCGGGCGAGGCGGACGGCCATCTGTTTGTGGATGTCACCGGTACCAGCCGCCTGTTCGGGCCGCCGGTGGACGTGGCCTGGCGCCTGCGTCGCCAGGCCCGGGCCGAACTGAATCTGGCGCCCGTATGGGCGGTGGCGCCCAACAAGCTCGTGGCCAAAGTTGCCACGCGTCTGGTGAAACCCGACGGCGAATCGATCGTCCGCACCGGGGAGGAAGCGGCCTTCCTGTCGCCGGTACCGCTGCATCTGGTGCCG
>Ga0210074_1000780_pt1 | contig 10683 bp, 8 predicted proteins | sample China_Galinas_Co_FD_184860 | JGI IMG/M metagenome (GOLD analysis project Ga0210074, IMG submission 184860) | Wetland microbial communities from San Francisco Bay, California, USA, that impact long-term carbon sequestration -... | ecosystem: Environmental > Aquatic > Marine > Wetlands ... | reverse complement strand
TTCTGGAATACGACACCCTGGACGGCGCAACCCGCGCGCAAATCGACGAGCTGACCGCCGGTTACCCCGACCCGCGCAGTTTCTATATCGAGCGTCTCGCCGAAGGAGTGGGGACCATCGCCGCCGCCTTTCACCCCCGGCCGGTGATCGTACGCATGAGCGATTTCAAATCCAATGAATATGCGGCATTGATCGGCGGCGACAAGTATGAACCCCGGGAAGAAAACCCCATGCTCGGTTTCCGTGGGGCTTCACGCTATCCCAGCGAGCAATTCGCAGACTGTTTTGCCATGGAATGCGCCGCGATGCGCCAGGTACGGGAAGACATGGGACTGGACAATGTGGCGCTGATGATCCCCTTCGTGCGCAGCATTGACGAGGCTGAGCGGGTCTTGGCATTGATGGCGCAACACGGTCTGCGCCGCGGCGAGCAAGGCTTGAAAATCCATATGATGTGTGAAATTCCCGCCAATGCCCTGCTCGCCGATGATTTTCTAGAGCTGTTCGACGGATTCTCCATCGGTTCAAACGATCTAACCCAACTCACTCTGGGCGTGGATCGTGATTCCGGCCTGGTCACCGGCTTTGACGAACGCAATGCCGCAGTCTTACGACTCATGGAGATGGCCATCACCGCCTGCCGCAACCGCGACAAATACATCGGCATTTGCGGCCAGGCCCCCTCCGACTATCCGGAAATCACCCGCTGGCTGGTGGAACAGGGCATCGAATCCATCTCGCTCAATGCCGACAGCGTCCTGCACATGACCCGCCTGGTGTTGGATGTGGAGGCGAAACTTTCTCATTCGAACTGAGGACTCTTCAGCCACCTGGTTGATTAAAATTTAGCTGCTACAAAAAAATCGCGGGCCGTAAGGCCCGCGAAGACATCTTCTCTACAAGCGTGATCTCATTACAGCATCAAGAAGGCCCATTGCAGGGCATAGCTAGTTTCGCTCTTGATCGCGGAAGACACCGGTTCGGTCTTGGAGACCTCGAACTTGAGGGCATTGGTATCGTCCAGATCATAACGCAGATCCAGGACATGGCGCCCCCCTTCCGGCGTACCCAGATATTTGAAGTAAGGATCAGCGCTGAGGAAATCCACATTCTCGTAGCGATAAATGGGCTTGAGCGAGTCGGTCACGCGATAGCCGAACTGCACGTAATAGGCCGAGGCCTTGTGACTGCCGGTATTGGCGGGAGACTTATCCTTATTATCAATGTTATAGCTTTCTGCGATCATATCGAAGCCGTGCGAAGCATAACGGACATCCGCGCCCCACACCTGCATACCGATCAAGTCGCCGTTTGTACCTACACCTGAAAACGATCCATCCCCGGATTCCGCGAAGGGGTCATGCAAGGCAAACACACCGAACTGCAAAGGGACTCTGGACATCTTGTAGTTAACGGCGCCGACAACCATCTTCTTATCTTGCGTATCCGCGACATTGTGGACATCGATTTCCGTTCCGGTTCCGCCTGGTGCATTGGGACTATTGGTAGTGTTGATCGACGAACCGTTGCCCACCGCCAACATATAATTCAGGTCACCGCCGCCGGTGGAAACCTTGCCATCCGCCATGATGCCGATAATGTGGGTGGGAAAGATCGCGCCGCTGCCATCTTCAAAATCGAGAAAGGTGGGACGAGCCACCGTATCCTGAATCAAGGCGCCGTGATGATAGGCGGTGTTCCAGTAGCCTATCGGGGTATGGAAGCGGCCCCACGCCACTGACAAGCCGGGGGTGAGCTGGCGCGTGATATTCAAACGTTCCAGATCCAGGCCATAGTGATTATCGGGACCGGCCTCGAACACCATTTCCACGAACACCCTTGTTTTTGGGTCGATCTTCTGGGTGGCGTAAAGATCGAACTGGCCCTGCATGAAGCTGTCAGCCGTATTCTTCTCCGAGGTTCCTTGATAACTGACATCGCCGAAGGCTCCGAAATCGACGGCCTGCGCCGCGGGTATGCCCGCGATCAATGTCAAACCGGCTATAGCGAGGTATTTATTGCTGATCATTTTCATACTCTCCTTAAATTTCCAATCCTGAAATCTCATTATTTGCCCTCGAACAATACTTTGACGGACTTGTTAACCGACCCATCACTGACATAGCCGATTGCCCCTGGCGTTCTCGAGACGCGATCCAACACCGCCTTATCGCCGGCATATTCCTTAGGCGGAACCCCCTCGCCGGTGAAAACGAGCTTGGCCCAATACGCCTTGAGCTGGCTGGGACTTTTGCCCACTACCTTGTCGTAAAATTCATCCTTGACGGCATCACCGTCCTTATGCTCGATAACCGTGATTTGCGTGCCGTCCGGCAGCTTGATCATCTTGCCTAAAAAAATATCGGCCGCCTGCGCAGCGGTTATCGAGTTCATGCCTAAATCGGGATTTCCGATTACAGCAACACCTGCCGACGCGGCTTGCAGACCAAAAAACAACAATGACGCCGCCAAAGCGGCAAAGTATTTCGGTTTACACAATAGATTTCCCATCTCTTGTCCCCTTTTCCTTTGCTGATTGTTTTTACTGCCTCCAAAATTACCCGTGCTTGACGGATTACCACCAAGCATTTCCTGTTGAAACACACTACGATTGCTGGATTTAGCGGAAACAGCAGAAGAATTCCTTTTCATATTAAACATTTGTCCTTCCTTGTGTGCCCGTGAGAATACCTTATGCCCTGAATAATGCAACTATATTAGTCAACTATGTTATACCTTGAACTGACCGACCAAACCCTGCAGGCGCATGGCCAGCCCGGCCAACTCTTCACTGGCAGTAGCGGTCTGCCCCGCACCTTCCGCGGTTTCCTGCGCAATGTTATTAATGTTGGTGATGTTTCGATTGATCTCTTCGGCCACGCTGCTTTGTTGCGCTGCCGTCAGCGCGATCTCCGTATTCATCTTGTTGATGCCGGATACTTTGCTGGTAATCACCTCGAGTGCGTTTCCGGCTTGTCCCGCCTGACTGGCACTTTCCTTGGCCTTTTCCCGACCCGATTGCATCACCTGAACAGCGTCGCGTGCTTCACTCTGCAGGCGTTCGATAATCTCCCTAATCTCGCTGGTCGATTGTGATGAACGCTGAGCGAGTACCCGCACTTCGTCGGCAACAACTGCAAACCCTCTGCCCTGTTCACCGGCACGCGCCGCCTCGATAGCCGCGTTCAAAGCCAGCAGATTGGTCTGATCGGCGATGTCCCGGATCACATCCAGCACCTTGCCTATATTGGTGCTTTCCTGCTCGAGCTTGTGTATCGCACTAGAGGTCGCTTCGACTTCAGAGACCAAGGCATCGATGGTCTCAATGGTACCGGCAACCACGTTCTTACCGCCCACCGATTCCTGATCCGCCTGCTGCGCCGCCTGGGCCGCTTCCGAGGCATATTGCGCCATGCTTTCAATGGTTGCGGTCATCTCATTGGTCGCGCTGGCCAGCTGCTCGGTCTCCTGCTGCTGATGACCCGCACCTTCTTTGGCCTGCATGACGATATTCGACATTTCTTCGGCCGCAGCGGCCAAATGTGATGTGGAATTCACCACTTCTCCGATGATGCCGCGCAGACGCTGCACGAAGGTATTAAACCAACGCACCAATTCGCCCACCTCATCCTTGCCTTTGCTCTTGAGCTGGATGGTCAAATCCGCTTCACCGCTGGCGATATCCTCGAGCGACTTGGCCACGTCTTTAATATCGGCGGTCACCATTCGCGCCACCCAGAATGCTATGCCGATCAATAGCACCATGACGATGACACCCATGACCAAGCCGGCTACCAATACCTTGTCACTACGGGCATTGACCTCTTTTACCGCATTGATGAAGTCACTCCGGCTTTCATCACGGGTCTGCGTTAACTCTTTTTCCAGTTGCTGCAGGCTCTCCTTGCTCTTTTTCATACTGGTTTGGGCCTGCCCCATATCCGCCGTGCCGGCAATCATCGCCCTGGTCAAGGGAATTACCGTATCAAGATAACTGGATAAGGATTTTTTTATCGCAACAATCTCACCCTGTTTTACTTGATCAGTCGTATCCAGGTTCTTTTCAAGCAGGGCCACATTTTTCTTCATCTCATCGGCGAGCTTTTGGGCATCGTCTATCATAGATGGCTCACCGGTCGTTGCCGCGAACACCAGGTCTTGCTTGACCTTATCGAGCAGGCTGAGATTTTTACCCGTCAATTCCAAGGCCGGCAAATAGCTGTCTTCAACCTCGCCCAGAATCCTGGAATTGATCGATCCAGCGGAATAATTGACCACCAGATAGATGGCAAAACCGACTACCCCGATCACTCCCGGCAGGAGGATCTTATATTTAAGAGAGAAATTTCTTAACGGATTCATTATTAATACCCTCAAACGCTGAAACGGCCTGTCTGCTTTATCCAAAAGCCAATAGTAATTTCCCGCTGTCCTTACTTATCGACGGCAAATTATCAAGCTTTAATTCTGGATTTTCCGCTTAATACGTAGATCGATTACTGTTGTGGCTTATAACGGCTGAAGTTCTTTCTTCCTATGAAACAATGCTATATAAGAGATTTCTTATATTTGAAGCCTACACAAGCACTAAACGAATCGCTGTCTCTATAAGTGCAATTTTGCCTATTACCCAAGCACCCAAAAGCGGACTAAAACCTCCATTCAGATCTGGATATTCATGATTCTTGACCCTGAACTATTGTTACAAATCGTTAAGGTCACAGGCCGCCACCTCATCTCTATGACACCGTCACGAAAGGGCCGCAAAGCTGTGGACTCCCCAAGCATGTTATTGATCGGTCTGTACCGAGCACATCCATGATCTTCTAAGGAGGTTATCGACATATTTACGCGCATTGTGAACCGTCGCCCCTTGTGAGCCATTGCCGCCGCCCTGCTCACTTTATCTATACTCCTGATGATGCGGATCATTGGGTTAACGATACGGATACGCATGACCCGGTGGTATTACCTTTGTTTAGGCCTGAGATTCCCATCAACAACCAAAACATCACCATCCGTCGGCATCTCCGGTCTCCGGCGAAGGCCAGAACTGGTTATAAAGCACCAAGACTGAGCGTGACTATGCCTGGGCGACAGTGCCCACATACTACGGCGGCATCAATGATACTTACTCTAAAAATCCAGCGGGAGCATGAAGAACAGATAAGAATTGGAGCAATGATGCTACTAGTCCTGATGTTTCTATCGCCACTTGAATCACACTAACGAATTGAATAGCTGCATCACGACTTCATTCTTACAGGAAATAATTTTCGACATCGCGCCTAATATCCGCCGCCACTCGGACAACAGCGCGACCTACACATTGACACATCGCCAGGCCCGACTCGTTATCAGGACCAGCCTCGATACCGTAAAAAACCATTACCCCGGGACTATGCCCCAAGGTTTCGGCCAGTGCATACAGGGTTCTCAGATCAATACCATGACTGGATAAGACCTTGGTTGCCGGAAGCGGGGAATCTATATCAGTCAAACGGTATATCGTACCGGGGGCGCCACAATATCGTACTGCGTCCACTATGATGGCGATGTCGGTATTCGTCAATAAACTTAACAGCTCGCTCACCGGAGAACGGCAAACCGTTACCACGACATGCGCGCCATGAGCGACGACTTGCTTGGATGCAACTAATTTCTCCACGACGCTCCAGCCGGCCCGATCATCAGCGAATGGGGAACCGATTCCGATGATTGTCAAACGCGGCATCTTCAATATTCAGCGGCGCTGTATCTGTAAATCAAGAAAGTGTGTGGCACAGGAGATACAAGGGTCGTAATTTCGGATCACCTGCTCGCAGTGAAAGCGCAATTTATCTTGGTCTTGATCTAAACCCACGGCCAATAGGGCCTGCTGCAGATTTTCTTCGATACGCGCCTGATTCTGGCTGGTAGGCGGTACGATACGGGCGGAGATGATCTCCCCGCGGTCATTTAACGCATAACGATGCCATAACAGACCGCGAGGTGCTTCGGTACATCCGTAGCCCACACCAGCCATGGGCATCACGGAGATCGCGCCGGGGGAATCGGGCAGGCGATAATTCTCGAGAATCCGCAACGCCTCCCATAACGCATAATAAACCTCGACGGCCCGCGCTACGATGCTGTGAAACATGTTGGCGCTCGGCCAGCGGATGCCGGTTTCAGTCAGCAATGCCGTCACTGCATCCGGCAAGCGGTCGCGATTGAGGTTCAGCCGCGCCAAGGGCCCTACCAGATAAGGTTTACCGTCCAGCAAGCAATGCAAGGCCGTGGAATGGGGAACCTGATGCTCTTTAAAACGATTCTCGAAGCCGGCAATATCGATATCCAAGCCTTGATCGGAAACGATGCGCCCTTCGTTCATGGGATATTCCGCGGGATGACGCAATGCCACGGAGGTGAAGCCCTGCACCTCATCGGGCAGATCCAATCCGGCGGTCCAGCGCACCAGGTCGGCGGCCTCGGGCAAGGCGGCGCGCAGCCTGACACATAGAGCGCTTACATCCTCCACGGCGGGGGCGTGATGAAAACCGCCCACCCGGGCGCCGATGGGGTGTACCGAGCGCGCACCGAATAGTTTGATAAGTTCATTACCCAGGGCCTGCAGGCGCAGGCCGCGGCGCACCTCCTCGGGATGGATCTTGGCCATCGCGGTGATGCTGTCGAAACCGAGAAAATCCGGCGCCGCCAACAGGTGAATATGCAGACTGTGGCTTTCCAGCCATTCGCCGCAATAAAACACCCGGCGCATGCTACGCACCCAAGGACCGGGTTCAATACCCAATATGGATTCGAGGGCATGCACCGCGCTCATCTGATAGGCCACCGGGCAAATACCGCAGATGCGCGCCACCAGATCGGGGACCTCTGCATAGTCGCGCCCCTCCAACAGCTTCTCGAACAAGCGCGGCGGTTCGTAAATCCGCAGTTTGAGATCGACGATACGGTCGGCCTCGATCAGCACCTCCAAGGCGCCCTCACCCTCGACGCGGGCCAGGGCGGGAACATTGATGGCGATGCGCCGTTCTTCGCTCATGGTTTACCCCGTGCCTGCTTAGCGGCCTGCACAAAGGCGGGTGCCGCCGCATTGACGCTCAGAAAACGGCGGGCTATTGCCTCGGACATCAACCCTAATCCCGCGAAACGCCTAGACAATGAGCTGGTATTGACGTTCTCCGCGGGCCCGTAACAGGCATAACATTCGCGACCGAAACTGGGACACAGGGCACCGCATCCGGTCTGAGTTACCGGCCCCATGCAAGGCATACCCTTGGCTACCAACACACAGACATTGCCGGCGCGCTTGCATTCCATGCAGAGGCTGTCGCGACTCACGACCGGCGCTACGCCGAACAGCAGGGCGCGCACTGCGGCCAACACCTGGTGGGTATTCACCGGACAGCCCCATAATTCGAGATCGACCTTCACATGGGCGGCGATGGGCGTAGACGTAGTCAGGCTGGCTATATACTGCGGCGAGGCGTATACCGCATTGATCCAGGCCTGGCCGTCGGCGAGGTTGCGCAACGCCTGCACCCCGCCCGCGGTCGCACAGGCGCCGATGGTAATTAAATATTTGCTGTTATCGCGTATGCGCTTAATACGCTCGATGTCTTCCGGGGTGGCGACACTACCCTCCACAAAGGCTATATCCACCTGCGCCTCCGCCGCCATCGGTCCCGCCTCGACGAAGTGCACGATCTCCACCAGCTCGCTCAAGCCGATCAGCGCCTCGCCGGCATTGAGAAAGGCCAGCTGGCAGCCGTCGCAACTGGAAAATTTATGCACCGCCAGCCGCGGCTTGGAACCGCTCAAGGCGGCGTTATCCTTGGGAGCTCTCATCAGAATCCCTGCACCCCGAATAATTCCTTCACCTCCGGATAGGAAAACACCGGTCCGTCTTTACAGATAAACTTGCCGCCGTATTGACAATGACCGCAATGCCCGACGGCGCATTGCATATTGCGCTCCATGCTGAGATAGATCTCGGCCTCATCCACGCCCCGTTGCGCGAGCAGCTTTACCGCGGCGCGCATCATCCCCTCGGGACCGCACATCATGACCACGGTTTGCGCAGGCTTGAGTCGAATGCTGTCAAACAACTCCGTGACCAGCCCTACGTGCCACGGCCATAAGGCGGCGCCTTGATCCGCCGCGATAAGCACTTCGGTGTCGGCTTGTTGCGCCCACTGCGCATAACGATCACGCCATAACAGGTCATCCGCATGCTTTACCCCTTGCATGATTATCAAACGCCCGTAACGCTCGCGACGGTTCAAGATGTAATTAATCACCGATATCGTCGGCGCACATCCCAATCCGCCGGTCACGATCAACACATCGCGGCCCTGCGCCTCCTGCAAGGGCCAACCGCGACCGAATGGTCCGCGGATCCCCACATACTGCCCTGTCCGCAGCTGCGTCAAGCCGCGGGTGACCCGCCCCACCACGCGGATGGTGTGATCGTAAAGGTGTTCATCGCGGGGATCGGAGACGATGGAGATTGCCACCTCGCCGACACCGTAGAGATACACCATATTGAACTGGCCGGGCCGGAAATTGTAGGCCCCCTGTGTGGCCGGATCACTGAACCGCAACCGCAGGGTAAATATGCCGCTCGCTTCCTCGATGCGTTCAACGATCTCCGCCTCGTGCAGTAGATATGGGTTGATCATTGCCCATCTCCGCAAATGGCATGCGCTTCTTCGCTGATATCGATTCCCACCGGACACCAGCTGATACAGCGCCCGCAGCCCACACAGCCGCTGCTGTCGAATTGGTCATGCCAACTGCCCAACTTGTGTGTCAGCCATTGGCGATAGCGGGTACGGGTGTCGGGGCGTATGGTAAGACCGTGAATATAGCTGTGTCCTTGTGTAAAACAGGAATCCCATTCACGCACGTGTTCGCTGCTTGATCCATCCAAGAGCGGCTGCTCGTGCTCGGCATGACAAAAGCAGGTGGGACACACCATGGTGCAGTTGCCGCAGGAAAGGCAGCGCTCAGCCACCTCTTGCCAGCGGGGATGCTCGAGATTGGCGAACAAGGCCTCGCGCAGATTACGACCCGGCAGCATGCGGGTCTGTGCCTGCACCGCATGACGATACTGGGTCTCGACCGCACGTCGCTGCGCATCACTGACCGGCGCCAAGGCCAGCCTATCGAGAACGGCGGCACCGGCGGGACTTCCCGATGCCACTACGAAACCCTCGTCCAGTTCATCGAGGGCAATATCGTAACTGTGCGTCGCATTCGGCCCGTCGCCGGTGGAAACGCAAAAGCAGGTTGCAGCAGGGTGACTGCAGTTCACGGCGACGAGAAATAGGCCTTCGCGCCGCGCCGCGTAATAGGGATCGGCATAGCTGTCCTGCATAAATATCCGGTCTTGGATACGCAAGGCCGCCAGATCACAGGCCCGCACCCCTATAACGGCAACAGCCGTTATAGGGGGCAGGGTTTCGCGAAAATGTATGTGGCCGTCATCATCGCGCTGCACTCGCCACAGGCTTTCACGCGGTGCGAATAACAAGGGTTTTAAGGCTTGCGGACCGTTGGCCCATGCGAAATAGCGTTGCGTGGTGCCTTGCTGAAGCCGGTAAGCGCCGGGAGATTGCTCGTCATGGACACCGCGCGGCAGCTCATCCACCGAGTCCAGAGGCCCGTAAGCCATGGCGCCATCTTTGATCCGCGGCCCCATGCAGCGGTAACCCCCGCGCCGCAAGCCGTCCAATAAGGATTGAAACCCCTCCCGTGGCAGGAAACGGGGCTGCGGTGCTTCCTTGTCAGGAGACTCCGACATAAGCGGCTGATACAACCTGATGATGACCTTGCTCTACCTTATGCCGTTCGCCCCATTTGCTCAAGGGCCGCCAACTCGCTCTCGCTGAAACCCGCCTGCAAACGGGCATTGCGGTGAAAGGGTCCCTTGATCTGCCCCTTCATATAGCGTTGGATCAATTCACGGAAGACCGACTCCGCCACCAGGCCTCGTTGCTCGCACAGCCAGCGAAACCAGCGCGAACCGATCTCCACATGACCGATCTCGTCGCGGAGGATAATCTCCAACAGCCCCACCGTTTCGTCATCACCTGCCGCGCTAAGACGCGCCATCATCCCCGGCGTCACATCCAGACCGCGCGCCTCCAGCACCCGCGGCACCAAGGCCATGCGTATCAGGACATCGTGGGCGGTATCCTTCGCCATCTCCCATAACCCGTTATGCGCACTGAAATCGCCGTAGACGTAGCCGAGGGCGCGCAGTCGTGCCTGCAACAAACTAAAATGATAAGCCTCCTCGTCCGCCACTCGCACCCAGTCGTCATAGAACGACTGCGGCATGCCCCTAAAGCGATATACCGCGTCCCAGGCCAGATTAATGGCGTTGAATTCGATGTGGGCCACGGCATGGATCAGTGCGGCACGTCCGGCCAAGGTATTAAACCCCCGCTTCGGCAGTTCGCGCGGCGGCACCAACAGCGGCTGCGGCGGTCGGCCAGGCTCGGCGATGGCCAACAGCGGCGTATGCTTATCCAACGACAGTACGCCGTTCCGCCAGCCATCCGCGGTCTCGCGGCTGATGGATACTTTCCGGGTCGGATCGCATTCGGCGACACACGCCGCCGCACTCTCAAAAATACTTTTCATCTCAGCCTTACAACTTCACACCGATCACCA